>Ga0105046_10006035_pt1 | contig 19112 bp, 17 predicted proteins | sample MAT03_FD_78385 | JGI IMG/M metagenome (GOLD analysis project Ga0105046, IMG submission 78385) | Freshwater microbial communities from Lake Fryxell liftoff mats and glacier meltwater in Antarctica - MAT-03 (megahit assembly) | ecosystem: Environmental > Aquatic > Freshwater > Ice > Liftoff... | reverse complement strand
ACGTACCACTGATCGGAGAGGTAGGGCTCGATCGGTGCGTGCGAGCGATCGCTGTGTCCCACGCTGTGGCGGTAGGGTTTCTTTTCCTGCATCAGGCCCAGGCGGCTGAACTGGTTGATGACTTCGCGGCGCGCGATCTCGCGCGACATGCCGAGGAACTCGGAGGCGCCGCCGACGTCGGTCCAGCCGTGCTTGTCGGAGATCGAGGCATCGGGGGCCATGACGTTGATGACCGGAAGGCTGTGGCGACGGCCAATCTCGTAGTCGTTTTGGTCGTGGGCAGGGGTCACCTTGAGAAAACCGGTGGCGTACTTGGCCTTGACGTCGACGCCCTGGGCATTCGGATCGGCCGCGGGAAGCACGACGTACTCATCTTCCAAGATGGGGATGATGCGGCCCACGATCGGCAGTTTGACGAACATGCCGCGGAGCGAGGCCGCTCTGGGGTCTTTGGGGTTAATGGCGACGGCGGTGTCGCCGAGATAGGTCTCGGGGCGGGTGGTGGCGACAGTGATAAACGCGGGCATGCCTCCATCGGTGCCGGCCGGCACGGGCAGACCCTTGGAAGACGCGTGGGCCCAGGTGAGCGGGGTGCCGTCTTTGCTCGTGAGCGGATAGCGCAGGTAGTAGAAGTAGCCGTCCACCTCTTCCATGTTCACTTCGTCGTCAGCGACGGCGGTGAGAAGGACGGGGTCCCAGTTGACGAGTCGCTTGCCACGGTAGATGAGACCGTCGCGGAAGAGGCGAAAGAAGGCTTCGCGGACAGCGCGGGTACACTGCTCGTCCATGGTGAAGCGCTGGCGGTCCCAGTCGCAGGAACTGCCCATCATGCGGAGTTGGCCGGTGATGGTCGCTTCGTACTCGTCTTTGAAGGCTTGCACCTTGGCGACGAACTCGTCGCGGGTGTAGTCGATGCGGCGCTTGTTCTCAATTTCCTTCAGGCGGCGCTCGACCACGGCCTGGGTCGCGATGCCGGCGTGATCGGTGCCGGGCATCCAGAGGGCCTCGAAGCCCATCATGCGATGGGCGCGCACGAGGATATCTTGGAGCGTGCCGTTGAGGGCGTGGCCAAGGTGGAGGCGGTCGGTGACGTTTGGGGGCGGGAGGAAGATGCAGAAGGGCTGGCGCTTGCCGGAGGTGACGGCGGCGGGGTCGGCGTGGCCGACGCGGGCGGCATCCCACTTAGCGCGGATGCGGGGCTCGTGCTCGGCGGGGACGAAATGCTTGATCTCGCCGGCTGGGACAGGAGCGGCGGATGACGGCGCGGACGGGGCGTCCGCGTCGGGTTGAGTCGGTGTGTTCGAAGAGGGAATGCTCATGACCTTGGCTACGAAGGAGTGGGAGTCCGATGATACGCGAACGCCGCTGGTCGCCGCCAGAAAACCTGCCCGGAGCACCGCTTTGGGCCGGGAATGGCTGCGAACAATCACGCAATGGCTGAGACTTCCGAAACTCGTCCTTCGCCCGGTTCAACCGTGTCCTCCGGCGTGCCTGCGGGCGCAGGGTCAAAAGTGCCGATCATCGCGGCGGTCGTGCTGATTCTGATGGCGGTGGGCACGGCCATCACGCTGGTGCGGGCTTTCTCGCAGCCGCCCAACGTTGCGGGGATGGTCCCGGGGAGCGTGAATCCCAATACGGCGGGCGGAGCCGTGAACGGAGCCCAGGGCGCCGCGCTGGCGTCCGAGCGGGCGGAGAAGGCGTTTCGTGAAAATGACGACCAGCGGGCGGCGTCGATCTGCAAGGATGGCATCGCGGAGTTTCCGCAGGATCGCGCGCTGCGTGTGACCTATGCCAAGGTGCTGGTGGCGCAGAAGAAGCCTGTCGAGGCGTACCAGCAGATGGAAGCCGCCATCGCCAACGGGCCCGTGGAGGATGCGGCGCTGCAGGCGATGGCCGGAACGATCGCCAGCGCGGCGGGGAAGGCCGATCGGGGCATTGAGCACTTTGCGGTGGCGCAGCGGCTTGAGCCGGGCAACGCACGTCACCCGCTCTACAAAGCCATGTGCGAGAGCAAGCTCGGGCAGGACACGCAAGCGATGGCCTCGCTGCTGCATGTGATCAAGATTGATGAATCGATCGCCGAGGCGTGGGGCACGCTGGCGGAGCTCAACCTCAAGAACGACAATCCGGCACCGGCCGTGGAGCAGGCGCGCAAGGCGCGAACGCTGCAGCCGGGCGAACTGCGGTGGCGGCTGCGCGAGGCGACGGCGCTCAAGCGCACCATGCAGCCCGAGAAGGCGGCCGAGCTTTTGCTCTCACTGGCCCCGCGTGAGCGGGCCAAGGACGAAGTGCTGCGGCTGGTGGCTGAGTGCGCGGGCCTGATGAACCAGCCCGCGCTGGCGGCTCGCGAGTATGCCGCGGCGGCGCTGCTGTTTGAGGGCGACTTGCGTTCGGCGGAGATGCACTATCAGGCCGCGCTGTGGTATGAGCGGGCGGGTGATACGGCGCTGGCGCTGCAAAACGCGCAGGTGGCGGCGACGATGGGACATGCCGAGGCGCCGCCGGTTTTGGAACGGCTGGCAAAGCCCAAGCAGTAAGGGGGGCCGAGAGCGGCCGAACACGCGAGCGTGCCGGGCCGGCCTCAGACCAAGCCGGCATGCTCTTCGAGGCCCAGCATGAGGTTGGCGTTCTGAATCGCTTGCCCGCTCGCGCCTTTGACGAGATTGTCGATGGCGGCGCTGATGACGGCCGAGCCGTGAACCACGCGGGCGCTGAGGTGGACGCGGTTGGTGTGCTGCACATCACGCAGGGCAGGCATGGCACCATCATCGCGAACCGTGACAAACCGCTCGCCGTGATAGGCCTTGCGGAGGCACGACTGGAGATCGGCCGTCGTCAGCTCGCCGCGCGCGGGAGTGGCGGTGATGGTTTCGAGAATGCCGCGCTCGATGGGCAAAAGGTGCGGCAGGAAGAGCGGATCGGGAATCGCCGAACTCACGGCGGCGTCAGCGCCGAACACGCGGACGGACTGCCCGATCTCGGGCTGGTGGCGGTGCACGCCCAGGCCATAAGGCGAGAAGTTGTCGCCCGCTTCGACGAGGGTGAGGTGCGGTTTGGCCTCGCGGCCGGCGCCACTGGCGCCGGAGGCGGCGAAGATTGAGATGCCCCTGGGTTCGATCAACCCCGCCCGGATGAGCGGGACAATCGCAAGTGCCGCGGCGGTGGGATAGCAGCCGGGGTTGGCGACGAGCGTGGCACCGGCAATGGCGGCGCGGTTGAGCTCGGGAAGGCCGTAGACGGCGTGGGCAAGGTTGGCCGGGTCGGTGTGGGCGTGGCCGTAGAATTTTTCGTAGACGGCGGTGTCGCGCAGGCGGTACGCGGCCGAGAGATCGACGACTTTGACCCCGCGGGAGAGGAGTGCGGGCGCGTGGTGCATCGCGGCATCGTGCGGCAGGCAGAGGAACGCGAGCGAGCAGCGGCGGGCGATGGCGTCGTGGTCGATGGCTTCGCAGGCGGCGCGATCACTTAGTCGGGCAACGAGGCGGGGGAACTCGGCATCAATCCGGGGCGGAGGCGTGCGGGCGGAGCCGAGAAGCTCGATCGACATCGAGGGGTGCGTCAGCAGCAGTTCGATGAGTTGGAGGCCGGTGTAACCGGTGGGCCCGAGGATGGCGACACGATGAGTCATGCCGCAAGTTTATGGAGTGCGAAGGGCGGAGGCGGTCTGCGGCTTCGGTTCGGTAGCGATTGGGGCACCGGCGTTCATCATGCAGGAGACTTCGACGATGAGGGTGTCGTCGGTGGGCGGGCCAACGCGGTGGCTATCGACGGCGGTGATGACGGCATGAGTCCACAGACCGGGACGGAGAATGGCTTCGCGCGAAGAAGCGGCGAGGGCACGCTGGAGGCCCTCAACGCCCAGCATGCGGCCGTGGGAGTCGCGGGTTTCCATGGCGCCATCGGTGTAGCCAAGGAAGGCATCGCCCGGGCCGAACGAGCGGGTGATGGTGTCAATGGTGTAATCCTCGGCGACGAACGCGCCGAGGACGGGGGCAGTGGAGTCGAGTTGTTCGATGGTGCCATCGACCGAGCGGAGGAACGCCGGAGGATGGCCCGCCGAGGCGTACTCGATGGTGCCGAGGCGGAGCGCATCGCTGGACCCGTCGGCGCTGGGCGCGGGCGGAACGATCTTGACGGCGAGGGCGGTGACGAAGAGCGAGAGGTCGCTGAGGGTCAAGTAGACGTAGCGGTTGAGAAGGCGGAGCACCTCGGAAGGGGGAATGTGCGGGTGCTCGGCGAAGAGCCGTTCGACTTCGCCGTAGAGGCGGTTGACGGTGAGCGCCGCAGGAATGCCGTGACCAGTGACGTCGAGGAGGATGAGGTTGAGTGTGGGGTGGAGACGGTCGTCGTGGGTGAGGAACTTGGCGTAGAGGAAGTCGCCGCCGATCTGGCGCATGGGCTCGTAGCGGTAATCGAAGCGCAGGGGACCCTTCTGCTGGGGCGCGGGGAAGAGGGCCTCGTGCAGGCGGCGGGCGTCGGTGAGTTCGCGGCGCATCTCGGTGTAGCGGCCACGCAGGGCGCGAACGAGGAACCCTTCGCGGAACCGATCCTGGCTCCACATGCTCATGAGCACGCCGGGCACGCCCGCGATGGGGAAGCACGCCGTGGCGACAAGGACGGTGGTGAGACTGTCCAGACCGGTGCGGATGAGCTGCACGAGGCCGACGCAGCAGAAGACGATCGTGAGGTAGAGAATCGGCCGCATGGCCTGCTTGGGCGACCAAGGCACGAAGACGCACGCGAGCGCGTGAGTCCAGAGGACAGTCCACACCAGGCGGAACAGCGTCAGCGAACTGAAGTCACCACCGTCCGACCGGGTGGCCACACTCGTTCCGTTTGGAATGACGGCGTAGTCGAGATAGCCGGCCAGTAAACGCGCCACACCGGCGCCGATCATCATCCAGGTCATGAGATCGATGATGCGATCGCGGCTGAGCAGTCGGCGGTAGGAATAGGCGAAGGCCCACGCGTACAGGGCCCAGACGGACAGCTCAACAACCTGGGTGAGCCGGAAGCCGAGGTTCCAGTTGTACGAGAACATCTTGGCGATGATCCCAACCATGAGCGGAAAAACCACCATCACCGAGTTGAGGACGATGACGGCCCCGCAATACCAAAGAAAGCGGCCACGCAGGTGGAGGACACTTTCGTGCTCGAACTCGTGGCGAAAATCGCTGTTGAGCGCACTGGTGACGGATGGACGTGTTGGTGGCGGCATCAGGGTGAAATGAGCATATGGGCCGATCGGCCCCGGCGACGGCCTGACCGGCAAAGCACGGTGCCGCCGGCAGCTGCGAACGAGTGTTCAGCATCCCCGAGTTATACGGATTCGACGGGCCCGGGTTTCCGGGAAGGCGGGGATGGCCATGCCGCGCAGTTCCTGCACGCCAAGCACCCAGCCTTCACACGCCAAGGCCGCGGCGAGGACCGTTGCACCGGCCCCGGTAGGAGCCCGGAAGGGGTCCGCCAGTTTCATAATCGCGTTTCGAGCGGCCACGACCTGTTTGGCGTCGCGGCATGGTCCGGGTTGATGCTGGGTGGAATAAAGCGACGGCCAGATCTCGGCGACTACGACATCGGTCTTGCCCGTGTGGGCTGCCCAGCGGGTCTCGAATGGCCAGAGACGGACCCGGCGCGAGGCACCGGTGCCGCTCGCCCGCCAGCGCCCAAGGGCGGCCAGGCCGGTGAGCATTTGCGAGCCGACCGACCCGGCCGTGTAGAGCTTGAAGCATGAATGCGGTCGCCGACCTTCTGACTGAAGAGCCTGTTCGACCAAGCGAAACTCGGGATGGACGACCGGCGGGCGACAGACCGTGACGCCAGGGGCGTTGGTTGATACCGGTCTTCCCCACAGAGGGCCGCCACCCTGAAGGTGCAGGCGGCGATTGATGTCGGCGGCGACTTCAAATCGGTTGGTCTTGCCGTCGCAACTGTCGGTGAGGTGACCAGCCAGCCATGCACAAAGCTCGCCCGCGACGGGCAACGCCCCGGGGTTGTTCTGCATGTCGTGTACCCATTCGGGATACCCCAATGGGAAGTCGAAGCCGACGAGCACTCGGCCGGGGCAGGCCGCACAGAGTTCATCGACTCGCGCCATACAGGCGTGGCGCGTGCGGAAGTACTCCGCGGGAGGACGGCTGGCCTCCGGCGTTGCACGATCGGCGCAGGCAAGCCAGCAACGATCTTTGGTTGGCGTTGCTGGGCCAATCGATGCCGCGGCGGACCAATCGACCATGATCGCGCGGTCAAAGCTCATGGGCTCGGTTCGGCGTTTGCGTACATCAGACCAGCAGCGAATCAGACCAGCAGAGTGGCGGGCTTCTCGAGCATGGCCTTTACGGTGGCGAGGTACTGGGCCGCCATGGCGCCATCGACCACTCGGTGATCGCTCGACATGGTCATCTGCATCTCGTGGCCGACGACGATCGTGTCTTTGCCGCCGATGGTCTCAACGAGGGCCTTCTTCATCGCGCCGCCGACGGCGAGAATCGCGACGTTGGGCGGGTTGATGATGGCGGTGAAGTGCTCAACACCGAACATGCCGAGGTTCGAGATGGTGAAGGTGGAGTCTGACATCTCTTCGATAGTCAGACCCTTGGTGCGGGCCTTGTCGGCGAGTGACCGGGTGTCGTTTGAGATGAGCCGCAGGCCTTTCTGGTCGGCGTTGCGGATAGTCGCGACAACGAGACCGCCGCCTTTATCTTCCGGAAGCGACACGGCGACGCCCACGTTCACGGCGGGGAGAATCTCGATCGATTCCTGGCCCTTGGGGCCGGCCCAGCGCGAGTTGACGTACGGGTGCTGGTGCATGGCGAGGGCGCAGGCACGCACGAGGAAATCGTTCACCGAGAGCTTCACACCCTGGCTGGCGAGCTGTTCGTTCAACTGGGTGCGGAGGGCCATGAGCGCATCCATGCGGACGGCGACAGTGACCTGATAGTGCGGAATAGTGGTCTTGCTCTCGACCAATCGGGCCGCGATAGTGCGGCGCATGTTGGAGAGCGCGACGACCTTGCCGGCCAGCGCGGCGGGAGCGCCAGCTCTGGCCGAGGGGCCAACGGTGGCGGCGACCATGGGCGCGACAGTGGGCGCGCCGGAACCGGCGCGGACAACGGCTGCCGGCGGGGTGGTCCGGGCGGTAGTCGGCACAGGCGCCATGATTGCGGCGGGTGCACCACTGGAGACGAACGCTTCAACATCGCGGCGGATGATGCGGCCGGCGGGGCCGCTGCCTTGGATCTGCTTGAGATCGATGCCGGTTTCGCCAGCGATTTTGCGGGCGAGGGGCGAGGCGAACACGCGGCTGTCGATGCCGGCGTGCTGGCCATTAGAGGGTGGCGCATCGGCGAGCGCGGTGGCCGTTTGATCGCTCTTGCTATTGGTGCCGCTTGAAGCACCGACTGCCAAGGCGGCCTTGGCCGGCGCGCCAGCGGAGGCCGCAACCGCTCCGCCTTCGAAGCGGATGATGGTGGTGCCGACAGGAACGCTCTGGCCTTCCTTGACGGCGAGTTCAGCAATGACGCCGTCTTCAAAGGTCTGGAGCTCCATGGTCGCTTTGTCGGTTTCGATATCAGCAATGACATCGCCAGACTTGACCTTGGAACCGGGTTTGATGTGCCACTTGACGATCGTCCCGACTTCCATCGTGTCGGAAAGACGGGGCATGTTGATGTTGGAAGGCATGTGAGATCCAGAGAGAACTTAGAGCTTACCGAGCGACGCCTTCACCGCGGAGATGATCTTTCCCTTGTGCGGGAGGTATTCCGCTTCAAGGTTTTTGGCGTACGGCGCGGGCACGTCTTCGGTGTTCACGCGGAGGGGCTGGTGGTCGAGGTAGTCGAAGGCGTGCTCGCAGACCTGCGTGATCACTTCGCTGGCGACGCTGGCAAAGGGCCAGGACTGATCAACCACGACGATGCGGCCGGTCTTCTTGAGCGAGCGGATGATGGCGGGGGTATCGAGGGGGCGAACCGTCCGCATGTCGAGCACGTCGATGTTGATGCCTTCTTTTTCAAGCTCACGAGCGGCTTCGATGCAGAAGTTGACCGGGCGGCCGAAGGAGACAACGGTGCAGTCATCGCCCTCGTTGCGGAGCGCGGCTTCGCCGAAGGGAATGAAGTACTCCTCTTCGGGGACGTCGCCCTTGTCGCTGAGCATTCGCTCTGACTCAAGGTTGAAGACGGGGTCCTCGGACCGGAGGGCGGTCTTGAGGAGGCCCTTGGCGTCGTACGGACACGAGGGGATGGCGATCTTCAGGCCGGGAACGTTGCTGTAAAGGGCTTCAACGCACCAAGAGTGCGTGGAGCCGAGCTGGCCGCCGGCACCGTTGTTGCCCCGGAAGACGATCGGGCAGCCCCACTGGCCGCCGCTCATGTAGAGCATTTTGGGCACGTTGTTGAGGAGCTGATCGGCCGCGACCAGCGAGAACGACCACGACATGAACTCAATGATCGGGCGCAGGCCGTACATGCTGGCACCCACGGCGAGACCGGCAAAGCCGTTTTCGCTGATGGGGGCGTCGATAATGCGCTTGGGGCCGAACTCCTCGAGCATCCCCTGGCTGATCTTGTACGCGCCGTTGTACTGGGCGACTTCTTCGCCCATCAGGAAGATCCGCTGATCGCGTCGCATTTCTTCGGTCATGGCCTCGCGAAGGGCCTCTCGGAACTGAATCTGCCGGGTACTCATCGGGAATTACTCGGGGAACAAAAGGTAAATGAACAAAATACGAACAATCGACAAGGCGTGCAACTTCGGTATGATACGCGACGATCCGAACTCGCTCGTTCTTTTTTCAAGCATGAAACCGCTACGCACGTTCGATCCTGACCCGATGGACCCGACCGGTCCGACCCCGGCCCGGGCCCCCGATGCCGCGGCCGCTGCCCCGGGCGGGGTGGCGGGGCCGTTCCCCCGGCACGCGTTGGTTGTGGGGGCGACGGGCATGCTGCGGCGGTGCTGCCTGCACTTGGCGAGCCCCCCGGGCGGGGCTTGGTCGGTCTCGGCGGTGGCTCGGACGGCGGCAGACTTGAAAACCTTGGTCGTGGACGCCGGTCGCCCCCCACCGGCAGAGCGCGACGATGAGGCCGGCGCGACCCCGCCGCGGCGGCGGGGCTACATCACGGGCATGCCGCTCGATTATGCCCAGACGCAGCGGCTGGCGCTTGGGATTCGGGCCGCCGTGACGGCGCGGGGACCGATTCGGCTGGCGATCGCGTGGGTGCATCGGACGGCGCCCAAGGCGCTGGCGACGATTGCGCAGACCATCGGGCATGAGGATGACCCGGTGCACTTTTTTCATATTGTGGGCTCGGCCACGGCCGACCCGTCACGGGTTGAGCGCGAGGTTCACGAGATTGCTTCGCACCCGGGGATTTTGTATCGGCGGGTGATCCTGGGATTTATCATCGAGCCGCGGGGCTCGCGCTGGCTGAATAACGATGAGATCGCGCGCGGCACGATCGAGGCCATCAGGCGCGACGAGCCGGAGTTCACCATTGGAACGTGTTCGCCCTGGTCGGCCCGACCGGGATTTTGAGATCGCCCGACCCATGCTGCCATTCGCCCACGGTGTAGACCTTGTCAAGATCGATCGCATCGAGCAGATGCTGGCGGCGCACGAAGAGCGGTTTTTGGAGCGGTGCTTCACGCCCGCCGAGCAGGCATATGCCGGCGATCATCGCCGCCGGGCCGAGCATCTGGCGGCGCGGTTTGCGGCCAAGGAAGCCGGAATGAAGGCCCTTGGCACGGGGCTTTCGGGAGGCGTTTCGTGGACTGACTTTGAGGTTGTTCGGCTCGCGACAGGCCAGCCGACGTTAGTGGTGACGGGCGTGGCGAGAGAGATCGCGAGCCGGCTGGGCATTACCCGCTGGCTGATCTCGCTGACTCATACCGATACTGACGCGCTCGCTTCGGTCATCGCGATCGCTGATCCCACATGAACTTCGCGAACGGGTGTGGACCCAGTCCGGGCGCTTCAGTGAGGGAGTTCTTTCACGGCGTTGCGATTCCACGAGGGCACGCGCACGACGATGGTGCCCGTCTTTTCGATCAGAGCCTGGCAGGAAAGCCGGGAGTTGCGCTGCAGGCCGGGGGCCTCCTCGACGCGGTCTTCCTCGGCCTCAACGGGATCGCTGAGGCAGTCTTCGCCCTGTTCGACATATACGTGGCAGGTAGAGCAGGCACAGACACCGCCGCAGGCGTGCTCGATGTTGATGCCGTTGCCGAGAGCGACTTCCAGCAGCGAGAGCCGCAGGTTGGCCGGCACGGTCACCTCTTCCTCGGACTTGCCGGTGAGGGCCTCGGGCTCTTCCATCAGGAACTTCACGGTCATGGTGGCCGACTTGGGATCAATGGGGTCAACGTGCATGGAGGATGATAAGGCTTGTCGGCCCGGCGGGCCGGGGGTCTCTCCGGTCTCTTCATCCATTCGCTCAACGGCCTCCTCGTGCGCTATGCTCAGACACTTTGGCCATGACCCTTCTTTGTGTGCCCATATTCGTTGTGGAACCCGCCCAGGCCCTTGCCGATGCCCGCGAGGCCCGCGATCGCGGGGCCGACCTCGTCGAGTTCCGCATCGACTCGTTCTTTCACGGCGACGGCTTTGACAAGGAGGAGGGGCAAACGCGCGAGATTCTCACGCTGGTGGCGCAGTCGCCCATCCCGTGCATTGTGACGTGCCGGCCGGTGCTTGAGGGTGGCCACTACGACGGGCCCGATGATGCACGGATTGCCTTGTTTGAGCGGCTCGGGACGGCCTCGGGCAAGGGGGAAGTCCCGCCGCGGTATATTGACTGCGAGTTGGCGACGTACACGCGCTCGGCGAACATTAAACAAAAGATCAACCTGGCGGTCGATCACGCCGGTCAGCAGCGGAATGTCTCGACCTCGCTGATTTTATCATCGCACGATTTTCATACCCGCCCTGCGGACCTGTTCCGCCAGCTTGATCGCATGCACGCCCAGACGGCGTCTCGCGTCGTGAAGATTGCCTTCCGGGCTCGCTCGGTGCGTGACAACCTGGAACTGCTCGATATTCTGGCGGATGTGAAGGCGCACGGCGGCAAGCCGACGATCGCGCTGGCGATGGGCCCGTTCGGGCTGCTCTCGCGGGTGCTGGCGCCGAAGTTCGACGGCTTTCTCACGTTCGCGACACTTCGGGCGTCGTCGGCGACGGCCCCCGGCCAGCCGACGCTGGCGGACCTGCTGAGCCTGTATCGGTTCCGCAGCATCACGAGCACGACGGCGGTGTATGGCGTGGTTGGCTACCCGGTGGAGCATTCGCTCTCGCCGCATGTGCACAACGCGGGGTTTGAAGCCGTGGGGCATGACGGCGTGTACATCCCGCTCCCCGTTCCGCCGGAGTTTGAGCACTTCAAGGCCTCGGTGCTCGACCTGGTTGAGCATCCGCATCTGGACCTGCGCGGGCTGAGCGTGACGATTCCGCACAAGGAACACTTGGTTCGGCTCGCGACCGAGCTGTATGACGAGGGCGACGGCCGCTGGCATATTGAGCCATTCGCGCGAGCCTGCGGCGCCGCCAACACGCTCACGGTGACGCGCGATGCCAAGGGCAATGCGACCAAGCTCTCGGTGACGAACACCGATGCGCCGGCGGCGATGCGCATGCTGCGGGACGCCCTCAAGACCGATTCGCTCCGCGGCATGGATGTGCTGCTGCTGGGCGTGGGCGGCACGGCGCGGGCCCTGTCGTTTGCGCTGATTGAGGCGGGCGCGACCGTGGCGATTCTGAACCGGACGCACGCCAAAGCGGAGGCGCTGGCGGCCGAGTTGCCGGTGCTTGCGAGCGGCAAGCCAGCGGCGCGGGCCGTCAAGGTCGAAGAACTGGCAGCGCCAAGGGGCACTGCATCGCTGCGGGCCGTGATCAACGCAACGCCCGTGGGGATGTCGTCTGGCAGTTCTCCGCTGGTGTCACCGCTTGCAGAGCCGATTGTGCGGAACCTGCCACCGGGGTGCGTCGTAGCAGATTGTGTGTATAGCCCGCTCGCGACGCCGCTGCTGAAACACGCGGCGGCGAGCGGACTCAAAACCATCGACGGTCTGTCGCTCTTTGTGCGGCAGGCTGGGGAGCAGTTTGAGTTATGGACACAACGCGCCGCGCCGCAACAACTATTCGAGATGACGGCCCGAGAGATTCTCGCGGCGCGAGAGTCGCAGCCGCCCCCCCCACTCCCGCCATCACCGGCTTCTCCTTGATGCGCTCGGCGTCGCTCTATCCGCGCCTCTACGGCTGGCTGCTGTTGGTTGCCGCGCTCGACATCATGCTCACCTGGGTGGTGCTGCATTTGGGCGGCAGCGAGCTCAATGCGTTTGCGGCGCGGGCCATTGAGCACGCGGGCCACTGGGGATTGATTGCCATCAAGTTCAGCGCGGCCATTGTGGTTGTGAGCATCTGCGAGTACATCGGCCGCCAGCGTGATGTGCACGGCCGGCAGCTGGCCGCGTGGGCGATTGCGATCTGGGCGTTGCCGGTGGTGTTCGCGCTGGCGCAGTTGTCGATGTATCAAGGGTGAGTCGCGGCGGGAGGCCGGGGGCGATCAGGTGACTCGAAGCAGCAGGCCCGCGGCACATTTGCCGTGACGATAAATGCAAACGCCATGGTTGCCGGACGCGCCGGGACCGGCGCTGCGCGAGGAATCGAAGAGCCAGAGCTCATCGCCGGGGCGAACCTGAGCGCGCAGAGCCATCCACGCGTGGTTGGCCGCGCCGAACGGGCGACCGGCGCGAATCGCCGGGTCGCTGTGCATGGCCTCGGCCTCGGCGACAGTCAGCTTCTGATGCAGCCAGCCTTTGGGAACATCCATGGATGGATCGTTGGCGGTAAGAGCAACCGGCGGCCAACCATGAGCCGCCATGCCACCGATCGTCACCATCCTGCTTTCCGGATATCTCGTTGCCAGCGTGATCACCTTTGCGCTGTTCTGGAAGGACAAGCGCGCGGCTCAGGCCGGGCGGTGGCGGACGCGCGAGCGGACGCTGCTTACTGGGTCGTTCCTTGGCGGGTGGCCGGGGGCGCTGGCGGCACGAAAACTCCTTCGACACAAGACGCGGGATTGGCCGTTCGTGCTGTACTTCTACTTGCTCATCGCGCTGCATGTTTTGATTGTGGGCGGGGCGCTCTGGCTCTGGTTTCGATGACCGAACCTGAACGAGACACTCAGGGCGAGCCAGCATGACCGAGTTCGAGCACGCGCTCGATGGCCTGTCGAACCGTGGCTTCGTGCTGCCACGGCAGGAAGTGGCCGGCATCGGGGAGCAGAATGATCTCGACCGCCGCGGCACCGATGAGCGTCCGCTTTATGTAGTCGGCATGCCCGGCGGGAACGAGTTGATCTTTGCCGCCTTGCACGACGACCACGGGGCAGCGGATCCTCGACAGGTCAGAGGCGAGCCGCGAGTTTTCATGGCCGGCGGCGAGCACTTCGTGATTGGCGATGCGCAGGTCGTCAGAAAGCAGCCAGGAAAAAACAAGCCATTCTGCCATGTAGTTGTACCACGCGGGCTCTTCGAGCTTGGGGTCGAGTGTGCCGGCGAGAATGACGAGCCCGCCGATGCGCTCGGGCTCGAGCGCTGCCATCATGGCGATGATCGGGCCGCCGAGGGAGTGCCCGATGAGGATGGGCCGATCGGGCGCGGCGTTCACGACACGCAGGAGGGTCTGGGCTTGCGTGGCGTAGTCGGTAATGGCGCTGCGAACGGGCTTGCCGGCTGAGTCAACAACCGTGACCGACGAGCCGAAGCCGAGGCGATCAACAGCGATGGTTCCAAGGCCGGCCACAGGCGTTCTCAGATAGTTCACCCACTGGGTGGCGTCACCGGGCGTGCCGTGCACGAAGATGAGTCGCGGCCCGGCGGGCTGGGAGATCGGTTGATCCGGGTCCGGACCGTCTGGCGCGATCTGGGCGACGGCCCGCAGGAACGAAACACGGCGGCCGGCCGGAGGGCCCGCGTCGATCGAGTGTCGCTCGGCCGCGATCGTGGGCGAGCCACCGGAGATGAGGGCGGGTCCACAGCCACCCAGCCAGCAGGCGCAAACGACAACGACAACGGCGCTCGCGAAGAGGCCCGATAGAGAACAACTCGGGCGATGATGCTTGGACGAAGAGCTCATGGGCTTCACGAGCGTACGTCCGAGCTTCGCCGAGCGGTTTGCGTGTGGAGCGGCGGCGAGTGAGCGTTCACGCCGCGAGGTCGAGGATGGCCCCGAGCAGCGTTGAGCCTGGGGCATCGGCCAGCGAGGCGAGAATCGCCGACGCGGGGTCGTCGTTGTGGCCCGGTTGCTGATTCTGCGGCAGTTCACCGATCCGCCGGAGTAACTCGTCGAGCGAGACCCGACCGAGCGACGAGAGGAGCGATGCCTCACCGGCGAGCTGCGCGAAGCCGCCGCTGATGTTGCTGAAATCGCCATCGAAGAACGAGCCGTAACCATCGCTGTCATGCAGGGAAAGGAAAACGCTGGCCTCGCGCTCGAACAACGCCGCGCTGGTCAGTTCGTTTCGCTGTTGCGAACTGAACGACGAGAGTCGCAATCCAACTGCCGATCCGACGCTGCTGACGGAGTCGCTCATGCACTAAGCATGCCAATAAGCAGCTCGCGAGGCCCATAAACTGAGGGGATTGCCGGTGAAGCTGCACGGTTTGCGCACTCGCGTTATTGGCCCCTGATCACCGGCAACTGCAGTTCGAAGCAGACTCCGCTTCGGCTCAGGGTTGACCCGTGGGCAGGGGCGACCGCGAGGGCGCGCAGGTCGCCACCGCACGTGCGGGCCATGCCGCGGGCGATCGAGAGGCCCAAGCCCAGGCCGGGGATGGCCGAGGAATCGTGGGCGGCCCCTCGTTCAAAGGGCTCGAAAAGTCTGGGGCGCTCTGGCTCCGGCACGCCCTGACCGAAATCGCGCACGGTGATGAACACGCTCGAACCTTCGGACCGGGCGCCAAGGATGATCCGCGGATCTTCGCAACCCACAGCATATTTCACGGCGTTGTCGACGAGGTTACTCAGAATCCGCTCGATGCTTGTCGCCTCGGCGGCGATGAGTGTGCCCCCTGCGTCGTGGGTCTGCACCACGAGCGACATGCCCGCAGCCTGCGCCCGGGTTCGCCAGCCGGGTTCACTCTGCGCCAGCACTTCGGCGAGCGTGCATCGGGCCTCGGTCGGACCGGCCCGTGCTTTGCCGCTGCGCGAGAGGCGGGCGTAGGCCAGCACGTCTTCAACGATGCCGGCGAGCCGGCCCGATTCACGCTTGAGCGTCCCGAGATATTCCTGCTGCGCCTGCGGATCTTTCACCATGCCGCTGGCGAGCAGGTCAGAATACATGCAGAACGTCGTGAGCGGTGTGCGGAGTTCATGGGTCACGGCCGAGACAAACCGGCCGCGGCGCTCGGCGAGTTCGGTGCTCACCAGCAGCATCCGCGCGACGGTCACGGCGGCGACGCCCATCACCAGCCATCCCAGCAGCAGGGCGGTGCGAACGGGCGTCCAGAGCGGGAGCGACGATGTGGGGGCGGGCCCGGGGAGCAACTCGGCCGAGATGCTCGCGAGCGGAAAGCCCGCCGCGGCGGAGCGGCGAACGGCGGTGACATCGCGGAGGGGGAGCAACTGGGCCTCGGGGAGCACATCGCGAACCTGGCCGAGCAGGAATGCGCGAAGCTGGGGCCAATCGAACCAGCAGCCCTGCGAGAACCCCTCAGCACCGACATTCACCGAGCGGACCATGAGCAGTTCTGGCCCGGCGATGCCATCAAGCCAGATCGACACGAGATCGCTCTGGTCAATCTCAATTCCACAGGCGATGGCGTCGCTCGAAATGAGGGAAAGAGAGGCCGGGTCGGCGACGCTCTCCAACTGCACGTTCATCTGCTGGGCGTTGCCCATGGCGCGGGTGACGTTGCTGGAGCGGGCCGCCAGATCAGTGACCGACTCGCGATAGTTGAGAACCGAAGTGTCGGACGCGCGATTGGCGCCGTTGCCTCGTCGCGACGAGGGAAGTCCGGTTTGTGCTGCGCCCGGCTGGGCGCCGCGCGATGCGTCGGTCGGCGCCGCCTCCGCACGCAGAGCCCCGCCGGGCGGAGCCGCCAGCGTGAGGCGATGTCGCGAGGCATCGGCGAGTTTGGCCGGAAGATCAGTCTGCTGCAGCAGCCCGGCGAGCGCTTGCAGCGAAAACTCGGCATCAGCGACGCGCTCGGGCGAGCAGAAGACCGCTTCCTGGCGCTCACGCTCGGCGCCGGAAGGCACGGTGGGCGAGCCGAGAGTCGAGTCGAGCTCGCGCTGGAAGTGGAGCTTGATGAAACTCTCGCCGGCGCACAGCAACGGCGAGGGCATGATGACGTCGCCGGGCAGAATCTCTTGCCCCATCTGGGTGTAGGCCCGCTCGGCGGGGTAGAACGGGCGGTAGTGGAAGTAGGGCCGTGCTGATTCGCGCACGATAATCGGCGACATCGCCGAGTCGAGCCGCCAGAGCGCGTTGCGAACCGTCTCCTGCCAGCGGGCTTCGTCACCCAACCGTCGTTCACGGCGCTCAAGGTCGAGCGTTTGCAAGGTGACGTACGCGAGCGCCGCGAGCACCAGCATCACGCACGCGCCGTAGAGAATCGCCGTGTTGCGAAGCGGCCCGCTCACCCTCTGCCACCTCCACCGGCAGTGGCACCCCCACCGGCAGCGCTAGCCCCACCGATGCTCGGCCCCGCGCTCGGCCCGGCCAGCATGTAGCCCTTGCCACGGACGGTGATAATCACCTTGGGGTCGGTAGGATCATCCGAGAGCAGTTCGCGCAGACGGGCGATGGTCATATCAACGGCGCGGGTCTGCGTGCCGCGCGGATCGACGCCCCACACGCGGCTGAGGAGTTCGTCGCGCTCGATGGCGCGCCCGGGGTTGGCGGCAAGGTACTGCAGCGTGTCGGACTCGCGCTCGGAAATAGCCCGCCGTTCGCCGCTGGCCATCACGACTTCGCGCCGTTCGAAGTCGACCGTGAGCCCGGCGATCGTGAGGGGCGCTTTGCTGCGGGGGCGCTCGGCCGAGCGGCGGAGCACGGCCTCGACACGGGCCAGCAGTTCGGCGGCACCGAAGGGCTTGACGACGTAGTCATCGGCTCCGAGCTTGAGGCCTTTGACCTTGTCCTCAAGCTCACCCCGGGCCGTGAGGAAGATGACCGGCAGCGCGGGCTTGGCCTTGCGGAGTTCCTTGAGCACCGTGAGGCCATCCATCTTGGGCATCATGATGTCGAGGAGCACGATGTCCACCTCGGCGCCGATGGCGCGGTCAAGGCCTGCCGCCCCGTCGGCGGCTTCGATCACGGAGTAGCCGCTGAGTTTGAGCGCATCACACACGCCGCGGCGAATGGCGGCATCATCTTCAACAACAAGCACGCTGGCAATGGGCATAGGTACTCAGAGTATCGGTCGATCGGTCACGAGGCACGACGACGCTGGGATTTCAATCGGCCGCGGCGGGCTTTCCCCGTCGCGGCCGGAGATTTGTGGTATCGTTCGCCGCCTGTCGGCGGCCGCTGTTAGGGGCATTTCACCAGCACGCGCTGGTTGTTCACGAGCAGGAGCATCTCGCCGCTGTTGGCAATGAGCGACTGGCGGCCCTCGGCCACGAGCTGGTCGAGCACTTTCTCAAACTCGGGCGTGCCGAACTCAACCGTCAGATCGGGCTTTTCGTTCTCCTTGTCGACAATGCGGGCGTCGATCCAGCGGGAGTTGCGGAAGAAGAGGGCCTGATCGGCCACCTGCTGGCAACCGACTGAAGTCACTTCACGCATGTTCGAATCCATGTAGAAGTTCGACGCGTTCACTGTAGAGAGTTCGACCTGGGCCTTCAGGTTCATCTCTTGGTTGACCGATGCCGCTCCGCTCCGCACTGTGCTCCTGCCAGTGAGGCTTTCCATCGCGGCCGCTGGTGCGTCTGAGAGCGAAGGCAGCGGCTGACGCATGCCCCCACCGCCTGCCACTGTGGGCTCGGTCGCCAGGAACGACGTGTACTCGGTCATGATGCCAAACTGCAGCGACAGCCGCACGATCTCTTCAACCAGTTCCTTCGTCCTGGGATCGTTCTTCACCGCCACCGGATCAACACTCGCCTGACGGATCTGATCAACGAGCCCGCCGATGCGGCGCTGGGCCCAGAGGCGGCCGACGAACGCGTTGCGCATTGAAGCACTCTTGGTATCAAACTTGTACTCGAACGCCTTGGGCTTGCCAGCGTAAACGCCTTCAAGCTTGAGGTGCAACGGCTTGTCGGAGGTGTATTGGCCCAGGAGCACCAACTGGTCACCGTCGAACATATCGGGGAGTTCCCCGGGCTGCAGCTCGCGCACGGCGAGTGTGGTCACGTTGCCGTTCTCATCAAGGGCCGTCACCTTCGGCGAGGCGAGCACCGGGCCGGTGAGGCGGCGATAGACCTGGGAAACCTTCGCTTCAACGTCCTCTTCGGGGAGCACGAACGTGGGCGCCCCGCGCGAGGCGCGAGCCACCGCGGAGAGCAGCGGGGTGTTCACATCGAAGCCCACGCCAAACGTGAAGACACGACGGTTGTACACGTTGGCGGCCTTGGCGGCCTCGCGGATCTTCACCTCGCTCCGCTCGCCCACGGTGGGCAGGCCGTCGGTGAGGAAGATGACCATCGCAAGCGTGTCTTTGGCCGGGGCACTGCGAAGCGACTCGAGGAGCGCGTCGTGAAGGTTGGTGCCTCCATCGGCGTTGATGGCCTGCACGTACGCCCGCGCGGCCGGTCCGCTCTTGGCGTCCTTGGCGATTGGCTGCGGGCTGAACATGCCGATCGAATCGGAATAGTCGATGACGTTGAAAAACTCGCCGTCTTTGAGGCCGTCGAGGACCGCTACGGCCGCGGCTTTGGCCTGTTCGATTTTCTTCCCGCGCATCGAGCCCGAGCGATCGATCACGATGGTGATCTCTCGCTTCATGGCAGCAACTTCCGGCGGCGGAGTGGCGGGAAGCCCGGTCAAGAGCAGGAAGTAGCCGCCCTTGCCGTTGCCGATTTTGGTATCGGGATAGGCCATGAGCGAAGCGGCAAGCTGGTCGGCCTCGGGGCGGGCCGTGAGGTAGGAAATGCGCAGCGCGCCGGGGTT
>Ga0105046_10006030_pt1 | contig 19122 bp, 17 predicted proteins | sample MAT03_FD_78385 | JGI IMG/M metagenome (GOLD analysis project Ga0105046, IMG submission 78385) | Freshwater microbial communities from Lake Fryxell liftoff mats and glacier meltwater in Antarctica - MAT-03 (megahit assembly) | ecosystem: Environmental > Aquatic > Freshwater > Ice > Liftoff... | reverse complement strand
GTATCTGCGCAGCAACATCGCTGGGGCACAACGCTTCAAGCAGGACAGCCTGTTGAGCATTCTGGATCGCTTGCTATTGATCGGTATTGTGGGCTGGTTGCTCTGGGGAAGGAGCACCGGTGAACAATTCCGGATCGAGTGGTTCGTCTGGGCACAGACCGCTGCTTATGGAGCCACCGCACTGGTCGCATTGGTGCTGGTCCTGCGGCTGAGCGGCCGGGTCAATGTGGGCTGGAGACCAGCCTTCGCATGGGTGGTGGTGAAGCAGAGTTTCCCGTATGCTCTCCTGATCCTGCTGATGACCTTCTACTACCGCACCGATACCCTCATGATCGAACGTATGCTGCCGGATGGTCCCACGCAAGCGGGGATCTATGCGCAGGCCTTCCGGTTCTTCGAAGCGTTGAACATGTTGGGCTACCTCATGGCCGGGCTGCTCCTGCCCATGTTCAGCCGCATGTTGATGGGTCCCAAGGCTGAAGGGAACGGTGCCATTCAACAATTGGCGGTGCTGGCCATGCGGTTGGTCCTGACCGGGACCTTGGCCATTGCCGTGTTCGGGGTGTTGTTCGCCAAACCCATTATGGACCTGCGCTACACGGAGCATACCGAGCAGTCGGCACCGGTGTTCGCACTGCTGATCGGCTGTTTCGTTGCCGTGTGTACCACCTATGTTTTCGGTACCTTGCTCACCGCCGGTGGCAAGCTGAAGCAGTTGAATTGGATGGCGGCTGGTGGGGCGATCCTGAATATCAGCCTTAACCTGATCTTGATCCCTCGCTGGCAGGCTGAAGGAGCCGCATGGGCCAGCTTGGTGACCCAAGTAGCCACCGCGATCGTGCAATTGGTGTTGGCGGCGCTCCTGTTCGGTGCCACGCTCCCATTGGGCCTGTGGGTGCGCAGTGCCGTCTATGCCATGGCCCTTGTCGCCTTGGGTTTGTGGCTGGCGACCGGTGTCTCCGGTCTACTGCCCCAGTTCGGCCTGTTCGCCGCTGGAGCCGTGGTTTTGGCGTGGGCGACCGGCATGTTGGGTCCGCGTGTTTTGCGCGCCGCCATCGCCCTAACTCCCAAGGGTGGCTGAAAAGCCGCTCTACAGTGGGGGCGAAGGTGTACTTTTGGCCCTCTTTTTCCCCCTCGGACGACGCATGGAGCAAGGAACGCCCGTAAAGCCCGCTGATAGCTTTGAACTGATCCAATTCCTGTGGTCGAACCGTAGAACGATCCTCACCATTACCGCCTTCGGGGCTGTGGCGGGTATCATTGCCGCATTCGTGATCACACCGACCTACAAAAGTGAGGTTATCATGTTCCCAGCTGTGACCAACTCCGCTTCCCGGGCACTGCTCAGCGAGAACGCAACCGGGCGCGATGATATCCTGGCCTTGGGGGACGATGGGGACAGTGAACAGCTGATCCAGGTGCTCAATTCGGACAAGATCAAGGAACGTGCCACCGAAAAGTTCGATCTGTACACGGTCTACGAGATCGATCCCGAAAGCAAGCACAAGAACACCGAGCTGCAGGACACGTTCGAGGACCATATCACCTTCGTACGCACTAAGTTCAGTAGCGTACGCATACAAGTTTTGGATACGGACCCCGTTCGCGCAGCGGCCATTGCCAACTTCATTACCGCCGAGGTCGATACCGTATGGAAGGAAATGGTCCATGAACGGGCGGACAAGGGCGTGCTCATTGTCCAGAACAAGTTGGCCGAACTGGAGAAGGAAATGCAGATAATGACCGATAGCATGGGCGTGCTTCGGGAATTAGGTGTTCAGGACTATCACTCCCAGACCGAACGATTCAACGAGTACCTGGGTGCTGCGATCCTGAAGGGCGACAAACGTGCGATCCAGGAGTTGGAGGATCGGTTCAAGGTCCTGGCCCGGTACGGCGGTCCGTACATCACATTGCAGGACCAGCTGAACCAGGATGCGAAACGGGTCAATGTGCTTCGTTCCAAATTGGAGCAAGCGCAAGTGGACCTGGAAAGCGACCTCCCGCACAAATTCGTGGTCAGTGCTGCCAAGCCCGCAGACCGGAAGCATGCGCCTGTCCGCTCCTTGGTGGTATTGGGTAGTGCCCTTTCCGCGTTCCTCTTATCCTTGCTGCTGATCGTGGTACAGCAGACCATTCCCAAATTGCGCAATACCCATGGCCGCTGATCAGAATTTCGACCGCTTCGTCGACCTTATAACCACCAATTGGAAATTGTTCACCATTGTCGGATCCATTGCTGTGGTGGTTTCCGGCGTGTTGAGCGGTCCCACGTTCATAAAACCGAGGTACGTGTCATCGGCCACGGTCTATCCAGTGAACCTGAACAGCTATTCCATCGAGACCCGCACCGACCAATTGCTCCAGTTGCTCCGCAGCAACAGCATTCGCGATAGCTTGATCGGGAAGTTCGACCTGGTCCAAGCCTATGATGTGGACACCACGGCGAACGCTGGATACTTCGCCCTCTACAATGAATTCGCCGAACGCGTGGACATTTCCAAGACACTCTACGAATCCGTTGACATCGACGTGACCGACGAGGATGCCATGCGGGCGCGTGATATGGTGAATGAGATGCTTGTGCAGGTGAACCTGCTCGCACGCCGCCTGCAGCGGGAGAAATCCGCAGAAGTGCTTAGGATCGCCCAAAAGGCTCTTTCCCATGCGTCGTACAAGCTCGATTCCGTCGAAGCACGCTTGGATACGCTCCGTAGAACGGCCGGTATGCTGGCCTACGAAACCCAAGCGAAGGAATTGACCAAAGGGTACGTCCGCATGCTGAACTCAGGCTCCGGTCAAGGTCAACGTGATAAGTTGCTGGGCATGATCAAGGACCTGGAATCCAAGGGCGGTGAATTCCGTCGGTTGACCGAATTGAGCGACATGTTCCGCACCAACTATGATCTGCTGCTCACCCATCACGAAGAAGTGGTCAATGATATGACGAAGGAACTCACCTATACCAACGTGATCGTTTATCCGGAGGTGAGCGATCGTAAAGTGTATCCTGTGCGCTGGCTGATCGTGCTCTTGGCCACTGCATCGGCATTGTTCCTCTGTTTCCTGCTGGTGGTTTGGCGGGGTGGAAAGAGTTGACCAATGGCTGTTGCCCTGAATCGGTCTTTGTGGGTACCGATCACCTGTGTGGTGTTCGTACTGGTGAACGCCCTGTTCATGGCCGGGCAGTTCTACTGGCTCAATCTATTACCCGTTGTATTGATCATCAGCTGGGCCATGGTGTATGCCGTGGACAATTTGCTGATCTTCGTTTCCTTCGCCGCGCCGCTCTCCATCAACTTGGAGGAATTATCCATTGGCGGCATCGGGATCTCATTGCCCACCGAACCGATCATGGTGGGGCTCACCGTTCTGTTCCTCTTCAAGCTGGGCTTGGAACGGTCCACGATCGATAAGAGGGTCTGGGAACACCCGCTCACCTATATCATTCTGTTGCAGATCGGCTGGATGCTGCTCTGTACGATCACCAGTTCAATGCCCCTGGTCTCCATCAAGTTCGTGATCGCCAGGGTTTGGTTCGTAACCACCATGTTCTTTATGGTGACACGGCTGTTCCGCAATGAAAAGAACGTCCATCGGTTCATCTGGGCATATATGCTGGGCCTTTCGGTGGTGGTGGTCTACACCTTGGTGCGCCATTGGCAGAACCAATTTGACCAGGATTCAGCACATTGGGTCATGACCCCCTTCTACAAGGACCACACGGGTTACGGTGCCATTCTCGCTTTCTTCCTGCCGTACTCCGTCAACGCGATCGCCTTTCCGGGATTTTCCTTCGCTAAACGGGTCATGGCCACCGTGTTGTTCGTGGTCCTTGCCACAGGTCTGGTGTTCTCCTATACCCGTGCGGCCTGGGTGAGCCTTATCGGGGCCTTTGTCTTTTTCCTGATCATGCGCTTCCGGATCCCGTTGTGGGTCCTGATCGTTGGTGCGCTGGTGTTAGGCGGGATCGCTTGGTCGCAGCAGGAGCAGATCACCATTGCCATGCATCGCAATACCGTGGAATCGTCCAATGATCTTGGCGAACACGTAAAGTCCATCTCCAACATTTCCAGCGATGCTTCCAACCTGGAACGGATCAATCGTTGGAACTCGGCGTTGCGCATGTTCCTGGACCGGCCATTGATGGGGTTCGGGCCGGGCACCTATATGTTCCAGTACGCACCCTATCAAGCCTCGGCCGACCGCACGATCATAAGCACCAACTTCGGGGTGCAGGGCAATGCGCACAGTGAGTATCTGGGACCGCTGGCCGAACAAGGTCTATTCGGACTGCTGTTGATGCTCGCGCTGGTGCTCACATCCGTTGCGATCGCCATGCGGCTTTACGTGCGCATGCCCAAGGGGGTCGATCGCCGCCTTTTGCTGGCCACATTCCTGGGTCTGGTCACATACTATCTGCACGGGGGACTCAATAATTTCTTGGATACCGATAAGGCCTCTGTGCCTTTCTGGGCATTTACCGCGTTGATCGTGCTGTTGGATATCCGACACCGAAGAACAGGGTCGGGTGTGGAGAACGACGCGTTGGAAGTAGGTTGAAGCGAGCCGCTCCGCTACTTGAAACGGCACGTCAGTACCGCAATGTCATCCAAGTAGGGTTGCCCGTTCCGGTGCCCATCGAATGCGGATACCAGTGCCTCGTTGATGGCTTTCGAACTCGAACTCCCCATACTGTTAAGGATCTCCGCCACGGGTGCCGTTTCGAAAGCGATCCCGACCTCGTTCTCCTGTTCAACCAGGCCATCAGTGTAGCACAGCAAGGTGCTGTTGGCGGGCAATTCCACTTCGCCGCTCCGTAGAAAGGGGAGGGTGGGCATCATGCCCAAGGCGATGCACCCTTCGCGCATGGGGGTAATGCCCGATGCATGGTGCAACAAAGGGTCGTTGTGCCCCGCATTCACGTATTGCATCCGCCGTGTCCGCAGGTCGATCAGGCCGATGAACAAGGTGATGAAGCGTTCGCCACGGGCGTTGGCCTGCACTTTCGCATTCAGCTCGGTGACCAACTGCTTCAAGTCCGTTGCGCGTGGTACCAAGGCGTTCAGGTTCGCTTGGAAGTTGCTCATCAACAAGGCGGCTGCGATCCCTTTTCCGCTCACATCGGCCACGCACGCCACGTACCGGTCATTGCCCAACGGGATCAGGTCGTAGTAGTCGCCGCCTACTTCGCTATGCGGTTGGTACCAGCCAGCTGCATCGATCAGTTCCGTGTGCGGCAGGTCGGCAGGGATCAGCATGCTTTGCATTTCGGCGGCAAGTTCCAACTCGCGCTTGCTGCGCACTTGGGCCAATTCCTGCTGTGCCAAGCGCCGGTTCTCCAAGGCCACCACGATCAAATTGGTCAAGGTCTGGATGAAGTTCAGGTGCTTCACCGTGGGGCTCATGCCTTGCTCGTCCTCATCGATGTCGCCGAGCAACAAGAAGGCCAATGCCTTGCCCCGGTGGTAAACGGGGATCGCCACATCGAACGCACCCAAGCTGCCCGTGCTTTCCGATCCGATCACTTGGATGTCCGTGAAACTGCCCACCGCTTTGTCGATGTCCATCACCACGCTGTCCAGATCATTCCCGAAGGCGATTATCCGCTGCCAACCGTCCGTTCGCTCGAACAACATCAACCGGGTGATGCCAAGATCTTCGCGGATGATGCGTTCGTACAGGGCCAACAAGGCTTCGCGATCCTCCGTGTTGTTGATCGCTTTGGTCACATCCAACAAGGCCTTCAACTGGAACTCCTTCAGGTCCAATCTTTCGATGATGCGTTCCAAACGGGCCATCAGTCCCTGAGCTTCTTTTCCGCAATGCTGCGGAAGAGTTCCGGTAGTTTGCCGATCAAGGCCACTTCGCGCATCTTCTGTTTCCATTCACCGGCAGGGCTGCCGAAGTAGGTGCGGCCTCCTTCCAGCGAACCGATGAGGCCGCTTTGGCCCAGAACCGTGGCACCTTTGCCGATGGTCACCTTGCTGGGCACGCCCACTTGGCCCCAGAGTGTCACGTTGTCCTCGATCACTACGGCCCCGCTGATGCCCACGTGAGAGGCGATGAGGCAATGTTTGCCGATCAACGTATCGTGCCCCACCTGCACGTGGTTGTCCAACTTGGTGCCTTGTCCGATCCGGGTATCCGCACTGAGACCGCGATCGATCGTACACAAGGCGCCGATCTCCACATCGTCCTCGATCACTACGCAGCCGCCGGGCACCATCTTGTCGTAGCCGTTGGGGCGCTTCTTGTAGTAGAAAGGGTCGGAGCCGATCACCGTATTCGCATGGATGATAACCCGGTCGCCGATGGTGGTGTTCTCATACAACACCACACCGGCCATGATCCTGCAACCTGCACCGATCTTCACTTTGTGGCCGACCACAACACTCGGATGTACTTCGGTTCCTTCACCAATGGAAGCTACTGAACCCGACCAGCCGAGCAACGGGTTGAAGTAGCGTACCAACTTGTTGTAATCCAGACAAGGATCTTCGCTGATGATGATGGCCTTGCCTTCCGGAACCTCCACATCCTTGTTGATCAAGATCGTGGTGGCCGCACTGTTCAGGGCCTTGTTGTAGTACTTCTCATGGTCCACGTACACCAGATCGCCTGCTTGCACACGATTGATCTCGTTGAGGCCGGTTACGAGCCGTGTACTGTTGCCCTTGGCTTTAATACCAAGCAGTTCGGCGATATGGGCAGCGGTTTGTGGGGGATCCAAGTGCATGGGGAGGAACTTGGTCAAAGGTAATCGGAGGGATCTTGCACTATGCCCGTGCCGCACTCCACTTAGTGCTTCTGCCAATTCAGGTTGAAGATGGTTTCCGCGGTGCTGCCTTGTCCACTCGTGCGAACGCGATGTGCGGGGTCTTGATCTGGAACCGGATTCGTCCGGTGTTGGCTGGATGTGACGACCCTGTCCGTTCGCCTCAGCATGAATACCGTTTCGGATGCCACCATGGCCGGAGTGATCAGGAAATTCAAAGCGAAAAGCAAAGCTCCGAAACGCAAGGTGAGCATGGGCGGTAAGGACTTGATCAACTGGATGGAGCCCAGCAGGATCGCCGGGTAGGCCATGCACATCAACCGAGTGGTGTCGTAGGCTACGAGAAGCAGGCTGCCCGATCCGGCAACGATGAGTAGAATGAGCACCGCTTGGGCATGGTCCCCTTTCCGGATCGAAAGCACGAGTGCCGCCAAGGGAATGATCCAGTAAAGCCGGAAGGCGAGAAAGATCCCCCAAAGTGTGGGCAGGAACCCTCTGATCTGGCTTCGTATGTTCGTGATGGTGAGATAGTACGAAACCTGTAAGGTGCTGGGGTCCGATGCGCTTGCCCATGCGCGATAACACACGTAAGGCAGCATGGACACCAGCAACCAACCCAGGAACACCAGCGGGGTGCGCAGGTCCCTTTTCTGCATCCATCGGTAGTGGATAGCTGCCGGCAACAAGGCCAGCGCAGATTCGTGGCTGGCAACGGCGAGCGCCATGAACAAAGCGGCCAAGGGATGGGAAACTCCGGGAATGAAACAGAAGAGAACACAGAAATAAGCGACCGCATCCACATACCCCGGGGCCATGAACGGGATGAAGGTGGTACACGAGAATGCCACGGAACTGGCCACTAATGTGGCGTGGATCCAGGACCCACTTGCTCGTTGGCCGACGTGTTGTACACGAATGACGAACAGCAGTAGAAAGGCCCACGGTACAAGAAAGAATAGTGGACCTCGAAGATGGAGGATGTAGCCGATCAAGGGCGCCAGGATCCGCAGCCGCATCCAATTCGGATGATCCATATCGAACGGCGCATTGGACAATTTCGCATGATAAACGCCCAGAAATGCCGGTTCAAACGATGGGCCGATGTAGATCGCCGCAAGAACGAACAACAGGGTCCCAAAAAGGATGGAAGTGAGGACATCCCGGTGGTCTGATCCGATCTTCTGCCACAGCACGTTACGGTCCTTCATAGGGTGATAAAGGTCCGTTATTTCAGTACCATGGATGATCTGTTTCTGTCCTGATCCTAGGCGCATGTAGAAGAATGCACCAAAGAAGACCGAGACGGTCCATTCCGACCTGCATGCCTTTCATGAACTCTCACTCCTTAACCCAAACAACAGAATGCACATCGGGTCCTGTTCGGATCTGGACCAAGTAAGGGCCTGCTGATAGGTCTGAAAGGTCAAGGATCGTACGTGCATCGCGGAGGGTGCCGGTAGTGATAAGGCTTCCGCGTGCATCGAATACTGCAAATTCTGAGCGTGTCGCTCTTTGACAAAACGCCTGTGAATGAGCTGCTTACAAAATGCAAGCAGTCAAGCAAAGAAAAGGAAAATTGTAAACAGCTGGAAATCAACTACATTTAAGTGGACGCTAGTGGCTCTACGTATTGGATGTGTGGATCTGCCGAAGTTAGTTCTCACCAAGAAGATGCTGCCATTTCGTGGAACGTTGTCTCGTACGCACAAATGAAGAAACCCCGTCACCTGAAAACAGATGACGGGGTTTCGTTAAGCCGTGCACTTCCTACTTCTTCACACGGTCCATGTACGTGCCGTTCTCGGTATCGATGCGGATCACAGTGCCGATCTCCACGAAGCTGGGTACGCTTACCTCCGCACCGGTCGCAACCGTCGCGGCTTTCATCACCTTGTTGCTCGTATCGCCTTTCACAGCGTTCTCGGTGTAGGTCACTTCCAGTTCCACCACTTTGGGTGCGCTGGCCATGATCGCGTTCTCACTCTCAAAGCCTACTTGCACCACCATCTCTTCCTTCATGAAACGCAGGCTCTCCCCGAACAGTTCAACCGGAATGTACTTCTGTTCGAAGCTTGTCTGGTCCATGCACACCAGGTTCTCTCCTTCGCGGTAGAGATATTGCAATTCGTGTACTTCCACCCGCAAAACTTCGATCACCTCCCCACTGCGGAACCGGTGTTCGTTGATCTTGCCGTTGCGCAGGTTACGCATCTTGCCCTGGTAGAACGCACGCAGGTTGCCGGGTGTGCGGTGTTGCCATTCCATCATCTGGCAGATGTCGCCATTGAAACGGATGTAGGTGCCTATGCTGATGTCTGAAGTCGTAGCCATGCTTGCGTAATGATCGTTATTCAAGGGCCGGGCTTGCCGGAAAGTGCCGCGAATGTAGCGGTTCGGGGAGCAATTGGATCCACGAAGCAATTGAAAGAGCAACCGCGTCAAGCTACCGGCAGCCCTCCACTAGGGTGTTGTGGGTTGGCTTGCTGAAAGGATCTCCACGGAAAGGTCATCCACCAAGGCGGGCACTTCACCGGTGTTCCAGACATAGACCTTCAGCTTTCTGCCGGGGCCCGGCTGGACTTCACGTTCGATCACCACACGCCACCATTCCTGTTCATCGAAGAGCATCTCCTGCACATCCACAGCTTCCCAGGTTATGGCACCAAGGTCGTCCTCAACGGCAATGGCGAGAACGAGTTCCGCATCCTTCGGCGCACGCACCCACGCCGAGCCGCGTACGTGGAATGGGGCGGATAAGCTGTCCAGCGAACGCACGTATGTGGGCGAGAATGCCTCGGCAATTAGCAACTGCGAATGTTTGCCCGAATGGGCCAAGCTATCGGTCCGCTTGCTTGGATCCCATTCCCAATTTGCACTGGACGTCTCCATGTCCAATACCGAAACGGTCGCGGTATCCCTATCGGTGTCCACTTTCCCGAAAAGACCGAAGGCGTTCTTCACATCGGCCTCGTCGGAAAGTGCGGTCAATTCCCATTCGATCGGTAGTTCGTTCGACACCATGGCCATTTCGCTGCACTGGAACCGGATCGCGACCACTTCTTGCTCGATGCTCAAATGCTCCGGATGTTGAATGAAGGGCGATACCCAGATACCTTCGACGGCCAGGTCCGGTACAATGCGGTAACGCAACGTACGCCCGTCCGCCATGCGATACAGAACGGAGTACACGGCATCCTTGTACACGAAGTCCTTCAATGCTCGCCAAACAGTGCCTCGCACGTCGACCTTGGCCCGGAGTATCCCGTTCTCAGCCTTGGGAACTTCGATCCAGGTATCCCAGCTTTCGACGGACGAACCCACGGTCCTTGTTTCTCCCAGCTGATGTTCCGCCGTGCGTTCGAGAACGGCTACGCGGTCGGTTCCGGCCGTCCACTTGTACTGATCCAGGATCGCCAGTATCGTTTGCGGCTCGTCGTTCAGTAGGTATCGGTCGTCCACGCTGCCCATGCGACCACCCCATTGATCGGCATTGAATTCCCAGAGGATCCTCTCCGCGCCATAGCGGTTCCGGAAGAATTCCGCATTGCGGCCATCCAGCCAAGGCGTGTAGCTCGCGTAGCTCTGGAGCACAGGACGTGGTTTCCATTGAAGGCCGTTCGCGGGGATGTAGCTGAACTCCCACGGGTAGACATCGACGGTCCCGGAATTCAACCGATCCACCAGCTCGTTCGGCAGTCGTTGAACAGCCAGGTTGCGCTTCGATACGTCCATTGCACGTTGTGTCATGTCATCACGATCGAAGGCCCATGCATGGAAACGTTGTACGCCGAATGGGACCACTACGAACTCCGCATACCCAACGGTGCTGGCCAATGCCCTGTAGCCAAGTGTTAGTATGGCAGCGATCGCGAGCACCGCCGTGGGCCGTGGCGATCTCCACACCAACAACAACAGACCAAAGAAAAGCGCCATGAAAATGAATAGACCACGGGCATGGGGGATGTCCTCGCGGGTCATGCCATGTTTCCAAGAGGCGAACAAGGCCAGACTAAAAAGCGCATAAACGTATCGCACGCGGCCGGTCCTGTATGCGATCGGCAAAGCGACGAACAATACGATGGCCACACCCAGAACGAACCAGTCGTTCGCAGGATGCAATCCGGTCGCTGCCGAGGAAGCACGGGCCAATTCGAATAGCCCTCGATAGTATGTGCCGAAACCAACGAGGCTCCCGAACAGCACGAACCGCAGAACGATCGCGCCCAGGACGAACCCGCAGAGGGTGATGCCCACCGTTCGCCAAGCACGCCTTTTCCAAAGCAGGATCGCTGCATGGGCAAAGAGCAATGTGCAGGCGATGATGCCCACCCCTGCGCGCACATGCAAGGCGATCAACGCGGCGAGCACCGCAACGATCAGCCAAGCCAAGGATCGCGATGTCCAGTGCATCATCAACCCGGCGGCGACAATGCCCACCAACTGCATTTGGGGTTGAACGATCACACCGAGCACTGCCGCAAGCAGGAAGTGCCAGGCGAAACGATCCGGGTCCGGGTCGAGCGACAGCAAAACGAAGAAGAAGGTCCAGAGGATCGTGATCGTCCAGAGAAAGGCAGCATCCAGATCACCGCCCAACGCTTGCGGGTTCATCAAAAAGGCCAGTGGCCCGTGCGGAAAAATGATGTGGCTCGCTTGGTCCAGACCCGTACTGTAGAAGTGGTTGAAGGCCCATGCCAAGGAATTATCCACTCCCACGGCACTAACGATATCGAAATTCGGGAACACGAGTACGACCAACAGAAAAGCCGCAGCCGAACGATAGGCGATGGAGCGAAACTCTGTGCTCTTCATACCGTGGGAAGTGGATCCATGGAGACCTTGAACCGATCCACCTCGATCTGCTCCGTACACAGGTCGTACTCTACCGCCTGCCGGTTGCTGGCGATCAGCAACGTGCGACCTTCAAGATGTGTTTGCAGCAGGATCCGGTACCAAGCAATGGCATCGCTGTCCAAGTTGCTGGCGGGTTCGTCCAGCAGCAGGAGCGGAGTGTCGCTCAGGATCGCCAAGGCCAGTTTCAACCGCTGTTTCATGCCGCTGCTGAAATGCAAAACTGGCTTTTCCAAGGCTTGTTCCAAGTAGGCGATACGTGCCACGTCCCCCAAGGATATACCTTTCCGCAGAGACTTGAAGCGCGCATGGAAATCGATCGTTTGGCGCAAAGAAAGGTCTTCGTACAAACCCAAGTATGGTGCCGCAATGGAAACGTGGCGATACACTTCTTCCTGTGGAAGGACCCGTTCCCCCAGCCGGTGTTCTATAGTGCCGCCCGTGGGAATGATCGCACCGCCGATCACCTGCAACAAGGTGCTCTTCCCGCTGCCGTTGGGACCTAGGATCGCTGTTCTACTGCCTGCGGAAAGGGATAAGGTGACCCCTTGGAACACCACCTCTCTACCGAAGGACTTGGCGATGTGCTGTAAGCGGATCTCCATGGATGAACTCTGGGCCGCACCTTCAAACTAGATGCATTCCGGCAAGGAACACTATTCCGACAAACCCCGCATGATCCCCTTCGGACTGTTGCGGATGAAATCCAGGATCTGGCCACGTTCCGGACTGCGGGGTAACAGTTGTTCCACGTTCTGCACGGCACGGTCCACGTTGTTCGTGCGGACGAAGATCTCGCGGTACACATCTTCGATACGCGCCACTTCGGCATCAGTATACCCGCGACGGCGCAAGCCTACCACGTTCACTCCCACATAGCTCAGTGGTTCACGTGCGGCCTTCACGAAGGGTGGCACGTTCTTGCGCACCAACGAGGCTCCCGCCACGAAGCTGTGCGCACCGATGTGGATGAATTGCTGCACGGCCACGTTCCCTTCAAGGATCGCCCAGTCATCAATGGTCACGTGGCCCGCCAGGTTCACGCTGTTGGCGATCACCACATTGTTGCCCACGGCGCAGTCGTGTGCCAAATGCACGTAGGCCATCAGCAAGCTGTCCTTGCCCACGGTGGTCTTTTCCCGGTCCGCTGTGCCGCGATTGATCGTAACACACTCGCGTATCGTGCTTCCGTCGCCGACTTCCGCCGTGGTCTTTTCGCCAGCGAATTTGAGGTCCTGCGGGATCGCACTGATCACGGCACCGGGAAAGATCCGGCACTTCTTGCCTATACGGGCACCGTCCATCAACACCGCATTGGGTCCGATCCAGCTGCCCTCACCGACTTCCACATCACCGTAGATCGCGGCAAATGGCTCAACGGTCACATCCTTGCCCAATTTGGCATCGGGGTGGACGTATGCCAATTTGGAGATGCTCATCGGTTCACCGTGCTGGCTTTCGGTTCGGGGATCTCCGTGACCACTTCGCTGGCCATCTTCACGAGTGGCGCCTTGTCCTTCACGATCTGCGCCATCATTTCGGCCTCCACTGCGAGTTGGTTGCCCACGTAGCCTTTGCCCCGCATGTGTACCAGGCCACGCCGGATCGGCGAGGCCAGTTCCAAATGAAAGACGATGGTGTCACCAGGGATCACTTTGCGACGGTAGCGGATGCCGTCGGTCTTCAAGAAGTAGGTCGTGTAATTCTCCGGATCGGGAACACGGCTCAGGGCAAAGATGCCTCCTACTTGGGCCATGGCTTCCACCTGCAGTACGCCCGGCATCACGGGGTTTCCGGGGAAGTGGCCGGTGAATTGCGGCTCGTTCATCGTTACGTTCTTCACGCCGATGATGGTGGTGTCGTCCATGCTCATCACCTTGTCCACCAACAGGAACGGGTAACGGTGCGGCAGCATTTTCTCGATCTGTTGGATATCGAACAATGGCGGCTTGTTCAGGTCCAAGTATTTCACCGGGTTCTTCTCTTCGTCCCGGATGCGCTCCTTGATGCGCTTGGCGAAGCTGGTGTTGCCGAAGTGACCCGGACGTGCAGCAAGGATATGTCCCTTGATCGGGCGACCCACCAATGCCAAGTCGCCGATGATATCCAACAGTTTGTGGCGTGCCGGTTCGTTGAAGAACTTGAGGTCCGTGGTGTTGAGCACCCCGTTCCTGCGGATCTCCACCTTGTGGTATTCACGACCGATCACTTTGGCCAATTCCTTCAGTTGGTCTTCCGTGGTGCCTTCGCGATCCTCCAGTACGATCGCATTGTTCAGATCGCCGCCCTTGATCAGACCGGCTTTGGCGAGCTGTTCCAATTCACGCAGGAATACGAAGGTGCGGCACGGGGCGATCTCAGCCTTGAATTCGCCGCTGTTGTACATGCTTGCGTGCTGGGTGCCCAACACCGGACTGTTGTAGTCCACCATCACCGTCAACCGGAATTCGCCGCCGGGGGTGGGTACGCCCAGGATCTCGGTGCCGCGCTCTTCGGTCTCGAAGTAGATCGGCTCCTTCAGCACGAACCAGTTGCGGGGCGCATCCTGCTGCACCAAGCCGGCTTTCTCAATGGCCTCCACAAAGGGCACTGCACTGCCGTCCATGATCGGTAGTTCAGGGCCGCTCACCTGCAAAAGGCAATTGTCCACACCCAAGGCGTACAGCGCGGAGAGGACGTGCTCGGTGGTGTTCACCGTTACCTCGCCCTTGCCCAAGGTGGTGCCGCGGGCGGTGCTCACCACCAGGTCCGCATCGGCATCAATGATGGGTTCGCCCTCCAGGTCGGTCCGTTGGAATTTGTAGCCGTGGCCTACCGGAGCGGGCCGCAAGGTCAATGTTGAGGGCTCGCCGGTATGCAGGCCTACGCCCTTTAATACGGTGCTGCCTTTAAGGGTGTGCTGGAAGTCGTTCATACTGGATCGGCGAGGTGGGGTTGTACTTGCCACCGCGCTCTAGGCCCGGCGAAGGTAGAATTTGGGACGGTTCCCGGTAAAGGAAGAATGGGTTTCGGGTCGTAACCAGATAAAGAGGAACCGTGAATGGACGTGAATGAACGGAAATAAATGCGGATCCCATTCCCGTTCATCCACATCCATTTTGATCGAAGATCTGATCGAAGAATGGAGTCGTGGCATCCCAATTTGACAACAGTGTCGTTTTGTGACCATTACAGGAAAAGGAGTTCACTTTATCCTCAATGACCCGTGAAAACGCACATTTCGTGCGGATGAAGAGTGTCGTTGGACCACCTTAGGAACTCCCCTTCCGCAACTCCGCCACCTCCTTTTCCAACGCGTCAATGCGCTTTTGCAAGGCGGGCAGGTTGCGGTACACGACGTAACTGCGGTCGTACAGACTTTTCTTATAGGCCGGGCTGCCTTGCACCTTTTCGCCGTCGGCCAAGTTGCTGATGACACCGCTTTGGGCCGCGATGAGCACCCTGTCGCCAATGACCAAATGACCGGATATGCCCACCTGCCCACCGATCTGGCAATGGTTGCCGATCTTGGTGCTGCCCGCAACGCCTGCCTGCGATACCACAACGTTGTGCCTCCCGATGTCCGCGTTGTGGCCTACCTGTACCAAGTTGTCCAATTTGGTGCCGCTACGGATGATGGTGTGGCCAATGGTGGCACGATCCACGGTGCTGTTGGCACCGATCTCCACGTGGTCTTCCAGGATCACATGGCCCACTTGCGGCATCTTCTCGTAACTGCCATCGGCGCGTGGCACGAAACCGAAGCCGTCGGCACCGATCACCGCCCCGCTGTGGATCACACAGTGCTCGCCGATCTGCGTTTGGTGGTAGATCTTAACGCCGGCATGGATCCGGGTTCCCTTGCCGATCTTGCTGTTATCGCCGATGTAGCAATTGGGGAAGATCTTCACGCCATCACCCAGTTCCACGTTGTCGCCCACGTAGCTGAACGCACCGATGTAAACGTCCTTGCCGAAGCGCGCTTTCGGACTGACGTAGCTGGGTTGTTCAAAGCCCTTCTTCTCGTACTGCAACTCGTGGTTCCGCTCCAGCAAGTGGGTGAAGGCCATGCGCGCATCCGCCACGCGGATCAAGGTCAAGGTCCTGGGCAACGCACGTGCCGGTGCGAAGTCCTTGTTAACAATGGCGATCGTAGCCTTGGTGGTGTATATGAATTCGGTGTACCGCGCATTGGCCAGAAAGGTTAGTGTGCCGCTGCGGGCTTCTTCGATCTTGGCCAGATCGTTCACGAGCACTTGCGGATCGCCATCCACCACGCCCTCCAAAAGGTCGGCTATCTGTTCTGCGGTGAATTGCATGGCCGTTCCTGTCTATTGTCCTAGCGGCACGCTGACCTGCACTTGGTCCCACTTCAACGTTAAGGCAGCCGGAGTGCCTTCCACCGTAATGGTGAACTGTTCCACTGGGCTTGCCAAACTTTCCACGGGCACTTCCACCTTTGCCACGTCGGCAACGGGATCCCGTTGGGCCTCTCCGTCGTAGTTCACGCCCCAGGGGTACATTTTACTGTTCAAGATCACCGTCCATGATCGGATCTCCGGGATCGTCCACAACGTGTATGTACCCCCTGCCAAATCTGCGCCGCCCAAGGTGATCGGTTTGTCGATCATCAGGGTGGTGGCCTCGTTCGCCCCCGTGCGCCACACTTTTCCATAGGGCACCAGTTCACCGAAGATCACACGACCTTTTTTCGAGGGACGACTGTAATCAACTACGATGTTCACACCATTATGGACGAAGGTCACTTTCTCCTCCGGACTGGCCTTTTTGGTCTGGCTCTTCATGTACACGAAGCCCATGTAGCCAAGTACGGCAAGTACGGCGGCACCTATCAAGAGTCCTTTGAGGAATTTGGGCATGGTGGTGGTGTTGGCAGGCGAAGGTAGGGGTACGTAGAGAAGCGGCCCACCAGTGGGAATGGGCAAGTGCTAACCGGGTAAACCTTAAAACCTCCTTGGCGGTGGGTGCGTTAACAGCCTGCAATGAAGGGTTTGCCGCTGTTGTTGGAAACTTCCGTCCGATCTCCTTGCCCTTCGTCACAAAGGCAGCGTACCTTGCAGTTAGCTCCGAACCTTCAAATGACCAATACCATGATCAGGACTATCGTATTGTTCACCGCCCTCTTCGCCCTAAGCAGCTATGGGTTTGCCCAGAGCTCGCCGGCCGCCCAGAGTACCGCAGTTTTGCAAAGCTGCTTGCTGGGTACCGGCCCCAGCATGTGGAGTTCGCTCAAATTAACGACCGACCAGATGGAGCGCGCTCGCAGGATCCAAGAAGCCTGTAAGGAGGAATGCGCCGCAGCTGGTGTAAAACACCGTAATGACGGGGTCTCCGCGGCCGATGGATCCACCATCATCTCCGAGCTTAAGAACGTGCTCACTTCGGAGCAGTACAGCGCATGGCTAGCGTATTGTGCAGGCCACACTGCGGATCCTGAGGTGAAGTAGTTCCTCGCCTTGCTGTCTCGCCATTCCATCGGAGCGCTTTACCTTTCAGCCCATGTACAGGACTTGCATGGGTGTGGTGGCCATCGCGCTGCTGTTTGGTAGCTGCAAGAAGGAGGTGAAGGAATACACCGTGAGCTTGGAGGCGCGTTGTTACGATTGCATCGTTACCTACGCCGCTGGTCCATCCCGCGGACGGATCGACACGCTGTTCGGGGTGGTGGAAGGTTCCGATACCTTTCCCGTTACAGGGCAGTACCAAGTGATCGCAAAAGCGGATGACAACCTCTTCTTCCGCGCCTGCCGCATCTATCCCGACACCAGCTTTGGAGCGATCGAACTGCGCGCCAGTGGCGAAGTACAGGATATCAACACCAACGTGGGTTTGGACGAGGCCTGCGCCACCATCAACCAGGTGGTGCAGGTGCGGTAGCGCCTACGGCTAAGCCGCAGTCTGTGCGGACGACCTATGGCCCTGCCAGCCGCCTTACCGGGAAATGGCGTGGTGTTCCAGACCCACCGCCAGCAAGGTAACCGGCAAAAAGGTCCGCAACGAAATGGTTAGAGGCTCCCCTACGTTCTCATTGGGCGTTCGCGGGGATCGCAGCTTCGAAAGAACTTGGATCATGGTGCTGTAATGGAGCGTTCAGCAACGTTCGATAATGCACAGTGATCCTTTCCAGGGTATTCCCGCATCTTATTGAACGCCCGGTGTTGATCCTCGCAAGGCTTGGTTACCAGTGGGTTCTGTTCGCCGGGTCGGGACCGCATGGGCCGGCCGGTCAGCACCCGCTCTTTTCTTTCCGGAAGAGGGGCAACTATCGCAGCAATTGCGCGTCTTCTGGTTGAAACAACTCGTAACAATGTTCTCCTTCCTCCGTCGTACATCATCGCTCGCCTTGGTGATCTTCCTTTACGCCCTCCTCCTGGTCTTCGCTTGGGTGGTCGTGAAGAACCCGATCTGATCCAACGCGCTGCGGCCGCAACGGCTGCTTGGGGCCCGCCCCCAAGGACACCCTATTTCGTAACCCGCTAGTTGCTGCTGTTGGTGCTATTCCCCGCACGAAAGATCCGTTGCGATCAGGAAATGCCGACCTCAGGGCTCTGATGCACACCACTCAGTGGGTTGATCGATCGTGCCCTGCATTGGCGAAGCATATCCTTCGATCCTTGCCCTAGGGTCCAGCATTGTTCTTGCGCATTCGGACCGCCTCAATTCAATTGAGTGTTCCACCCATCGACAAGGAACAACCCTAACCCAAGGAGAGGTCCAACGCCTGGGGAGGTAGAATAATGGCGGAGAGACCGCGTTACAGGACCACGATCATGTTGCGGGAACGCCTAGTGTCATTTCGAGACCCGGCAACAGTTTGAAATGAACTTCGCAAGCGGCGTCCTTCACGCTTTGGGACTACCCCCGTTGGGTCTTCTTTCATCGCTGTTTGCATTCTATGTTCATGCTTCGATCATCCTTGGCAAGTTCCCGGTTTATGGCAACCCCGACCCAAAGACCCTTGCTATCTATGCCTTCTATGCACCATTGGTCCATGGCACCGGTGCGCTCTGGTTGTACAGCATGCCTGTTTGGCTGATCTTGTCCATAGGCTACGCTACCAGCGCGATCATGAACAGGAGATCGGTCTCTTGGAAGCCGCTTGTAAAGGTCACCCTCATTCACCTCTTGGCCATTGCGCTCTTCCTCTCCCCAATTGCTGAGTGGTTCGCTGACTAGATGGCCTCTCTCCATTGAGGTAGCTAACGAACAACGGCGGGAAGTAGTCTCTCCGCCGTTGATCACATGAGCGCTATGCGGCCTACTTCTTCTTGGGCTCGGCGGGCGGTGGCATCAGGCCCAGCTGCGTCATCATCTTGGCCTCCTCCATATAGCCCCAATGCTCTGCGGCCTTGCCGTTCGCGAAACGGATCACGTCGCAACCCATTACGTCCATGGTCTTGCCGGTGGCGGGCATTTCGCCCCAGGGTCCCGAATTGGTGCCGGTGATATGGATCTGGAAGTACGTGCGATCACCCTTGGTGGCCATGCCCAGG
>Ga0105046_10006027_pt1 | contig 19125 bp, 16 predicted proteins | sample MAT03_FD_78385 | JGI IMG/M metagenome (GOLD analysis project Ga0105046, IMG submission 78385) | Freshwater microbial communities from Lake Fryxell liftoff mats and glacier meltwater in Antarctica - MAT-03 (megahit assembly) | ecosystem: Environmental > Aquatic > Freshwater > Ice > Liftoff... | reverse complement strand
GCGAACTTGCGGGTGAACTTGCACTCGGGATAGTTCGAGCAGGCGACGAACGCGCCGAACCGGCCGCCCCTCAACGACAACTTGCCCTCGCCGCATTTTGGACACAGCCGGGGATCTGTCCCGTCATCGCGCGGGGGGAACAGGTAGTCGGCCAGGAAAATATCGAGCGCGGCGGTGATTTCGCTGGGCTTCTGCTCCATCACCTCGTCGGACTTGGGCTTGAAGTCCTTCCAGAACGCGGCGAGCACGTCCTTCCACGCCGCGCGCCCGCCAGAAACGTCGTCGAGCTCGTCCTCCATCCCGGCGGTGAACTGGTAGGCGACATAGCGTTCGAAGAAGCGTTCGAGGAACGCGGTGAGCAGGCGGCCGCTCTCTTCGGCGAAGAAGCGGTTCTTCTCGGTCCGGACGTAGTTGCGGACCTTGAGGACCTCGAGCGTGGCGGCATAGGTCGAAGGGCGGCCGATGCCCAGTTCTTCCAGCCGCTTGACCAGCGAGGCCTCCGAATAGCGCGGCGGTGGCTGAGTGAAATGCTGGGTCGCGTCGACGCCCCTCTTGGCCGGGGTGTCGCCCGCGCTGAGCGCCGGGAGCAACGCGGAATCCTCGTCCGCCGCATCGGCGCCGGCGTCATGCGATTCTTCATAAACCGCCAGGAACCCGGGGAACTTGATGACCTGGCCGGTGGCGCGCAGCTCGTGCTTGCCGGTGCCGTCGCGCAGCGTGACGGTGGTGCGCTCGATGTTGGCGCTGGCCATCTGGCTGGCCATCGCCCGCTTGAAGATCAGGTCGTAGAGCCGGGCTTCGTCGCCGCTGCCGAACTTGTCACGGCCGAATTCGGTCGGACGGATCGCCTCATGGGCTTCCTGCGCGTTCTTGGCCTTGGTCTGGTAGATGCGCGGCTGCTCGGGCAGATAGTGCCCGTTGTAGCGGTCGCTGATGGCCTTGCGGGCCTCCGAGATCGCAGACGAATCCATCTGCACCCCGTCGGTGCGCATGTAGGTGATCGCGCCCGCCTCATAGAGGTTCTGCGCCAGCCGCATCGTGTGGCTGGCCGAGAAGCCGAGCTTGCGCGCGGCCTCCTGCTGCAACGTCGAGGTGGTGAACGGCGGATAGGGATTGCGCCGGGTCGGCTTGGTCTCGACCTCCTCGACCCGGAAGGTGGCGCTTTCGACAAGCGCCTTCGCGCGGTTTGCCACGCCCGCCTCGCCCAGGCTCAGCTTGTCGAGCTTCTCGCCCTCGAACTTGACGAGCCGAGCGGGAAATTCGGTGCCGCCCTGTTCGAGCCGGGCGACCACTGACCAGTACTCCTGCGCGCGGAACTTCTCGATCTCGCGCTCACGCTCGACGATCAGTCGCAGCGCGACCGACTGCACGCGGCCGGCCGACTTGGCGCCGGGCAGCTTGCGCCACAGCACCGGCGAGAGGGTGAAGCCGAACAGGTAATCGAGCGCGCGGCGGGCGAGGTAGGCGTCGATCAGGTCGTGATCGAGATCGCGCGGGTGCTTCATCGCCTCGGTCACCGTGGCCTTGGTGATCGCGTTGAAGGTGACCCGCTCGACCTCCCTGGGCAGCGCCTTGCGCTTGCCGAGCAGTTCCTTGACGTGCCACGAAATCGCCTCGCCCTCGCGGTCGGGGTCGGTGGCGAGGATCAGGCGGTCGGCGGTCTTGGCCGCATCGGTGATCGCTTTCATCTGGCGCTGCTTGTCGCCGTTAACCTCCCAGTCCATCGCGAAGTCGTCATCGGGCTTCACCGACCCGTCCTTGACCGGCAGGTCGCGGACGTGGCCATAGGAGGCCAGGACCTTGAAGCCGGGGCCGAGATACTTCTCGATGGTTTTCGCCTTGGCGGGCGATTCGACGATGACAAGCTGCATGGTGGTTCCAGAATCCCTTGGGAGCGCTCGGCCTTACGCGTATGTATGCACACACGAGGGTGGCGGTGCTGCGGCGGGCTCGTCAAGCGGGGTAAGCACGATGCGATTTTTGCTGATCGGTCTGGCTGTAGTCTTGGCGCCTGCCGTTCAGGCTGCAGAAGACGATCCGCGGCTGGTCACACAGGCGCTGCCCGGCTTCGTCGTGGGCTACGAAGTCGCGAACGCGCAGCAATCGATTCGCGAGGAGATTCCACGCGGTGAAACCGTTCAATCGTGGACCCGAATGGTGACGACGCAGCGCTTCTTCGGTCTGGCCGATATCGCCTCGACCGAGGAGTATCTCGGCAACGTGATCGCGGGTCTGCCGCGCGGTTGCCCAGGCGCGGTGATCTCGCCGATAACCCCGGCCACGGTCTCCAAGCGGAAAACGGCGCGGGTGCGGGTCGATTGCCCGCGCAATCCGGCAACGGGCAAGCCCGAGACCTTCCTGATGCTCGCGGTGCCGATCGGCCGGGACATTCACGTCAAGCAGGCAGCCTTCCGGCGCGTGCCGAGCGCGGCGGACATCGCCTGGGCCGAAGCGCTGCTCGCGGCGACACGGGTCTGCGAAGCCGGGGCGAGCGGCTGCTGAACCCCGTCTGACCCCTCCCCTTTCCTCATTCACGCTGGCATAGGCGGCGCATGGCGGTTCGCGATCCCCGGGTGGTTCAGGCATTGGCAGCGTTCCAGGCGGGGCGGAAGCCCGAGGGCCTCCTTGCGCTCAACCGGTTGATCGCGGACGGCGTGGGGGAGGCAGCGCGGATTCTCGGCGAGCTGCGCTGGGGCGGGCTGCACGATCCCGACCCGGCGGCGGGGCGCGCGTTGTTCGAGCGCGCTGCGGCGCTGGGCGACCCGACGGCGGCGCACTACGCCACCAACCTGCTCGCCAGCGGCATTGCCGGGCCGCGCGACTGGGCGGGCGCGCTGGCGCGGCTCGAGGACGAGGCGAAGCGCGATCCGGCGCGGCGCGCGGCGCTCGACCTGATCGGGCGGATGAAGCTGGATGATGCGGGCGATCCGGCGGCGCTGCGGCCCGGCGAGCGGATCAGCGAAGCGCCCGATGTCTTGCGCCATAGCGCGTTGTTCACTGCCGCCGAATGCGCCTACGTGCTTGACGTCGCCAAGCCGGGCTATGCCCCCTCCACGGTCTATGACAGCCAGCGGCGACTGGTGCGCGATCCGATCCGCAGCTCGGACGGCGCAACCTTGCACTGGTTGATCGAGGATCCGGCGATCCACGCCATCAACCGCCGCATCGCCGCCGCCAGCGCTACCGACGCGGCGCAGGGAGAGGCGGCGCAGGTGCTGCGCTACCAGCCCGGCCAGCAATACCGCCCGCACTTCGATTTCGTCCGCGCCGCACCCAACCAGCGGGTGCTGACCGCGCTGGTCTGGCTCAACCACGACTACAAGGGCGGCGAGACCGTGTTCCCGCGCGCCGGCCTGAAGCTCAAGCCGCGCAAGAGCGATGCGGTGGTGTTCCGCAATGCCCTGCCCGGCGGCGAGGTCGATCCGCTGACCGAACACGCCGGGCTGGCGGTGACCCGGGGGACGAAGTTTCTCTACAGCCGCTGGATCAGGGAGGCGCGGTGGGTGCCTTAGCCCCGGCTCACCCCCCTGCCCGCATAGCTATCGCATCGACACGAGTTGCGCGATCAAACGCTCGCTCGCCAGGCTCGCCGCCTTGGTCGCGCCGGTTTCGTAATTGCCCGGCTTGGCGGTAAATTCGAACTTGCGGGTCTTGCCGAAGCCGAGCCCGCCCATCCCGAACGCCGCCGCGACGCCGCCCGCCACATTGCCGACCGCCTGGCTGGTCTTGTCGAAGCCGCTCGACGCATCGGACTTCTCGACGAACTCGCCCTCGACCGCGACCGGTTCGTTGATCGTCAGCGAGCCCTGCTTGCCCCCCGGCGAGATCACGCTGAGGCGCGAAAAGCCGCTGGTCACGGACAGCCCCGAATTGACCTGGAGCCCGCCGAAGCTGAACGCGCCGGGCCGCTTCTGGTTCGAAAAGTCGATCAGGTAGACGACATCGACGACCGAGACCCCCGCCGCCTTGGCATAGGTCGACATCGCATAGGCGCTCTGCCCGGCGGCCATGTTGATGCCCATGCTGCTCATCCCGCTGCCTACAAAATCGCCGGGAATCATAACCAGCAAGGGCAACGCGGTCGGCTTGTAGTAGGTCGCCTTGCCCTTCGAGCCCTTTTCGAGCGCGAGGTTGATGTCGAGCGGCACCTTCTGGCCCTTAGTCTTGGCCATCGCGGGATGCCCGAACAGGGCGGCGGGTTGCAGCACGGTGAAGCCCTTCGCCGCCAGTTGCGCCGTGAAATCGGCATAGGCCTGGTCGGTGATCGCCTGCATCATCTCGGGCGTCACGCCGACGAGGCTCGACTTGGCCTTGGTGGTTCCGCCGAACGCGCCCATCAGGCCTCCGCTGGTGGCGGTCTGGTCGATAGATTCGAAAATGAAGCCGACGTTGAACGCGCCCACGGCGACCTGGCTGGTGCCCTTGGCGGCGTCCTTGCTGCCCTGGACCTTGACCGGCTGGGCATCCTTGCCGAAGGCGAGCGACGGGACGGTGAGTGTCAAGGCGGCGGCGCACAGCGCGGCCGAATGCATAAAGCGCATGGTATTCCCCCAATGGTGTGAAACGACCGCGCCCTTGGCTGGTTGAGTGCTGTGAAAGGTTCGTTAAGTCAACCGGGTTAACCGGCAGGTTAACCGGCCAAACTTACCCGCCCCGCAGCATGGCGGACCAGCCGCCCGGCCAGCTCCAGTTCGAGCAGCGCGAGTTGCACGGCGGCGGCCCCCTGCCCGCTTTGCCGGATCAATTCGTCGATCCCGACCGGCGCTACTCCGAGCATGTGGCCGAGATCGGCTGATTCATCCGCCGATTGGAGTTCCGCATCGGATTCGAATTCGACGGCGGTCGTATCGCGGAAACGCGAGCGTGGTGCGCCCGCGAAGCCGGTGACCAGCTCGATCACATCGTCGGGCGACTGGACCAGCACCGCACCGTCGCGGATCAGCTGGTTGCACCCGGCCGAGCGACTGTCGAGCGGCGAGCCGGGGATCGCCATGATCTCGCGCCCGGCCTCGCCCGCGAGCCGCGCGGTGATCAGCGAGCCCGATTTCGGCGCTGCCTCGACCACCAGAGTGCCTGCCGCGAGTCCGGCGATAATGCGGTTGCGCGAGGGGAAATGGCGCGCCAGCGGTTCGACGCCGGGCGGTTGCTCGGCGAGTAGCAGCGCCTCGCTGGCGATCCGTTCCTGCAAGGCGGCGTGCTCGGGCGGATAGGATACGTCGATCCCGCTGGCGATCACGCCGATGGTCCTGGCCCCACCCGCAAGCGCCCCGTGATGCGCCGCGCCGTCGATCCCGCGAGCGAGGCCTGAGACGACGACATGCCCCGCCTCGGCCAGCGCCAGGGAGAATTCGCGCGCCAGCTTGACCGCCCCCGCCGAGGCATTGCGCGCGCCGACCACCGCGATGGCGGGTAGCGCCAGCAGCGCCGGATCGCCGCGAAAGGTCAGAATCGGGGGCGCGGCCTCGAGCTCGGCGAGCAAGGGCGGATAGTCGGGCGATCCGATGAACAGATAGCGTGCCCCGGCCTTGCGCACCGCCTCGATCTCGCGGCTGACCTTGTCAGCCGGGGCCAGCGCATAGGCCCCGCCCTTGCGGCTCGCGAGATCGGGCAGCGCCTCGAGCACACGCACTGCCGTCCCGAACCGGGCGATCAGCTGACGGTACGAAATGGGTCCGATGTTGGGCGAGCGCAGCAGACGGATGCGCGCGAACGCCTCGTCCTGCGACGGGTTCATCGGCCGGTCACGGCTTCTCACCGACCTTCGGCTCGGTCCCCGCGCGCAGCCGCGCCAGGTTCTCGCGGTGCATGATCAGCACCAGGAGGGCGAGCGCGGCGAGCACCGGGACGAGTTCCGACCGCCCCAGCCCCAGCGCCGCGAATGGCGTGGACACAGCCGCGCCGATCCCTCCCAGCGAGGAAATCCGGGTCAGCCCGAACACCCCCAGCCAGACCAGCGCATAGGCCAGCCCGAGCGGCCAGGCGAGCCCGAGCGAGACCCCCAGCATGGTCGACACGCCCTTGCCGCCGCGAAACTTCAGCCACAGCGGAAAGCAATGTCCGATGACGGCGGCGAGCGCGGCCAGCGGTTCCGCACCGGGCCACAGCCGTGCGGCGATCAGCACGGCGGCGGTGCCCTTGAGCATGTCGAGCAGCAGCGTCGCCACCGCGATGCCCTTGCGTCCGGTGCGCAGGACGTTGGTCGCGCCGATGTTGCCCGACCCCACCTCGCGCAAATCGCCCGCGCCACCCAGCCGGGTCAGGATCAACCCGAACGGGATCGAGCCGAGCAGGTAGCCGGTGAAGAGAGTATAGAAAGTTTCCACCCCTCACCCCCTATCCGCTCGCCCCGAGCTTGTCGAAGGACTGCTTTTGCTTCTAGCGTTGCCGAAGAACAAGAGCGGTGCTGCGATGCCCGGACGGTTCTGGGCTCAGCACGAACGGGGTTGATGGAATTTGGGGGAAGTCATCGATCCGGCCGCACCGATCCTGATCTTCGATTCGGGCGTCGGCGGGCTCAGCGTGCTCGATGCGGTGCGCGGCCCTCTGCCCCACGCGCCGGTGATCTATGCCGCAGACAACGCCGGCCTGCCCTATGGCACCAAGAGCGAGGCGGAGATCGCCGCGCGGGTTTCCGGGCTGCTCGGGCGGATGACCGAGCGGTTCGCGCCGCGGCTGGTCTGCATCGCCTGCAACACCGCCAGCACGATCGCGCTGGGCATGGTCCGCGACGTGCTGGAGGTGCCGATCGTCGGCACGGTCCCGGCGATCAAGCCCGCCGCCGCGCTGACCCGGACCGGGGTGATCGGCCTGCTCGGCACCGAAGCGACGATCCGCCAGACCTATGTCGACGATCTCGAACGCGAATTCGCCGCCGACAAGTTGCTGCTGCGCCACGCCGCACCCGAACTGGTCGGGGCGGCGGAGGCCAAGCTGCGCGGCGAGCCGGTCGATCCGGCGGTCTATGCGCGCGCCGCGGCGGGCCTGCGTGAGCAGCCCGGCGGGGCGGAGATCGACACAGTGGTCCTCGCCTGCACCCATTTCGCGCTGATCGAGGACGAACTCGCCGCCGCGTTCGGCGCGAGCGTCAGCTTCGTCGATGGCGCGGCGGGGATCGCGCGGCGGATCGCCTGGCTGACCCGCGCGCAGGACTTCGCGAATGGCGAGAGCCTCGCCTTGTTCACCCGCGACGGGCCGGACATCGCCAGCCTCGCTCCCGCGCTCGCAGTGCGCGGCCTCGTCCGGAGCGAAGTGCTTTGAGACGCCGCTACAAGCTGCTGTTCGCGCTGCTGCTGCTGATCGGCATCCCCTATTACTGGCTGCTGGTCGACAACCGCCCGGGCAATGCCAAAGCGGCCACCATCGATATCGCCGCAGCCCGCCGCCTCGCCGCGACGATCCCCGGCCCGCTGCCCGAAACCGTGCGCGTCCAGCAGGTCGGCTGGCGGCGCGTGCCCGGCGCGCTGTTCGTTGCAGGGGGCGGGCTCAAGCGCAATCTGCTGTCGATCTACGCGCTCGAGCTTGACGGCCCGTGGGGCAGCATCGTGATCGACAGCGGGATGGGGGCCGCCGAGGCCAGACAGCTCGGGCTTGAACGCTATTCGCCCGCCGACCAGGCGAAAGTGGACGCCGCCTTGCGCACGGCGCGGCTCATCGTGTTCACGCATGAGCATTCGGACCACATCGGCGGGCTGCTGCGCCTGCCCGATTTCGCCACCGTCGTGCAAAAGGCGTTGATCCCCCCCGAACAGAGGCCGGACGGCCCAAAGGCGGGCGACCTGCCGTGGCCCGCCGATGCCCGCGCCGCGATCCCGCCGTTCGCCTATTCCGGCATGACGCCGATCGCGCCGGGCGTGGTTCTGATCCGCACGCCGGGACACACTCCCGGCTCGCAGATGATCTTCGCCCGGCTCGCCAACGGGCGCGAATACCTGTTCACCGGCGACACCGCGACGATGGCGCGCAGTTGGCAGCAGCTGCGCGCCCGCTCGCGGCTGGTCGGCGACTATATCGTCGGCGAGGACCGCGACGCCGTGTTTGGCTGGCTCAAAGCTATCCGTGCCGCCCAGGCCGCCAACCCGGAGCTGGTCGTGGTCCCCGGCCACGATTACGAAACGCTCCTCTACAGCAAGCGCCACAACGGCATCGTCAAAGGCTTCGCGTCCTGATTTCGAACGCGAAAGCGACCAAGAATCGGGGTAGTCAGCGGCTTGGGGCTTCGCTAGAAGAGCTGCGTCGATCCACGGGCGCGCAAGGATCGCAGGGGGAATCGGGCCAGTGCCGGACGCACGCGGCCCGGCGGCGACGGGAGCCCAAGCAGGTGAACTACGATTCAGTTTTCGACAAGGCGATCGAACGCCTGCACGACGAAGGGCGCTATCGCGTCTTCATCGACATCCTGCGCAACAAGGGCGCGTTCCCGAACGCGCGCTGCTTTGCCGGGCATAACGGCCCCAAGCCGATCACCGTGTGGTGCAGCAACGATTACCTGGCGATGGGCCAGCACCCCAAGGTCGTCGCCGCGATGGAGGAAGCGCTGCACGACGTCGGCGCCGGGTCCGGCGGCACCCGCAACATCGGCGGCAACACGCATTACCACATCGAGCTCGAGCGCGAGCTGGCCGACCTGCATGGCAAGGAAGGCGCGCTGCTGTTCACCAGCGGCTATGTCTCCAACGACGCGACGCTCTCCACCCTCGCCCGCATCCTGCCCGGCTGCATCATTTTCTCGGACGAGCTCAATCACGCCAGCATGATCGCGGGGATCCGCAATTCGGGCTGCGAGAAGCAGGTCTGGCGGCACAACGATCTCGACCACCTCGAGGAACTGCTCGCCGCGACCGACCCGGCAATGCCCAAGCTGATCGCGTTCGAAAGCGTCTATTCGATGGACGGCGATGTCGCCCCGATCCACGCGATCTGTGATCTGGCCGACAAGTACAACGCGCTGACCTATATCGACGAGGTCCACGCGGTCGGCATGTACGGGGCGCGCGGCGGCGGCATTTCGGAGCGCGACGAGGCGGCGCACCGCATCACCATCATCGAAGGCACGCTGGGTAAGGCGTTCGGCGTGATGGGCGGCTATATCGCGGCCGAGAGCCGGATCATCGACGTGATCCGCAGCTATGCCCCCGGCTTCATCTTCACCACCAGCCTCTCGCCGGTGCTGGTCGCGGGCGTGCTCGCGGCGGTCAAGCACCTCAAGGCATCGAGCGAGGAACGCGACGCCCAGCAGCGCCACGCCGCGATGCTCAAGGCCATGCTGCGCGAGGTCGGACTGCCGGTGATGGATTCGACCACGCACATCGTCCCGCTGATGGTCGGCGACCCGGTCCGCGCGAAAGCGATCAGCGACATCCTGCTCGCCGAATACGGGGTCTACGTCCAGCCGATCAACTTCCCGACCGTCCCGCGCGGCACCGAACGCCTGCGCTTCACCCCCGGCCCGGCGCACACCGAGACGATGATGCGCGAGCTGACGGCGGCGCTGGTGGAGATCTGGGAACGGTTTGAACTCGACATCTCGCAGGCGGCCTGACCGTCCGCCTGGATCAACTGCAACTCAGGAGCCGGATTTGCCATCGAGAGCGGACGACGCAGCGCGCCGCACCGCACGAGCGTTGGCGCTTAGCGCCTTCCTCGCGCCATCACTTGCCTGGTCGCAGGACAATGCCGAGCCCGCCGACCCACCCCTGCTCTCGCCCGGCACCATCATCGTTTACGGCCGCGCGCTGCCGCAGGTCGGGATCGCCAGCAGCGGCTCGGAGGGTGTGGTCGGCTATGCCGATTTCGAGAACCGCCCGATCAGCCGCGCGGGCGAACTGGCCGAGAATGTGCCGGGTCTCGTCGCCACCCAGCATTCGGGCACGGGCAAGGCCAACCAGTATTTCCTGCGCGGCTTCAACCTCGATCACGGCACCGATCTGGCCGGCTTCGTCGACGGTGCGCCAGTCAATATGCGGAGCCACGGCCACGGCCAGGGATATCTCGACCTCAACTTCCTGATCCCCGAGCTGATCGAGCGGATCGATTACACCAAGGGCCCGTATCACGCCGAGATCGGCGACTTCGGCTCGGCCGGATCGCTCGCCTTCACCACCAGGTCGCGGCTCGATCGCCCGTTCGTCGAGGCGACCGGCGGGTCGTTCGGCTATTGGCGCGCGCTCGCGGCGGGCAGCGCCGATGTCGGCGGCGGAACGGTCCTTGCCGGGGTCGAGGGTACGTTTTCGAACGGACCGTGGGTGCTCGACGAGAACCTGCGCAAGGGCAATGCGCTGCTCAAATATTCGGCCGCCGACTGGTCGCTCGGGCTTTCGGGCTATGCCGCGCGCTGGACTTCGACCGATCAGGTCCCCGAGCGCGCAATCGCTTCGGGGCTGATCCCACGGCTGGGCTTCATCGATCCCGAACTCGGCGGACGCGCCGGGCGAGTTGCCCTTACTTTCAACGGCAGCTTCGGCGACACCAAAGTCGCGGCCTACGCGCTCGCGTCGCGGCTGCGGCTGACCTCCAATTTCACCTATCTGCTCGACGATCCGGTCAACGGCGATCAGTTCCGCCAGGTCGATCGGCGCGGCGTGTTCGGGGGATCGGTGCGCCACCGGTTCGGGAGTGGCGGAGTGACCTGGCGGATCGGCGGCGAGGGCCGGTTCGACCGGATCGGCAAGGTCGGGCTGTATCGCACCACCGCCGGAGCGATCCGCGAGACGGTGCGCGAGGATCGGGTCGACGAGTATTCCGGCGGCGCGTTCGGTGAAGGCGAAATTGCGCTGGTCCCCGGGTTGCGGCTGGTGCTCGGCTTGCGCGGCGACGTCATCGGTTACCGCGTCCGCTCCGATCTTGCCGCCAATTCGGGCAAGGGGTCGGACGGAATCCTGACCCCCAAGGCGGCGCTGGCGTGGCAGGCGGCGCCGGGACTCGAATTCTATGCCAATTACGGCGAGGGTTTCCATTCCAACGACGTGCGGGGTGCGACCATTGCGATCGATCCCGCCAGCGGCGATCCGGCCGATCGCGTGCCAGTTTTCGCCCGTTCGCGCGGATACGAATTGGGATCGCGAATCGAGCGAGGCGCCTTTGCCGCCTCGCTGGTCGGCTACCGGCTCGACCTGGCCTCGGAACTGGTGTTCGTCGGCGATGCCGGAACCACCGAGCCCAACGATGCGACGCGGCGTCATGGCGCGGAACTGGCGCTGTTCTGGCGGCCGACCGGGTGGCTCACCATCGACGGCGCGGCAGCGGTCACGCGGGCGCGATTTCGCGGAGTCGCGCCGGGACAGACCCGCATCCCCGGCGCGACGCCCAACGTGATCGGCGGCGGGATCAGCGCGCAGGCCAGTCCGGAACTGACCCTGACGGCACGGCTGCGCCATTTCGGCAGCGCGCCGCTGATCGAGAACGCCTCGCAGAAATCGCGCGCTACCACGCTGGTCAACCTTGGCGGATACTGGGAACGTGGACGGCTGCGGCTGGGGGCCGAAGTGCTCAATGCGTTCGCTGCGCGCGACCCCGACATCAGCTATTTCTACGCCTCGCGACTGCCGGGCGAACCCGCCGACGGGATCGAGGACCGTCACATTCACCCGGTCGAGCCGCGCCAGCTGAGGATCACCGCACGCCTGTCGCTTTGAGCAGGCATTTTCGGCCTACCGCAGGCTCACCACGTTGTCCGAGACCCGCGGATCGCGGCGGTTGCCGAGGTACTGGCTGGCCATCGGTTCGTCCGCCACCTCGTGGATTTCGGTTTCGCCGAAGCCATTGAACGCGGTTTTCATCGCCGCGCCATAGGCACCCAGCATCCCGATCTCGATGTAATCGCCCGCGTGGATGTCGCCCGGAAGATCGAACGGACCTTCCATGTAATCGAGATCGTCGCAGGTCGGGCCATAGAAACTGAAGGCTTCCTCGTTGGTCCCGTCACCGTCACGCAGCAATTGTACCGGAAAGCGCCAGCCGACGTGCGCCGCGTCGAACAGCGCTCCGTAAGCGCCGTCGTTGATGAACAGCTCCGACCCGCGGCGCCGCTCGACCTGCACGATCAGCGAGTTGTATTCGGCGCACAATGCGCGGCCCGGCTCGCACCACAGCTCGGCCGAATAGGAGATCGGCAGCGATTCGTAAGTGCGATCGATGACCCCGAAGTAGTCCTCGAGCGGGGGCGGCTCCATCCCCGGATAGACCGAGGGAAAGCCGCCGCCGACATCGACGATATCGACCAGCACAGCCGCCTGGACGATCGCCGCGCGGACCCGCTCGAGCGCCTGGACATAGGCGTGCGGGCTCATCGACTGGCTGCCGACGTGGAAGCACACCCCGAGCGAATCGGCGACCTGACGGGTGGCCTGGAGCAGCGGCGCGGCATCGGCGAGATCGACCCCGAACTTGGACGCCAGGCTCAGCTCCGAATACTCGGACGAGACGCGCAGGCGCACGCACAGCGAGAGGTCCTCGGCACCGTTAGTGGCGCTGACGATCTTCTCCAGCTCTTCCAGGCTGTCGAGGCTGAACACGCGGCAGCCATGCACGGCATAGGCCTCGGCGATCGCCTTGGCGGTTTTCACCGGGTGCATGAAGCACAGCACTGCCTCTGGCAAAGTCGCGCGGACCAGCCGCACCTCGGCGATCGAGGCAACGTCGTAATGCGTGATTCCCGCATCCCACAGCACCCGCAACAGATCGGGCGAGGGATTGGCCTTGACCGCATAGAGCGAGCGACCCGGGAACTTCTCGAGGAAGAAACGAGCGGCGCGCGCCGCAGCGTGCGGGCGATTCAGGATAACGGGTTGGTCCGGCCGGATGGCGCGGATTACAGCCGATGCATCGAGATGGATGTGCAACTCAAGGGACCCCCAAACGGTTCAGTTCACAAAGCTGCCTTGCGGTTTGGAAGTCCCCATGGGGCAGCGGAGGGTCGCTATAAGGGGGGGGGTCTGAACCGCAAGTGAAAATTTCACCGTGCCCGCAACGTGGCTCAATCGGCCCGCATCAGGCGTTCGGCCAGGGCATGGAAGGCGGGCAGCGAGGTGGCGTCGAACGCAGAATTGGCCGCGACCGGGTGCGAGCCGAATCGGGCGATGACCATTTCCGCCTTCGGATCGACGTAGATCGCCTGGCCGTGGATGCCCCGCGCGGTATAGGCGCCATGCGGATTGTGGCTGACCCACCACTGGCTGCGATACGACCAGCCCGGCAGCAGCGGATAGTGCGCCTTGGCGAAATCCTCGCGCCTGCCGCCCGCCGCGATCCGCGCGACGACAGCGGCGGGGATGACCTGCTTGCCGTTGGCCACTCCGCCATTGCGCATCACCTCGCCGAACCGGGCGAGATCGCCGAGGCAGGGGTTGAGCCCGCCCCCTGCAAACGGCGCGCCGGTAGGATCGGCGGCGACCCAGTCGGCATCGCAGGCCATGCCCAGCGGCTGCCACAGCCGTTCGGATAGCACATCGGCGAGCCGCTTGCCTTCGGCGCGGGCAACCAGCCAGCCGAGCACCTCGGTGTTCACCGTGCGATAGGTGAAGGCCGCCCCGTGCGCGCCATCAGGCTTTACGGTGGGCAGATAGGCGTAAATGTCGCGCGGGCCCCCATAGCCCGGCGGGCGCGGACTATAGCCGTTGGCACGGACCAGATCGGCGATCCCCGCGCCGGTGTCGGTATAGTCCTCCGAATAGTCGATTCCGGTGGTCATGTCGGCAACCTGGCGGACCGCGGCGTTGCCGAAGCCGCTGCCCGCCAGTTCGGGCAAATAGCGCGAGACCGGCGCGGCCTCATCCAGCTTGCCCTGGGCCATCAGCATTTCGGCGAGCGTGCCGACGAAGCTCTTGGTGACCGAGAAGGCGATGTGGCGGGTGTCGGGCGCGCTGACGCCGAAATAGCGCTCATAGACCACGCGGCCTTTGTGCAGGACGAGGATCGAATCGGTGAAATTGGCGTCGAGCGATTGCCCCCAGGTCATCGCCGCACCGCCGCCGAGCGGAGTGAAGGTCACAGCGTCGATGTCGTTGCGCGGCGCGCGTGGGAAAGCCCGAACCTCGCCCGACCCGCGCGAGACGCGCTGGGTCGGCACGAATTCGCGCATGTGGCTGAACGACCAGCGGGTCATCGGAAAGCGCAGGTGATCGCCGACCGCTCGTTCGATCCGCTTGTCGGGCGGCGGCGGAGATCCTTGCATCCAACCCATCGTGACCGGATCGCTGGTAGCGGCATCGAGAATGGGTTTGCCCGATGGGGTCTGTGCTGCACCGGTGGTCGCAGTGGCCATCAGCAAAAAGCCCGCAAACAGGACATGACGCATCTCCCTCTCCCTCGTTGCGGGACAGTGTGCATCAACTCAGGCGGTTGCGGAAGTCCTCCCAGCCAAACTTGCGGACGAGTTCGAGACTGTCGGTCTCGCTGTCCCACAGCCAGATCGAGGGCAGCGGGACGCCGTTGAAGGTGGTGGTCTTGACCATCGAATAGTGCGCCTGGTCGAGGAAGGCAAAGCGGCGACCGGGTTCGACCGGACCATCGAAGCGATAGTCGCCGATCACGTCTCCAGCGAGGCACGAGGGACCGCCGAGGCGCACCGCCCCGCCGGCGGTTTCGTCGATCTCGATATCGGTCTGGGGAAGCTCGCCGAGCATCGCGGGCCGATAGGGTGCCTCGATCACGTCGGGCATGTGGCAGATCGCGGAAACGTCGGTGATCGCCAGCGGCATCCCGTTCCAGTGCGTGTCGAGTACGGTACCGACGAGGATCCCCGCATCGAGCGCCACCGCCTCGCCCGGTTCGAGATAAAGTTCGCAGCCGGTCTCGGCCTTCACCGCGCGGAGGAACTCGACCAGATCATCGCGCTGGTAATCGGCGCGGGTGATGTGGTGGCCGCCGCCGAAATTGAGCCACCGGAGCTGGGGGAAATATCGCTCGATCCGGGGTTTGAGCTTCTCCCACGTACGCCGCAGCGGTTCGAAATCCTGCTCGCACAGCGTGTGGAAATGGAGGCCGTCGACGCCCTCCATATGCTCGTCGGTCAACTGGTCGATGGGGAAGCCCAACCGGCTGTGCGGCGCACAGGGATCATAGCGTGGCACCTCGCCCTCAGCGTGAAGCGGGTTGATCCGCAGGCCCACATCGAATTCGCAACCCTGCGCGCGCGCCATCGCGATCTCGGGCACGAAGCGATGGAGCTGGCCGGGCGAGTTGAAGATCACGTGATCGGACAAGCGGAGGATTTCGGGCAGGTCCTCGGCCTTGTAGGCCGCGCAGTAGGTGGCGATCTCGCCCCGATAATGTTCGGCGGCAAGCAGCGTTTCCCACAGTCCCGAAGTGCAGACCCCGTCGAGATATTCGCCGACTATGGGCGCGACCCGCCACATCGAAAACGCCTTGAGCGCGGCCAGCACCTTGATCCCGGCGCGGTCGCGGATGTCGGCGAGGATTGCGAGGTTGGCGCGCAGTTTTGCAGCATCGACCACGAAGGCGGGGGAATCGACCCGGTTGAGGTCGAAGCGGGTGAAAGCGCCTGGATCACCAGCCCGGGTCTCCACTACGAATGGCCCTCCAAGGCTTCCTCAAACGCGCCGGTGGCGTCCGAGTCAAAGCAAACGAATGCGATCCTATCGAACGCCTCCGGCTCTTGCTCGATCAAGTCGGAGACTGTCTTGACGGCCACTGCCGAAGCCAGTTCCACCGGATAGCCATAGATACCGGTTGAAATTGCAGGAATGCCAACTGTTCGTGCGCCCTTTTCGCGCGCACGCAGCAGAGAGTTTCGGTAGCAATCTGCCAGCAAATCCGGCTCGCCGTTATTTCCCCCACGCCAAACCGGGCCGACCGTGTGGATGATCCAGTCGGCCGGTAGATCGTAGCCTTTGGTGACTTTGGCTTGACCGGTCTTGCAGCCGCCCAGCAGCCTGCACTCGTGAACCAATTCACGGCCTGCGGCCCGGTGGATCGCGCCGTCAACGCCTCCACCACCCAACAACGAGCTATTGGCGGCGTTGACCACAGCATCGAAAGCCATCGTCACAATGTTGCCCTCGACGACCTCGATCGTTGTCGAACCTGTCCGCATTCCTCAAAACTCCAGCGGTCCGGCCAGTTCCTTGACCTGCCACGGTAGCCCCTGCTCGTTCAGCATCGCCATGAACGGATCGGGATCGAACTGTTCCATGTTGAACACGCCGCCCTCGCCATCTTTCCCAGCCCACGCCCCCGTCAACATCAGCGCCGCGCCGATCATCGCGGGGACGCCGGTGGTGTAGCTGACCGCCTGGTTGCCGGTCTCGGCGAAGGCGACCTCGTGATCACAGATCTGATAGATGTAGAAGGTGTGCTCCTCGCCGTCCTTGTAGCCGGTGGCGATGTCGCCGATGTTGGTCTTGCCCTTGGTGGTGGAGCCCAGCGAGGCAGGTTCGGGCAGCACCGCTTTGAGGAACTGGAGCGGGATGATCTCCTTACCCTCGTAGATCACCGGGTCGATTCGCGTCATGCCGACGTTCTGGAGCACGGTCAGGTGGGTGATGTAGGCCTCGCCGAAGGTCATCCAGAAGCGGATGCGCTCGATCTCGGGGAGGTGCTTCGCGAGGCTTTCCAACTCCTCGTGATACATCAGGTACATCGTTTTGGGGCCGACGCCTTCGAAGGCGAACTGTTGCCTGGTGCTGAGCGCGGGAGTTTCGATCCACTTGCCGTTTTCGTAATGCCGCGCGGGTGCGGTCACCTCGCGGATGTTGATCTCGGGGTTGAAGTTGGTCGCGAAATGCTGGCCGTGATCGCCGCCGTTGCAATCGAGGATGTCGAGCGTGCGGATCGTGTCGAGCTTGTGCTTCTTGAGCCAGGTGGCGAACACGCTGGTCACCCCGGGATCGAAGCCCGAGCCGAGCAGCGCGGTGAGACCCGCCGCCTTGAACCTGTCCTGATAGGCCCACTGCCACGAATACTCGAAGTGCGCCTGATCACGCGGCTCGTAGTTCGCGGTGTCGAGATAGTTGACCCCTGCGGCCAGGCAGGCGTCCATGATGTTGAGGTCCTGATAAGGCAGCGCGAGATTGACCACGAGCTGCGGGCCGATCTGGCGGATCAGCGCGGTGGTCGCGGCGACATCGTCGGCGTCGATCGCATAGGTCGCAATGTCGCGCCCGGTGCGGTCTTTCACCGAGGCAGCGATCGCCTCACACTTGGCAACGGTGCGGCTGGCGAGGTGGATGTCCGAGAATATCCCGGGATTCATCGCCATCTTGTGGACCGCGACCGACCCTACTCCGCCCGCGCCGATCACCAGAATTTTGCTCATACTTTACTCCAAATCCACTCGTCTTTGCGACGCCTGCAGAAAAGCGGAACCCCGGCTTGCGCCGGGTGACGGGGGTTGTTTGCTGATTGCTCCCGCTACTAGGGGATACCAATGACCGTTCCAAGTCTCCGTTCCCCGACGCGCGACGGCGTGGTCCGCGCCGCCGCGAAGATCGCGCAGCTTTTGCCGCCGACCCCGCTTCTCCCGCTCGAGCTGCCGAACGGCGACACCGTGTGGTGCAAGGCCGAGTGCCTCCAGCCGGTCGGCGCGTTCAAGATCAGGGGAGCGTGGCACCGGCTGACCGACCTGACGCCGGAGGAGCGGCTGCGCGGCGTGGTCGGCGTGTCGAGCGGCAATCATGCGCAGGGCGTCGCCTGGGCGGCCAAGCGCCTCGGCATCCCGGCGATGATCGTGATGCCGACCGACGCTCCGCAGGTAAAGCTCGACAACACCCGCGCACTCGGTGCCGAAGTGGTGCTGTACGACCGCCCCGGCGGCGAGGACCGCGATGCAGTGGCCGAAAAGCTGTGCCGCGAACGCGGCTCGGTGCTGGTCCACGCATTCGGCGATCCGTGGATTATCGAGGGCCAGGGCAGCGCAGGCATCGAGATCGCCGCGCAAATGGTGGAACGCGCCGGGGGGCCGCCGACCCGGATCGTCGCCTGCTGCGGCGGCGGGGGCCTGACTGCGGGCCTCGCGTTGGCTTGCCCCGATGCGGAGATCGTCCCGGTCGAGCCCGAAGGCTGGGACGACGTCTGCCGAAGTCTAGAGGCTGGCAGCATCCAGCGCGTCGCCTCGGACGCGCCCGCCACCGCCTGCGATGCGCTCCAGACGCCGGCGACACGGCCGATAAATTTCGCCGTGCTGCAAGGCCGCGTCACCAGTTGGGCGCGGGTCAGCGAGGCCGAGGTCCGGGCGGCGCAACGCTATGCGCTGTCCAGGCTGCGGCTGGTGGTCGAACCGGGCGGCGCCGTGGCGCTGGCCGCGGTGCTGAGCGGCAAAGTACCGAGCGACGGCCGAACCGCGCTGACCTTATCGGGCGGCAACGTCGATCCACTCGCCTTTGCGCGAGTGATCGCGGGCAGCGATTGAGTTGCATTTGACAATTTAGGGCATGCGTCGCAGACCAGTGCGGGGTTGAGGGGAGACGATCTATGCAGGCACAAATACTCGCGCCAGCCGCCGTGCTGGTGCTGTGGTCGCTGGTCATGCTGATGTGGACTGCGACGACTCGCTTTCCGGCGATGGCCAAGGCCGGAATGGACCTGAAAAATGCCGCTCCGGGCGGGCGCGGGCAAGACCTCGAAGGCGTGCTCGATCCCAAGGTCAACTGGAAGTCGCACAATTACGCGCACCTGATGGAGCAGCCGACGCTGTTCTACGCCGTGGTCGTGATCCTCGCGATCATGGGCGCTGGCGCGACCGACGTGCTGCTCGCCTGGGTCTATGTCGCGCTGCGCATCGTCCATTCGATCTGGCAGGCGACGGTCAACGTCGTGTCGGTGCGCTTCACCCTGTTCCTGATCTCGAGCGGTTGCCTGCTGGCTCTCGCCATCCGTGCCGCGATGGCCACCTTGCTCGCCGATCCGAGCGTGGTAGCGTCATGATCGGGATGGATATTCTCAAGCCAGTGGTTGCCCTCGCGGGCTGGACCATGGTGATGTGGTTGTGGATGTACGCCACGCGCATCCCGGCGATGAACCGCGCGAAGATCGACACCAAGGGGCTGACCGGGGGGACCGGCAACACGCTTGACGGCGTCATCCCCGACAAGGTCCAGTGGAAGGCGCACAACTACAACCATCTCCACGAAGCGCCGACGGTGTTCTATGCCGTGGCGATCGTGCTGGCGATCG
>Ga0105046_10006026_pt1 | contig 19127 bp, 19 predicted proteins | sample MAT03_FD_78385 | JGI IMG/M metagenome (GOLD analysis project Ga0105046, IMG submission 78385) | Freshwater microbial communities from Lake Fryxell liftoff mats and glacier meltwater in Antarctica - MAT-03 (megahit assembly) | ecosystem: Environmental > Aquatic > Freshwater > Ice > Liftoff... | reverse complement strand
CGTGAAGACTGACCCACACCAAAGTGACCGCAGAAAACCAAATGGAAACATCTTTTTTAGCCCATGACCAAGTGACCAAAGCCAAGTGCGAACTGACCCACACCAAAGCGACCGCAGAAAACCCAATGGAAACATCTTTTTTAGCCCATGACCAAGTGACCAAAGCCAAGTGCGAACTGACCCACACCAAAGCGACCGCAGAAAACCAAATGGAAACCTTTTTTAGCCAATGACCAAGTGACCAAAGCCACGTGCGAACTGACCCACACCAAAGCGACCGCAGAAAACCAAATGGAAACACCTTTTTTAGCCAATGACCAAGTGACCAAAGCCAAGTGCGAACTGACCCACACCAAAGTGACCGCAGAAAACCAAATGGAAACATCTTTTTTAGCCAATGACCAAGTGACCAAAGCCACGTGCGAACTGACCCACACCAAAGCGACCGCAGAAAACCAAATGGAAACCTTTTTTTCAACACCCTCTTAGCAGCCCACTTTACCCTTTTTAGGTTATGTTTCGCCCTTGTAGCCTTGTTTCTATCGGTACTTACGCCCCACCTTTGTCTTGTTGAGGAATGGGTAAACAATAACTTGTACTCTTGTTGTGATTCCTTTTCACTCAACCTACCTATCTTTTTGTTTAAATAGCGCCACTATTAGCATAAAGAGATAGTGGTTTTAGCAAATACTAATCTGTCTGAAAGGAAGAGGTTAGTATTTACTAGTTCCCTAACCAAAAAATACATGATTGTCTATTCACATTTGTACGACCTTTTGGTCAAATTGGTACTCATCACACTGATAGCAACGATCTTAATCCTACTCAGCCCATCTTTATGGATACAGGGCATGGTGCTTCAATGGGGATTAAAACCGTCTCAGGCGGAGTTTGTATTTCTCATTTTTCTTTTTGTGGTCGTTGCATTGCCCATGTTCGCTTGGGTGTACGTCCCGCTATTATCCCCGGCCGCCACGTGGTGTTACCTCCGGTTTTCCCTTAAAACGCCCGTGACGTGGGAAATTGCACGAGCAGTAGAATCTCTGTTTCGTCCCACGCTGAAACGCCTACAATGGTACCCCATGAAAGAACTAAAATCATTGCCCGTCGAAGCACGCTTGTCGGAGTTACTGCGAATTTTTCACCATCTTCAAACCCAAGAACAATAGATTATGTTAGACAAATTGTTGCGCACACGCCTATCGAAAAACGAATACCGCGCTTACAACGCGCTTTTGGTTTTAGTGGCCCTTTGGCTGCTCTACGGCATGCTCGACCACAGCGGCTTGCCGGGCTGGCTGGAATACATCCAAGCGACCTACTTGTTGAATGGGCGATATTACCCCATGCTTAGTTTCCTCCTCAGCTTTGTCTTGGTTATATTCGCTTTGGGCGGCGCATTTTTGCTTTACGCCAAAGTGAAAGCCCCTAAAAACCTCGAAGACTCCAAAACGATTGAGTTTTGACGATATGAGCATCATCCACGCTAAGTAGTCCTTTTTATTAATAAAGTCGGGTAAAACTCATACTTCTGAGAGGAAAATGGGAAATAAAATATATCATGTTGATTTAACAAACGCCGAGTGCGTTAAATTAGTGGAGAATGTAAAGCGTCGGAAAATAGACAGCGAAATACACAAACGGATTAAGCGTTTTGTCAAGACAGAGGGGCAAGATAAAATAGCCTCGCTGCTCCGCTTGGAGGTTTTCGACGCCCTCGGGCGTCGGCAACAGGTTTTGGCGGTAGAAACCGGGGCGGATGGGCGCTTCCGCCAAGTACTCGACGTGTGGGGGCTACCCGCCGGGATGCTTTTGGTGAAAATGACGGACGGGGAGAAATCGTGGTCGGCTAAGGTGGCAAAGCGGTAAGTAGCTACGTTTTTATAAGAAAGCCGTAGAGAATTGGATATTCTGCCTGGACCTTCCGAAAAATCCTGTATATTTATGGCTATGAAACGAGTAAATAACAAGTTGGTCATTTCAGCCGGTATTTCGGATGCGCATATCCGTGATTTGAACCTCCGCGGGATTCCTGCCAATGATAGTTTTTTGAAAAGTAATCAGGCTAAAATTCACCAAAACGCACAGGTAAACTGGGGGAGTTTGTTGTTGTCCAATAATAGCAATATTGGTATCACCATCGGAACAACCGTAAAACCCAATACCACCTCTGGTGTCATAACAGGGACCACTGTGTTGAACACCTCGACTGGTTTAAATACCTCCAGCGTGCTTTTAAATACGGGCACCACTACTAATTGGAGCAGTTCTATACTAAATTCCGGCATGACAGGTATCAAAAGAGCGGGAGAATCCTCCGAAGAATATCAAATTTTAGGTTTTATCTGCAAGACATTGCCCAAATCTCCCAACCCAAATCCGACCTTAGTTTGGAATGGCACAAATACCTAAAAAAGAAAACAATCTTCTTGCACTTATTTTCTATAGCCGTATATCTTGTAAAAGATGTGCGGCTTTTTTAAATAGCCCACAGCCGATACTTAAATAGCCCACAGCTGATATTTAAATAGTCTGGTGTCTGAAGCCTGGCGTCTGAAGTCTGGTGTCTGAAGTCTGGTGTCTGAAGTCTGAAGTCTGGTGTCTGAAGTCTGGTGTCTGAAGTCTGGTGTCTGAAGTCTGAAGTCTGGTATCTGAAGTCTGGTATCTGAAGTCTGAAGTCTGGTGTCTGAAGTCTGGTATCTGAAGTCTGGTATCTGAAGTCTGGTGTCTGAAGTCTGGTGTCTGAAGTCTGGTGTCTGAAGTCTGAAGTCTGGTATCTGAAGTCTGGTGTCTGAAGTCTGAAGTCTGGTGTCTGAAGTCTGAAGTCTGAAGTCTGGTATCTGAAGTCTGGTGTCTGAAGTCTTTCACAAAGCCACATACCTTTTCCCGGGAAGTGTTTTTATTAACCCTTTAAATTCTAAAGAAAGAACATGGGTAGCCAATTCACCCGGCGGCAAACGTACCGCATTGGCTATCTGGTCTATTGCAATTTCGGGTGTATGGATAATAAGGTCAAGTACCGTTTTTTCTATTGGAGAAAGGTCATGAAACAGTTTTGTTTGAATGGGTTTTGGGCGGCCATCCTGACTCCACATCATAGCAGCGGCAAGATCAGAAACGTTTTCTACCAATCGGGCGCGCTCACTTTTTATGAGCACATTGCAGCCGGCGCTTTTTGCATCGCGTATCCTGCCAGGTATTGCAAACAAATCGCGTCCGTATTGGTGGGCTAACTCTGCGGTAATCATAGACCCCCCGGAGGCTCCGCTTTCCACTACCAGCAAAGCATCACACATACCAGCAATAATGCGGTTGCGCATCGGGAAATTTTCCCGGTCGGGTTTGGTCTGACTCGTAAATTCGGTCAACAGGCCGCCATGTTCCAGCATTTTTAAGGCCACGCTGCGATGGTCATTTGGATAGATGGTACTTAACCCGTGTCCCAATACGCCAATGTTAGGGAGGCCACAGGCAGATGCTTTTCGATGGGCGGTTACATCCACTCCATAAGCTAATCCACTGATAATCATAACATTGTAGGGCTTTAATCCCTCCACAATTTCTTCACAAATAGCGCGACCGTGTTCCGTAGGTTGGCGAGTGCCCACTACTGCTACCATGCGTGCAGCGTTCAATAAAGCAAGGTCAGAGCCTTTAAAGTACACTAAAGCCGGACTGTCATTGCATTGCCGAAGGCGTGTAGGAAACCGTTCGTCGGTATAAAACAAGGCATGAATGCGGTGCTGCGTCAGAAAATCAACTTCCTGTTCGGCTAACGCATCCGGGCGGGCATCTAAAATATTTCTGACTAATACTTCCCCGATACCGGGAATTTTAAACAATTCTTTCTTACTGGCATGGAATACCCCTTCCGCGCTTCCGCAGTAGCTGACCAATGTTTTAGCGGTAATAGCGCCGATAAGGGGGATTTTAGTCAGTGCAATTTGGTGTAACAGGCTATCAGACATTCAGAAGGCAAATATAGGGCTTTTTATTAAAACCAAAAATGGAAATGAATGTTATGTAGAGATACAATTATTTCATTTCTGCGCCATTATTTACCCGATGAGTAGGTACACCTAAATAAACGCGGCGAACAATTTATGCAAAATTCAGACAATCAAACAGTTGTAACTATTGACTAATAATTAATGCCCCTTAAAAATGTCTATTATACTATTTGACGGTGTTTGCAATTTATGCAATGCAACGGTACAATGGGTCTTGCTGCATGACCGTAAAGATCAATTCCACTTTGCTGCCCTGCAATCTGAGACCGGAGAGGCTAAGCTCCGGCGGTTTGGTATCGAGCCGGGGGCTTTAAACACTGTAGTTTTGGCTGACGAAAACCGCATTTATACCCAATCGGATGCGGTAATAGAAGTGGTTTCCCGGCTGGGCGGTATCTGGTCGCTCATGGCTATTTTTAAAGTGGTACCCCGCCCTATTCGCAACGCCGTATACCAATGGGTTGGCCGCAATCGCTATCGTTGGTTTGGGCGACGAGAGGAATGTTGGTTGCCGCGACCTGAGTGGAAGAAGAAGTTTATTTAGTTGTGGTGTATATTTGGCGGTTAGTTTTTTGTGAAAAAGCATAAAGTGATGAGGGCTTTCTAAGATTTTTTGTGAAAAAATCTTAGAAAGCCCTCATCATTTTATGCATTCCCGTGACGCTACGCCCCCAGGTATCCTTTCAATAATTTACTTCGAGAAGTGGCACGCAATTTATTGATGGCTTTATCTTTGATTTGGCGCACGCGTTCGCGGGTAAGGCCAAATTTGTCGCCTATATCTTCGAGCGACATGGGGTGTTCCACACCGATACCGAAATACAATTTGATTACATCACATTGGCGGTCGGTGAGGGTACCTAAAGAACGTTCAATTTCGCGGCGCAGGGAATCGGCGTATTCTAAATGGGTATCGGTGCCGGGCATCGTATTGTTTTCCAATACATCCAGCAGCGAATTATCTTCTCCTTCCACAAACGGTGCATCCATGGAAACGTGGCGTGCTGCTACCCCAAGGGTGGTCTCTACTTCATCGGTGGTGATCTCCAGCAAATCTGCTAATTCTTCCGGGCTTGGTTCGCGTTCGTACTGTTGCTCTAATTCGGAAAATGCTTTGTTGATTTTATTGAGCGAACCTACTTTATTGAGTGGGAGGCGTACGATACGGCTTTGTTCGGCCAAGGCTTGAAGGATGCTCTGGCGGATCCACCAAACGGCATAGGAGATGAATTTGAAGCCGCGCGTTTCATCGAAACGCTGAGCGGCTTTGATGAGGCCAAGGTTGCCTTCGTTAATCAAATCGGACAAACTAAGGCCCTGATTTTGGTACTGTTTGGCCACCGAAACAACAAAGCGCAAATTGGCTTTAGTCAATTTTTCCAATGCGATTTGATCGCCTTGTTTGATGCGTTTGGCCAAATCAACCTCTTCTTCAGGGGTCAGTAAATCCACTTTACCAATTTCCTGAAGATATTTTTCTAAGGATTGGCTTTCCCTATTGGTAATGGATTTTGTTATTTTTAGTTGCCTCATTGTGCAGAGTAGCGTTGTTTTTTAAAAACGGGCGCAAAGATAAGCAATGACAACATCTGTTGTCAAGCATTTGTTCATATTTATACGCGAAAATATCCGTTTTATTACAAAAAAATGGAAGTAGCGCGCTATAACGCTAAAAATTTAATTTTGTTTCACAAAAAACAAAATGCATTCACAAAATAATATTGCGGAGCAAATAAAGAGGATTCTTTATTTGATAAGATAGTACTTTATGCTGACACTGTTCCTTGATTGAACATGATCAGAATAGGTTGCCGTTAGCGAGTCTTGACTGGGCAAGGGCAACTTTAAATGAAAAAGGGATAAACTCTTCTAAATGAAGAATTTATCCCGTGCAGCATTACTGTATAGTAGAATGTATACTGCCTAAAAATCGTTGATGGAGCGGCCCAGGAACGTTAATACGCAACGGAAGCCAATGTATGGTTTGGTGGTGTCCTGATATTCCCAGGAACGGGTACCGGTTTGCAAATAGAAAGCAACGTCTTTCCAAGAACCGCCGCGCAGTACTTTGCGTTTGGCTGTTTGGGGGTCATTATCCTTTGCATCGTAGCGGATATCAGGGTTGAGGTCATGCATAAAGGAGTAGGCATTCTCAAAATAAGCGGTTTCTGTCCATTCTGCTACATTGCCGGACATACAATACAGGCCAAAGTCATTTGGGTAATAACCGTCGGCTTTAACCGGGTAAGTACCTCCATCTTCGGAATAATTGCCGCGACCGGGCTTAAAATTGGCCAACAGGCAACCTTTTGCATTGCGGGTATAATAGGCACCCCATGGATAGGGTGCTTCTGCACGGCCGCCACGTGCAGCCCATTCCCATTCATGTTCGGTTGGCAAACGAAAATCTTCGGTATTGACGTCTTCTTCTGAATACATATCCCAGAGTTTCCCGCGCCAGTAGCTGAATGCTTTTGACATTTTCCAGTTAACACCGACTACCGGATAATCATCGAATGCAGGGTGCCAAAAGTAGTTGCGCGCCATAGGCTCATTATAAGAATAAGCATAAGCACGTACCCAGCACAAGGTGTCAGGATAAATCTTTACTTTTTCTTTGTGGATATGGCTGGTGCGGTTGCTGGTGCGATCGTGTGCTGCTTTTTGCCAGTCGTACCATTGATATTCAAATACCATTTTACTGATATCTAATTCTTTGCGGCCGCTAAAGCGATCATTACCCTGATAGAACATATCCTGAAGTTCTTCAGCGCTTTCCTCCCAATCGAGGTCCTGATCCCAGTCAATACGTTGTTTATCACTACTTTCAGTTTCCTCTTCAACAAAGTGTTGAAGGGTTTCGTGCGCAACAGAATCAATAACCCAGTTGACAAACTGGCGATATTCATTGTTGGTGATTTCGGTTTCATCCATAAAGAAACCCTGAACGGTAATGGTTTTAGGTCGTGCTACCTGAGTGCGACTCATGTCTTCGTCGCTGGCACCTACGTGCAGCGTACCGGAAGGAATGTACACCATACCGTAAGGATTGATGCCTTTCCATTTTGGGCGATCGGTAACGCCCACTAATTGTCCGCTTTCTTTGCGACCGCAGGAACCCGCCACCACTGCCAGGAAGAGGGCGAGAAGAGATAATTTTTGCAGTTGTTTCATGTTTAATTTAAAACCCGTGTGAACCTACTATTAATTCTATTGAGAAAAATTCGGCACGAAGGTAGAGCCTTATTTTCAAATGAAAAAGCTTTCTCAACAAAAATGGATTATTTTAACGCAATGCTGCGTAATTTGTGACGTAAGAACGTGTTTTTAACGGTTTATTGTATTAGAAACGAGTAAATAATAACTTACCCATTTGATGTGCCTCTTTTAGTGCCATACTACCCATCTTTTTGCTTAAAGAGGGCTACTATTAGCGCAAAAAGATGGTTGTCTGACCCAAAAATGATCTACCTGAAATGACCAACTTATTATTTACTCGTTCCTTATCGTTTAAAAAAATCGTGGATTGTAAATTACTGGTGGTAGCTTACCCTGACCAAGGGGCCGATCAAGGGTATATCGCATCAATAATTCATGGCTGCCCCGCTGTGCGCCGCTTAATGCACCAATAGGAACATCAAAGCCGTAAGCGACCATTGTTTTTTCGTTGATGCGCACGCCCGCAATAATGCCAATGGCTTCCTGCGACGATTGCCCAAACCCCCTAAATGACGCGCCAGCCATTAAATTATCGCGCCAACGGAATATAGCAGCCACCTCTGCCTGCGTTTTCACCAAGTCTGATTTTATCATGACGGTAGGGCGCATGGTTAGGGTTTCTCCAATGGAAAAAACGTAAGCAGCATGCAAGAGATAATGCGGTACGGCTTTAATGGTAAAAGCATTGCGTAGATCTTGTGAAGGAGCTGTCAATAAGGGTGCAAAAACTGGTTGTATGGCTGCACCCAATTCCAGTCTTCCTGTCTGTACCCGAATACCTGCTTCTGCTACCATAGTCCCTGCTTTTACGGTACCTTCCGGAAGATTGGGGTCATTGTGGCTGATAGTGCCACCTGAAACGGGGTAAACGCCATCGGGTGCACGCAAACGACTTCCATCAAGGCTATATTGCAAATAACCCAAGCCGGCGCCCAAGGAAATCTGCGTTTTTTTTCCAAAATCTAACTGGTAATTGTAACTGGCAGTGGCCTGAGTAGTGCGGTGGGCCCCGATTTTATCGTTTTCAATTTTTACGCCCACGCCACTGTTGATAATGTATACCGGAAGGTGTACATTAATGTGCTGTGTCTCCGGGGCGCCCTCCAGCCCTGACCACTGCCGACGATACACCCCTGTTGCAACCAAAGTGCCTTCGATACCCGCAAATGCCGGATTGTAGGCGTAGGGATTGAGGGCAAAAAGGGTATATTGAGGTGCCTGTTGTGCGTTAAGTGCCTGAACGGATGCCAACAGCGCAAAAAGTAGTCGTGTAGCCATGTGTTTCATCTTGCAAAGATAATAACTCAATCCTGATAAAGCGCTGTTTGCCGTAAAATATTGTACGTTGTATATATTATGACAGGAAAACAGGCAGAACCGGAAAGCAATACGAATATATCTGTATTTTTGCCGCTAAACTAAGGAATATTCGTATGAACAACTTATCGGTTAGAGAAATACAAAATGCTGATATCACAGCTATTGTAGATTACTGGTTAAATGCTGATACTGCTTTCCTACAAGGCATGGGAGTAGATTTATCCAAAATACCGGATCGCACGCAATGGGAGAGTATGTTAACGGCGCAACCGAGCCAATCATACACTGAAAAACAATCTTACTGCATGATCTGGGAAATGGATGGCGTACCCATCGGACATTCAAACGTCAATAAAATCATGTATGGTGAAGCAGCTTACATGCACCTGCATTTATGGGACAGGGAGGTGCGGCAAAAGGGTATGGGCGCGGCATTTGTCAAAATGTCGCTACCGTATTTTTTCAATAATTTACACTTGAAAACGATCTATTGTGAACCTTATGCGCTCAATATTGCACCCAATAGAACGCTGGAAAAGGTTGGCTTTCGTTTTGTGAAAAAACATATCACTACACCCGGTTTTCTCAATTTTGAACAGGAGATAAATCGGTGGGAAATTGACAAAAAAGATTTTTAAAATGCGTTTTACACCCGAGCAAATAATTGCCCTCGCCCGCCAATATTTCAACTTAGATGTCTCTGTAAAGCCGCTGCCCGGCGAACTCGACTTTAATTTTTATGTTCAAACTGCTTCAGGAGTGGCGTACACCCTGAAAATTGCCCATCCGCAGGAACGCCGCGAAAACCTGGAATTGCAAAACGCTATGATCCAGCACCTTGCCGCTGCCGGTTTGGGTTTGGAAGTGCCGGTCGTGGTGGCTTCTGTTGTGGGCGAGCTGATGACCATTATCACTGCTCCCGACGGTTCTCGCTGCTTCCTTCGCCTGCTTTCCTGGGTGGAAGGGCGTTGCTTTGCCGAAGTGAATCCTCAAACGCCCCATCTATTAGAAAAAGTTGGTGAACTGTGTGGCAAACTGAGCCGTGCGCTGGAAGGCTTCGACCATCCGGCAGCCCATCGTTTTTTGAAATGGGATGTTTCGCAGACGGGTTGGACGGGCGCTCATTTGGCCAAAATAGCCGACGAAAAAAACCGGGAAACGGCCACCTGGTTTTATGATTTATTTGAAAAACAGGCCGCCCCGCTGCTACCCCGCCTGCGTCAAAGTGTTTGCTACAGCGATGCCAACGATTACAATATATTGGTCAGCCACGATCCCGAAAATCCCGTGGTACCGGGTGTAATTGACTTTGGCGATGCCGTTTACACGCATACCATCAATGAATTGGCCATTGCTGCTGCCTATACTGCCATGCACCAGCCCGATCCGATGGCCGCTATTATGCACCTGACGCGCGGATTCCACCGCATTTTTCCGTTGACGGAACAGGAAGCAGCCGTATTGTTTCCGCTCATCGGTGCTCGACTGCTCATCAGCGTTACCTGTTCGGCCATGAACCTCGCGGAGAACCCCGACAACGTTTATTTGCAGATCAGTGAACAACCTGCCTGGGATTTGCTGAAAAAATTGCGCGACTGTCCCCCTGCCCTCGCCCATGCGGCTATCCGTCATGCCTGCGGCTGGGAACCCTGCTCCAAAAACGCTGCTTTTGTACAATGGACAAAAGCAAATCACGAAAAAACACGCCCCCTTGTGTCCGCCGACCTGCACCAGGCTATTTGGCTTGACCTGGGTGTTGGCAGCGCAGACCTGGGTAATTATGCTGATATTGAAGACGCTGAAAAATTGCACCAACGCGTGGCGGAGCGGTTGACGCAGGCGGACGGTGTGCGGAGTGTTGGCATTGGCCGATACGACGAGGTACGCCCGTTTTATACGACAGATGCTTATGAAGTGCACGGCAACGAAGGCCCTGAATGGCGCACGGTACACATCGGTCTTGATATTTTTATGCCGCCGGGCAACTCCGTATTTGCGCCTTTGGAGGGGGTGATACACAGTTTTAAAGACAATGCCAACGACCGCGATTATGGCCCGACGATTATTTTGGAACACCGGGTGCAGGACGATTTGACTTTTTACACGCTGTACGGACACCTGACCCGCACTTCGCTCCACGGTTTAGCGGTCGGACAAAAGATTGGAGCCGGGCAGGCATTTTGCCAGATTGGCCCCATGCCTGAAAACGGCAACTGGTCACCACACCTGCATTTTCAGGTTATTCTTGATTTGCTGGGCTGGCAGGGCGATTTCCCCGGCGTGGCTTTCCCTGAAAAGCGCGAGATTTGGAAAAGTCTTTGTCCCGACCCCTGGTTGTTGCTCAGCGGCCAATGTTCGGAGCCGGCTGTTGAATTGCCTGCCGAACAGATTTTGCATTATCGCCGCGAACACCTTGGCAAGAACCTCAGTGTTTCTTACCAAAAGCCGTTGAAAATGCTGCGTGGCTGGCGGCAATATTTATTCGACGATACGGGGCGGCGATATTTGGATACGGTGAACAACGTGGCACACGTTGGCCATGAACACCCGCGTGTGGTGCGGGCCGGGCAGCGGCAAATGGCCGTGATGAATACCAATACGCGCTATTTACACGAAAATATAGTGCGGTTTACGGAGGAAATTTTGGCGACGTTTCCACCAGCGCTTGAGGTAGCGTTCTTAGTCAATTCGGGCAGCGAAGCCAATGAATTGGCGATGCGTTTGGCTAAAAATTATACGCGCCAAAATGATATGGTGGTGGTGGAGGTAGGTTACCACGGCAACACGCAGGGTTGTGTGGAGGTGAGTTCTTACAAATTTGACGGGCCGGGCGGTAAGGGTGCTCCGTCCCACGTGCAAGTAACGCCTATGCCGGATGCTTATCGGGGCAAATATCGGGGCCATACGGTTGAAACAGGCTTGCTGTACGCTGCCCACGTGCGTACTGCGGTGGAGAAAATTGGCAGTGAAGGTCGTGGGCCTGCTGCTTTTCTTTGCGAATCGGTCATTAGTTGCGGTGGTCAGGTACCGTTGCCACCGGGCTATCTGGCCGAATCGGTGCGGGCGGTGCGCGCTGCCGGGGGTGTTTACATCGCCGATGAGGTGCAAACGGGTTGCGGAAGGCATGGTCAGTTTTTTTGGGCTTTTGAGGAACACGGTGTAGTGCCGGATATTGTGACGATTGGCAAACCGATCGGCAACGGCCATCCTTTGGGGGTAGTAGTAACGACGCTGGCTATTGCGGATGCCTTCGCTAATGGTATGGAGTATTTCAATACTTTTGGCGGCAATCCGGTGTCCTGCGCTATCGGCTTGGAAGTGTTACGGGTAATTCGAGCGGAAGGGCTGCAACAAAATGCCCTCGAAACGGGGAGCTACCTGCGGCAGGGATTGCAGCAGCTGGCAGATCAATTTCCTGTTATTGGTGATGTGCGCGGGCCGGGGCTGTTTTTGGGTTTTGAGTTGATTAAAGACCCGGAAACGCTTGAACCCGCCGAAGCGCAGACGACTTACTTAGCCAACCGGATGCGCGAATTGGGTATTTTGATGAGTACGGACGGGCCATTTCACAATGTGCTAAAAATCAAACCTCCAATGGTGTTTGGATGGAGGGATGCGGATTTTTTGTTGGGGATGATAGAGCGGGTGCTGCGGGAGGACAGGATGCAGTAAATTGGGATATTGGCCAACTACGTTTGGAGGATGCCCACATTAAATTTTTCTACCGGTGCATTGTTGGCGGCTTCGATGCCCATAGAAATCCACAAACGGGTATGGCGGGGATCAATGACGGCATCTGTCCAAAGTCGGGCGGCGGCGTAATAAGGAGATGTTTGCGCCTCATATCGGCTTTTTGTGGCTTCAAAGAGGGCTTTTTCCTGTTCCGGTTCGGGTGCCTGTCCATTATCTTTAAGGGTTTGCACCTGTATTTGGGTCAGCACTTTAGCCGCTTGTTCTCCGCCCATTACGGCAATTTTGGCGGTGGGCCAGGCGGCAATCAGGCGGGGGTCATAGGCTTTTCCGCACATAGCGTAATTGCCTGCACCATAAGAATTGCCCATGACGATGGTCAACTTGGGTACGGTGGAGTTGGCGACGGCATTGACCATTTTTGCGCCGTCTTTTATGATACCGCCGTGTTCAGAACGGGTGCCCACCATAAATCCGGTGACATCGTGCAGAAAAACTAATGGAATCTTTTTTTGATTGCAGTTCATGATAAACCGCGTAGCTTTGTCGGCTGAATCGGAATAAATCACCCCGCCAAACTGAATTTCGCCCTTGGCATTTTTTACGACTTGCCGGTTATTGACCACAATACCTACTGCCCAACCATCAATACGGGCATAAGCACAGAGTATGGTTTTCCCGTAATGTTCCTTGTATTGGGTCAGTTTTCCTTCATCTACCAAGCAACGCAGCAGTGCGACCGTATCGTAGGGTTTTGCGCCATTTTCGGGATAAATAGAAAAAATATCGTCGGGAGGTGTGGCGGGAGGCATGGGTGCTGCCCGGTCAAAACCTGCGTTTTCAAACCTCCCAAATTTATCTATCAAATCTTTTATGGTATCTAAGCAGGTTGGATCATCGGGCATTTTATAATCCGTCACGCCCGAAATTTCGGAGTGGGTAGCTGCACCACCCAAGGTTTCTTTATCTGCTTCTTCTCCGATAGCGGCTTTAACTAAGTAGGGGCCGGCCAGAAAAACGGATCCGGTTCGTTCCACGATCAGCGCTTCATCCGACATAATGGGCAGGTAGGCTCCGCCGGCCACGCAACTACCCATGATGGCGGCTATTTGGGGGATACCCATGGACGAAAGCCGTGCGTTATTGCGAAAAATGCGGCCAAAATGTTCTTTATCGGGGAAAATTTCGTCTTGCAAGGGCAAATATACCCCGGCGCTGTCTACGAGATAAATAATAGGCAGGCGATTTTCTGCGGCTATTTCCTGTGCGCGCAGGTTTTTTTTGCCGGTAATGGGAAACCAGGCTCCTGCTTTTACCGTAGCATCATTGGCCACTACGATACATTGTCGCCCGCGAATATAGCCCATGACGACCACTACCCCGCCCGCCGGACAACCGCCATGCTCGGCATACATTTCGTATCCGGCAAAAGCGCCGATTTCGATTTGCGGTTTTGCCGTATCCAAAAGATAAGCCACTCGCTCACGAGCGCTCATTTTGCCTTCTTTGTGCAGTTTTTCAAGTCGTTTAGCACCGCCGCCTTCGTGGATTTTTTCCAAACGTCGGTTCATGCCGGAGACCGCTAACTTAAAGGCATCTATGTTTCTTTCTGAATGTAAATCCATTGGTCAAATACATAGCAAAAGCAGATCGCACGAATACCAGTGCGATCTGCTTTTAAAAACATTTAATTATTTGCAGGGCGTGTATGCCGCAGAAAGGTGTGATTATTTACCTCCGCGCAATGCACGTGGAATTTCGATAGAAGCAATCGGAATAGAGCCATTATTGGTAATTTCAACGCCTTCCGGCAAGAAAATATCTTTAACCCGGATGGTTGACCCCAACTCCATTGTCGAAATATCAGCAGACACCTCATCTACCACATTTTCAGGTGTGGTCATAATGTTGATCTGACGCAATTTCGGAATGAATTTACCACCTTCTTTCACACCAGGTGCCTGACCGGTAAAACGAAGTGGAACAGTGGCTTTGAAACGCATACCGGGAACCATTTCGAGAAAGTCTAAATGCACCACATCTTCCGTCACCGGATGAAACTGGATGTCTTTAACGAAGGCCTTATGTACTTTACCGTCAAGGGTAATTTCTGCCAATTTGAATTTTGGCGTAAATACCAGCGGGCGAACATCTGGAGCATTAATGCTGAAAGAAAGGGCATCACCACCGCCACTTTTGTAAATCACCGCAGGAACGTGTCCTGTGCGGCGTACTTTTTTTGATTCCTTTTTACCGGAACCCGACTTCGGATGTCCTTGAATAGCAACGATTTCCATTGTATAATATACTTAAAAAGTCAATTTTTTAAAAAACGGACGCAAAGGTAAGCCTATCTGTGTTACCTATCCAAATATTTTTTGCTTTTTTTTCTTAATTTTTCAGTTTTGACCCTTGTGATTCAAAAAAGAAATTGTAGCCCCTAAATAAAACACCCATAACACGTTGTTGCGTCAGCATAAAAACTTCACCATCCGTATCGGTAAAGTATCGTTCAACGTAGGTGGTTCCCTGGTTTGGATCCTGCTCTACGGCTACCGGCCAAAACCGGACAACGTGTTGCTGGCCATCTGTTTTTTTTAAGGTAATGGTTACAAACGGCGGAATTTGCAGTATAGAGTCCCGGCTGGCATTGGCGGTTTCGAACGCTTCGGCAATTTTTTGTTCAAATTGTGCCAAATAAGCCTCCGGAATTCCTTTTCGCGGTGCTGAATGGTTCACAGGGGTGACACTATGGAACGGTTTCACCGAAAAGTTTTCGCCGCCTGTTCTTTCTAAAATAAAAGATTCGCTTTTTTCCTTGGTATAATCTACGGAAACGGCTTGAATATCTGCTGCCTTTACATCAAAAACGGAGCGATCACGCCAGTTGTCATCGCCCAGCAGGTAGCGTACCCTTATTTGACCAATAAAATTGGGAATATGGGTTACATAAGGTGTTTCAGCGCCTTCCATCATCATAAACGTACCATGTTCGTCGTTGGTGACACCTCCCACGTAATAGCACTTAATTTTTTCCCCCTTTTTATTATAAATCTCCACCTTTATCCCCTCCGACGCAAGGCTTTCAATCATGGGTTGTTCTGCGGCTTTCGACGCTAAATACGCAACTTTTACCCGGGTGACGGTATTTAGGAGGTTTTCTATGGCCGTTGGTCGGACTTTCCATTTCCCGTTATAGCGCCAGTAGCCGTCCTTACGTTCTACTGTAGCCGTTTTGCCTTTACGGTCAGCAATAAATATTTTGTAAATATCATCGGGATTATCTACCGAAAATTGCATTTCGGGGGCTTCCAACCCGCTACTGCGGGTTTTATTGCGTTGTGTTGCATACCAGGCACCTCCGCCTAATATCATAAAAAGAGTAGCAAGTAGTAATGTGCGTTTCATAAAAATTTTAAACTTGGGAACGCGTAAATAATAACTTAACCATAAGATGTGACCCTTTTAGTGCCATACTACCCATCTTTTTGCTTTCAGCGTGCTACTATTAGCGCAAAAAGATGGTTGTCTGACCCAAAAATGATTTACCAAAAATGACCAACTTATTATTTACTCGTTCCTTGTGAAAACAAACTTTTTTCCACAGTAGAGTAGTTTGGTAAGGATTAAGGAACGTGTATGTACGTTCTTAGGAACGGGTAAACAGGCGGCAAAGTAAAGTACTTTTAATCGAAAACTTCGTCGTTATTGTTAAATTACCCTTTATTTATCAATTTTTGTTTGTTTTAGATGAATTTTTCGACAGAAAAGATGCAGAATTGATTAGAACGACTACCTTTGCCGGTGATTTTTCATTAGGAACGAGTAAATAATAACTGAACCATAAGATGTGATCCTTTTAGTGCTATACTACCACTTTTTTGCTTAAAGTGTGCTACTATTAGCGCAAAAAGTTGGTTGTTTGACCCAAAAATGATCCACTTGAAATGATCAAATTATTATTTATTTATTCCTTACATTTTTTCATTAAATTTTTTTTGACAGGTGGAATACGGGTATTTTAAAAAGAGAGAAGACGGCGGTGGTTTTCGTGACCGCAACGACCGTGGCAGCAATGAGCGCGGCGGCGGATTCAGAGAAGGCGGTGGCTTTCGTGACCGCAATGATCGTGACAGCAATGACCGTGGCAGCAATGACCGTGGCAGCAATGAGCGCGGCGGCGGCGGATTCAGGGATAACAGGGGTTTCCGCGACCGCAACGACCGTGGTGGTTCCCGCGATGAACGCGGCGGCGGCGGCGACCGTTTTGAGCGTGGAGAACAGGAAGAAAGCGTTTTTTCCAAACGCGTTCGCGCAGGAAAACGCCGTACTTACTTTTTCGATGTGCGCAAAACGAGGGGCAATGATTACTTCATTACTATTACGGAGAGTACACGGCGTGAGGACGGGTTTGGCTACAAAAGGCACAAGCTCTTCTTGTACAAGGAAGACTTTAACCGCTTTGTTGCTTCGCTCAATGAGGTAGTAGACCACGTAAAAACAGAACTGATGCCGGAATTTGATTACGAGGAATTTGATCGCCGTCAGGCTGAATGGGAAGCGCAAAATCGCGAATCGGGGGAGGATAGCCACGACGCAGAATCAGACGACAGTCCTTTTGAAAAGCACAGTGATGATCGCGACGGAATCAAAAACGAAAGCACTGACTTCGACGATTTTGAGGAAAAAAGCGATGACAAAGATGCATCGGCGGGGAAATTCGAGAAAAAAGACGATGATGATGTCAGCTGGTAATTAAATCACATTAAAAAAAACATAATATTATGATGGAACTTCGCAAATACCTCCCATTGATTTTGCTCGGCCTTGCAGCAGTACTGATGTTCAGTATGTGTGGGGCTTATAATACCGCAGTGACCAAAGATGAAGGGGTTAAAAAATCTTGGTCGCAGGTGGAAAACCAGTACCAGCGCCGGGCTGACCTGATACCCAATTTGGTTAATACCGTAAAAGGGTATGCCAATTTTGAGCAATCAACCCTTCAGGCGGTAGTGGAAGCCCGTGCAAAGGCGACCAGTGTAACGATTAAATCAGACGACCTGTCGCCTGAAAAAATTAAAGAATACGAACAGGCACAAGGAGCCTTGAGCAGCTCATTGGGCCGTTTATTGGCAGTATCTGAAAATTACCCGGATTTGAAGGCCAACCAAAATTTCTTAGACCTTCAAAAGCAATTGGAAGGTACTGAGAATCGTATTTCAGTGGAGCGCAAAAACTTCAATGAATCAGTCAATGATTTCAATTCACACGTTCGGTCGTTTCCAACCAATTTACTGACGGGCATTTTCGGATTTTCTCCGAAAGGCTACTTCCAGTCGCAGGCAGGTTCGGAAAAAGCACCGGAAGTGAAATTCTAACTACCCATGTTGTTCACCCAACCGGAAGAAACCCGGATTGTACAGCATATCCGTGACGCAGAGAAAGGAACGAGCGGTGAAATCCGTTTGTTTGTAGAAGATTTTTGCCATAGCGACCATCCAATAGAGCGTGCGGTGGAAGTTTTCCAGCTGTTTGGTATGTTCAATACTAAACAACGCAATGGTGTATTGCTTTATTTGGCTGAAAAATCGCGACAGTTTGCCATTTGGGGCGACGCGGGTCTCCACGTAAAAGTGGGTGCAACTTTTTGGGAAAACGAAAAAATATTGCTGCGCGCACACCTCCAACGCGATGAAGCGGCTGAAGGTGTGTGTCAGGTAGTAACACAAATCGGAGAGCGATTGCGCACCTTGTTTCCTTCCGATGATACCGATGACAATGAATTACCCGACGAAATTATATACGGATAAGACCGCAGGCAAAAGACGATGGGCAGCAACATCAAAATATGTTTTGCCCACACTATTTCTCTTGTTTTCGTTTTTTTCTGCGGCATTGTTTGCCCAAAACGATGCTAATTTGTTTCCGCCAAAACCGGAACCTGCTGTTTACGTGCACGACTATGCCGGGTGGCTTTCTCCCGGCCAAAAGGCCGCTTTAGAACAAAAACTTCGCACGTATTGGGATTCTACTTCCACGCAGGTGGTGGTCATGATCCGAAAAGATATTGGTGATTACGATAAAAGTTCTTATGCCTTTGAATTGGGCAAACGTTGGGGTATCGGGCGCGCCGACAAAGACAATGGTGTGGTGATGCTCATCAAAAGCGACCCGCCTGATCGCGGTATCTTTATCGCAACCGGCTATGGTGCAGAAGGCGCGCTACCCGATATTACTGCCGGGCAAATCATACGCAATACGATGGGTCCCTATTTCCGGCAGGGCCAATATTATGAAGGTATTGATGCCGGACTGAATGACATCATCAGCGCCCTGAAAGGCGAATTTAAAGATGATGCAGCACAAGGTTCTGATGGCGAAGCCCTCTTAGTGGTGGCGTTAGTTTTCCTGACCGTTTTTCTTTTGATGGCTTTCTTTATTTACCGTGCCCGCAAAAATGCTACCGTTTATACCCATACTGGCCGTGGTCATCAGCGAAATGTTGACCAAACACCCGGCGGTGGCTGGTGGTGGGGCATGGGTGGTGGCGGCTGGTCTTCCGGCGGTGGTGGCTGGGGAGATGGTGGTGGTAGCGACGGTGGCTCGTTCGGTGGCGGCGACTTTGGTGGCGGCGGCGCGGGCGGCGATTGGTAAAATTTATGGGTGTTTTGGTGTTTTACTCTCTATCTTGCGTCTGAAGTCTTGTGTCTGAAGTCTTGTGTCTGATGTCTTGTGTCTGATGTCTTGTGTCTGATGTCTTGTGTCTGAAGTCTCGTGTCTGAAGTCTTGCGTCTGAAGTCTTGCGTCTGAAGTCTTGCGTCTGATGTCTCGTGTCTGATGTCTCGTGTCTGATGTCTTGTGTCTGATGTCTCGTGTCTGATGTCTTGT
>Ga0105046_10006024_pt1 | contig 19128 bp, 13 predicted proteins | sample MAT03_FD_78385 | JGI IMG/M metagenome (GOLD analysis project Ga0105046, IMG submission 78385) | Freshwater microbial communities from Lake Fryxell liftoff mats and glacier meltwater in Antarctica - MAT-03 (megahit assembly) | ecosystem: Environmental > Aquatic > Freshwater > Ice > Liftoff... | reverse complement strand
TATCAATTTCTTAAGTTCACTTGCATAGGTTTGTATAGTTTCAATCATAATCGTTTGCTCTCTTTCACTTCTATAATTTCTATCTGGGTTAGGTACCTTTTTAAACAATCTTTGCTCACGAATTAAATGAACATTTATGGAGTCTAATATTTCATTAGCTCTTTTGGAATTGATCTTTAAAAAGTTTTTACTAAACTCAGCAGGTAATTGGTCTCCATAATAAGTTAAAAGTTCATCAAGTTCAACTATCTGGTCATTCCTTCGGTCCATCCATTTGTCTGCTCCAATCCTATTTACGGGAAGAAACCTGTCTATCATTTTAATTAGATTCTCTGAAATTTCAGTAGAGTAATTAAAAGATTCAATAATGATGTTTCTTTCAAAAAAAGTGAATTTTAAGTCAATTTTTTCATCAATTTTTTCATCAATTTGATTTTCTACCTCAGTATTATCAACTAGTAATACTAATTGGTCTGTTCGTATCTTTGTCGTTTTGTCAATCAAAATTTTGATTTCATTGCTCAAACAAATGGTAATTTTTGAAAATACCAGTTTATTAAAGAATAAGAATTTTCTGTTAAATAAATTAAAAATTATGTTTAGTACTTGGGTTTTACCAAATCCATTTGGACCAGTAATTATTAGAACATTCTCCTCTGTTTTATATTTTACATCATAATTAAATATTTCAAAAAGTCCTTCAATTTTAATTGACCTGACTAAATTTGTTAGCGTATTTGTTTTCATTGTTTAATATTTTTTTGTTGATGTCATTATTTCTTGTTTTTGCGTTACGATTGCCGTATTCTCCTCCGTCAATTCTCCATAAATTGCCGGCCTACATTCAGTCCTAATGCTATGGCAATCAGAATGGCGAAGGACATGGCGATGTATAGTACCCAATTGATGGTTGCAACCTGACTTTTAACCCGTTCGAAAATTTTCTTGCCCAACTTCATTTCCACTGCTTCAAACTTTTTCATTGGTTTTACGGCTTCCTGGAATTTAATGCTGCTTTCGAGTCTGAAACGGGCAGCAGCCACAGTTCCATGTCCTGTTCCATGCAGATTGACAATGTAATTTTCTTCTTTCCGGTACGCTTTCTGTGCCTTGGCAAAATCCTTTAAATCCTGAATTTCCTCCTTTTCCATATACGATGCCGAAGTGATGTATAAATTGACCAATGAATCAATTTCAACATTGTTTCGGTGAATGTCGTCCAACAGCTCAACCTGACTTTCAAGACTTAATCCGGTAAGAAATTCTTCCAAGTGAAACCGATTCTGGTATTGCAATTCCAAAACATGAGAGATATCCATTGCCGGAATCAATTTTTGTCCAAACAATTCATCAAATTGTTTCACCAGTTTGTTTACCGCAGAAATTCCATAAACACCTACGCAAAGAAGAAGTGCCAGTTGAAAATAATAAGCAGAGATGAGATTGATAGCAGACTTTTTGGTTTTAATCCAACGCATGGGGAAATGAAAATTTGGGTGCAAAAGTAGGAGCGGAAGTTGAAATTTAACCAAAATTCATTGGAGGTTGATTTCGCCAAAGGATAAACCGCAGCTTCTTCAAATCGCCAATGAAATCGTTGTAGAATACAGATTTTGCAAAATGTAGTTCGGTTTGCCCATTTGCCGTTTCTAAAAACTTCTGAACCGAAACCTTTTTCAATTGTTTCAAAGTCGCATATTTGCCCTTTATTCAGTTGACATACGCCAGATTATGAAAATACATGACTCCATTTTAGACACCATTGGTAATACACCCTTGGTGAGGTTTAACAAGGTAAACAAGGACATCAAAGGGCTGATTGCAGCAAAAGTTGAGTATCTCAATCCAGGCAATTCGGTAAAAGACAGAATGGCCATCCGAATGGTAGAAGATGCTGAAAAAGACGGCAGACTAAAACCCGGTGGTACCATCATTGAGGGAACTTCCGGCAATACAGGAATGGGACTTGCCATTGCCGCTGTGATCAAGGGCTATAAATGTATTTTTACCGTTTCGGATAAACAATCGAAGGAAAAGGTGGATATTCTGAGAGCGATGGGAGCTGATGTCGTGGTTTGTCCAACCAATGTAGATCCTTCCGATCCTCGTTCGTATTATTCAGTATCAAGAAGATTGACGTCTGAAACACCCAATTCATTTTACCCGAATCAATACGATAATTTAAGCAATACGGCGGCTCATTTTGACACCACGGGTCCTGAAATCTGGGAACAAACCGATGGAAAAGTGACTCATATTGTGGCCGGTGTTGGAACAGGTGGTACCATTTGCGGAGTCTCGAAATACCTGAAAGCAAAAAATCCAGCAATCAAAGTGATTGGCATTGATACGTACGGATCCGTGTTCAAAAAGTATAAGGAGACCGGAATTTTTGACGAGAATGAAGTCTACCCGTATATGACGGAAGGAATAGGAGAGGACATTCTTCCTAAAAATGTGGATTTTGATTTTATTGATGAGTTTATCAAAGTAACCGATAAAGATGCTGCTGTAATGACACGCCGTCTCGCCAAAGAAGAAGGTCTGTTTGTGGGTTGGAGCTGCGGTTCAGCTGCATTTGGCGCTTTGGAATACGCAAAAAAGAATCTGAAAGAGTCTGATATAATGGTGGTTATCCTTCCCGATCATGGAACCCGTTATCTAAATAAAATTTACAACGACAACTGGATGAAGGATCATGGTTTTCTGGAAAGTCGGAAGTTTGCTACTGCTAAAGACATTGTAATCAGCAAAAATGGAAAAAGTAAACTGGTAACCATTGATGCGAATGCCAGTGTGAATGACGCCATCAAAGTGTTAAATCAGGTATCGATTTCGCAGATTCCGGTGAAGGAGGGCGAACAGTTTGTGGGAAGTCTGAGCGATAATTCCATCCTGGCAAAACTGATTGAAGAGCCCGGTATTAAAGACAGACCTGTGCGAGAAGTAATGGAGCCTGCCTTTAAGTTTGTGGGGATGGATAACACAATAGATGTGCTGTCTTCGTTGATTGATCGTGAAAACAAAGCCTTGCTCGTTCGTGACGAAATGAATCAGGTCCATATTATTACGCAATCCGATTTGCTGATGGCAGTTACACGCTGATGTCGGAAGCCGGGTTAGCAAAGGTTGGCTATTACCACTCGCCCATCGGTAGGTATGTGGTATGAAATTTAGACAGTTTGTAAATATAGGATTTGGTATTGATTTTTGCCTCTGCTGAGTTGAGTCGGACGTTGCCGGTTGTAAGAGATGTCAAATGACCATGCTTTAACAACGGGCAATCAGGAATACACCAACCGACGTAAAGTGAGAAGAAGGGCAATCAAAAATTGTTGCCTTTCTGTTTTTGATTAAATTGATTTTATAAATTTTAGTGAATCAAAAAGTGAAAGGATTGAAAATGAGAACAACGGGTATTCACTATCTTATTGTAAGAAAAAAACGGGTTCTATTTAATTTCCAGATTGGATTTACGTAATATTGAACTTTCGGGAATTCAACTAAAACAAGGATCCATTTCTGTTGTTTACACATTTTCCGAATCTATTTTACCAACCGATAGTACCAACTTAACAAATGAATATGCCAGTTACTCTTTCTCCGAAAGAACAAATCCTCCAGGATAGCCTGGACTACACCATTTTCTCCTGGTCTAAACAAAGGGGGATTAATCCATTTAACATCGAAAAAGCAAAAGGTGTGTATCTCTACGATCGCAGCGGAAAGCGAATCCTCGATTTTTCATCCCAGTTGATGAATGTAAACATTGGGCATGGTGACCAAAGAGTAACTGATGCCGTGATGCGTCAGATGCAGGAAGTGAGTTATGTGCACCCTGGAATGACAACCGGTCCTCGTGCAGAACTCGGAAGGAAACTTTCTGAAGTGGCTCCAGGCACCTTGAACCGTACTTTTTTTACGAATGGTGGCACAGAGGCAGTCGAACATGCCATGAAGCTGGCCCGAATGTATACCGGCAGACATAAAATTATCAGTCTTTATCAAAGTTACCACGGTGCTACGTATGGTGCCCTTTCTGCAGGTGGAGATCCTCGTGGATTGCCGCACGACAGTCAAGGTGTTCCCAATATTATTCATGTAGAAAACCCGTATTTTTATCGTTGTCCCTGGAATAGCAAAACCCAGGAAGAATGTGCTGAAAATGCCTTTGCTCATCTTGAAAGGGTTGTTAAGTATGAAGGACCGCAGTACATCGCGGCAATTCTTATGGAAGGCGAAAGCGGATCCTCTGGTTGCATTAAATATCCGCCAGGTTACTGGAAAAAGGTAGCCGATCTGGCAGCGGAACATGGGATTTTAACCATCGCAGATGAAGTAATGAGTGGATTTTGCCGGACAGGCAAATGGTTCGGAGTTGAACATCACGGTGTGGTTCCGGATATGATGACCATGGCAAAAGGCATCACCTCCGGGTATATCCCTTTAGGAGGTCTCATTGTAAAAGAAGAAATCATTCAACATTTTGACGATAAGCCGCTTCCGCTGGGATTAACGTATTCCGGACATGCGGTGGCCTGTGCAGCAGCCAATGCCGTAATTGATATTTACCACGAAGAAAATCTGGTTGATAATGCCGCTAATATGGGCCGGTACATGGATCAACAAGTGGCAAAACTTGCGGATAAACATCCAAGCATTGGTGATTTTAGAAATACCGGACTTTTGGGATGCATTGAACTGGTGAAGAACCGCAAAACCAAAGAGCCAATGGCACCCTGGAATGCCGGACCTGCAGATATGGAAGCCATGAATAAAGTTGCAGCCAAACTCACCGAATTAGGCTTGTTTACATTCGTTCGATGGAACTGGATATTTACAGCTCCTCCATTAATTGTGACGAAAGATCAAATCGACGAAGGATTGGATATTATTTCTAAAGCCATTTCAATTGCGGATGAATACTGCAATTAGAATAACCATCAATCGATAAAACATAAAGACCTGGTTTGTAGCCAGGTCTTTATGTTTAAAGAGCTTTTGGTTTGATTATCTTTTCGAAATCCGTAACGTTTTAATACTTAAATCGGAACGCAGTTTTAAAACATAAAGTCCGGCGGGTTGCTGCCTGATATCCAGAAGGATTTCTTCCTTTCCGCCCGATTCTTCCTTGAAAAAAATCTGTTTTCCATCCACCGTCAGAATTTCAATTGAGATTGGATTCGAATTATTTTCCCCATTTAATTTCAGGTAAAATAAGCCTTCCGATGGGTTTGGAAACACCCGAACTGTAGACCCGGATTCTGAAACTAAATCAGATTCCACATTTTCCCTGGCAGGAGTAATCGTAATAAACGAAGTGGCAATGGCTGAATTGGTAAATCCGGGTGCCGTAGCCAAGGCTCTTACCGTGGTACTTGCTGTCAACAGAAAAGGAGCTGTATATAGTTTCGTAAACAGATTGGGAACAGAAAGGAGGGGATTGTTTCCATTTGTCGTGTAATAAAGTATAGCACCCGGTGTGGCAGTTGAAATGTTCACTGTTTGTACGCCAGAATATGTGCCGGTCACAGGTGAAATGATCGGCGTTGCCGCCGGAAATACTGGGTTTGTAATTGTAAATACCCCTGTCACCACATCCGAATTGGTCAAACCTGCTTTAATGGCAATGGCTTTAATTGTAGTTGTGGTAGAAACCACTAAAGGGGAGGAGTAAACTCTTGTAAATGTATTGGGAACCGTAAGGTTTGGCAAATTCCCATTCGTAGTATAGTAAATGGTTGAGCCGGTTGTTGGACTTGAAATACTGACGGTTTGCGCCCCACTATAACTTCCTGCTCCCGGTGAAAAGGCAGGATTCCTTACCTTTCCTGCATCGGTGATGGTAAGAAAGGCAGCCGCAACAGCACTGTTTGTTATTCCTACTTTCACCCCAATGGCTCTTATGGTTGTGTTTGCACTTAAAGAAAATGGCCCTGTATACAACCGCGTAAATCCTGTTCCTATTACAGGTGTATTGCCGGATAGGGTGTAATAAATGGTCGATCCGGGAGTTAGGCAGGTAATTGTAACGGTGACAGGTGCAGAATAAGAACCTGTTCCAGGTGAAATGATTGGAGTACTCACTTGAGTTTCCGGCGAAGAAATGACGCCATTGACCGAATCACGGCATATTTCAAAAGGTAATTTCACAACCACCTGATAATTTCCGGCATCCAGATTCTGAAATTGAAAAGTATTTCCTCCCAAATAAACCGGAATAGCTGAAGTCTGAACAAAATACACTCCTCCAATTTGCTTTTTCAGCCTTGTCACACTTCCAGCACAACTGTTGCCTGTTACATCATACGAGAACGTACCAGTCGATGAGATCGTTGACGTTGTAACCGGATTGGCCACATCAAGAGAACATGGAAAGCTGCCAAGTTCTAAATCAATCGTATCAGAACAAATGGACAAATCAAACAGAACTGCTCTATAAATACCTGTATTCAGATCTGAAAATTGTGTATTACTTGAACCATCGAGGTTTTTCGTTGAAATAAGTGTATAGTCGGTAGGAGAGGTTTTGCGTGAAAGACTCACTTTGCCCTGGCCATTAAATGTCCCGGTTGCATTGTAGTTCAACTGTCCGTTGGAGCAGCCAGGGGACGACACTTTCTGAACCGAAAAAGACGAAAACTGTAAATCACAATTGGTTACGGTAAAGTCAGGTCCCATTACCGAACAATGGGCGGTTGAAAGATAAACAGGAGAGGTATTGGCTCCGGGAGGCACAACCACAATAAGAGTGGTGCCTGCCGAACTGATAAAATCCGGGGTTGCCGGCATCTGTCCAAAAAAGAGAGTTTCCACACCAGAAAGCTGTCCGGTAAAAGTAACCGATGTGCCAACCGGTCCGGAAGAGGGGAACATGCTGAAAACTGCCGGTTTAGGATAGATGGCAACCGAACCAGAAGTGGAGGAATATCCTGTTGGACTACTACTTACGATCCGTATCCGGTAATGATTTCCGGGGATGGTTGAAACAGGAATGGTACATGAAATAGGTGAAGTAGCCCCGGATCCAATCTGAGTTGGTGAACTTGAAAAACTGCCTGATGAATCACTCAACTGAATAGAAAAAACATTCGAGCCATTGAAAGCACCCATTGTAGTAAAAGGAACCGATAGAAAATCGCCGATACATTGCGAATTTTGAACAAACCCAATATTTACACCTAAGGAAATTTGTATGAAATAGTCTTCTGTTTCACCAAAAGAATTTAATGAACAGGACTGCGACGAAGTAAAAGTGGTGGTAAAAGAAGAACGGATTCGCATTCGCCTGACTCCGAGAAACAAAGGATTAGAAGGGATCGTGAAATTGAAGTTCCATAAAGCGGCAGTAGTAGGAATACGGCTTGTCACAAATTCCCCCGGATCATTAAAGTCTTCATCGTTGTTGTAATCGATCCAGATTGCCTGGCCTGCAGAAAATCCCCCTCCTATTAAAGCTGTTCCTGAATAGGGGAGTCCCAATCCTACTTGACCCAGAAATTGGGTTTCCGGATATAAAATGTATCCGGAATTGCTGCAGCCAGAATTAGAGTTGCCGATTCCTGCGAAATTGAAATTGTTAATGTAATGGTTCCCAAACTCAATATCGTCACAGGTTCCTGTTGCAAAACAATATCCGCTTATGTTGATCAGATAGTCCTCTGTTTCTCCAAAACTAACTGCAGAACAAGCTTGAGTAGAACCGAAAGTGGTGTTAAAACCACTCCTGACTCTCATCCGGCGGTTCCCGAAATTGGAGGTAAGTCCCTGAATGCGAATAGTTCCGGTAAAAATCCCTGAAGCCGAAGGAAGCCCCTGAAAGACAAATTCATTGAAATCATCAAAATCCTGGTCATTGTTATAATCAATCCAAACACCAACTCCCAGAATGGAGGTATTGGAAGTGGTTATGTTGATGGGATAGCTCTGTCCCGCCTTTACGAATGTTGGAGAAACAGATGCTGTAAAATTGGAGTAGCCATTCGGTGAACAGGATGTTAAATTATTTATAGTATTGAGATTCACCCTGGAAATATAATGTTGTCCAAAATCAATGTCCTGGCAAATGGCATTTTGAAAACAATAGCCAACAATGGAAACTGCATAATCTTCCGTTTCCCCAAAACCGACATCGGTACAGGATTGGGTATTGGTGAATGTTGTATTAAAACCCGATCGAACTCTCATTCGGCGTAATCCTAAAAAGGTGGGAAAACCGGGAATGGTCACATTAGCGGTTCTCAATCCTGAACCAGGTCCTACAGACATAATCATTTCTCCAAAATCATCAAAATCGTTGTCGTTGTTGTAATCAATCCAGGCGGCCACTCCATTTGTTAACACATTGGCACCAAGATTAACCTGAAGGCTGTAGGTCTGCCCTGTGGTGAGAGCTGTAGTTGCCGTGGAGGCTGGAGTAAATGTATAGCCATTTGCTGTACAAGAAGAACTTCTGTCAAGAGTATTTAATCGGACCCTTGAAATGAAATGAGCCCCAAAGTCAATATCGTTGCAGATGCCTGTCGAATTACAGTAATCTTTGATTTCGAAATTCCGGTTCGAAATGTCGAAAAAGAAATTGTTCAATGCTTCTACCCGAATGCGGCAGGTTGACGAAGTGGTATTTGGCAGGGTTACCGTTTGAGAACCGTCATTTGGCGTAGTGGCAGATAATATATATGGATAGGTTTGTCCACCATCCGTCGATAGTTTTAGGGCTACGTTGGTACAATTAACCGGAGCAACGTTGGTATTGGCGACCAACCAGGTCACGGAAATAGGATGGTTTCTTGCATAGATATTAAATACGTTTGGAGCAGTAAGCACAAATGGGCCTGCTGCAGATGTAACGTTGAATGCCATGCTTGCATCCCGCATTGCTCCTCCGTTTGCTCGATTGTCACGAACTGTTAGATTAAAATTCATCGCTCTTGACACCGTTCCAAGCATATTTCCCAATGTATTTGTGTTCGCAATCAAATCTGATAATTGAGGAATTGTGCGAATGTTGCCAGTAAGTGATGGTGAAAAAGACCTTGTTATTGGACCATCTGTTCGACTAGCAACATTGGGAGGGCCACTGGCACCTATATTCATTTGTTCCCAGCAAAAGGTAATTGGATCTCCATTTGCATCGCTACCTGATCCACGCAGTTCATAGGGTGTGGAATGCGGAATGGTGACACCAGAAGGAAAATTGACTGAAATCAAAGGGGGGGTATTGCCAGTGGAATTGGTTGTACCACAGGTATTTCCAGAACCTGTTTGAGTGTAAGAGATGATTTCCTGCTGACTTTTATTATGAAAATGATCTATGCTATTTGGGGCAAGATTATCCGTACTACAGATTCCTGCATATCCCATAATTGTAATCCCACTTCCGGGTTCCACTGCAGACGATGATGCATATTGGCCTGGGGAACAATTGTCGAGTGTGCCGTTCCAGGTATGCGCTCCATTGCATTGATGGCCAATTTCATGCGCTACATAATCAATATTAAAAGGATCGCCTATCGGTGCTCCTGAGCCTGTCACTCCTCTTGCCTTGTTCCCGTTTGAGCAAACCCGACCACTCACTACTCCACCGGAATTTGTGCCGAAAACATGACCAATATCGTAGTTCGCAGCTCCTATAATTCCATCCACTGTACTTTGATTTTCCCCCATCATAGTACCTGCATCTCCATTGGTATATGGATCCGGATTTGCCAGGTAAATGAGCAAATTGGTATTCGCAACCAGGGTAAACCGGAGGGTGACATCTCTGTTGTAAATGCCATTTACCCGGTTAATTGACGTATTCATAGCCGACAAAGCCAAAGCCTGGGTGCCACCATGAAATGCTGCATATTCAGCAGTTGCAGCCAGGGCAAGCCGATAGGTTCTTCGGGTTGCACCACTTACCGTTTGAATGGTAGGTGGCTGAACGATTCCATTTGATTTGTCCGGATTTGGGTTGCCAAAATCCTTTTCCGAAATGCCACATGAAAATTTTGTGGGTACTGATTTCCGTAGGGTATTCCTTTCATAGCAGATATAATATTGGGTTTCATTGTGGAAAACCGGATCTATATAAAATGAGCCTTTTTCAGAAAGGATTTGAGCATGAAATCCATGCAGAGTATAATCCAAATAAATCTGAGCTGTCGGATCGGTAATGCCGGTCCCCAGAAATGTTCGGATTTCAGGAAATTTATCCGACAGAGGCTTTTCCATCATATCATATTTTACGATGGCAAAGGTTTGAACCGATCCATCGGGCATAGGCAAATCAACGGAAAGACCATATTTCCGAATGTCTCCTGTTGTTTCGTTCGGTGCATTATTCAATTGATTTTTTAGGTTTCCAAAATTTACATCGAGAAAAAGAGCTTTATCTGCCGACAGATATCGTTTTCCGTAAGCATTCATTTTGCCTTCATCAATGGTTTTCCAGAAAGGCGTTTGAGCACCCGAAGAGAAAATAATCAAAATAAATAGACTAATAAAAAGACCGGATTTGCCAGCTATTTGAAGTGGTGTAGAATATTTCATTGTTAGGAGGGATTAGAAGAAAGCAATTAATTTGAAATCTCTGAGATTGACAAATGCGTCCGGGATTTTTTGTCCCAAATGGATGGGTTGTGAATATTTTAAGGACTTCCTTTTTTGTTTTTTCAATCGAAAGAATTTGAAAAAGGGACACAAAAGGCCTCCTCCCGCAATCATACTTTATGGTTTCTTTCATCAGAAAATACATTTTAAATGTTTTTTTACTTCATTCGTCTTATGAACCTTCAGGATTCTCCTCTCTATAGCCCGGATCTTGCCCCCGTTCCAACAGAAAAACGGACATGGAACAAGTGGAATCTGGCTGCACTTTGGGTAGGGATGGCGGTTTGTATCCCGACCTATATTCTGGCTTCTTACATGATCCGGTCTGGCCTCAGCTGGCAGGCTGCTCTTATTATTATTGGAGTAGCCAACCTGGTAATCACGCTGCCAATGGTGCTAAATGGACATGCAGGGGTGAAATATGGCATTCCTTTTCCCGTCATCGGGCGCAGTGCTTTCGGTACCAAAGGCATTCACATCGTGTCGATTGTAAGGGCCATTGTGGCTTGTGGTTGGTTTGGGGTTCAGACATGGGTGGGTGGCCTGGCTATCTATTCCATCTGGAATGCAGCCGTAGGATATACTGACGAACCCGGATTGCATGCAGGAGAATTTATCTGTTTTGGAATCTTCTGGTTTGTAAATATGTATTTTATCTGGAAAGGAACCGAAAGCATAAAATGGCTGGAAGATTTTTCTGCACCGATTTTGATTTTGATAGGGGTAGGTTTGATTTACTGGGGATATCAAAAGGCGAATGGATTTTCAGCCGTTCTTGAGAATGGAGCGCAACTTGGAAAAACCACCGCCGTGATGAAGTACAATGCGGAAAAAGACAGGCTGGAGATAAATCTGCATCCGATTTTGGATCTGGAAGGAAAACCCAAAGCCGATTCGGTTTCAGTATCGTATCCTGAAAAAGGAACCTGGAAGGGTAAGACATGGCTAAAGCTTTATAAAAACCAAACCCTCGCCTATTGGCCAGCTTCGGAAATGATGGACTCTGCAGTATTGAAAGGAAAAGCACCTGTGAAAATCCGCTTTATCAAAGGTTTAATGAAACCATCCGAATTGGAAGTGAGGATTACAGATGAGAAAACTACTGGTAGTAAATTGTGGGAATACCTTCTTTGGTTTACTGCCATGGTTGGTTTCTGGGCCACCATGTCAATCAGTATTTCCGACATCACCCGCTATGCAAAGTCACAGAAAGATCAGCTTGCCGGGCAGTTCATAGGGCTACCCGGTACCATGATTTTTTATTCATTTATAGGAATCTTTGTGACATCCGCATCGCTCCTTGCATTTGACGATGTGCTTATTGTAGAAGATGCGCCATGGGATCCGGTTTCTTTGGTGGCTAAATTTAAGAATCCGGTTGTGGTAATATTTGCACAGATCGCAATGATTATTGCCACACTGAGTACCAACATTGCAGCCAATGTGATTGCTCCAGCCAATGCGTTTTCTAATCTTTCTCCACGGAAAATCAACTTTAAACAAGGGGGGTACATTGCAGGGATCATCGGTATTTTAATTTGCCCCTGGTGGTTGATGAATGAAATCAGTGGTATTCTTATTTTCATTTCTGGACTGCTTGGTCCGGTTCTGGGAATTCTATTAAGCGATTATTTTATGGTAAGGAATAAAAATTTGAATATCAATGAGTTATTCAATCCCAGTGGAATTTATTCTTTTGGTGGGTCGGGCTATAATATAAAAGCTCTGATCGCATTAGCATCCGGGGTATTCGTTGCTTTGATTGGATTCTGGGTTCCTGATCTCAATTTTCTTTATTCATTATCCTGGTTTACCGGATTTGGTGTTTCGTTTATTTTGTTTTGGCTCATTTCCGGGAAATCCCGCAGCAATGCACCCTCCAATCACTCAATCTAAAAGCTGAACAGGCGGTTAGCCGTTTCGGCGCTCTCTGGACTATTTTATACATGTAAGGGCTCGGCCCCGGTTCTACCAATATTTCCGTTTCACTCACACCCCAAATAAAGTCAATTTCTACCATGCCCATTGTGCCGAGGATATTTCTCAAGAGAACCCCTTGTATACATCTTTCCTGTGTTCGATCACTGCAAAAAAGACGGTATCTTTTTCAACTTTGATACCTAACCGGTAATCACCGATGCGGATTCGGTAGTACGAATCGTAACCGGTCAGCTCTTTCATATTTTTGATATTATGCAGGTAATCAGATGCTTCTACTTCCAAAATGGCAGTTTTACTGCCTTCTTCAATGCATCGCTTTTGAGTTTCTTAAGTTCTTTCAAAAACGACTTTTAAAAACCAACTTCATGATTCCAGTGCCTTCATCACCTCACTGCGGTTTACATCGGGCGATTTCATTCCGGCTTCAATTTTTTGAGCCAGTTGCCAATCAGCTACCTGGGCCTTAGTAAGGGTGCGGGCATTCATTCCCAGCTTTTTAGCGAGACTTAGCAAAAGGGCAATGTCAGATTTATTTTCTGAGTTGATGAGAACAGATTCCATAGTTTAAAGTAAACCAAAATTTTAATGCAGAATATCCCCACTGTTCCAAGTTTAGCGTAGCGTAACCCAGTCCTTCATTGACTAAAGCTTGCAGCCTTTTTTTCAATTCCCCAAAAATGGGGCAGTTAAATCTTACTGTCCTGAGAATTAGCCGTCCCGGCGCTCTCCGGATTATCAAATAAAAGTAGGGATTCCTTCCTGGTATCTCCGCAGACACCATCTTACAATAATATCTAAATAAAGTCAATTTTTTACCTTACCAAATCATCACCACCGAATTGAAAATCCAAACCCTGTCCCTTACGGTTTCACATGAGGGCAGGAAGTGTTCGGCTTGGTTAATCTGGTCAGGGCCAGATTAACCAAACTCCAAATCAGGCAAGGCAGTTGGGGATAGCCAAAGAAATAACACCTATTATTCACTTCTTTTCTTATTCTTGCAGTTAGCAAATTCTACATTCTATTCCAACTGAATCAAACAATGAGTATCCTCATAAAAAACGGCCGGGTTATTACGGCTTCTGAAAATGCCATTGCCGACATCCTGATTGAAGGCGAAACCATTTCAACCATAGGAAAAAACCTGAAAGTAGATGCTGATCGTACCATCGATGCTTCAGGACTCATGGTTTTTCCTGGTGGGATTGACCCACATGTGCATCTTGATATGCCTTTTATGGGAACCTATTCTTCAGATAACTATGAAACCGGAACCCGTGCTGCCCTTTTTGGAGGTACTACTACCGTTATTGATTTTATCCTTCAGACGCAGGGAAAATCGTTGCGACATGCGTTGGAAGAATGGCAGGGTCGTTCCAATGGAAATGCCTGCGGCGATTATTCTTTCCACATGGCAGTGACGGATTTCAATGAAAACACCAAAAAGGAAGTAAGGGAAATGGTTGAAAAAGAAGGTATTACTTCATTTAAAACCTTCATGGCATATAAAGGTGCCCTCATGATTAATGACAGCGAAATGGTTGGACTGATGCAGGAAGTGAAACGGTGTGGTGGACTGGTCACTGTGCATGCAACCAATGGCGATATGATTGATTACCTTGTAGCAAAACATCGTGCAGAAGGAAAAATGGCACCCCTTTATCATTACCTGAGTCAACCGGAAGTTACGGAAGCGGAAGCAAGCGGAAGATTTGCTGCCATGGCAGAATACACAGGAGTGAATGGATACATTGTTCACATGACCTGCGAAGGGGCTTTGAATGCCATTCGGGATATATCCAAGAAAAACCACAATGTGATCGCCGAAACCTGTATTCAATACCTTATGCTGGATGCCAGCTTATATGAGCAAAATTTTGAAGGGGCCAAATGGGTAATGAGTCCACCTCTTCGTCAGAAAAAGGATCAGGCAGCACTGTGGGGTGGTATTCAGCAGGGAACGGTGAAGGTAGTTGCAACGGATCACTGTCCGTTTAAATGGGAACAAAAGCTGATGGGCAAAGACGATTTCAGCAAGATACCCAATGGGCATCCGGCAATTGAACACAGGATGGAATTGCTTTTTAGTGAAGGGGTGACCAAAGGGCGCATCGATCTGAACCGCTTTGTAGAAGTGAACAGCACCAATGCAGCCAAAATCTTTGGTATGTTCCCTCAAAAAGGTTCCATCGGAATTGGGACCGATGCCGATATTGTGCTCTTCGACCCAAATCAGAAACACACTCTTTCCGTCAAAACCCACCATATGAATGTGGACTACTCCGCTTACGAAGGCGTCGAAGTTACAGGCAAAGTCAAAACCGTCCTCCTTAGAGGAAAGGTTGTAGTGGAAGATGATAAAGATCTGACAGAGAAAGGGTATGGGCGTTTTATTAAGAGGAAAGTTAAGAGTTAAAAGTTAATTAAGAGTACTATGGACAATCTGTTTGTTTTTAATTATTTATTTATCAGGCCTGGATCTATTGGATTTGAATTTTTACTTTAATTGCACGAAACTAAACCGTAATGAGGATGGAAGTAAAAAGTATTGCAGGCAATAAGTCATACAGATTTGCCTTAAAAACTGATCATGTTTATCAGGCTTTAACGAAAGAGAAAAAAGAGTTTATTTCATCAAAACAGCTTTTACGATCAGGTACATCCATCGGTGCCAATGTGAATGAAGGCTTGGCGGCAGAATCAAAAAAAGACTTTATACACATATTCCATATTGCGATGAAAGAAACACGGGAATCTATTTATTGGCTCCATCTCCTGAAAGACATTGAGTATCTTGAAGAAAGTGTTTTTGTTTCATTGTCAAGTGATTGTAAAGAGATAAGTAAGATGCTTTCAAGCATTATTATTACAACAAAAAAGAAGTATTTGTCCAAAATGGAATCAAATGTGTTCACGTCAGAATGATTTTCCAGGCAACAAAATTAGCAGCATTTGAATACCCCACTCCGAAACTCCTCACTCCGAATTAACCCGCTCATCTCTCTCAAAATTCTATTTAATTCACTTATAGCTCTTAATTTATAACTTTTAAATCATTACTCTTAACTTTAATAAAGCAGTGCCTCGAATAATCAAATCCGGACTTATCCAACTTAGTCTTCCGATGACGGAAGGAGAAGGCAGCATTCAACAAATTATGGATGCTATGCTTCAAAAACACATTCCATACATCGAAGAAGCAGGTCGAAAGGGCGTGCAGATTCTGTGTTTTCAGGAAATTTTCAACACCCCGTATTTCTGTCCTGGCCAGGATAAAGACTGGTATGCTTCTGCCGAAACAGTTCCTGGTCCTACAACCGAACTTATGCAGGAATATGCGAAGAAATACCAGATGGTCATTATTGTTCCTATTTATGAAAAGGAACAGGCGGGTGTATTTTATAACACGGCTGCAGTGATCGATGCAGATGGAACCTATCTGGGAAAATACAGAAAGAACCACATCCCGCATACCGGTGGATTTTGGGAAAAGTTCTTTTTTAAACCTGGAAATCTGGGCTACCCCGTTTTTCAGACAAAGTATGCCAAAGTAGGTGTTTACATTTGTTACGACCGCCACTTTCCGGATGGTGCCCGTTGTTTGGGATTGAATGGGGCTGAAATTGTGTATAATCCTTCTGCTACAACCGTCGGCCAATCGCAATATCTTTGGAAACTGGAACAACCTGCCCATGCCGTAGCCAACGGTTATTTTATGGGTTGCATCAACAGAGTTGGGGAAGAAAAACCTTGGAATCTGGGTCGATTTTATGGAACTTCCTATTTTGTAAATCCACGCGGCCAGATATTTGCCGAGGCTTCCGAATTCAACGACGAGCTTCTGATTGCTGAATTTGACCTCGATATGATCGATGAAGTCCGCTCCGTTTGGCAGTTTTTCAGAGACCGAAGGCCAGAGACTTATACCCCTATCACTCAATTATAATTTATAAATGATGTTTGTGGCGTCTTTAGTGCCAAGTGATAAATGATAAGTGATAAATGATAAGTGATAAATGATAAACGATGAAGGATGAATGATGCAAGATGAGAGAAGTTGCGATTTGGCACCAAATGATTTAGTGGATTTGGGAAAAGAGGGAATGGGGTATGATGTGGATTTTGAATGCTTTTCAGTTTTGGAAGCGAATGATCCTCAAAGCCAATTTAGAAATGTCTTGCTTGAGAAAAGCTTCCTTTTCGCAAAATCCATCATATTTCTTCATAGACAAATTGTTTCTGAAAAGAGAGACTATGAGATTTCAAGACAATTTGTGCGATCCGGTACTGCAATTGGTTCTATGGTAAAAGAAGCACAGAATGCTGAAAGCAAACTAGATTTTATTCACAAACCCGGAATAGCACAAAAGGAATGCGGTGAAACCTGTTATTGGCTTGAATTGATGGTTCAGACCGATATTATTCAGATGGAAGAATTCAATGAGCTTCATTCAAAGTTGATTGAATTGCTAAAGATTATCAGAAGTAGTATAATTACTTCGAAAAAAAGAATTGAAGACGCCAAAAGCCAGTTGAAACCAAAAATATGACGAATCATTTATACATTGAATTTGAAGTTGAAAATTCACCTACCGTGGAGGCCGCCAAATTCCTAATCATTTTACTTTAATAACGTATCATTCATTATTTGCAACTAAAGACCCCACAGGCATCATTCATCATTCATACCTTATAATTAAAATGTCAGAATTCAACGCACCAAAAACCAACGCTGAATTTGAGCAGAACTTCGCTCAGATAAAGCCATTGATGACCGACAACCAGGCTTATTTCGAAAGCTCGAGATGCCTTTTTTGTTACGACGCTCCTTGTGTGAATGCCTGTCCAACGGGCATCGACATTCCGTTATTCATCAAGCAGATCCATTCCAAAAATACACTGGGAGCGGCTCAAACCATTTACAACTCCAATTTCTTTGGCTATGCCTGCGGAAAGGTTTGTCCTACCGAAGTGCTCTGCGAAGGGGCCTGTGTGTACAACCTCCAGGAAGTGCCGCCCATTGAAATCGGTCGCCTTCAGACATTTGCTACGGATAAAGCGATCCGATCGGATAAGAAACTCTTCCAACTGGCACCATCCAATGGAAGGAAAGCAGCGGTGATTGGCGCCGGACCCGCCGGAATTTCTTTTGCATGTGAAATGCGGATTGCTGGTTTTGAAGTGGAAATTTTTGAAACAAAGGAAAAACCCAGTGGACTAACGGTTTACGGTGTAGCTCCTTACAAAATCACAAATGAAGAAGCCCTTGACGAGATGGATTATCTGCGGAAGCAATTTGGGTTTAAGGTTCATTACAGCCATCCGGTCACAACGGCACGCAACATTGAGCATCTGGAATCAGAGTTTGAAGTCATTTTCCTCGGAATTGGATTGGGAATAACCTCTGATCTGGGCATTCCAGGGGAAGAAAAAGAAGGAGTAACCGGTGCCGTTGAATTTGTGGAAAGATTGCGCATGGGGCATCATGAAATAACAGTTCCTAAAAACGTCGTTGTTCTCGGTGGAGGAAATACCGCCATGGATGCGGCTTCAGAATCTGCCCGAATGGGTGCTGAAAATGTGATTCTCGCCTACAGAAGAGGTAAAGAAGATATGGGAGCCTATGAATTCGAATACGATCTGGCAAAAAGTGTAGGCGTAAAAGGACTTTTAAACGCTGCTCCCATCGAAATAACCGGAAATGGAAAAGTGACCGGCGTGCGGTTTATCAAAACCAGAATGGTGAACGGAAAGCTGGAAAACATTCCTGGCTCCGAATTTACAGAAGCAGCCGATTGGGTAATCAAAGCAACCGGCCAGTCCAAAAGAAGCGATTTTCTGGCCCATATTTCCGGACTGGAAAGAGATTCCAAAGGATGCATCAAAGTAAATCCTGAAACCTTTCAAACCACCAATCCCAAATACTTCGCAGCCGGAGATGCCGTCAGTGGCGGACAGGAAGTGGTGAATGCGGTAGCAAACGGAAAGAAAGCAGCTCAGAGTGTTATAAATTATAAATGATTAATTATAATACAAAATTTCGGATGTGTTGCTCTGATAACATCTGGATTTACTTATTCAATTGCTATGTGGTACTAAAAACGCCACAATCACCAGTGTTTCATCACTTGGCGCTAAAGACGCTACAGGCATCATTCATCACTTGGCGCTAAAGACGCCACAAGCATCGTTCATCATTCATAATTAACAAATGGCCAATCTATTTACCAATTTCGCCGGAATAAAGTCTCCAAATCCATTTTGGCTCGCTTCGGCACCGCCTACTAACAGCGGATATCAGATTATGAAAGCCTTTGACACCGGATGGGGTGGGGCAGTATGGAAAACCCTTGGTGTTCCGGTGGTAAACGTTTCGAGTCGCTATGGCTCATTGAATTACCGGGATACCCGCATGATGGGTTTCAACAATATCGAATTGATCACCGATCGTCCGCTTGCCGATAACCTTCGGGAAATTGAGGAAGTGAAAAAACGATTTCCAGACCATGCTGTCATTGCTTCACTTATGGTGGAAAGCCGGGCAGAGTGGCACCAGATTGTGAAAGATGTACAAAACGCTGGCTCAGATGGAAT
>Ga0105046_10006021_pt1 | contig 19130 bp, 23 predicted proteins | sample MAT03_FD_78385 | JGI IMG/M metagenome (GOLD analysis project Ga0105046, IMG submission 78385) | Freshwater microbial communities from Lake Fryxell liftoff mats and glacier meltwater in Antarctica - MAT-03 (megahit assembly) | ecosystem: Environmental > Aquatic > Freshwater > Ice > Liftoff... | reverse complement strand
GGACGCCACCTTGAAAGGAATGGGCAAATGAGCATGGTCCAACTCGGCATCGTGAAGCGCAACATCGTGCGCGCCGACCGCGTGGCGGTGGAAAAACTCTCGGCCTTCGGAGTCTCCACCATCCACGAGGCGATGGGCCGCGTCGGTCTTCTCAAGCCCTACATGCGGCCGATCTACACCGGCGCCCACCTGTGCGGCCCGGCGGTCACGGTGCTGCTGCAGCCCGGCGACAACTGGATGCTGCACGTGGCCGCCGAGCAGCTGCAACCCGGCGACGTGGTGGTGGCCGCCTGCACCACCGACAACGAAGACGGCTTTTTCGGCGACCTGCTGGCCACCAGCTTCCGCGCCCGTGGGGCCGTCGGCCTGGTGATCGACGGCGGCGTGCGCGACGTGAGCGACCTCACCGAGATGGAGTTCCCGGTCTTCAGCCGCGCCATCAACGCCAAGGGCACGATCAAGGCCACGCTGGGCTCGGTGAACGTGCCGGTGATCTGTGCCGGCGCGCTGGTGCACCCGGGCGACGTGGTGATCGCCGACGCCGACGGTGTGGTCGTCGTGCCGGCCGCACTCGCGCAGCGCACGGCCGACGCCGCCGAAGCGCGTGAGGCACTGGAAGCCGACAAGCGCGCCCGCCTGGCCGCCGGCGTGCTGGGCCTGGACATGTACAAGATGCGCGAGCCGCTCGCAAAAGCCGGCCTGCGCTACATCGACTGAAGATGCACCCGACAGGAGCCCGCATGCACATCACGCTGATCGGTTATGGCGAGGTCGGCCGCATCCTGGCCGAAGACCTGCGCGCCGCCGGACACCGGGTCACCGCCCACGACCCGAAGCTGGCAAGCGAAGCCGGCAACGCCCTGCGTGAACACGCGGCGGCTTTTGGCGTGCAGGTCGCCGACAGCCATGCCGACGCCGTGCAGGGCAGCGCGCTCGTCATCTCGGCCGTCACCGCCAGCCAGGCCGTGCCGGTGGCTGCCGCCGTCGCGCCTTGCATAGGTCAGGACATCTGGTTCCTCGACCTCAACTCGGCATCGCCCGGCGCCAAGATCGAGGCCGCACGCTCGATCGACGCGGCCGGCGGCCGTTATGTCGAAGCTGCGGTGATGACCTCGATCCCGCCACACCGCAGCCGCGTGCCGATGCTGCTGGGCGGCCCGCACGCCGCCGCCTTCGCGCCGGTCATCAACGCACTCGGCTTCCGGGCCACCGTCGCCAGCGACAGGCTCGGCGTGGCCTCGGCCACCAAGATGTGCCGCAGCGTGATGATCAAGGGCCTGGAGGCGATGGTCATCGAGAGCTTCACAGCGGCGCGTTTCTACGGCGTCGAAGACGCGGTCATCGCGTCGCTGCAGGAAACCTTCCCCGGCATCGACTGGGAGCGTCAGGGCGCCTACTTCTTCCAGCGCGTCATCGAGCACGGCCGCAGGCGCGCCGAGGAAGTGCGTGAAGTGGCCGTCACCGTGCAGGACGCCGGCCTGACCCCGTGGTCGGCCCGCGGCACCGCCGCACGCCAGGCGGCGATGGCCGACCTGGCTGACGCCGGCCTGTTCGGCAGCCGCGGCGCCGCCGGCAACCCCGCCAGCCCCGACTTTGCCCGCAGCGCCGACTGGCGTGTCGAAGCCGACCGTATGCTCGGGCATGAGCACCTACAAACGCCCAAAGCCTGACATGGACTTTCAGAAAACGCCCGGCTGGCTCGACTTCCATCCCGCCCCCTCGGTGCCGCGCTTCGTGGTGCCGGCCGGCGCGGTCGACGCCCACTGCCATGTGTTCGGCCCCGGTGCGCAGTTCCCCTACGCCGCCGAGCGCAAATACACGCCCTGCGACGCGTCGAAGCTGCAGCTCTATGCATTGCGCGATCGGCTCGGCTTCGCCCGCAACGTGATCGTGCAGGCCACCTGCCACGGCAACGACAACCGGGCGATGGTCGACGCGCTGCGCCACAGCGAAGGCCGGGCGCGCGGCGTGGCCACCGTCAAGCGCACCGTCACCGACCACGAGTTGCACTACATGCATGAAGCCGGCGTGCGCGGCGTGCGCTTCAACTTCGTCAAGCGGCTGGTCGACTTCACGCCGAAGGAAGACCTGCTGTCGATAGCAGAGCGCATCGCGCCGCTGGGCTGGCATGTGGTGATCTACTTCGAGGCGGTCGACCTGCCCGAGCTCTGGGACTTCTTCACCGCGCTGCCGACCGTCGTGGTCGTCGATCACATGGGCCGGCCCGATGTCAGCCTGCCTGCGGACGGCCCGCAGTTCGAGCGCTTCGTCCGGCTGATGACGGAACACGCGAACATCTGGAGCAAGGTCAGCTGCCCCGAGCGGCTGAGCGTCACCGGCCCGAAGGCGCTGGACGGTGAGCAGGCTGCTTACCGCGACGTCGTGCCCTTCGCCCGCCGCATCGTCGAGACCTTCCCTGATCGCGTGCTCTGGGGCACCGACTGGCCGCACCCGAACCTGTCGGACCACATGCCCGACGACGGCCTGCTGGTCGACTTCATCCCGCACGTCGCGACGACCACGGAGTTGCAGAAGAAGCTGCTGGTCGACAACCCCATGCGCCTGTACTGGCCGGAGGAACCGTGACATGGCCCTCCAAAAACCCTATCTCGACGTCCCCGGCACGACCATCTTCGACGCCGAACAGTCCCGCAAGGGCTACCCCCTGAACCAGTTCTGCATGAGCCTGATGAAGGCAGACAACCGCGCGCGTTTCAAGGCCGGCCAGCGTGCCTACCTCGACGAATGGCCGATGAGCGAAGACCAGAAACTGGCCGTGCTGGCACGCGACCTGAACCGCTGCATCGCGCTCGGCGGCAACATCTACTTCCTGGCCAAGATCGGCGCCACCGACGGCCTGAGCTTCCAGCAGATGGCCGGCAGCATGACCGGCATGAGCGAAGACGAGTACCGCGCGATGATGGTCGGCGGTGGCCGCTCGCCCGAAGGCAACCGTTACGCGGGAGAGGACGGCGACGCGCAGCCGCAGCATCAGCCGCAGGGCGCGGCGGGCCGTCGCAAGGAAGCCTGACGATGGCCCACATCACCGCATCGGTCTACACCTCGCACGTGCCCGCCATTGGCGCGGCCATCGACATGGGCAAGACGGCGGAACCCTACTGGCAGCCGGTCTTCAAGGGTTACGAGGCCTCAAAACAGTGGATGAAGGACAACCCGCCCGACGTCGTCTTCCTCGTCTACAACGACCACGCCACGGCCTTCAGCCTGGAGATGATTCCGACCTTCGCCATCGGCACCGCGGCCAGTTTCCAGCCGGCCGACGAAGGCTGGGGCCCGCGCCCGGTGCCCACCGTGGTCGGCCACCCGGAACTGGCGGCGCACATCGCGCAGAGCGTGATCCAGGACGATTTCGACCTCTGCATCGTGAACCGCATGGACGTCGACCACGGCCTGACGGTGCCGCTGAACCTGTTGTGCGGGTCTCCCTCGCCTGAACACTTTTCCTGGCCCTGCCCGGTGATCCCGTTCGCCGTCAACGTGCTGCAGTATCCGGTGCCCTCGGGCCGCCGCTGCTTCATGCTGGGCCAGGCGATCCGCCGCGCCATCGAGAGTTTCGACCAGCCCTTGAAAGTGCAGATCTGGGGCACCGGCGGCATGAGCCACCAGTTGCAGGGGCCGCGTGCCGGGCTGATCAACCGCGAGTTCGACACTGCTTTCCTCGACCGCCTGATCGATGACCCGGCAGGCCAGGCCACCGTGCCGCACATCGACTACGTGCGCGAGGCCGGCAGCGAAGGCATCGAACTGGTGATGTGGCTGATCGCGCGTGGCGCCATGAGCGACATCGCCGGCGGCCCGCCGCCCCGGGTGGCGCACCGCTTCTATCACGTGCCGGCCAGCAACACGGCGGTGGGTCACCTGATCCTGGAAAACCAATGAGCAAGACCATCAGGGTCGCCCTTGCCGGTGCCGGCGCCTTCGGCGTCAAGCATCTCGACGCCATCAAGCTGATCGACGGCGTCGAAGTGGTGTCGCTGATCAGCCGCGACATCGGGAAGACGCGTGAGACCGCAGCGGCATACGGCATAGCGCATGTCGGCACCGATCTCGCCGACAGCCTGGCGCAGGCCGACGTCGACGCAGTCATTCTCTGCACGCCCACGCAGATGCATGCCGCGCAGGCCATCGCCTGCCTGCGGGCCGGCAAGCATGTGCAGGTGGAGATTCCGCTGGCCGACGGGCTGGCCGACGCCCAGGCCGTGGCGGCGCTGCAGCGGAGCAGCGGCCTGGTCGCGATGTGCGGCCACACACGCCGCTTCAACCCCAGCCACCAGTGGGTGCACAAGAAGATCGTGGCCGGCGAACTCAACATCCAGCAGATGGACGTGCAGACCTACTTCTTCCGCCGCACGAACATGAACGCGCTCGGCCAGGCGCGCAGCTGGACGGACCACCTGCTGTGGCACCACGCGGCGCACACGGTCGACCTGTTTCGTTACCAGTGTGGTGGCGAGATCGCGCAGGCGAATGCGGTGCAGGGACCGATCCACCCTGTGCTGGGCATTGCGATGGACATGAGCATCCAGCTCAAGAGCAGCACCGGCGCCATCTGCACGCTGAGCCTGAGCTTCAACAACGAAGGGCCGCTGGGGACCTTCTTCCGCTACATCGGCGACACCGGCACCTACCTCGCGCGCTACGACGACCTGTTCGACGCCAAGGAACAGAAGATCGACGTCTCGAAAGTGGCGGTCAGCATGAACGGCATCGAACTGCAGGACCGCGAGTTCTTCGCCGCCATCCGCGAAGGCCGCGAGCCCAACGCCAGCGTGGCGCAGGTGCTGCCTTGTTACGAGGTGCTGCACCGGCTGGAGCAGCAACTCAGCGCGGCGTGTTGACGCATTCGATCTCGTTCCGACTTTCGGATCAACAAATATATAAAAGTCGCGTCTTTTTGATAAGTTTCTTTTGAATTATTGGATGAAGCGCTATCTCGACGACCGCGTGAGCCTCGACCTGGCGAGGAAGACGGTGTTCCTCGTCGGTGCGCGGCAGGTCGGCAAGACCACGCTCAGCCAGTCCCTGATCGACGATCTGGGCGGCCAGTACCTCAACCACGATGTCTACGAAGACCGCCGCCTGATCGAGCAGCAGGCCTGGGATCGGCGTTGCCCTTTGCTGGTGCTTGACGAGATCCACAAGATGCCGCTGTGGAACGGCTGGCTCAAGGGCGTGGTGGACGGCAAGCCGAAGACGCAGCAGTTGCTGGTGACCGGCAGCGCACGACTCGACACTTTCCGGCAGACCGGTGATTCGCTTGCAGGGCGGTTTCTGGCGCTGCGCCTGCACCCGATCTCGGTGCGCGAATGGTGCGAGCAGACCGGCGCCCCACCCGAGCAGGCCCTGAGCCACCTGCTGGAGCGAGGTGGCTTCCCCGAGCCCTGCCTGGCGCCGACGAACGAAGACGCCGAACGCTGGCGGCGCCCCTACTTCGACGGGCTGGTGCGCGACGACGTGCTCGAGTTCTCGCGCCTGCAGGAAGTGGGCGCGATGCGAATGTTTGCCGACATGCTGCGCAGCCGGGTCGGCTCACCGCTGTCGCTGACGTCGATCGCCCGCGACCTGCACATCTCGCCGGTCACGCTGAAAAGGTACCTCGACATCCTGGAGGCCTTGTTCATCGTGTTCACCGTGCGCCCCTGGCACCGCAACATCGCGCGCGCCACGCTGCAGTCGCCGAAGGTTTATTTCTTCGACACCGGCCTGGTGCGCGGCGACGCCGGCAAACGTTATGAGAACCTGGTGGCCTGCGCCTTGCTCAAGCATGTCGAGTGGCAGCAGGACGTGCTGGGCAAAGACACCGGCCTGCACTACATCCGCACCAAGGACGAAGCCGAGGTCGACTTCTGTCTGAGCGAGGGCGAACTACTCACCGACCTCGTCGAATGCAGGCTGACCGACATCAAACCGCACCGCGCCCTGGCGCGCTTTGCCGGGGAATGGCCGCAGGCGCGTGCCACGCAACTCGTGCGCGACCTGCGCAATGACCATGACATCGACCGCATTGAAGTGCGGGCGGCGGCGGCCTGGTTGAACGGCCTGGCAGCCTGAGGATCGATGCCCGCCTGCCCGCCCGGCCTCCGGCTGAACCCCATGCACAACCCGAACACACCATGACGAACGCACGATCGATCGGCCCCTTCGAAGTCAGCCCCATCGGCCTGGGCTGCATGAACCTCAGCCATGGCTACGGCCCGCCGACAGCACCCGAAGACGCCGGGAGGCTGCTGCTGGACGCGCTGGACCGTGGCGTCACGCTGTTCGACACGGCGGCGCTGTACGGCTTCGGCGCCAACGAGACGCTGGTCGGCCGGGTGATGAAGCCCCACCGCTCGAAGTACGTGCTGTGCAGCAAGGGCGGCATGACCGGCCAGCCCGTGGGCCCGGGCGGCGCCTTGCAGCGTGTCATCGACGGCCGCGCAAAGGCGATCCGCCGCGACGTCGAAGACAGCCTGAAGCGGCTGCAGACCGATGTCATCGACCTCTGGTACCTGCACCGCTGGGATAAGCAGGTGCCCATCGAAGACAGCGTGGGCGCGATGGCCGACCTGGTGCGCGCCGGCAAGGTGCGTGCGCTGGGCTTGTCGGAGGTGTCGGCAGTGACCCTGAAGCGCGCGCACGCCGTGCACCCGATTGCCGCCTTGCAGACCGAGTACTCGCTGTGGACACGCAACCCCGAGATTGCGGTACTGCAGGCCTGCCGCGCGCTCGGCGTCGCCTTCGTCGCGTTCAGCCCGGTGGCACGCGGCTTCCTCACCAGCGCACCGCCCGACGTGGCGGCGCTCGACGCCGGGGACATCCGCCGCACCATGCCGCGTTTTGCGCCCGGGCCGTATGCGCAGAATGCCCGCCTGCTGGCCGGCTTGAACGGGCTGGCGCAGGGCGCGGGCTGCACGCCGGCCCAGTTGGCGCTGGCCTGGCTGCTGGCACGCGGCGACGATGTGATTCCGATCCCCGGCACCACCAGCCTGGCCCACCTGCACGAGAACCTGGCCGCTGCCGGTGTGCGCCTCCCGGCCGGGGTGATGGCGCAGGCGGAAGCGCTGATCAGCCGGCAAGCCGTGCTGGGCGACCGCTACGGCGCGCTCAGCCAGAGCGAAGTCGACACCGAAGAGTTCTGAGCGCGCCGAGGCGGGGTTTTCCCCGGCTGCATCCCGCGCCGCCTTCCCGTCGTTGATGGCGGATGGTCTGGTCCGCACACCTCCCCCGAATCGGGGCGCCGCAGGCCGCAGGCCCCAAAGAATGGCGGCCGATCCTCAACATCGTTTTCCATGGCACGGCGGTCAAGCTCCTGCCCGGCCCGCTCACTCCCAGCCGAAGTGCTGCCGCACGTCACGCGCCGTCAGGTTGATGGGCGTCGTGGGGGCCTGCGTGAACTGGCGGGCATGGGCATGTCTGACACTGCCATCGTTCTGGCCCAGCACGGCGACCGCGCGGATGCGCCAGCCGGCGGCCTCGAAGCGGTCGATGTAGTCCTGGGCCTGTGGAAAGGCGGCCTGGTGATTCGGGTTCGCCGATGGCAGCAGGCAGCAGAGCACGGCGGCGCAGCGGGTCTTCGCGGCCTCGGCCAGAAAATCGTCGGCGCCGGTTCTTGTTTCCTGCAGGGCGCCGGCACGTGCGTACAAGCGCATCGCACCCTTGCCGCCTTGCAAGGCGACGTCGCGCACGCTGCGGTTGAAGCAACCCGTCAGACTGCGCACCACCGAAGACTTTCGCGTGTTCGAGTTGCCGATGATGAGGTAGACGTCCAAGCTGCTGATCCCCCTGATTGATGCGGCTCAGGCCTTGCCGCCCTGGGGCACGTGCGCGTCGAAGTCGTACTCCAGAACCTCGTCCCCGCCGGCCTCGAAGGTTCCGGTGGATCGCCAGCCGAGCCGCCGATAGAAACCGTAGGACCTGGACGCCGGATCCTTCGAGCAGCCGAGGAACAACCGCCTGAAGCCGAAGCGGCGCAGATCCTCCATCACCAGGCTCAAAAGATGCCGGCCGACTCCCTGGCTCTCGATTTCAGGCAGGAGCGCCAGCACGACCACCTCGCCGGACGCCTTCGCACCGAAGCCGTAGCCGACGATGGCGCCGCCGGCAACGCACACATGGCCCGGCAGCGCGCCGCTGCGAATGTCCTCGCCCCAGGACCCGGCGGTGATGCCGAGTTCGCGCAAGCGCTCGACGGAGACCGCGTTCTCCCGCGTCCTGCCGCGCATGGCAACGCATTCGGCGGCGTCTTCGGGCCTGGCGGCCCTGCAGGTCAGCGTCATGGGAATGGCGGAGGGATGGATGTTCATGGGTTCGAGGTCGCTGGATCTTCTCACTGCCCGGCCGGCGGTTGCCACAACTCGACCCGGTTGCCCTCGGGGTCCATGACCCAGCCGAACTTGCCGTACGCCGATTCGTCGACCTTCGCATCGACGTCGCATGCCTCGCTGCGCAATTGCGCCAGCAAGGCATGCAGGTCTGTCACCCTGAAGTTGATCATGAAGCCGGCCTGGCTCGGCGCGAAATAGTCGGTGTCTTCCGTGAACGGATTCCAGATCGTCGTGCCCACGCCGGACGGGTTTTCCGGCGTCACCCAGCTGAAGGCCGCGCCGCCCCATTCCTCCACCTCGATGCCGAGGTGGCTGCGGTACCACTCGCCCAGCTGCTTCGGATCCCGGGACTTGAAGAAAATGCCGCCGATGCCGGTAACGCGCTTCATGATGTGCTCTCCTGTCGGTGAAGTGAGATGACGCCCCGACTGCCGGGCTCCGCCATTTGACGCCAGCCTGCCTCAAGCCGCCACCCCTGACAATCTTGCCCATGGACGACACCGACCGCCAGCTCATCTCGCTGCTGCGCAGCGACGCCCGCCTCACCGTGGCCACGCTGGCCGGCAAGCTCGGCGTGTCGCGCGGCACCGTCACCAACCGGCTTCGCAAGCTGGAAGACAACCAGGTGATCGTCGGCTACACGCTGCGCTTGCGGCCCGACGCCGAGCCGAATGCGATACGTGCCTGGATGGGCGTGCTGGTGGACGGCAACCAGACGCGCGAGGTCATCGCCAACCTGCTCGGTGAGCCCGGCGTGGCCGCGCTGCACGACACGAACGGCCGCTGGGACCTGCTGGCCGAACTGCGCGCCGAGACGATGACCGAACTGTCCCGCGTGCTCGAACGCGTGCGCCTGATCAAGGGCATCCGCAATACCGAGACCAGCATCCTGCTCGCCACGTTCCGCTAGCGGAAGACCTCCATCCCCACTCGCCGCATGAAGGTCTTCGACGCCCGCGCCACCGCCGCCGCGCTGCCTTTCGACCGGCTCTTGCCGGCGCTGCGCGCGCTGTTCGTCCAGGGCTGCGAACTGCCGCCGCGCCACGTGCACACGCTGGCGCCGGGCGGCCCGGTCTCGCTGCTGATGCCGGCCTGGCTGCCTGGTCGCTACTACGCGCTGAAGGTGGTCAACATCGCCGCCGGCAATGGCGCGCTGGGCCTGCCCGGCGTGATGGGCAGCGTGCTGCTGTTCGACGCCGCTACCGGCCGGCCGCTGGCGCTGCTGGACGGCGGCGAGGTCACCTCCCGTCGCACGGCAGCCGCTTCGGCGCTGGCCGCGTCCATGCTGGCGCGGCCCGACGCCAGCCACCTGCTGCTGATCGGCGCCGGGCAGGTGGCGCGGCTGCTGCCCGCCGCGTTTGCCAGCGCGCTGCCGATCAGGCGCGTCACGGTCTGGGCGCGTGACGCACGGCGCGCGGCCGCCCTCGCCGACGAGTTGTCGGCCCAGGGTTTCGATGCCGACGCCGTCGCCACGGCAGGTTTGGCGGCCGCGGCAGCGGGCGCGCAAATCGTGAGCTGTGCGACGCCGGCCACCGAGCCGGTGCTGCTGGGCCGGTGGCTGCAGCCGGGCAGCCACCTCGACCTGATCGGCAGCTTCACGCCCGCCATGCGCGAGGCCGACGACGCCTGCTTCAAAGGTGCCCGGCTGTACGTCGACACCGAAGAAGCGCTGCAGAAAAGCGGCGAGCTGCTGGGCCCGCTGTCGCGCGGCGTGTTCAGCACGGCCGATGTCGTCGGCACCCTGGCCGCGCTGTGCCGCGGCACAGCGCCGGGCCGGCAGACGGCCGGCGAGCGCACGGTGTTCAAGTCGGTGGGCACGGCGCTGGAAGACCTGGCCGCCGCGATGCTGGCCTACGAGGAAGGCGCGGCCTCGTGAACGGGGTCAGCACCAGCCTGAACGCGGCGCAGCTTGACCATCTCGATGGCCTCGGGCCCGAGGCTGCCGCGCCGGTAGACGACGAAGCCGAAGCGGGCGTAGATCGCCAGTGCGGGCGTGTTCTTCGCCGTCGTGGCCACCGAGAGCGGCATGCCGGCGCTGCGCTGCAGCACTTCCTGCAGCAGTTGCCGGCCGATGCCCTGTCGCTGCTGCGCCGGATGCACGACCAGCGACGAAATGCGCAGCTGGCCGGGCTCGTCGTCGGGTCCCAGGCTGATGGCGCCGAGCAGTTCACCGTCGCGCAGCGCGCCGAAGTAGAACGCGGTGGCGGCCTGGATGTCTGCCACCGTGCGCTCGAGCCGACGTTCGGCTGCGCCGCCCAGCAGCAGCGCTTCCTGGGCGTGGGCCAGCAGCAGCACGGCATGAATGCGCGCGGCGACCTGCGGGTCGTGGTGGTCTATCGGTTCGATTTGCAGCATGGTCAGGCGTGCCGGCGGGCGGCAGGCGGGGCGTCGGGCAATATGGGGTTGGCGTGGCTCAGCATCAGGGCAGCGCCGCGAAATCGCTGCCGGCGTTGCTGCCGACCTCGCTGCCGAGGCTGCTTCCCGTCAAAGCCACGAAGAGCTCGGAGCGGATCAGCCAGCGGCCGCTGCGCAGCACCCATTGCGCGGCATAGCGACCGCCGATGACCGCCGGGCTGCCGGCCCGGCCGGCATGGCCCGTCCACTCGCCTTCTTCGTAGGCCAGCGGCCAATGCGGGCTGACCATCACGGTCACGGCCTCGCGCTGGTAGAGGATGGCCGGCACGCCCGCGGCGCCGGCGTCGAGCATCTGGCGGCAGGCGGCCGCGCCATTGACGGCATGACCGAGCGCGCGCCGCACGGTGATGTCGGCCGTCCAGAAGCTGGCGACGAGATCGTGATCGCCGGCGGCCAGCGCCCGGGTCTGCACGGCGCGAGCCTGCCGTATGACCTGTTCGGCAACCCGCAATTCGGCCATGCCCAACGCGCCGCTGGTGGCCGGGGTGACGTCGTCGCGGTCTGGCTGTCTGTTCATGTCGGCGATTGTCGGGCCGCCCACGCTCCTACAGCCGCTCGCTCCAGTGCAGCTTGTGCATCACCCGGTGCACGATGGGCGTGAAGATCAGCGCGGCCGAGGCGATGAATACCAGCCCTGCGTACAGCGCATAGAAGCCGGCGAACAGCTTGCCGGCGGTGCTGACCGGCATGTTCACCGGGCCCATGCCGCCGAGCAGCATGGCGGTGTTGAGAAAGGCGTCGACCGGCGACAGCTGTTCGAGCCCGACGTAGCCCAGCATGCCCAGGCCCATCGACGCCACCAACAGCGCCAGCGCCGTCAGCAGGTGCACGGACAGTCGCCGCGCAAAAGCGGCGGGCGCCAACAGCGCTTCTTTCTGGCTTTCGTACATGGCGTTTCACCTGCGTTGCATGGAGGGCGCTGAGTGCGTTCGACCCGATGATCGCGCACATGCCTGGAAACGCCTCAAAACGCCTCAAGCGGCCTCAAATCGCCAGCGGGTCGACATCGACCGCCCATCGCAGCAGGCCGCGATGGGCCGCACGCAGGCCGTGCATCGCCGGCAGCCAGGCTGCCAGCAGCCGCTGCAGCGCCGGCCGCGAGTTCGATTCCACCAGCATCTGGATGCGCTCGATGCCCGCCACGCGCGACATCGTCGGTGGCACCGGCGGGTAGACGGTGACATCACCGGCGCAGCCCAGCCCGGCGGCGAGTTCGGCGGCAAGCCCGGCGGCCTGCTCCAGGAAGGCGGTGGCGACGGCGGCGTCCTTCGCCTCGGCGCGCAACAGCGCCAGGTGGCTGAACGGCGGCAGGCCGGCAGCACGCCGCTCGGCCAGCTGGCTGGCGGCGAAAGCCTCGAAGTCGCCCTTGCGCAGCGCCGCATACAGGGCATGCTGCGGGTTCCAGGTCTGCACCCACATCTCGCTGCGCGCCGCCTGTTCGGCATCGCGCCCGGCGCGGCCGGCCGCCTGCATGAGCAGCGAGAAAAGCCGCTCGGGGGCGCGGAAGTCGCTGGCGAACAGGGCGCCGTCGGGGTTGATCGCTGCCACCAGCGTGATGCGCCGGAAGTCATGTCCCTTGGCCACCATCTGCGTGCCCACCAGCACGTCGACCTCGCCGGCATGCACGGCGGCGAGCTGGGCTTCCAGCGCGCCGGCCAGTCGCGTGCTGTCGGCGTCGATGCGGGCGATGCGGGCGCCGGGCAGCAAGTCGCCGAGTTGCTCTTCGAGCTTTTCGGTGCCGCGGCCGATCGGCGCGATGTCGAGGTTGCCGCATTCGGGGCAGGCCTTGGGCACACGCTCGGTCAGGCCGCAATGGTGGCAACGCAGCGTGCGGTCGGCCTTGTGGAAGACGCGCCAGGCGCTGCAATGCGGGCAGCCGCTCTTCCAGGCGCAGGCGCCGCAGTGCAGCACGGGCGCGTAACCACGCCGGTTCAGCAGCAGCAGGCTCTGCTCGCCGCGTTCGATGCGCTCGCTGATGGCCTGGCGCAGCGGCGGCGCCAGCACGAGCGGCGCGCCGCTCTGCTTGGGCAGCTGGCCCATGTCGTAGATGCGAACCCGCGGCAGCGCGCCGCCGCCGATGCGCTCGGCCAGCAGCAAGCGCCGGTAGCGCCCTTCCTGCACGCGGTGCCAGGTTTCGAGCGAGGGCGTGGCCGATCCCAGCATCACCGGGCAGCCTTCCAGCCGGGCCCGGTAGACGGCCAGATCACGCGCCGAATAGCGCGCGCCTTCCTGCTGCTTGAACGACGGGTCATGCTCCTCGTCGACGACGATCAGCCCGAGCCGAGGCAGCGAGGCGAACACCGCCAGCCGGGTGCCGAGCACCAGATCGGCCTTGCCCAGGTGCGCCAGCAGCCAATGGCGCAGGCGCTGGGCGGGTGTCAGTGCGCTGTGCAGACTGACCAGCAGGCGGCCCGGAAAACGCTCGGCGAAACGCGCTTCCAGCTGCGGCGTGAGGTTGATCTCGGGCACCAGCACCAGCGCCTGGCGGCCGGCGGCCAGAGCGCGCTCGGCTTCCCGCAGGTAGACCTCGGTCTTGCCACTGCCCGTCACGCCGTGCAGCAGCACCGGCCGCGGGTCGCCGGGGGTGGCGAGCGCAGCCAGCGCGGCCGCCTGCTCCGCGCTGAGCTGCGGGCGCGCCACGGCGGCATCGGCTGCGGCACTGGCTTTGTCACTGGATTTGGCACTGGATTCGGCACTAGCGCGGCCATCCGTAGCGTCGTCCGGCGCGGAGTGCAGGCGCTCGAGGCGGCGCGTCAGCTGCAGCGCCGTCAGGCGCCGTAACTCTGGCGGCAGCACCGAGAGCGCGATCTCGCCGGTGCTGCGCTGGTAGTAGGCCGCGGCGAAGTCGGCCAGAGCGCGCCAATGGGCCGAGAGCGGCGGCAGCGCGCTCAACACCTCGGCCACAGGCCGCAGCTGAGCTTCCTCGGCCGGCTGTTCGGCGGCGCGGTGCCAGATGATGCCCGGCAGTTCGCGCTTGCCCAGCGGCACACGCACCAGGGTGCCGGGCGGGAGCTCGGAATCGCACGAATAGTCGAGCAGCGCGGCCAACCCGGCATGCTGCGGCGTTTCCACCGCGACGGCCACCCTTGCCCTCATTTCCATGGCTTGAAAGCGTGGAGTTGCACCGGGAATCTCGGTTTCACCTCAAGGAACGAAGCCAAGTTGATGATTAAGAAGGGGTTTTCGGCCTGTCCCCGTCTTCTGTGGATAACTTTGTGGGAAACCTGCGTCGAGCCGCGCCAAGTGCTTGATTCTGCGGGCTCCGGCTGCCATTGCCTGATTTGGAAGCAGCTCCGCGAAATCATAAAAATCAATGACTTAGCACAGTTCTTCGTTCTCGCCCAGGGCGTGCGACCCGACTCACACCTTCGCTGCACCGCAGCACGGCAAATGGGGATAAGTCAAGCCCTGAGCGCTCACTTACCGCCTTGCGGCGGCCCCGCATGCATGCCGGGCCGATGGTCAGTCCGGTGAACCGCGGCTTCACCCCAACATCAGCCCCGTTGCAGCCTCGAGTGGGCGTGCACTGCCTCGACCAGCGCCGACACATGCTCGGGCGGGGTGAACTGGCTGATGCCGTGGCCGAGGTTGAAGACATGGCCGTCCCAGGTGCCGTCGGGCCGCTGCGGGCGGCCGAAGCTCTCGAGCACGGCCACGGCTTCGCTGGCCACCACCTCGGGCGGCGCGAACAGCACGTTCGGATCGAGATTGCCTTGCAGCGCCACGCGGTCGCCCAGGCGGGCACGCGCGGCGCCCAGATTCACCGTCCAGTCGAGGCCGACCACGTCGGCGCCGCAGGCGGCAATCTGGTCGAGCCAGGGCCCACCGCCCTTGGTGAAGACGATGACCGGGATGCGCTGGCCGTCCTTTTCACGCACCAGGTCGGCCACGACGCGGCGCGTGTAGTCGAGGCTGAAGCGCTGGAAGGCCCCGTCGGCGAGCACGCCGCCCCAGGAGTCGAAGATCATCACGGCTTGCGCGCCGGCGTCGATCTGCGCGTTCAGGTAGGCGGCCACGGCCTCGGCGTTGACGGCCAGGATGCGGTGCATCAGGTCGGGCCGGGCGTACAGCATGGTCTTGACCAGGCGATAGTCGGACGAACCGGCGCCTTCCACCATGTAGCTGGCCAGCGTCCAGGGGCTGCCGGAAAAGCCGATCAGCGGCACGCTGCCGGCCAGCGCCTTGCGGATCGAGGTGACGGCGTCGAACACATAGCGCAGCTTGTCGAGGTCGGGCACGCGCAGCGCGGCCACGGCCGCCTCATCCTGCAGCGGGTGGGCGAAACGCGGGCCCTCGCCGGCGCCGAAGCTCAGCCCCAGGCCCATGGCGTCGGGCACGGTGAGGATGTCGGAGAAGAGGATGGCGGCGTCGAGCGGGTAACGCTCCAGCGGCTGCAGCGTGACCTCGGTAGCGTACTCGGGGCTGGTGGCGAGCCCCATGAAACTGTTGCCGGCCTTCGTGCGCGTGGCCTTGTACTCGGGCAGGTAGCGGCCGGCCTGGCGCATCAGCCAGAGCGGCGTGTAGGTGGTGGGCTGGCGCAGGCAGGCGCGCAGGAAGGTGTCGTTCTGGAGTGGTGCGTACGTCATTTTTCGAATTATGTCCGCGTCAGCCGGCCGCCGAGGGCGGTGTCTCCCCCACCCAGGACCGTCATTGCCCCGCGCCTTGTTTGCGTTCGAATCCATCGGCTTCGTTGCGCACGCCGGGGCGGACGAATCAGCTCATGAACGCGCATGCTCAATCCTGACCTGCCGCCGGCAGGTACGATGCGCCCGCCGCACAGGAGGATGCAGATGAACATGAAACGCATATCGGGCTGGTTCGCCGCCCTGCTGGCCGTGCTTGCGTTGTCGGGCTGCGGCTACAACGACTTCCAGCGCCTGGACGAACAGGTCAAGGCCAGCTGGAGCGAGGTGTTGAACCAGTACCAGCGCCGTTCAGACCTGATTCCCAACATCGTGGCCACCGTCAAGGGCGAGGCCAACTTCGAGCAGGAAACCCTGACCAGGGTGGTGGAAGCCCGCGCCCGCGCCACCGGCATCCAGGCCACGCCCGAGCTGATCAACAACCCCGAGGCCTTTCAGAAGTTCCAGGCCGCGCAGGGCGAGCTCAGCGGCGCCTTGAGCCGCCTGCTGGTGGTGACCGAGAACTACCCCAACCTGAAGGCCAACCAGGCGTTTCAGGATCTGCGCGTGCAGCTCGAAGGCACCGAGAACCGCATCACCGTGGCGCGCGGCCGCTACGTGAAGGAAGTGCAGGCCTACAACACGCTGACGCGCAGCTTCCCGACCAACCTGACGGCGATGATCTTCAGCTATGCCGTCAAGCCCAACTTCACGGTGCAGAACGAAGCCGCGATCTCGGCGCCGCCGGCGGTGAACTTCGACAAGCCTGCGGCACCAGCCGCCGCGGCCTCGAAGTAGTCGGCAAAGCGCGCCTTGAAGCCAGCCTTGAAGCCAATCTTGAAGCCTGCGTCGAAACAAGTTCCGATGCGCGCCCTGCTGCTCCTGCTGATGTGCCTGCTGGGTGCCACCGCGTGGGCGCAGGACGTGCTGCCGGTGCCCGCGCCCAGCGCCCGGGTCATCGACCAGACCGGCACACTGAGCGAGGCCCAGCGCAGCGCGCTGGAGGCCAGGCTGGCGGCCTTCGAAGCCGACAAGGGAACGCAGATCGTCGTGCTGATGGTGCCGGCCACCGCGCCCGAAGACATCGCCGCCTATGCGCAGCGCGTGGCCGACACCTGGAAGATCGGCCGCCGCGCGGTGGGCGACGGCGTGCTGCTGGTGGTGGCCAAGAACGAGCGCCGGATGCGCATCGAGGTCGCGAAGACGCTGGAAGGCGCGGTGCCCGACCTGGCGGCCGCCCAGATCATCGACAACGCCTTGCGCCCGGCCTTCCGCAAGGACGACTACGCCGGCGGCCTGAACGCCGGGCTCGACCAGCTGATGGCGCGCATCAAGGGCGAGGCGTTGCCTGAACCCGCTGCGGCGAGCGAGGGCGCGCGGCCTGGCCCGCAGCTCGAAGAGATCGGCATGTTCCTGTTCATCGCCGTGCCCATCGTCGGCGCGGTGCTGACCAGCGTGTTCGGACGCAAGCTGGGCTCGGTGCTGACGGCCGGGGTGGCCGGCGGCGTTGGCTGGTGGCTGACGGCCAGCCTGCTGTTGGCGGTAGGAGCCGGGCTCGCCACACTGGTGCTGGTGGGCATCGTGGGCATCGGCTCGGCGGCGCGCTTGCTGGCCGGCGCCGCGCAAGGCGGGCGTGGCGGGCGCGGCGGCGGATTCGGCGGCGGTGGAGGTTTCGGAGGCGGTGGGGGCGGATTTTCATCTGGCGGCGGCGGCGACTTCGGCGGCGGTGGCGCCTCGGGCCGTTGGTGAGCGGGCGACCATGAACAAGCTGCTGAGACTGCTGAAACACCGCTGGCTCGATGAAGCCGACTTGAGGCGCGTGCTCGACGAGGCCGCGCTGCAGCGCCTGCAGGAACACGTGCGGCAGAGCGAACACAGACACAGCGGAGAGATCCGCCTGTGCGCCGAAGCGTGTCTGCCCTGGTCCTACCTGCGGCAAGGCCTCGGCGCGCGCGCGCGGGCCGTCACGATGTTCGGCAAGCTGCGCGTCTGGGACACCGAGCACAACAACGGCGTGCTGATCTACCTGCTTCTTGCGGACCACGCGATCGAGATCGTCGCCGACCGCGGCGTGGCGCGCGCGGTGCCGGCCGAACACTGGGAGCAGGTCGTCGGCGGCATGGGTGCGGCGTTCGCGGCCGGCCGTTTCGAAGAGGGCCTGGCCGAAGCCATCGCGGCGGTGGACGCCGTGCTGGCGCGGCACTTCGCGCTGGCCGATGGGCAGAGCAATCCGAACGAACTGCCGGACCGCGCCTACCTGCGCTGAAGGGCGAAACACCGCATGACAGGCTTCGACACCGAACTCTTCGCCGGCCGCCGGGTGCTGGTGGTGGGTGGCAGCAGCGGCATCGGCGCCGGCATCGCGCTGGCCTTCGCGGCGCACGGCGCGGCGGTGCGGGTCACCGGCGCCACGCCGGCCGAAGTGGCGGTGGCCAACGGCGCGGCCAGCCAATGCCCGGCCAGCCTGCTCGACGTGCGTGACGACACGATGGTGCAGGCGCTGCTGGCAGAATTCGAGACGCTCGACGTGCTGGTGAACTGCGCCGGTGTCATCCGCCGCGGTGACGAATTGCGCCCCGAAGTCTTTGCCAGCGTGATCGACATCAATCTGAATGGCACGCTGCGCTGCTGCGCCGCGGCGCGCGAGCTGCTGGCGGCCGGCAAGGGCTGCATCATCAATACGGCGTCGATGCTGAGCTTCTTCGGCGGCGGACTCGTGCCGGCCTACGCGGCCAGCAAGGGCGGCGTGGCGCAGCTCACCAAGTCGCTGGCGATCGCCTTTGCCGAGCAGGGCATACGTGTCAACGCGCTGGCGCCCGGCTGGATCGCCACGCCGTTGACGCAGGCGCTGCAGGACGACTCGGCCCGCAGCGCGCCCATCCTCGCCCGCACGCCGATGAAACGCTGGGGCACGCCGCAGGACGTGGCTGGCGTGGCGCTTTTCCTGGCGTCGCCAGCGGCCGCTTTTGTCACCGGCGTGATCCTGCCGGTCGATGGTGGCTACCTGATCGCCTGATCGCCTGATCGCCTGAGCGCCTGAGTGCCTGAGCGCCTGAGTGCCTTTCGCTGCCCGGGTATCGGCCGCCGGACGGCATGCCCGCGGTTCGAAGCGCAAAGAAGCCGGGTCAAGACCTTCGTTCTCCGCCCGCTGCTCCGCGATCTTCTGGCGCAAATTTGCCGGGTCGATCGAAACCTTGCCGATGCGGCCTTCAACGCAGAGGCATCACACAGGAGCACCCGATGAACGTGTCAAGTCTTCAATCCGCCGGCAATATTCTGCCCCCGCGTGGCTACGCCCAGGGCACCCAGGCGAAAAACATTCAGGACCTGACCAAGGCCGTGCGCACAGGTGACCTGGATGCTGCCAAGCAGGCGTATCGGGACATCGTCAAGGCGGCGCCCGACGGCGCCACCCTGACTCGCGGCGGCGCCTTCGCACAACTTGGCCGCGCCCTGGCTACAGGTGACCTGGACAGCGCCAGGTCGATCATCATCGATGCGGCAAAGGCGGCCCGAGGCAATTCAACGATGCCCGTGCCTGCGCCCATTCCCATCACCATGCCCATGCCGCTCGACGGTGGCGGGACAGTGAACCTCACCGCCTGACACCGGCTCGCCCAGGCGCTGGTCGCGCGCGCCGCCGCAGCGCCACGCCGCGCCGCACGGCGGTCATCTCGGCAACGATGGACATCGCGATCTCGGGCGGCGTCAGCCCGCCCAGGCGCAGGCCGACCGGGCCGCGCAGCGCCTGCACTTCGGCCGGGCT
>Ga0105046_10006020_pt1 | contig 19134 bp, 22 predicted proteins | sample MAT03_FD_78385 | JGI IMG/M metagenome (GOLD analysis project Ga0105046, IMG submission 78385) | Freshwater microbial communities from Lake Fryxell liftoff mats and glacier meltwater in Antarctica - MAT-03 (megahit assembly) | ecosystem: Environmental > Aquatic > Freshwater > Ice > Liftoff... | reverse complement strand
TATTAAACAGGGTAAGATATCACAATATCTAAAGGAAACAGGGTTATTTCCGCCAGTGGCAATTTATTTAATAAACACTGGTGAGCAGAGTGGTCAGCTAGGAAATATGCTTTTATCGGTGGCCCAGTATTATGAAGAAGATTTGTCAGAAACTGCTGAAAGTTTAACTTCTTTATTAAATCCGATAATGATGGTAATGATGGCGTTGATTGTAGGATTTATGATTATATCAATATTGTTGCCTATACAAAACATAACAAATTCTGCTGGCGAGATAGGCCAGTGATAACGAAAGGCAAAACAATGATTTTCAATTTTTTAAAAAGAATAGTTCCAAGAAATATACCTCTAGAATCAGAAAATTTGGCTAGAGAAAATTCTGCATCTAAAACGCTAAAAAAGGGTTTTTCTATAATCGAGCTATTGATCGTTTTAGCAATCGGTGCGGGTATTATAGTTGTTGCTTTGGGTTATAGAAAATTTATTAATACAAGTAGAGAGCAGACTACTGAGCAAAAAATGGCTAATATAGACACTATGCTTGAATTTTACAGAACTAAAATGGGGTCATATCCTACCGATTTAAGTGAGCTTGTTGAAGGTCCTACCAGTCCTGCATTAAGGAAAAAATGGGGCGAGGCTCTGGCTAATGAATCTGATTTAAAAGATTCTTGGTTTAATGAGTTAGTTTATGAAGCTGATACAAAAGGTAATAAATATGAACTCTATAGTACCGGCTCTAAAGGTGAATCAAAAATATATTCACCAGCTAGCAGAGAAAATTAACTAAAATAAGAGTTAATTGAAAGGTTGCAATTCGGTGAAAAAGTTTGGATTCACTATTATTGAGTTAGCTATAGTGATACTTATTGCGGGTCTTTTGTTAACTATCGGTATGCCTCGGCTTGGCTCATTGGGCCCTAAGCCGGGGGAACAATTTGTTACAAATTTGAATGCATTAACCCAAGAGGGAGCTCGTGAAGCGCAGTATCTCTCAAAAGTACAAAAAATTATCTTTGACTTTACTGTTCGTAAAGTAGAGCTCTGGGATAGTGACGGAAAAAGATCTAAAAAATTTATAAAGATGCCTGATATATTAGACATTAAAGATTTTTCGATAAATCAAAAAAGCCAGTTGGGTCAAGGGGTAAAAAAAAACACTGCCTATTTCCTAATTAACTCCCAAGGGATCACTCAAGATGTTAAAATATTCCTTATAGATCATTCAGTTAAGTCGATTGATTCGAATGCAGGTTTCTATGATATTATTCTCAATCCAATCACTGCTAAATTTAATGTGGTTTAATATGAATTCGCAAAAGACAAATAGGCTTGGTTTTACCATTATTGAGTCAGTTTTAACATTAGTTATAATTGCAACTTCTTTAACCGCAATTTTTACCTTACAAACGAATGTCATGAAATCAGTTTTTGGGAGTCATTATACCATTGAGCATATACTAGGTATTCGAAATTTTGTAGTGAAAAATGATCAAGAAGAATATTATAAGTCCGGTAAAAAATTAGACAAAAAAATTGAGGGTAGTGACTATTCAATTACCTATGAACCTAAATCAAGTAAGCAATTTCCAGCATTAACACCTTATAAAAATGTAGTTGTTGAAAAAATGAAAATTGATTCTAAAAGTGTGTTTTTAAACAATGATGAATTTGTGTTTTTTAGATTTAATCCAGAAGGTAAAACATGAAGCACGGATTTACCATTATAGAACTAATGATAGCTCTTATGATCTCTTCTTTGGTGGGCATTAGTCTTTATAAAATGTTTTTTCAAACCTCGAGAGCTGTTAAAGAAATTATTCAGGTTATTCATGCTGATGAACCGATTTATCCGATCTACAATCAATTACAAAATGACATTACGGGTATGTTTGCTCCAAGGGCTACCGTTAATTTTTACCTAAAATCTTTGCCAGATCCTAACGAAAAAAAAGGAAATCCTGAAGAACAAAAAGAAGCTACAAAGCCGGTAGAAAAAAGCGATGAGGAAAAGAAGAAAGAAGAAAATATCATAAAGAATGTGTTTTTCATTGAAACGAAAGAAACTGGTTATCTGTTTTTATCTTTTATCACCACAGGCGGTATTTCCCAGTTAGAATCTAATGGATCTTTAACCCCTAGTTCTTATGTGAGAAGAGTTGCTTATGTTATACAGGAAGATCCCTCTCGAGCAGGAACTTTGAAGTTGCTGTATAAATTTAGCAATGAAGGTCTATCGATGGATTTTATAAAGAAGCCAGATTATTATCCGTCATATAAAATTTTAGAGGGCATCAAGGACTTTACTATTGAGTTTACTATTTTTGAACCACAATCTAGTGACAACAAAGACAAAGCTAAGGGTAGCTCAAAAGTGGTGCTAAAAGAATGGAAAGAAGAAGAAATATTTCAAAAATATAAAGCATTAATTCCCGCTTATATTACCATTAAGGGTAACTATCTAGATGAGGCAGGCAAGGTTCTTCACCCATTTGGATTTGATTTTAAGGTATACGGTTATAGCAACTATGAATTGCCACCTAAACCAAAAGGCAAGCCACCTGTTGCCCAGGAAAAAGCTCCGGCTAACGCACCTGCTACCTCTGAAAATGCTATGGATAAAATATCAAAATTCTTTGAGGGTACTTTTGCTAATAAAAATAATCCCTCACCAAAATAACATCTGGAGTTAAGCTATGACATCAAATAAAAAAGGCTATATCTTAATCTTAACATTTTTTTTCATAGCTCTTTCTGTGGTGCTTATTACTGGCGTACTAAAGCAAGCAATGAATTTTCAAAAAAATGCGGGTTTAATGCGTAACAAAGAAAAGGCTAAATTATTGGTGCTCTCTGGTGTTCAATTAGCTATGGATCAACTATCATTAATAGAAGACAAGGAAGCATCGCAAGAGGGTGAAAAACCTTCCCAGCCCAATGAAAAAGAGATTCAGGCGTTCTTGGTTAAATGGTTTGGCAATGTTTTTCCGGTTATAAATAAATGGCATGCGGTGGCGTTAACGGATCAACTCTTTGGGGTGGATGGTTATATAAAATATTTTATAAGCTGCGAACAGGGAAAAATAGATTTAAATAATTTTGCTAATATACTTGAAAAAGAGTCTAAGCAGACTACCCAGCAGACTAAGTCTATAGATGTAGACGGCAAAACGGAAGTTTTAGCTTCCCAAGATAGTTCAAAGATTAAGTCGTTTAGTTCGGTAATTGATGAATTGGTTAAAAAAGAATTTAAAATTGATTTAATTTCGGCATTAAAAGAAGCTAAAAATTTTATTCCTCTTGAAGACCCAACGCAGTTGTTAAAGTACAAATCTTTTGAACCTGCGAAAAATAGTTTGTTCTTACCGCTCAATAATAATCCGGCTGATAAAGGAATGCCGTTGACGGTAATGGACCTTTTTACTACTCTTCCAAGTTCTGGTAAATTGAATCCATGGTTTTTATCTTATTCTATGGCTAAAGTATTGGGTTTGCAGCGTAAACCTGATGTTAAATTGACCGATATGGTAAAACAATTTAAACCAAAAATGGAATGGGAAAAAGAGTGGGATAAAACTTTAGCTGAACTTTATGGAAAGCAGTTTAAATCGATGCCCAAAGAAATAACAACTATGTTTTCTAGTGAGTGTGAAGCTACAGCGTTTTCGGTTATTGTGTATGCAAAAGTAGGACCTATAACACAAAGGCTTTATGCTATTTTAGAACGTGAAAATCCTGATAAGATGTCACGAAAAAACATTGTGTTTAAAATAACGAAAATTTTTTGGTTTTAATTAAATCAACTTAAGGGATGCTCCTTGCAGCTAAAAAAAGAAACCAGTGTTGGTATTTTTATCTTAATTAGTATTAGTTTTTTTATGTTTATGAGCTATAGGATTGGCTATTTTAAATTCGATCAGATGAGCTATGTGTCATATACGGCGAATCTTAAGACGGCCAATGGCTTAAGCCGAAAAGCAGAAGTTAAAATTGCTGGTGTTAAGATTGGTTGGTTAGAATCTTTAGACATTGATCAAAGCGGTGCTTATGTTGATGCTAAATTAATGATCTTAAAAAAATATAAATTATATACTGATGCTGAAATCATCATTCGCCAAGACGGACCATTGGGTACCAAGTTTATAGAGATTAATCCTGGTCATTCTGATAAATCTATTCTATCTCATGGCGGTATAATTAGTGATCTAGAGACTAATCAGCCTTGTATGGATGATATATTCTGTAGCGTTGCAACGCTACTGCAAACACTTAATGGATTTACGAATACCCTTAAGGGTTCTGAAGCTATTGATATCGAACAGATTAAATTTCTTGTGAATCATTGCACTACAACCGTTTCTCGACTCTTGTCTGTATACCCAAAGTTAGAAGAATATTTTGAAAAGAATAATTTGAATGGTTCACTCGAAGATCTTAAGCAACGAGTTCCGCGAATTCTTGCTAATGCAGAGCAGATGATCTCAAATGTGAGTTCTGCTTCCGAATCGGTTAAAGTAATAGCAGATAAAATTAATAATGCTACTAATCTGTTAGCGGGTGACCAAAATTTTTTGTCAAAAATCGCAACTGAACCTAATCAGTCTTTTTTAAATAATTTGGTCGCTAGAACAGACAAAGTTTTACACTGCTTAGACCGAATTAGCAATGTTACCATTGGTCTTGATAATAATTATGAATTTTTAATGAACCAAAATGGTAATAAAAATTTTAAATCGCTTTTTAATTTATGGGTACATCCATCCAGCAACTATTTTTTTATTGGCGGTGTTAATTTTTCAAAAACTGGGTTTGTAAAACGTAGTGTCAATGTAATAAGCGATGAGCATAATTGTGTAAAGTTGGTTAATAGATCCAAGATTCAAAAAAACAGTTTTGGGCTCAATCTTCAGGCTGGTGGTTATTTTAAAAATTTTATTTTAAGAGTTGGCTTGTTTGAATCTACTCCTGGGGTAGCATTAGATTGTCTTTTGCCCTTTGGTGGAAATAAATTTAAATGGATTTCAACCTTCGAAGCTTTTGATTTTACGGGTAAAAACAAGATTGACGGCTATAAATATAATCCTCATCTTAAATGGATGAACAGAGTCTATTTTTCACCTAGCTTTTACTTGGCTTTTGGTGCTGATGATTTTGCCAATAAAGAAAAAAGATTTGGCTTTATTGGACTTGGTTTAAACTTTGGCGGCACATTCTTTAGGGATCTATTTGGCTAAGATCTGTTTTTGATTATTGAGAGAGGTAAGATTATTATTGAGATATATCAGTGACCGTATGTCTCGACTAAGTTTTTCCTGTTCCACTAGCCTTTGTCTAACTATAGCTTTGATACCATCAACCATCCCAACGCTTACCTGCGCTGCTAAATAATTCTCATCGATTAAGCCTATTTTAATACTTTGGCTAACTTGCTCTAAGGTGATCTTTTGTCGTTTTAAATAGCTTGCTAAATTTTTGTTATAGTCTCTATTGTTATTTTGAACCAGGTTATCAATCTTTTTTTTTGAGATATCGTATACTTCTATATCATTTCTTATGGCTGCGATTCTTTCTTTTCGAACAGTCTTTAATGTCTCTAAATTTGAACTAATTGCTTCTTGTAATTGGCTGGATGCGGCTGTTAATTTCTTTGGTATAAGAGCTAATGCGCTTTCAATAAGAGATGTTGCATCAAAATTTTTATATTCAATTTTTATTTCAGGTGATTTTTTTTTGTAAAACAGAATATAAGGTGTCGGATCTTCATGTGGTTCATTGGATGCTGCTAGTCTTTTTACCTCTTGTTCAACGGAACTATCTTTATACTGATCGCTGACTACTGAATCATCGCAATCATACCATTTATCTTGAATCTTTACGAAAGCGGTGTAATGGAATGCATCATGATGGTGTAAGACAACTCCATAAAGCTCATAGATGCTAGTTTGGGCTGGGGAATTTTCATCAAGATAGTCCGCGAGGTTCAACTCAAGTGGAAAGGGAATGTTTTGATATATTTTAATAGTTTGTCCGGTAGTATAGTTTGGTATAAAGCCCGCCATTGCTATAGGTAGATAATGGGGCAATTTAAATATTTTTGTGAGATCGTGAAAATGATAAGCTAGAGCGTCGTCTAAATTTTTATAAAATTTTTTGGCGCTATCGTTATTGTCAAATTCTTCAACAATGCCTAATGTTATTGAGCTTTCACTTTTAATTGAATTAAGCTTGTTAGAAGAATCATATCCTTTCATAGTTGATGCTAAGCTATCTGTTAAACTATTTTGAGGCAATTTTTGTAATGGGTACGGCAATCTTGTTAGCACTTTATCTTTGTTTTTAATATCGCTTATAGTATCATCCAATCCTAGATGGCCGAGGGTAACTTGTAAAAATTCATTAGCATCTCCTGTATCGGTGCCCGGAAAACGTTTTGTTCCCGGTGATTCTTCAAGTGATCTAATTTTTTTGCACCAATCAATGGGTGATATTTTTTTCTGGTTTGCAGCTAACGCTGTTTGATACATTTTGATAAATTCTAAATATTCGGTTGCAACTGAATTTGGTTTATAATAATCGGATACTGTACTCTTTAAAAAATTAGTAAGTTCTTGCGTATGATAAAGACATTGCAAAACAGCATTCATGAAACAGGTATTTCCTTGATTTTGAATCCCTACAGCAGGTTCAGAACAAAAAATTCGTGGTATATAAATACACATTAACGCAAAGACAATTCTTTTATAATTCATTTTAAAATTTATAGTTATGATTTTTATCTTTATTTAAAATTACCTAAATTATAATGATATTTTCAAGAATATGCTCTATCGATTCTTCGGGCACTAGTGATGGCATAAGCAATACATCTCTACCGCAATCTTTAAAATTAATATTTAACATATTTTTAACACCAGGAAACCGGCGCACCAAAAGTTCTCGTTCGGGGCTACTTAGCTTGCGTTCGGCGTACCAATTTAAAAAAGCGCTTTTTATAAAGAGTAATCTACTAGCACGTTTAGTTAATTGTTTATAAAAATCGTTGCTATAAAATATCAAACCCGAAACATGAAGTAATTTTAGAACCTTAATGATTGATTCGAACTGTTTGATATAGGACTCTTCTTTCTCAGTATCCTCTAAAAAATTTGATAAGGGTGCTAAGCTATCTCTAAAGTTTCTAAAGTTGGTATATTTTGTCTGAATGTTTGTTAATAAATCATTATAAAACGTTTGCCTGGGAATTAAGTATAATTCTTCGATTGCTAAATTTGATCGCCATTGTGACCAGCAATGAGTGCTGGTTAGTTTTGAATGCAAATAGAGTATTTGAGCGTTGATAGCAAGATAGATAGACCCAATCAAGCATGCAGCGGAGAGCTTTTTGTTATGGATTATCCAGCTGCCGGTAAGTCCAACAAGTTTGCCCGTACCGCTTATTAAGCCTTGATATTTTTCGGGATTTAGGAGCTTTAATAATTCGGAGCCGATCGCTCCAATTACGGTAACATTCACCGTATTATTGTTTATTGGATTACACTTATTTTTGTTATCATTGGAAACGGACTTTTTGTAATTATTATTACAATTTTGTACCGTTGTTGTAGTTGAGCACGGAAGATCTAGGCTAGGCACAACTCTTAACTCACTAGACGTTGCATAGTGCTTGTCATGCCTCCCTTTAACTATATCTTTTGGTTCTCCCATTCCCTTAAGATTTAGCGCAAAGCTCAGTAACAATAAAATGAATATTCTTAACTGTTTATTAATGTACATAGTGTCTTTTGTTATTGGTTTGCTTAAATTTAGTGTCATTATCCTAGTCTTTTGAATCTTTTGAGTTGTTGAGCAACCCAAATACAAGTGCTGTACAGCAGCCACATGCGGCTACCATAGCTGCTTCTTGACAGCAATTATCATTAGTTTCAGTTTGTTGCCTATTTGAACTTGATTGACTCTGGCCGTTATTATTAACCGGATTATTTGTATTCGGGCTCTTGTTTATTACTGCACCTGAATAATTGTTGTTACTATTTTTTTTCTGCATAAGAATTACCGCCGGAGTTTTTTTGGGCGTGGGTGTTGAGGTTAAATTTAAGGATGCTCGGTGATCAATATTGGCCCGTCTCCCCTTATTTTCCATCGCATCAGTAATACAACCCATACTTATTATTAATAAGCATAGAGTGATTAAAAAGTATTTCATGCTAAATAGCCTGTCGTTATAATTTTTTATAAATCATTATTTTAAGAAATAAACATTCTTTTATTTGATAATCAATATTTTGTTAAATTATTATTAAATTATAAAAAGGGAGCTTTTGTGAGTTTTTAATTTTTAAGATAGAATATTTAAAGTTTTAAATATTATGGAGGAAATATATAATGAAAATGTATTATTTGGGTTTATTTTTTTATTCGTTTATGTGGATCAATTCAATTACGGCTGTTCCTGAAAAAGTGGAGCCGGTGAGAAATACTGAAACTGAAGTTATTGAAGAATCAATTACTGGAATTGATGAATGTGATAATTACAATTTAGATAAAGCAGATGAGCTAAAGTTGCTAATAGATGGTTTCAGGGACGAGGAATTTATTAAAATAATTTTTTATAGCATGCTTCTTAAACAAAATCATTCGTTATATTTATGTGAAATTGATAAAATGATTGATAGCTGTTTTATGTTAAATAATAAGCGAGTCAATTTAAATAATGTTATTAGATTCGTAAAAGCTGCGTTATTTTTTGGTTGCAGCCTTGGGGCTGGGTATATGGGGTACAATTACTTAAAATGTAATCTCGGTAAAGAAAATGTTGGAAAGAGAAATTTAGCAGTAGCCTTATTTGGCGTTGCGGGATGTGCATTTGGGGTACATGGCTTAACCGAACTACAAAAAATTAATAATAATTATGATCAAAATCAGTTATATTATAAGGCTATAGCAATAAAAAATGCCTTGTTAAATTATCGAAAATAAAATTTTTAATTATACATGATAGGAGTTTCTATGAAACATATAGTCTTTATTGGTTTAATGTTATTAAGTACACCAGTTTTTGGTATGCAATTTATTCGCGACCAGTTTTGTATGGGGCCGGTTGAACAGCTTACGTATGAGGAGAAAGTAAAGCAAGCTATTGAAGATGCCAATGTAAAACAAGTTCAAAAATTAGTTACCGCTACCAACGCAACTCCAGATGAATTACAGGGTTATATCAAAATGGCTTCAAATAATATTGGTATTACGCCTAAAAGTGATGTAAAAGGTAAATTCATAGGATCATTGCGACTTGTTTTAGGTTTAACAATGTTTTACAAGGCTTGCGATTATTTTACAAAAGCATATGTAGTTCAGTGCTCGAAGAATCCTAGTGCAGCTCTATCAACTATGCTTGTTGATAGATACTCATCCGTCCATGAGCTTGCTATGGATGTCGCGTCAATTGGGAGTTTTTTATCTGCTTATGGAACTTGTACTTTTGCGCTTCGTACCATAAATCCAAAATCTGATTTCAATAATCAGCTTTTGATTAAGCTTTATTTAAAAGATCTAGCTCAAACCGCACATTAGTAGGCCTGCATATTATTCAGCAAAATTATGAAAATTACAAAAATTTTATGCTTATCTTTAATAGGCATAACCAATCTTACTTTTGGCTTTAAGGAAGAAGTTAAAACATTATTTTCTGATGCAAAAGTGTGTATTTCAGAAAAAATTTGTAAAGCTCTCGCGCCGAAAAAAAATTTAAATGTGGATGCGTAGATTGCTGCCGCTATTAAAAACCAAGATTTGGCGATGTTAATGGAGAGATGGGGTATAGTATCTTATTTAAATAGTGTTTATGCATCCGCCCTGAATAAAGCGGTGTAAAATTTTCTATGGGCCCGCAAGGGCTCATGGGCTTTTGGTAATACTATTGTTTTTTATGCTTGCCTCATATAAAGTTTAAAAGAGGTCAAAAATATGAATTATTTTAGAAAATTTTTAAATCTGATTATCGCCTTAGTTGGGTTAAACTTCGTGATTTTGATTCACGAGTTCGGCCATTTTGTTTTTTGCAAAGCATTCGATGTAGGTACTCCAACATTTTCAGTCGGGTTCGATCCAGCAATCACTTCTCACAAGTTTCGTGGTACCAAGTTTCAGATTGGAGCGATTCCTCTTGGTGGGTATGTTGCTATTAATGAGCAGGATCTAGCAAGCAGGTCCTATCCTAAAAAAATGGCAATAATTTTTGCCGGCATTCTTTTTAATGTTATTTTTGGATTTTTAGCTCTGTATTATCTTTATTCCAAGCGGCAACAATTATTAGAACAAGCGATTAGGGATCAAGGTCGGTTTGCTCATGAACAGTTTGAGCACCAGGAATTTAGCACCGAAGAGTCTCAGGAAAAAAAGAGAGAATATACTGAACAGCATGGTCTCGAGGGCAATGAGCCGGTGATTAACCGGGGTGGACTGAGAGGTTTTATTGCAAAGGCTACTCCAGCAGAAGCTCGATCGCTCTTAATTAATCTTTCGAAAAATCGTTTTCTGGGTCCGATTGGCATTATTTCAGCAATTAGTCAAAGTGTCACTTTAGGTTTTGATACCTTTCTTTATTTTTTAGCGACCATAAGTTTGAATATTGGTTTCTTTAATCTGTTGCCACTATCGTTTTTAGATGGCGGCAAAGCAGCATATTATACGTTGCAAGCTCTTTTTGGCAATACATTTAGCTCTTCGTTTGGAGGGATCATACCTCATCTAATGTTCGCTTTAGCATTACTGTTTTTATTTCTTGTTTCGATTAAAGATATTTTTAATCTTAGAAAATCAAAATAAGTTTTGTTCTTTCAGTTTCTTCAAGAGCCAGCCTTCTTTTGCGCGCATACGAACCCAGTCCTGGTCTTCAATATGATCATACCCAAGAAGATGGCAAATGCCGTGTACTATTAATTTCACGAGATGCTTTTCGAGCGTAGCTTCCAAATGAGCAGCTTTTTTTTCTTGTAGTTGCTTATCAATATATTCAACAGAAATAAGCAAATCCCCTAAATTTTGGTCTTCAGGAGATCCTTTTCTTATTCTTTTACCTGCTTGAACATCTTGATAAGGAAAAGACAAAACATCAGTTGCTTTATCTTTTCCTCGAAAATCACGATTATACGCTTTTATGGTTGCGTTATTAGTGAACCAAAGGCTGATATCAAAATCTTCATATTTCAAAAGTTTTAATATCAGCTCAAGGGAACTCTTCATTTTTTCTTGATCGATTGTATATTTGCGCTGTCTGTTTTTTAGGTAAATCATTATACAAATGTTCCGAATTGTTCTTTATGATACTAAATCTATATACCAAAGTTCGTTTTCTTGATAAATCTTTGATTCTGCACTCTCTGCAAATTCTATGTTTTTTGCTCGTGCTATTCCTTTAATTAAGTTGCTTTCAGCTCTTAGGGTCTGTTCTAGTGCTATATCAGTGGTGTATAACGTTAACCGTTCAATATCAGTTTTTAGCGATAATTTGCTTTCGCTCTTGTGTTTGCGAATCAGGGATATGATATCTAATATTTTATTCATCATAGTTGCATCGGCCAAGTACTTTTCAACTGAAATATCTGGCAATTCTGCCTCAAATTGGGTTATATGAATAGAACTTTTATCACTAGATGTCTTTCCAGGATTATACACTATTTGATACAGCGACTCAGTTATGTGCGGTATAAATGGTGCATACATTTGAAGTATTGCTAATCCCAATTTTTTCAACGTCCATAACGTCTCGTAAACATCTTCTGGTTTATAATTAGTTTGGTTAAAGAGTTGGTCCTTAATAAGTTCTAAGTAGTTATCACAGAAACTATGCCAAAAAAAACGATCAATTTTATCTAACGCGTGTGCATATTCGTAATTATCAAATGATTTTTTATAATCTACAAACTGTTGCTTTAGGGTAACTAAGATCCATTTATTGGTTAAAGAATTAATTTCCGGAGTATGGGTCTCTTGAAACCCCTGGCAGAGGTACTCGTTGGTAAACTTAAATGCGTTCCATAGTTTTGTTAATAAGCGATTGCCGATTGATATTTGCCCTTCAGAAAAAGCGGTATCGTAACCAAGAGTTCCCGTCGCCGTCCAATATCTAATAGCATCTGCGGGGTAACGCTCAAGTAAATTTTTAGGCTCGAGTGGATTATTTCCTTTAGATTTAGAAATTTTTTCTTTTTCAGTGCTTAACACATGTCCCGATATTACAATATCTTTCCACGGTATTGTGCCGGAATGGAAATAACTTTTAACTATAGTGTAAAAAGCCCATGTTCTTATGATATCATGAGCTTGGGGTCTCATGCTCATCGGAATCAGTTTATTCGATTCAAAAACATCTACCTCTTGTTCAGCGGTGCCGAGCGACTCTTTTACTAACTCAGAGCAAATATAAGGCGTAAGGGACGAGGTGTTCCAGGTATCCATTACATCAGTTTCGGGTTCGATCTTAGTTGAACCACATTTTGTGCAGGCACGAGGATATCGTTGAGTTTGGGGATCAACCGGCAAATCTTTAGCATCTGCTAATAAGATTTCGTTACAGTCCTTGCAGTACCAAAGTGGAAAGGGGATTCCATAGAATCTTTGTCTAGAGAGGCACCAATCCCACGTTAAATTTTCTACCCAATTTACGTATCTTGATTTCATAAATTGAGGATACCAATTAATATCATTTGCTAGACTTACAAATTTGTCTTTATGGGGCAAAATTTGTAAAAACCATTGAGGGAATATTAAATATTCTACTTCCCGTTTACAGCGTTCATGAACATTTACCGTATGCTGCGTATCTTTTTGGCCAGTTAATAAGTTTTGGTCTTTGAGTAAGGCTATGATCTTTTTTCTACCATCATTAGCATAAATACCTTGCAAAGGCCCGGTTAATGGGGTCATTAAGCCATCACGACCAATTGCTTGTTTATACTCAAAATTATATTTTTTAGCCCAAATGATATCTTGTTTGTCCCCAAAAGTACTAACCATAACAATACCAGTACCTTTTTCAGGATCAACGTCAGTGTCAGGTAAGATGGGAACTTTATGGCCATAGATCGGTACTATAGCTTTAAGGTCCTTTAGGTCTTTATAGCGGACATCATTTGGATGATAGAGTATAGCAACTACGGATGATAAGAGTTCAGGTCTTGTAGTACTTATGGTAATGGTTCTATGATGAGCAGGTATCTCAAAGAGAATATCATTGAAACAAGATTTTTTTTCAGCATCCTCTAAATCGGCTTGTGATATTGTTGTTTTGCACATGGTACAATAGATTGCGGGTTCAGCTTTTCGATAAGCAAGACCTTTTTCATAAAGCTTTATGAATGATAGCTGCGATATTTTTCTACTACTTTGATTTATGGTTGAGTATTTTTTGGTCCAATCTATCGAGAGACCTATACTTTTAAAGAGACTCTCAAAATCTTCTTCTGCCGGCTTGATTTCGGTCAAGCACGTTACGATGAATTCTTCTCTACTTAAACTTTGAGATTGTATTCCCAACTTTTTTTCAACATAGCGTTCAGTTGCTAACCCATTGTCATCAAAACCCATTGGATAAAGTACATTAAACCCACTCATCCTTTTGTATCGAGCGATGATGTCTGCTTGAGTATATGAAAAAATATGTCCAATATGTAAGGAGCCGGATACGGTAGGTGGGGGGGTATCTATGCTATAAATTGGCTCTTTGAGCTCTTGTTTGTATGTTTGATTGTCTTCCCAAATTTTTTGGGCCTTTTTTTCAAACTCACTAAAATTATAATGTTTTTCCATAGCCAGGTTTTCCTGATTTATTGCTTTTTAATTATTTAGTTTAATTTTAACCGAAATAGGTAAAATTATCAAAAATGGGTAATCTGTTTCCCTGTACAAATCAGTTGAAAACCAAGTAGGCTTAGTCTATAAAAATATGAAATAATGGATAATTGATCTCTTTTGACTGAAAAAGGTACCTATGAAAAGCATGAAAAGAATAGTATGTTTTAGCATTTTTATAACGTGTTTTAATTCACACGCAATGAATGGCGTTCGAAAAAGTATTATAAATGAAGGGGAATGGGGAGTTCTATCTCCTGAGAAAAAGATACACCAAGTGCGATTATTGTTAGAAGATATTTATAAATTACGGGCCCTGAGACGAGAAGATTCAACTTTGTTAAATAAACTGCGAGTGATAAAAAAAGAATTTAGTGAAGCGTTGGGTCTGAGTGATTTAAAAAAAATGAAATCATTATTAGATTCTGAGGAAAATTCCCGCTGTATAAATCTTAACCAGCAGATCGATTTTTGCATTAATGATAATCATTTTCAAGCTCTTCCATTAATTATTGCTGCTTCTATTGTGGTAAATGTTGATATGGTAAGGCTATTCTTGGAAAAAGGAGCTATAGCCTATTTCCCTGATGGCTCTTTGATCAAGCATATGCTCGTTGCCTTGAATGATGATGAAAGCCTTTGGTTCACAAAATCTTGTTATAGAAAACATTCTAGCATTGCCCGGAACAGGTACCTGGAGATACTAGAATATCTATTGAATTATTTTGAGTTTGATGAAAATATCGGTGAAGATAGTCGGCAATGTGTTGAAACTTGGAAGTTAATTATGGAAAGAGTTGCAGAGCAAAATAAATTTATAGATAGTGAATCAGTACGATATTTCAATGTGTTAACAAAACGATTTTTTCCTGCTTTTGATTAGGTGAGAGAAGTTAAAGAGAATTAATAGGTGATGAGCATTATGTTTTTTGTTGACTAAAGCCTTCAGAATAGAGGTTAATACATTAGCTAGTTACAATGATATCTCAAAATTATAAAGGGTGTATTGTGAAAACTTTAAAACTTGTGTTGAGTATGATATTTGTAATGGTATGCGCCAATGTGGAGTCTATGATCAAAAAAAGTAAAAAGTGTCTCCATGAGATAGAAATGGAAGGAAATGAAAAATTAAAAGCTAAGCGCTCATTGCAAAAAGATATAGAAAGAATCCGGCTTATAAAAAAGTGTAGGGCTGAAAAAAGGGCAAAAAAATATCTACTTTACATGAAGATTTTAAGCGAGCTTTAATAAAAAATGATCTTGATGAGCTAAATAAGTTGTTAAAGATGGGGATAAATGTGGATGAGGCTATTGAGTATAAAAGCCTCAAGGGTTTCAACTATGAGTACCCCATTGTTTCGGCTGCAGTAGTCTATTCAAATGTAGCAATGGTGCAGTTGTTTGTGTCCCATGGAGCGCGCATTACTTTTACTTCACAGCCATCTTTGATATACCTAATGATAGAAACTCTTAAAAACGAGGATAGCTGTTGGATGAGCCCCATCGACTATTTAAATGTGCTGTATTATTTGCTCAAGGTTTCCAACTTTGATAAATATAAGGACAAAGATAGTGTAAAATGTTCGTGTTCGTGGCAGAAAATTCTTGATAATCCTGTTTCTGATGAGATGAATTTTGGCAAAGAATCTTTAGGGATAATTGCAAAAATATCAAACGAATTTTTTTCTACGTCTTAAGTTATTGGCAACAAGAAAATACAGACAATTTCAAGGTTACTATTCAGTAATATACTTGACTTTCAAGGATATCAAAGAATTAACTTGAGACAAAATTTATTGAGGCTCAATGTGCTTAAGGGCCTGTCCAAATGTTGCACGAGGGAGAACACATTTAATATAATTTTCACCTTCTATAACTTCAGGCATAGGTAATCCCCTTTTTTCGTAGCTTTCGAAAAGAGTTGGAAAGCCAGTTCCAAGGGTTTCTATTAATCCTGCGTGACGTAAAATTTTAGTTAATGCGATGTTTCTGATGTAAGTAAGGCCTGCGCATAAGTTTTGGGAGCTAATAGGTCCTGGAAAATTACCTGGGCTAAATATTTCAATACGGTCATCATAAATAGCAATTTTGATAGGGGCTTGAATATGATAGTTGCGGTGAACGATAGCATTAATAAGTATTTCTCTAATAGCTTCTTTAGGTATTTCGAGTGTTTCTATACGCTCCGTGCCATTAATAACAAATGATCTATTAATCCGATTTAATATAAAATTGAAGGCTTGATAATATTGCTCTATAACCGTTCCGATGTAATCCTGAGTTGCAAAAGCGGTTCTTCCCGAAATCCCTTCAAAATGAGAACAGATTATAAATGCTTGCGAAAAAAAATGTTGAGCATTCTTACCAAAAGCTAATATACCGGCTACTGTTGGATAATAGTGAGAATGTTCTTCAGTTATAGCATGATATGAAAGTAAGAGAGTATCTTGAGAACCGGTAGTTTGGGGTCCTTTTCGAGACTCTAGAAAATCATTGATTTTTTTATTATCGAGATCTTTAAGAGTGGCATCGTGTGCGGGCATGCTGTCAAAAGATTGGCCACGTGGATTGCCATTTAAGCTCTTCAATCATGTCCAAGCTTGGTCTTAAGGTACTTCTGCCTAAGCGTATGTATACTCCCTTATCAGGTCCTTCGGATTTTAAGTAATAGGGCTTATTCATACCAGAAGAGACTTCGATAATAAGTATTATCTTCTCACAAATAATTTGAGCGTATACTTTAGGTAAAATCGCTGGTGTAGAAGCTTCATAAATTTATTTTTTAAGATATTCTATAGCTTGCTCAACTGTTTGCTCCGGAACTCCAATTATAGTGCCATCATCAGCTATCCCCACAATAAGTTTTCCACCTTTTTGATTGCAAAAGCCTATAATTGTTTTAATTATCTGCTCATTTTTAGGTAGGGTTACTTTGAATTCAACGGTATTAGATTCTTGTTCTGAATATTTTATAAACATTTTTTTAATTATAATTAAAGCAAAATTTAATATAAATATAGCTCATATGGTTCAAATATAATAGGTAATGTTCTTAAAAATTGTTAAAAAAGTTGGGTCAAGTATAGAAATCTGAAATTTGTTTTTTTGCATAGCAAAAAGAGAATTTTATGGTCTGGAGATTAAATTGTTTCAAAATTACCTCAGTTTTTAATAATTTAAAAAATAATTGAGCATTCATTTGTTTTGAACTATAAAAAAGGGGGGTACCGGTGAAAAACTTAAAACTAATGGTGTTTCTTTTGTCTTGGTAAAATTCATATCATAATGCACTAATGCCCTAAAATATTTTTTGTTTTGAGTGATTCGCTTAAATTGATAGTTTGACTAAAGGGTTTTCAGTTAAAATCAATAGCATGATTTACTGTTCTGCAGACGACTAAGTAGCCATTCTCAATTTTGCAAATTGACGGATTACAGCGAACATGCGTTTTATCTGAACAGTTTTCTAATGCGGAAAGTTCTGCCTCGATTTTCTTAAAATCGCTATTTTCTAGCTTTATTACCACCCTAGATAATTCTTTTTTTCGGTGTTCATGCAAAAAATATTTAAAAAATGGTACTCAAAAAGAGCGAACTCAAAAATTTGATTTTCATAATTGTCCTTTATGTCATAATTCATGCGATTATATCTACTATTATAGAGCAACGATGTATACTTTCAAAAAGATAAGTTTAGGTTCTTGGTGAATCTACCTTACCACAAGTTAAAAGAATGCTTTTTCTTGATAATAACTGTTTTTCTGAGACACTTGAGAGAAATTATTTTATTTAAAGGGCGATTTTATGTTACAAAATAGTAAAGCTGCGTTATTTTTTGTTTTTATTTTGACCACTACCCAACTTTTTTGTATGCAATTAGGTGGGAAGAGAGTTAATCCTCATGACGATTACCAAACGATTCAAGAGAATGGTGAGTTTATATATATAATTGGGCAGACAATTCAGGAGTCATTCGATGATGTAATGAAAAATTTAAACGAATTAGTAAACATGGGACAATTTATAGAAGCTAAAATTGGATTAGAAAATCACTGTAGCGACCTAAAATACAGTTTAAACCTTGATGGTAGCCCCAACTGTTCGGTAGAATATTTAAAAGAGCTGTTGCAAGAGTTTGGAGCGAGATGCAAACTTCTTTTAAAAAAGTTAGATAATAATTACCATGTTTTAGTGGTAGGGTTAAAAGATACTATTAGATCCTTAGGAATGCTTGTTGCATTAAGCACAGGGCTAACTGGTATAATTAAAGTTGATTCCGGTGTCCTGTTGGTAGCATTCTTGATAGCAATAATAGTATGCGTTGAGCCAACTATGTTTTTTGCGGTTAGTATGATATTGGGTGTGCTAACAACAATATATGAGCCAAATTTGGCTTTTAACTCAGCTCTTTTAACCTCTTTTTTTTTGGGAATCAGCCTCATAAAGGTAAATAATAAAAGGGTTGAAAAAAATCGACAAGTTCATGAAGTAAAAGAATTAATTTCTGGTTTTGAAGCAGTACTCAGAAAAAAAATTAAAGAATATAGCTCTACGCATAGAGTTGAAGAGTTTATTGCTCAAAGAGTCTCAAAATGTACTTATGAGTAATTTTTTTAAATAATTGCAATAACTGGGAAAACGTTGAGTTTTTGAAACTGAATTGTGTATAGTTTGAATAGAATTATAATAACTATGGAGGATTTTATGAAGTCTAATTTTATATTAAGTATTGTTTTGGCGAGCGCAGCTCTTGTGACGGTAAGTGCATTCGGTCATAAAGAACTCTTTATTAAAGAACCCCTTAATACCCATGGCAATAATGTTGGGATTAAAGAGGGTGAAGTGTGTGATATAATTTATAATCCACAGGCATCAAGCCATAATACATGTATGGTGGTATGTGAAGGACCGGGAGATCAAAACAAAATATTTAAGAATATTGGTAAGATAATAGGTTCAGCAACAGGTACGCCAGGGTGGGATGAATATAGCAACTATATTGGTTCTAAAGCAATGGACACAGGAAAAGTATCTGCTATTGGCGGTATTAAAAGAATAATAATATGTGATGGTCCTTGTGAAAAAAAGGAAGAGTCTGAGGAGCACCATAAAATGAGAATTATGCCTGTAGAAATGCCGTCGTAATTACTTAAGTTGTAATTCTGGTAACAGAACTAATGTTAACGCCTTCCTGTTTCAGTAGGGCGTTACTTTTTTCAAATCTATTTATCAGTTTAAAATAATACTATTTATCTGATAAAGTCATCTAAAAAGCTCGTTGCTCTG
>Ga0105046_10006018_pt1 | contig 19140 bp, 17 predicted proteins | sample MAT03_FD_78385 | JGI IMG/M metagenome (GOLD analysis project Ga0105046, IMG submission 78385) | Freshwater microbial communities from Lake Fryxell liftoff mats and glacier meltwater in Antarctica - MAT-03 (megahit assembly) | ecosystem: Environmental > Aquatic > Freshwater > Ice > Liftoff... | reverse complement strand
GGACCGACCTTCGAAAAGCTGTCCGTGTTCATGAGAGTTTCGCGAAGCAGAGCGGGGTCGCGCACCAGTACCCCGAGGCCGGGCACCCGCTGCACGGGTCTGCGGGCCGCTTTCAGCAGTGGATACGCGACGGGGTGGGCGGCGCGCATTACGCGCTCCTCCCAGCGCTTCGCGAGTTCGATTGTCACCGGATGTCCACATGGTCGGGTTTGTAGGCGTGATCCTTGTACCAGAGCAGGGTGTTCTTCAGCCCCCACGCGTTCACCCGCCGCGACGACCCGTACACAACCACGTCGCGTCGGCGGGCGTACCGGCCGGTCAGCCGCCGCACCGCATTGACCAGGGCGCGATCCTCATGCAGGTCTTCGATAGCGGTTCGCGGAAAACCGCCAGCGCGCTCATACAGGTCGGCCGTGATGGCCACATTGCAGCCGGCTGCCATCATGTACGGCCCGAGGTACTCGGCAGCGCGGTTGCCGGGACGAAGTCTGCCGAACGCCTCTGCCAGTTCCACGGCGCCGCGCAGCAGGATGCGCCGCGCCAGTGACAACCCCTCGTCGTGGCGCGGGACGAGCTCGCCCCCCACGAGATCCAGGGTGGTCAGCGCGCGACGAACGCACGCGGTCCAGTCGGCACGGGGAAGGCAGTCCGCATCGGTGCGCGCGAGCAGCTCGGCACCCGCCGCAATCGCCTCGCGCATGCCGGTGTCGGCCGCGGCGCCGGTTCCCTTCTGCTGCTCGGTGACGACGGCCCAACGGCGCAGGGAATGCTCGGCGATGAACTCGCGGATTAGGTGTGCCGAGGCATCCGTCGACGCATTATCGACGAATACGGCATCGAAGTCGGTGTCGCGCTGATCGCGCAGCGCCTCAAGGGTCGGGCGGATGCCCGCCGCCTCATTGAACACAGGGACGACCACTGCCAGGCGTTGATGAGGTCTCGACACGCTCGACCCGCGGGGAGCAGGCGTCACAGCCTCACCACCATCAGGCCGAGACTTATGCCGCCCGCGAGACCGATCAGCAGTGCCAGGCTGCCGGGGCCCACCATGCCGGACTCTGCGGCCAGCTTCAGTTGCAGCGGCAATGTCACAGACGCGAGATTGCCGTGATCTCCGACCGTGATTACCGACTTGCCCTGCGTCACCCCCAGTCGCTCGAAGATGGGTGGCAGGTACGGCAGAGCGACCTGGTGGATGGCCACCAGATCGAAGTCGTCCCAGGTGAGATCGTTGCGTTCAAGCAGGTCGAAAACCGGCCCGGGACCCAGGTCGAGAAAGGCCTGCTGCAGCGCGGCACCGTTCATGTCGAAGTAGCTGATGTCGGGGTCGCGCGGATTCATCGACCCGCCGATCGAGAGGGTTCCTGTGTTCCAGTGCCTCGATACCGCAATAAACGATGAATCGAGGATGCCCACGGCCGGGTCGTTCGTCGCCTCGAGTATTACTGCCGCGCCGCCGTCGCTCATCGTGTAGCCCGGGAACGACCGCACGAACTGCTCATGCCCGGAGAGCTGCCACCGCACCCCCTGCGACGGTTGCTCACCGCTGGCAATCAGCACGCGACGATACTGGCCGGTGGCGATCAACGCCTCGGCCACCTGCATGGCGTTGAGCACGCTGTTACAGGCGTTCTTGACGTCCATCACGGGGCAGTGGAGCCCGAGCTTCGCCGCGACGATGTGACTCGTGGCGGGCTCAATCAGGTCTTGGCTGGCGCTCGCGAAGATCACCAGGTCGATCTCGCCGGGCGATTCGGCCAGAGCGTTCGTCGCCGCGGCAACCGCGAGGTCAGAGGTCTGCCAGCCTTCGGGGCGCACGTGCACGCTCAGAACACCGGTGAGGCGGTGGATGAGACCGGTCGCCAGCGTCAACGACGGGTTAAGGCCACGCAGTTCGAGTTCCGTCTGCCGGGTCGAACGCACCGTTTCGGGGAGGTAGACGCCGAGGCCAGAGATACGGGCAGAGGCGGCTGGCACGTCAGCGAGCCTAGCCGTCCGGGATCACGCGGTTGGCGACAACTGCTGGCGCCGGCCGATTAGTTCAGCAGTTCGTCGAGTTGCAACCAGCGCAGCTCCACGGCATCCAACTGGTTCTGTAGCTCAGTGAGTTCGGTCGACAGCACACCGAGGCCCGTGTAGTCGGACTGATCGTGCACAGCCATCCGCTCGTGAACCTCGGCGATTTGTGCGCTCAGCTTCTCCATCTTGCGGGCTGCAGCGCCGTGCTCTTTCTGCGAGTTGCGCAGTTCCGCCCCGCTGAGCTTAGGGGCGGCTTGGGGCGCGTTTGAGGTCGAGCTGACGGCGGCCGAACTCTTGTGCTGCTGCTGACGCAGTTCCAGATACTGATCCACACCGCGCGGCAGGTGACGCAGCCCCCCGTCGATCACGGCGTACTGCTGGTCGGTGACACGCTCGACGAGGTATCGGTCGTGGCTCACAACGAGAAGGGTGCCGGGGAACGAGTCGAGCAGGTCTTCGATCGCCGCGAGCATGTCGGTATCGAGGTCGTTCGTCGGTTCGTCGAGAATCAGCACGTTGGGCTCAGACAGCAGAATGAGCAGCAACTGCAGGCGACGCTTCTGTCCGCCAGACAGATCTTTGACAGGGGTGGACAGTTGTGCACTCGAGAATCCCACGCGCTCGAGCAGCTGGCCCGGGGTCATCTCTTTGCCGCCCGTGACGTACGTGCTCTTCTGACGCCCGATCACCTCGCTGACGCGGTCATTCCAGATGTCCTCCAACTCGAACAGTTGCTGGGTCAGGGTCGCGACCTTGATGGTCTTTCCCCGCTTCACCCGTCCGGAGGTCGGCAATAGGCTTCCCGCGACCAGGCTCAGCAGGGTGCTTTTTCCCGCCCCATTTACTCCGAGGATGCCCGTGCGCTCACCCGGAGCGATGCGCCAGGTCACCTCTTTCAGCACCGGCTTCGCCCCGCCGTCGTAGCTGACCGACACGTTCTCGAGATCAACGACATCCTTACCCAGTCGCTGCATCGCCATGCTCGACAGTGCGACGCTGTCACGCACCGGCGGCTCATTAGCGATGAGCTCGTTGGCCGCGTCGATGCGGAATTTGGGCTTCGTGCTGCGCGCCGGGGCACCCCGGCGAAGCCACGCGAGCTCTTTGCGCATCAGGTTCTGCCGCTTCGATTCGGATGCCGCGGCCATCTTGTCGCGCTCCACCCGCTGCAGGATGTAGGCGGCGTAGCCCCCCTCGAATGGCTCGATCAGCCGGTCGTGTACCTCCCACGTTGCCGTGCAAATTTCATCGAGGAACCACCGGTCGTGGGTCACGACCACGAGTCCACCGGCGTTGGTCGACCACCGGCGTTTCAGGTGCTGGGCAAGCCACGAGATGCCCTCGACGTCGAGGTGGTTGGTGGGCTCATCGAGGAAGATCACATCGTGGTCGCCGATCAGAAGAGCAGCGAGCGCCACCCGCCGACGCTGGCCGCCCGACAGATCGCTGACGAGGGACTCCCACGGGATGTCTGCGATTAGGCCCGAAATAACGTCGCGCACCTGCGGGTCGCCCGCCCACACGTGCTCGTCGATGTCACCGATCACCGTCTGGTGCACCGTGCGGGTGCCGTCGAGTTCGTCCGCCTGATCGAGCATCGCGAGGGTGACCCCGCCGCGACGGGTAACACGGCCCTGGTCTGGTTCGAGACGGCCCGCCAGCATTCTGAGCAGAGTGGATTTACCGTCGCCGTTGCGGCCGACGATGCCGATGCGGTCGCCCTCATCGAGCCCGATGGTGACCTTGTCGAAGATGATGCGCGTCGGATACTCGAGGTGCAGCGCTTCCGCGCCGAGAAGATGGGCCATGGTGCTTCAAGCGTACGGGTAGCGCGGAAGGGCGCCCGACCTGCCCTACGCGCGCGACGTGATGATCGTGATGCTCACCGCGTCGCCGGTGCAGCGCTATGAGGGCAGGCCCGCCGACGGGCCCAGTGATCCGATCGGCCGCGAGCAACACGGGTCGGTCGAAGTGCGGGCCGGGCTCGGCATCGTCGGTGACCGATACTTTGGGCACCGCGCACACATCACGTCGTCGGTGACCGTGAGGGCTGCGGAATCGGTTGAGCACGTGGCATCCGCCCTGGGTGTCGGCCCACTGGACCCCGCGCTGTTCTAACGCGCCCACCTACGGCTCGTGAGAGTGCACTTATGCCGCCGGTCTCGGAAGTTTCTTTGCCTAACTGCACTCTCACGGTCGAGGCGCTCGTTCGGCGAGAGCTTCCGCCACCCGAGCCGCGACGAGAGCGGGTCTCTTGAGGTGAGACCTGGTGAATTGGATGACGAGCCATCCGGCTCGGCGAAACAGCTCACGCCGCGCGATGTCGTCGTCGAATACGTTCTCGTCCAGGCCGTGGTGTCGCCCTTCATACTCGATCGCGATCTTCTGCTCGATGTATGCGAGGTCGGGCGTGCCCACGAAATACCCGTCCGCGTCGTAGACGGTGTATCGCACGGCCGGTTCAGGCAGTCCCGCACGAGTGATTGCCAACCGCATCCACGATTCGGGAGGTGAATCGGTGCCGGGGCGAATCTCGCCAAACGCACCCCGAGCGAGCCGATTGCCGCGGCAACCAGCATTGGCTTCGAGTGCCTGCCGCAATCGCGCGAGCGAACTTGCTGGCCTCTTGCGTCGCACCAGGTAGTCGCCAGCAACGATCAATTCGTCGAGCGAGAGCAGTGGCGCCAGCTGCACCCACACGAGTTCGGGATGAACAACCGTGAGATCGCCGAGCTGTCGGGTTCTCGCGGTGGTCAGTCGATGGGAGATCACGCCCGCTCGTCGGGGTGGCTGAGCGCCAACCGGCACAGCTACATCGATCGCCAGGCGCAGCTCTAACCGATCCGGGAGTGGCACGCGATAGAGCCGAGCGGCTGTGACATGCGAGAACGCGGCTACGGGCGGCGCGACGACGGTGTACGCCCGACACAGTTCGTGCAGGTCATGCAGGCGCCGCGCAAACGGGTCGTCCGAGTCGGACTCGCGGCCCCGAATGCGTGAGCCGCGAAACGGCGCGCCAAGGTCCGGGGCGTTCAGGCGGTGCCGCGTGACGCCAAGACGGCGCGCTTCGACGTACGAGAATTGGGGGCCGAGTTCGGCGGGGATGGGTTGCATGTGCATCCCGATACCTTCGCGGAGTCATCCGGGCCACCTTCAGAACTTTCCACAGCCGCGAAAGTGCACTTATGACGTGGTTCTTGCGGGATCTTGCGGCACAACTGCACTCTCGCGGAGGGCGAACCGAGCTAGGCGACGTTCACCGTGATGGTGTGGTATCCCTCGGAGCCATCCGGCGCGGGCGGCAACCGCAGCTCACGCTGGGTGGCGCCGTCGGCATCCGTCGCCCGCACCTCGATCGTGTGGTTTCCCGACGTCGCCTGCCAGTGCAGCACCCATTGGCGCCACGTGTCGGCAGAGATCGCTGCGGCGAGCGTCGCAGGCTGCCAGGCGCCGCCGTCAATGCGCAGCTCGACACCCTCGATTCCGCGGTGCTGAGCCCACGCGACTCCCGCGATCGCGACCATCCCGGCGGCGACCTGCGCTCCATTGGTCGGCACGTCGATTCGGGATGCGGTCTTCACCGGTCCGAGCGCCGACCAGCCCCGCGGTGTCCAGTAGCCCATGTCTTTCGCGAACGTCGTGACCTTCAGTTCGGTGACCCACTTCGTTGCGGACACGTATCCGTAGAGTCCGGGCACGACCAGCCGCACCGGAAAACCGTGCTCGATGGGCAAAGGCACGCCGTTCATCCCGACGGCAAGCAAGCTCTCGCGGTCGGGTTCGAGCAGCACATCGAGCGGCGATCCGGCCGTGAAGCCGTCGATGCTCGTCGAGAGCACCATGTCGGCGCCGGCGAGCGGCTTCGCGCGGGCCAGGATGTCGCGAATCGGGTACCCCAGCCAGGTAGCGTTGCCGACGAGCCCGCCGCCGACCTCGTTGGAGACGCACATCAGCGTGACGGTGTGTTCGACCAACGGCAGCGCCAGCAGCTCCGCGAAGTCGATCTCGAACTCCTTCTCCACCATGCCCGTGACCTTAAGCTTCCAGGTCGACGCATCCACGACCGGCACCTGCAGCGCCGTGTCGATGCGGTAGAAGGTCGCGTTCTTCGAGATCAGCGGGGTGATGCCCGGGATGTCCAGCTCAGCCCCCGCGGCAATCGCCGGCGCCGGGGTGGTCGGCTTCGGCAGCGTCAACGACTCGCGCACGGCATTGACTGCGGTGGTGCCGGCGTTGATCACCCGGGCGCCGAGGCCGACAACGAGTGCACCGGCAGCGGTCGCGCCCATCATGATCAGAAACCGTCGGCGCGACAACGACGCGGGTGGTGGTGCGGCAACCCACTCGCGCAGGCGGTCCATCCCCACCCGCAGCGCGATCACACCGCCCACGATGCCGAGCAACGCCGGCGCCGCCCACAGGCCGTTCGCCTCGGCGCGGGTGGCGACCGCCACAAGCGTAATGACACCGACGCCGACCAGCGCGATGACACCGAGCGGCGGCCTGCGGTACTCGAGCAGCCCGATGCCGACGGCCAGCAGAAATACGAGCAGCCCGAGTGCGACGAAGAGGGCGATCTTGTCACCGGCGCCGAAGAGGGCGATGACGAAACTCTTGAACCAGCCGGGAACGATGTCGATCACGAGGGACCCGACCGCGAAGATAGGGCTCGAGGCTGGCAGCACCATGACGCCGGCGACCGCCTCAGCGACGGCCAGCGCGACCGCCGCTGCGAGCACGCCGATCGCGGCAGACAAGAGTGTGATGCGACGGACGCTCATGGGGTCATGCTAACCCCGTCAGACTGTTAGTTGAGCACGATGTTAGGTGAGCCACTCGGGTTTGGGCGGCAGGTCAGGAAACGCTCGATAGATGCGATCCGACCCGGGGGCGATAACAACCCAGATCGTCAGCACCATCAACCGCAGGTCGGTCAGCAGCGAACCGCGCCCCAAGTACCACATTTCGAGTTCGCCCTTATAGGGGGCGATCTTCTGCTCGTAGAACTCCCTGGGGTCGACGCCGGGTGCCGACAGCAGCGCCTCTTCGTCGCGAAAGATTATCGATCCGATGCCGGTAACACCCGGACGCACCGTGTAGATGGTGTCGCGCACGTGCTCGGGATAGATGTCGAAGTCGACCTGCATCTGCGGTCGTGGCCCCACGAAGCTCATGTCCCCGCGCAGCACGTTGACCAGCTGCGGCAGTTCGTTGACCTTCGACGCGCGCAGGTACTTGCCCACCGGAGTCACTCGCGGATCGCCCCGGACCGTCAGGCTGCCAGTACCCATGTTGGGGCTGTTCTTGAGCATCGTCGCGAACTTGAGGATGTCGAAGCGAGCGTTGCGGTACCCCACGCGCTTTTGGCGATAGAGAATCTCTCCCTCACCGGTTGCCCGCAGCGCGATGATCACCGGAAGCATGATCGGCGTCAGGATTACGACCGCTACCCCGGAGACGAGCAGGTCGACGGCGCGCTTGATTCCGCGATACATGGGCGGCTACATCTTCTGGTCCAGGCTCTTCCCCGTCTCCACATGGTGGAAAGTGGGGACGAGCTGAACCAGCACGTCGACGATGGCTTCTTTGGGCAGGTACGACTGCGCGAACAGGGCGTGCAGGTTATCAATGATCGACCGGATGCCCGCCGGGTCGTTCGTGGCGACACCCTCAACAACACCCAGGGCCGCGAACCGATCCAGATCGACGGTCTCGCCGGAGGTGAAGAACTCCTCGAAACCCTTTTCTCCCGAGGTGTCCGAGGTGAAGTAGTACACGGGCCAGGTGGTCGATTGCGGCGTGAGCAGTTGGGCCGCGGCGAGAGCGGCCTGCTCGGAGGGCTGTGGGTCGGGCTCGTAGCCCAGTTCGCGCAGCAGGGCATCCGCGATGGAAGAAAAGGTGAGCATCTGCGGTGCGTCAAGGCGAGGGAAGAAGATGTCGGCGGGCCGCCCGGTGATGCACGCGAGCAAGCAGAGTTCGCCGCTTTCGATCGGCGAGACGAAGTAGCGAAGCACGTCGGACGGCGCCGACAGCGGCTGCTTCCTGGCGATGCGCTCGAGGAACCCGGCAGGCAGGCTGCCGTTGGAGAACGCGACGTTCGCAAAGCGTGCGGTCGTCGCGGGAAGCACCGACGAATAGGCCAGCACGGCCTCTTCCATGAGCTTCTTGGAGGCGCCCATCACGTTGGCCGGGTTAGCGGCCTTATCGGTGGAGACGCAAAAGAAATGCTGGGGTGGCTGCTCGGTGAGCAGGTCGAGCAGCTTCACAGTGTTGACGACGTTGTTCTCGAGCATCGCCTCGATTGAGTAGCGGTCTTTCTCGCTGCGCACATGTTTGTGGGCGGCAAAGTGCGCGACGATGTCGAAGGGACCCTCCTGTCGCAGCATCCGTGCGAACACGGGGTCGCCGAAGCTCACGGGGTAGGTCGTGAAGTTTTCGGGAACGTACTGGTCGGGCGTCGAGCGCAGGTCGCGAGTGAGTTCGGTCAGGCCGTTCTCGCTCAGGTCGACCACGCACAGTCTCGCCGGGCGGTAGCGCAGCAGGGCGCGAATGAAGGATGACCCGATCGTGCCAGCCCCGCCGATCACGAGTACCGACTTGCCCTCGACACCCTCCCGAAGCTCTGCGTCATGGGCGGCCAGGTCGGCGGCGAACAGGCTCTCGGAGCGCCCGATCACCTGACGCGCGATGAAGTCGTCGAGGTCGAACGACGCGGGCGTCATGGAGTGTTCTCCACGGCATCCACGACCACTCTGATGACCTCGTCGGTCTGTTGAGCGGTGAGGCCGTTGTACAGCGGGAGGGTGATCTCGTTTTCATAAAGCCGGAACGTGTTCGGGTAGTCGGCGATGGTGTAGCCGCGGTTCTTGAACAGTGTCAGCATCGCCATCGGGATGTAGTGCACGTTCACCCCCACGCCGTGAGAGGCGATCGCCTCGATGATGCGGTCGCGGCGAGCCTCGTCGGCGCCGCGGATGCGCAGCATGTAGAGGTGGCACGAGCTCTCGCGGTCGGCGTCGCGCTCGATCGGCAGCAGCGCCCACTCGTGAGCACCGAACCCGGCCTGGTACTGCTCGAAGATGCGCTTGCGGTCGGGTAGCAGCTGCGACTCGTACTTGCGAATCTGCGCGAGCCCGATCGCGGCACCGATGTCGGGCATGTTGACTTTGAGGCCCTGGTCGATGATGTCGTAGCGCCACGATCCCGGAACGTTCTTCTCGTAGGCGCTTTTGTTTTGTCCGTTGAGCGCGAAGGCGCGCAGAAAGACGTATTCCTCGTCGTTGTCGAACGGGGCGGGCAGGTTGATGCAAATCGCTCCACCCTCGCCCGTGGTGATGTTCTTCACCGAGTGGAGGGAGAAGATCGCCGCGTCTGCCTGCTGGCCGTTGGGCTTGCCCTTGTAGGTGGATCCGATCGAGTGGGCGGCATCGGAGACCACAAAGATGCGGCCGAGTTTCTGCTGCCGAGGGGTCGTCGCGGTGAACATCGCGACGATCTGCGGGTCGGCGAGCACCGCGTGAATGGCATCGTAGTCGGCCGGAAGCCCCCCAATATCGACGGGGATAACGGCCTTCGTGCGGGGGGTGATCGCGGCGCGCAGCTTCTCGGGTGACATCGTAAAGTCATCGTCGACATCCACCATTACGACGGTCGCGCCGAGGTTCATGGCGCACAGCGCTGTCGCACTGTAGGTGTACGCGGGGATGATGACCTCGTCGCCGGGCCCGACCCCGAACCAGTGCAGCATGAGCAGGGCACCCGACGTCCACGAGTTCACACACAGCACGGGGGTGCCGCTGATCTTCGAAATCTCTGCCTCAAGAAGGCGCACCTTGGGACCGGTGGTCAGCCAGCCCGTGTTGGTGAGCGTGTCGTTGACCTCCGCGATCACGTCCGCGTCGATCAGTGGGAGCGAGAAGGGGATGGGCATAGGCAGCTAATCTACCAACGAACTGCGAGAAGGGGACGCGTCAGTCGGTGATCACGCGTGCGCCGTGCACGGGGCCGGTTGCACGAACGACTGTCATGCGCGCGGCACTCAGTGCGATCTGCAGCTCGAGCGCGGAGTCGAGGTCAGCGGTGAGGAACGCCACCGTGGGGCCTGAACCCGAAATGATCCCGGCGAGCGCTCCGTTCTCCTCGCCCAGTTCGAGCACCTGCCCGAGCGAGGGCTGCAGGTGAAGGGCGGGCGCCTGCAGATCGTTGTAGAGGCACTCGGCGAGCATGTGCGGGTCGCCGGCACGCAGGGCCTGCAGCACGTTCGAGTCAACTGACGGGGCGACCTGCGCGGGAAAGATGTCCTGCGAGTGACGGTCGCGGTGCTTATCGAGCTCCTGGTAGACCGCGGGCGTCGACAGCCCGAAATCGGCGAGCGCGAGCACCCACTGAAACTGGCCCTTGGCCAGCGCCGGGCTCAGCTGGTCGCCACGACCGGTGCCGATGGCGGTGCCGCCCGTGAAGGCGAACGGCACGTCGGCTCCCAGCTCCGCCGCGAGTTCGAGCATGTCTTCTCGGGGTAGGCCGGTTGCCCACAGGGTGTCACAGGCCAGGAGGGTTGCCGCGGCATCCGCAGACCCCCCGCCCATGCCGCCGGTTACCGGCACGTGCTTCTCGATTGCCAGCCGCACACCGCCGCGGTACCCGGTGCGGCGCGCCAGCAGTCGGGCAGCCTTGATCGCGATGTTCGAGGCGTCTGTGGGCACCCGCGACAGCTCGACGGTGCCGCTCACCGAGACCGAGAAATCGTCGGCGACGGACGCCCGCACATCTTCGTATAGCGAGACGGCTTGGTAGGCGATCGCCACATCGTGGTAGCCGTCGTCGAGCAACGAACCGACCTTGAGGAAGACGTTAATCTTGCCCGGGGCGCGGGTGTGTACCGTCGTCGGCGCGGGCTCGGGTGTCATGACTCCAACCTAGCGTCACCAGTCTGGGCGGCCGTCCCCTCGCCTGAGGTAACCCCTCCCGCCCGTCCCGTGATGATGGAAGGGCGGGAGGGCTTACCTCAGCTCGCGGAGCGCGCGATCGCTAGGTACTGGTCGACGTTCAGTTCCTCACCGCGGGCAGTCGGGGCCACACCGGCAGCTTCGAGACGCGCGGATGCCGCCGCCGAGTCCCCGAGAACCGTCGCGAGCGCCTGCCGCAGCATCTTGCGCCGCTGCTGGAACGCCGCATCCACCAACTGGAACGTTGCCAGCCGCTCGGCCTCGGTGCCCGGCTGGTCGTGTCGCTCGAAGCGCACCAGAATCGAGTCAACGTTTGGCACCGGCCAGAAAACCTGGCGGCTCACCTTGCCCGCCGTCGAAAACTCGCCGTACCACGCCGACTTCACGCTCGGGGCGCCGTAGACCTTGCTGCCCGGCCCCGCGGCCACGCGCTCGCCGACCTCGGCCTGCACCATCACCAGTCCCCGCTGCAGAGTCGGGAAGTGCTCGAGGAAGTGCAGCAGCACCGGCACCGACACGTTGTACGGCAGGTTGGCAACGAAAACAGTGGGGTCGCCGGGCAGCTCGGTCACGCGCAGGGCATCGTCGGTGATGACCGTCAGTTGGGCATCCGGCTGCATCGTGCCTACTGTGAGCGGTAACTGTGCCGCGAGCCGCTTGTCGATCTCGACTGCGACGACGGATGCACCGGTCTCCAGCAGCCCCAGGGTCAACGAACCGAGTCCCGGACCCACCTCCACCACCGTTTCACCGGCTACCACACCCGCCGACTTCACGATGCGTCGCACCGTGTTGGCGTCGATGACGAAGTCCTGGCCGAGCTTTTTGGTGGGCTGGATGCCGAGCAGATCCGCCAGGTCCCTGATTTCGGCGGGGCCGAGCAACTCGCTCACGCGAGGTCCGAGTGCGGGCCGTCAGCGGGCGGCAGCACCGGCTCGGCATCCCACGATCCGTAGACCTCTTCGGTGGTCGACGAGATTTGCGCGGCAAGCATCGACACGTCGGTCTCGAGGTGGGCGGCCATCGCCCGAAGGGTAGTGGGGATGAGGTACGGCGAGTTGGGGCGACCTCGGTAGGGCTGCGGCGTCAGGTACGGGGCATCCGTCTCGATCAGGATGCGCGCGCGCGGAATGACCTCGAGTGCCTCGCGCAGCCCGTCCGCGTTCTTGAACGTGACGGTGCCCGCGAACGACAGGTACCAGCCGTGGTGCGCGCAGAGCCTGGCCATCTCGGCATCTCCGCTGAAGCAGTGGAACACCGTGCGTTCGGGCGCGCCGACCCTCAGCAGGGTCGCGATGACCTCGGCGTGGGCATCCCGATCATGAATCTGCAGGGCAAGGCTGTGACGCTTGGCGATCTCGATGTGGGCCTCGAACGCGCGCACCTGGTCGGCCCGATCGCGATGTTCTGTCGTGCGGAAGAAGTCGAGACCCGTCTCGCCGACGGCACGCACGCGGGGGCGACCGGCAAGCTCGTCGATTTCGGCGAGCGCGCTGTCTAGTTCACCGGATGCCACATACCGAGCAACCTCGTTGGGGTGAAGCGCTACGGCCGCGAGCACGCGGGGCTCCCGTGACGCCACCTCCGCAGACCACCTCGAGGTCTCGAGGTCACCGCCTACCTGCACAACCCCCCGCACGCCCACACTGGACGCGCGATCGAGGTGTTCGCGGTAGTCGAGTTGCTGGCCTTCGATGCCATCACTGATCTCGAGGTGGGTGTGGTTGTCATAGACACCAACGGTCAGGGCTTCGGGCAGCGGTGGGTACTCGAGGTCGCGCGACCCGTCCGTTGCCCGGTGGCGGAGGTGCGCCTCGCTACTCACCCGGTGCTTCCTCGATGCGCGGGAACAGTGACGTTTCAAGGGGGACAACGCGGGTTGCCCCGCTCCACTCCCACGCGGTGCTGATCGGCTGTTGCTCGGCGAGGCCGGGGGCACCAAGTGCCTCCCACAACCGCGTGGTTGCCAACGGAAGCACCGGTGACAGCAGGATCGCGAGCGTTCCGAGCCCGTGAACAGCGGTGGCCAGTACTGTCCCGAGTCTCGCGCGCTGCTCGGGGTCTTTGGCGAGCGCCCACGGTTCGTTCTCGGTGATGTACCCGTTGAGGGCGTCGACGAGCTGCCAGATCGAGGCGAGCGACTCGTTGATCGCGAACGTGTCGATTGCGGCATCCGCCTCGCCCGTCACGCGCTTCTCGATGTCGAGGATCGCTTCGTCGAGGGGGGCAGCGGGAACCGCACCATCGAAGTACTTGGTGACCATCGCGATTACCCGCGAAGCGAGGTTTCCGAAACCGTTGGCAAGCTCGGACTGGTAGCGGGCACTCAGGTCTTCCCAGCTGAACGAGCCGTCCTGTCCGAAGGTGATCGCGGAAAGGAAATAGTAGCGAAAGGCGTCAGACCCGAACGTGTCAGTGATCTGCGCGGGAGCGATGCCGGTGAGTTTCGACTTGCTCATCTTCTCGCCGCCGACGAGCAACCACCCGTGACCGAAGACCTGTCGGGGAACCTGCAGCCCCGCAGCCATCAACATCGCGGGCCAGATCACGGCGTGGAACCGGGCGATGTCTTTGCCCACGATGTGCACTGCCGGCCAGCGACGCTCAAGCTGCTCCTCGTCGACACCGTAGCCGACTGCGGTGACGTAGTTGAGCAGAGCGTCGAACCAGACATACACGACGTGACTGTCGTCCCACGGTACTTTGACGCCCCAGTCGAAGCTCGACCGGGAGATGGACAGGTCGGCGAGGCCCTGTGTGACGAACTGCACGATCTCGTTGCGCACACTCACGGGTTGCACGAAGTCGGGCTGGTTTGCATAAAGGTCGAGCAGCTTCTGCTCGAAAGCGCTCATACGGAAGAAATAGTTCTTCTCTTTGAGAAGCTCGACCGGGCGGCCATGGATCTTGCAGACGAGCTGGCCGGCATAGTCGCCGTCTTCAGTCTCGAGCAGATCATCGAGCTGCTTGTATTCCTCACAACCGACGCAGTAGTAGCCCTCGTACTCGCCCGAGTAGATGTGGCCGTCGTCGTACAGCTTCTGCAGAAAGAGTGCGACGCCTCTCTCGTGGCGTGGCTCGGTCGTGCGGATGAAGTCGTCGTTGCGAATGTCGATCGTCTGAAGCAGCGGCTTCCAGGCGGTCTCGACAAGGTTGTCGGCCCAGGCCTGCGGGGAGGTGTCGTTAGCGATCGCGGTGCGCAGGATCTTCTGACCGTGCTCATCGGTGCCGGTGAGTAGCCAGGTGTTGTCGCCACGCTGCCGGTGCCAGCGGGCAAGCACGTCCGCCGCCACCTCCGTGTACGCGTGCCCGATGTGAGGCACATCGTTGACGTAGAAGATGGGCGTCGTGATGTAGAAGGAGTCGCCGGCGGCCATGCGTCAAGTCTACGGATGCGGCGAGGTGTGTTTCGGCGTGCCTCGATCAGCGGGCAGCGAGTGCTCCCTCATAGAGTTCGCGGCGGCTGAGGCCCGTCGCGTCTGCGACTTCTGCAGAGGCATCCTTCAGCTTCGCGCCCGCCGCCACGAGTGACGCCACCTGTGCGATTGCCGTCGGCAGGTCGGATGCCACCGCCGCAGCCCCGGCAACGACGAGGCAAATCTCTCCGCGAGCCCCCGAGCTGAAGTAGTCCGCTACCTCCCGTGCGCTCCCCCGCCGGATCTCTTCATGCAGTTTGGTCAGCTCCCGACACACCGCGACCCGTCGGTCATCACCGAGCGCCGTCGCGAGATCGGCGAGCGCCGCGGGTAGGCGGTTGGGCGACTCGAAGAACACCATCGTGCGTGGCTCGCGCGCGAGGGCGCGAAAGTACGGGATGCGCCCCTTGCGTGGCAGAAAGCCTTCGAAGGTGAAACGGTCGGTCGGCAGTCCCGACAGCGCGAGTGCGGTGAGCACGGCACTGGGCCCGGGCAACGCGGTGACGGTCACCCCGGCTGCGGCGGCGGCAGCGACCAGAGGGAATCCGGGATCGCTGATCGCGGGCATCCCGGCGTCGGTGAGAACAAGCAGATCGATGTCGCGGGCCAACTCGACGAGTTCGGCGGCCTTCTCCGATTCGTTGTGCTCATGCAGGGCAATCAGCCGCGGCCGATTTTCGATGCCGAGTGCTCGCATCAGGTGGATGGTCGTTCGCGTGTCTTCGCTGGCGATGACCTCGGCATTCGTGAGGGCCTCGACCAGCCGTCTCGACGCGTCCCCCAGGTTGCCGATCGGGGTCGCCGCGAGAATGATCATGCGCCATTCTCTCAACCAGCGCCGAAGTACCATGAATCACATGGCCGACCGGGACTTCGACGAGATGCTCGACTCGTCGATTTCGACCGGTGCGCTCGACGTCGATACCGCGAACCATCAGGCACAACCGATCGGGTCGCGCCTCGATGAGTGGTGGGATTCTCGTACGCCGCTGACGCACACGATCCTGCGGTGGCTGGGGCCGGTCATGGTCGTGGTCATCGCCGCGGTGACCCGACTGGTCACTCTCGGCAGCCCTAAGGTTCTGGTGTTCGACGAAACCTTTTATGTGAAGGATGCCTGGACTCTCGTCAATCTCGGGTACGAGGCGTCATGGCCCGCCGAGGCAGACCAGCTCTTCACCGGGGGGCAGACAAACATCTTCCTCACTGATCCGTCGTTTGTGGTGCACCCGCCGCTCGGCAAGTGGCTCATCGGACTAGGACTGGTCGCGCTCGGGCCAGACAACTCGTTTGGCTGGCGTATCGCCACGGCCCTCGCTGGCATCCTCGCGGTCATTCTGATCATGCTGATCGCAAAGAAGCTCTTCAGATCGACCCTGCTCGCCACGATCGCCGGGCTGCTCATGGCAATTGAGGGAAACGCGATCGTGATGAGCAGGGTGAGTCTGCTCGATAACTTCGTCATGCTTTTCGCACTGCTGGGCTTCGGAGCAATTCTTATGGATCGGCAGTTCAGCGCCGTACGCCTGTCTGCGTGGATCTTCGAGCGAGAGAAGGCGGGGCGCAATACCGACTGGGGCCCGGCGCTGCTCTGGCGGCCGTGGCTGATTGCCGCCGGCGTGGCATTTGGCGCCACGGCAGCAGTGAAGTGGAGCGGCCTCTACTTTCTTGCGGCCTTCGCCGTGTACACGCTCGTCGTCGACGCTCTTGATCGGCGACGTTCGGGCATCCAGTTCTGGTTGAGTGGCACGGTCTTCAAGCAGGCCCCGGTCACCTTCATGATGACGGTGCCGGTGGCAACCGCCGTGTATCTGTCCAGCTGGATCGGCTGGTTTCTCAGCGACAACGGTTACAACCGCCTGTGGGCCACCCAGCCAGGCAACGCGTGGCAGGGTGCGCTCTCCTGGGTTCCATCGAGCATCCAGAGTCTGTGGCACTTCCAGGTGGCCACCTTTAACTACCACGTCGGTGAGACCAGACCCCACGGCTATGAGGCTAACCCCCTGACATGGCTGCTGATGGTCAGGCCGACGAGCATGTACTACCGGGGCTCGGTGCTCGGTGAGGATGGCTGCGGCTTCTCCAATTGCGGATCCTCAATTACGGGCATCGCTAACCCGATCATCTGGTGGGCGGCCACCGCCGCCGCCGTGTACCTCGTCTATCGACTGGTGCGATTGCGTGAGTGGCGGGTCGGCCTGATCCTTGCCGGGCTCGGCGCGGGATACCTGCCCTGGCTGCTCTACCTGAACCGCACCGTCTTTCAGTTCTACACGATCGCGTTCGAGCCGTATCTGCTGCTCGCGTTGACGTTCGTGATCGGGCTGATCCTCGGTTCACGGGACGACCCTGCCTGGCGGCGGGTAAGCGGGATGCGAACAGTCGCGGTGTTCCTCGCGGTCGCTGTCGCCACGAGCATCTTCTTTTGGCCACTCTGGACAGGAATGCAGATCGATTACAGCTACCTGAGCGCCCACTGGTGGTTCGACACCTGGCGATAGGCCAATTCGCCGACTTTTCCGCAGCCGCCATGACGACCGAGCCCACGAATGTGCGGCACACGATCGGGCGTAACCTCACGAAATGACCGCCCGCCCGTCCGGTAGCGTGAACGCATGGCAGATCGCGAATACGGATTCCGCACCAGGGCAATTCACGCAGGCAACATCCCGGATGCGGTCACCGGCGCACGCGCACTGCCCATCTACCAGACGAGCGCTTTCGTCTTCGATGACACCGCGGATGCCGCGGCCCGCTTTGCCCTGCACAAGTACGGCAACGTCTACTCGCGACTGTCTAACCCCACCGTCGCCAGTTTCGAAGAGCGTGTCGCATCCCTCGAGGGCGGACTTGGAGCGGTCGCCACCGCGAGCGGTCTCGGTGCGCAGTTCATTACATTTGCCTCCCTGGCCGGCGCGGGTGACCACATCGTCTCGTCGGCAAGCCTCTACGGCGGTTCGGTGACGCAACTGGATGTCACGTTGCGGCGTTTTGGCGTGGACACGACCTTCGTGCGCAGCTCAGACCCGGTCGACTACGCCGCGGCGATCACCGACAAGACCAAGTTGATCTTCGCGGAGACCATCGCGAACCCCTCCGGCGAGATCGCCGACCTCGAGGGTCTCGCCGAGGTCGCGCACGCTCATCACCTGCCGCTGATCGTGGACTCGACTGTGGCGACGCCGTATCTGAGCCGTCCCATTGAGTGGGGAGCCGACGTCGTCGTGCACTCCGCGACCAAGTTTCTGGGCGGGGCGGGAACGACTCTCGGTGGTGTCGTGGTGGAGTCGGGCCGATTCCACTGGGCGAACGAGCGCTTCCCGCACTTCGACGAGCCGGTGCCGTCATACGGCGGCCTGAACTGGCACGGCAACTTCGGCGAGTACGCGTTTCTCACCCGCTTACGCGCCGAGCAGCTTCGCGACATCGGGCCCGTGCTCGCCCCGCACTCCGCGTGGCTACTCGCGACGGGCGTCGAGACTCTTCCCTTCCGCATGCAGGCGCATGTCGACAACGCGCGCATCGTCGCCGAGTGGCTCGACGCCGACCCCCGCATCGAGAAGGTGTTGTGGGCGGGCCTGCCGCAGCATCCGCACTACGACCGCGCGAAGAAGTACCTGCCGAAGGGTCCGGGAAGCGTGTTCAGCTTCATCGTTAACGGCGGCCGGAAGGCCGGTCAGAAGTTCATCGAGTCGGTGAACCTGGCAAGCCACCTCGCCAACATCGGGGATGCTAAGACGCTGGTGATTCATCCGGCATCCACCACTCACGCCCAGCTCACCGAGCAGCAGCTCATCGACGCGGGCGTGCTGCCCGGGGTCGTGCGCATCAGCGTGGGAATAGAAGACCCCGAAGATATCGTTGATGACCTTGACCAGGCACTCGCCGAAGCTGTGAAGGGTTAGACATGTCGATCGCCACAGTGCCTTCGCAAGAGGTACAGACCACCCAGCTCGCCAATGGACTCACCTGCGACCTGCCAGCTAGCTCGCCGCTGGCGAAGCTGCTGAAGTCGCAGCGCACCTGGATCGGCCCATCGGCGAAAGACCGCCTCGCAATCTTGCGCAAGGCGAAGTCAATCGCGATCGTTGGCGCCTCGCCCAACCCGTCGCGTTCGAGCTATTTCGTCGCCACCTACCTGCTGCAGTCCAGCGACTACACGGTGTACTTCGTCAACCCGATGGTCGACGAGATCCTCGGCCATAGGTCGTACAAGTCCCTCGCCGACCTGCCCGAGGTTCCCGACATCGTGGATGTGTTCCGTAAGGCCAGCGATATTCCGTCGGTAATCGACGAGGCCATCGCGGTCGGCGCGAAGACGGTGTGGGTGCAGCTGGGCATTTGGAACCAAGATGCGGCGATCTACGGCGAGTCGAAAGGTCTCACGATCGTCATGGATCGCTGCCTCAAGATCGAGCATGCGCGCTTCCACGGCGGACTTCACCTGCTCGGCTTCGACACCGGCGTGATCACGTCACGCAAAACCGTGCGCTAGGGCACAGGTAGACGCTCGCGTCGCCGGTCAGGAAACAGACTAGGGTCGCCGGGCCCACATCCATGACGGCGCCATAGACAGTTTTCGCATCCCGCCCTCCAATCCCAGGTCGGCAGCAGAGGTGGTCAACGCGAGGTGGCGCAGATCTGGGTCGGGTAGCTCGACTTCACCCGGGCTGGGGGTCATGGCAGCTCCAGTTGTTCGAGGGAGGTGACGGGCAGACGGCACGTGAAGTCCTCGCAGACGTAGGCGGTAGCCGTGCCCG
>Ga0105046_10006016_pt1 | contig 19144 bp, 13 predicted proteins | sample MAT03_FD_78385 | JGI IMG/M metagenome (GOLD analysis project Ga0105046, IMG submission 78385) | Freshwater microbial communities from Lake Fryxell liftoff mats and glacier meltwater in Antarctica - MAT-03 (megahit assembly) | ecosystem: Environmental > Aquatic > Freshwater > Ice > Liftoff... | reverse complement strand
TCCAGCACGGCCATGAACGCCTCCTGCGGGATGGTCACGCTGCCGATGTTCTTCATCCGCTTCTTGCCCTTCTTCTGCTTCTCGAGCAGTTTGCGCTTGCGGCTGATGTCGCCGCCGTAGCACTTGGCCAGGACGTTCTTGCGGAAGGCCTTGATGGTCTCGCGGGCGATGACCTTGCCGCCGATGGCGGCCTGGATGGGGATCTCGAACTGGTGGCGGGGGATCTGCTCGCGGAGGCGGGAGACCAGGCCGCGGCCGCGGACCTCGGCGCGCTCGCGGTGGACGATGACGGCCAGTGCCTCGACGGCGTCGCCGTTGATGAGGATGTCGAGCTTGACGAGGTTGTCGGCGCGATAGCCGGTGATCTCGTAGTCCATGGTGCCGTAGCCGCTGGTGAGGCCCTTCATCTTGTCGAAGAAGTCGTAGATGATCTCGGCCAGGGGCATCTCGAACTGGACCATCTCGCGGCTGTTGCTCACGAAAGTCTGGGCCTTGTAGACGCCCCGGCGGTCGAGGCAGAGCTTCATCACGTCGCCGATGTACTGCTTGGGGAGCATGATCTCGACGCGGCAGATGGGCTCGCGGATCTCCTCGATGTGGCCGGGGTCGGGGAGGTCGGCGGGGTTGTGGACCTCGAGCAACTGCATGTGGTCGGGGACGTCGCGGAAGTGGGCACCCTCGGGATCGACCGGCTTCAGGACCTGACCGTTGGAGCCCGTGACGGTGTCCTTGCCCCTGATGAGGACCTGATAGGAGACGGTGGGGGCGGTCTGGACGATCTCGACCCCGCCCTCGCGCTCGAGACGTTCCTGGACGATGTCCATGTGGAGCAGGCCGAGGAAGCCGCAGCGGTAGCCGAAGCCCAGCGCCTCGGAGTGGACGGGCTGGAAGGTGAAGGACGAGTCGTTGAGGCTGAGTTTCTCGACGGCGTCGCGGAGCATCTCGAAGTCGCTGCCCTTGCCGTCCTCGCTGGTGGCGGGGTAGAAGTCGCAGAAGACGACCTGGCGCGGGGGCTGATAGCCGGGGAGGGCCTCGGTCGCGGGGTTGTTCTCGAGCGTGACGGTGTCGCCGATGCGGACATCGGCGAGCGTGCGGATGGCGGCGACGAGATAGGCGGTCTCGCCCGGGCCGATGGCGCCGCCTGGGAGGCGGTAGGGCTTGGGGTTCATCTTCCCGATCTCGGAGACCTGGAAGGTGCGGCCGATGCCCATCATGCGGATCTTGTCGCCGACCTTGAGCGAGCCGTCGAAGACGCGGACGTAGACGATCACGCCGCGGTAGTCGTCGTAGACGGCGTCGAAGATGAGGGCGCGGAGCTGGGTGCTTACCGGGGGGCGCGGGGCGGGGAGCTGGTCGCAGATCGCCGCGAGGAGCTCGGGAATGCCGACGCCGGTCTTGGCGGAGACCTGGAGGCAGTCCTCGGCCTTGAAGCCCAGGGTCTGCTCGATCTCTTCGGCCACCTCGATGGTGCGTGCTGAGGGGAGGTCGATCTTGTTGATGACCGGGATGATGTGCAGGTTCTCGTTGATGGCGAGATAGGCGTTGACGAGGGTCTGGGCCTGCACGCCCTGCGTGGCGTCGACGACGAGGATGGCCCCCTCGCAGGCCTTGAGGGCGCGGGAGACCTCGTAGTTGAAGTCGACGTGGCCGGGTGTGTCGATGAAGTTGAGCATGTAGAGCTCGGGGGCACCGGTGCCGGCAGCGGGTGCGGTCGTCGCGCCGGAGGTCTCCTCCTCGCCCGTCGTCGCCCCGCGCTCGGGGTGGTCGGATTCGAGGGCATCGGCCTTGTGGCCGGGGATGTGATGGTGATAGACGGTGACAGCGGAGGCCTTGATGGTGATGCCGCGCTCGCGCTCGATGTCCATCGAGTCGAGGATCTGCTCGCGCGCCTCGCGGGCGGAGACGGCGTTGGTCGCTTGCAGGAGCCGGTCGGCGAGGGTGCTCTTGCCGTGGTCGATGTGGGCGATGATCGAGAAGTTGCGGATGTGCGGCGTCTGTGGGGGCATTCGGGGGGATGGTAGGGAGGGGGAAGGGGAGTGGCGGGAAGTGCCGCCGACTCCCCGCGGGGCGCGGCGAGTCGGCGGCCCGCGGTGCGAACATGCAACGGCGGCGATCCTGCGCGGCGGGAAGGACCGCTCCCTTACGGTCGCGGCTCGGTTAGCGGGGGAGCGACCGTCGTTTGGAGCGCGATCGTGCGCTCGATCTCTTCCAGCACGATCTCGGGGTGTGTGAACTGGAGGACGTGGCCCGCGGCGGGGATGGTGACGAGGCGAGAGCCGGGGATGTCGGCGTGGAGGGGGAAGGCCTGGAGTTCGGGGGGAGTCACGCGGTCGTCGGCGCCGGCGATGATGGTGACGGGGAGGGTGAGAATGGAGTAGCGGGGGGACATGGCGCGGAGGCCGGGGGTGAGGAGGCGCATGTCGCGGGACTCGGCGCGGAACGCCGCGGGGCGGATGGCGAGGTCGGTGAGGGTGCGGACGTAGTCGGGCGGGGGTGTGGTATCGCCGAAGGCGCGCTGGAAGAGGCGGGGGGCGACGACCGCCGCGAGCGGGACGAACGCGGTCTCGAGGAAGAGGTCGCCGATGACGGGCGTGGCGGCGACATCGTTGAGGGTGCTGGCGTAGCGCTCGCGGCCGTAGGCGACGGGGCCGATGAGCACGAGCGCGGCGGGCTCGCCCGGATATTCGAGGGCGTAGGCGAGGGCGACCGCCGCGCCCCAGGAGTGACCGACGAGGACGGGGCGTTCGACGCCCATGGCGTCCAGGAGGTCGTGCAGGGCGCGGGCGTGGTCGCGGGGGCCGAGGGCGTCTGCGCGTGGGCGGCGCGTGAACCCGTGTCCGGGGCGGTCGTAGGCGATGGCGCGGGAGCGCTCGCCCAGGCGAACGAGGATGGATTGGGTGAAGTCGTTGATGGAGCCGACGCTGCCGTGGATGCAGACGATGGTCGGTCCGGAGGGTGCGGGGTCGGACGGACTCCGCTCGACGACGTGGAAGGCGCGGCCACCCGTCTCGACGAGGCGTCCCTGCGGGGGGTGGCGTCGCTGGGCGAAGTGGGCGTGGATCGAGCCGCAGCCGGCGAGGGCGGCGGCGATCATCGCCAAGGCGACGGGGCGGAGGTCGATCGGGGGCATGCGCGGAGCGTACGGCCCGGGACCGCCGGGAGGGTCAGTGCAGGCTGACGCGCCGGCCGAAGGCCGCGATGCGGACGGCGTAGGCGGCGAGGGCGATGATGACGGCCAGGGCGATGAGGGCCGGGAGGCCGTACCACGCGGACAGGTCGAGCGTGGCGGGGACGGCGCGGAGGGCGTTGGCGACGAAGAGCTGGGCCGCGAAGGCGAGCACGCCCACGCGGGTGAGGATCAGCGCGGAGAGGACGGCGGGGACGACGGCGACGGCGAGGCCGACGTACCCGGCGGAGAGGTCGGCGTAGATCGCGATGAGGGCGATGACGAGCATCGCGGTCGCGGCGAGGGTATTGCGCGAGAGGGCGCGCAGGCCGACGAGGAGGAAGGTGAAGAGGAGGGCGGTGGCGAGCGCCTCGGCCGCGGCGTTGGCGATGTTGGCCAAGGCGTGGCCCATGCCGATGAGGGCGTCGGTCCCGGCGGTGATGGGCGTAGGAAGGGGCTTTCCGCCTAGGAGGGCGATGATGGGGAAGACGCCGCCCGCCGCGAGCGAGCCCAGCCCCGCGAGGCAACCGATGAGCAGGTCGCGTCCGACGAGGGGATCGGTGAGGCGGCCTTCGAGGAGGCGGCTCCACGCAATGAGCGCCTTGGGCCAGACCTTGCGGATGAAGGGCTCGAGGGCGGTGTAGATGAGCCACCAGATCATGGCGAAGAAGACGGCGCGGACGAGCGGATGGCCGAAGGGCTCGCGCGAGATCATGGCCCCGAGGCTGCCCTGCGCCAGGATGGCGGCGGCCCAGTAGACGGCCAGCGCGAAGAGGCCCACGCGGGCGGCCCCGCGCTTGTCGCCCCGCCCTTGGCGCGTGTGCTTCCATGCGAGGAAGCCGCCGAAGACGTAGATGCAGAACTGGGTGACCATCGAGGCAACGCCCGCGAGATCGATCGCGTCGGCGGGCGCCGCGGCGGGGGGCGTGGGGGTGTTCCAGGGGCCGAAGACCCGGAACCAGACGGGACGGCCGCGTTCGAGCGCGGCCTCGACGCGGAGTGGGTCGCCGCCGGCGCTGCTCTCCCACGCGAGGCGTTCATCGGCGGGGACGGCGGGCGTCCACGAGGGGAGGGCGGACGTGAAGGCGGACTGGTTGAGGCCCGCCGCGGCGAAGGCGACCGACCAGTCGAAGGGCGCGGCGGGGGGCTCGGCGGGGGTGATGGGGGCGACGGCCTCGAAGAGGGTGAGGTTGCCGCGGGTGTCGAGGAGGAGGCGGGTGTGGCCGCGCTCGTGGGCGCTGGGGGTGTTGAAGTCCGGGAAGCGTTGATACCAGGTCGCGGGGAGGAGCTGGTCGGGGGACTGGCGATGCCAGTACACGAGCGGGGCGCCGGAGTGATCCCGGAGCGCGTTCCACCGGGCGGGGCTGGGGTCGGCGGCGACGTGGTCGAGGACCCTGCGGTCGGCGAAGAAGCCCCGCGCGAGATCGCTGGCGGGGGCGTTCCAACCGAAAGTCGCGAGGGCCTCGCGGGCCTTGAGGCTCAGGACGTCGGGCGGGAGGTCGAGCCGGACGTGGGCGGGCAGGGAGAGCCGTGCCTGAAGGGCGAAGAGGGCGAGCAGGCCGACGAGGAACCCGCCGAACATGGCCGCGGCGACGGCGGGGCGGAGTGCGCCCGAACGGCCCGAGGACGCGATCAACTCGGGGGAGGGCGTCTCGCCCGCGGCGAGGGTCGCCGCGAGGGCGTCGCCTCCGGGGAGGCCGCCGGCGACGGCCGCGGCGGAGGCGGGTCGGAGGGCGGGATCGGGGTCGAGGCATCGCATGACGATGCGCTCGACGCCGTCGTCGATGTCGTGGACGATGGTGGAGAGGCCCGCCGGGCGGGTGCCCGCCTCGTGCCGGGCCTTGAGCTCGTCGAGGGAGGTCGCGCTGTGGGCCGGGCGGCCGGTGAAGAGCTCGTAGAGGACCAGGCCCAGCGAGTAGATGTCGGAGCGGCGCGTGACCTCGCGCCCCGCGAGCTGTTCGGGGGCCATGTACGCCGGGGTTCCCGCGGCGATGTCGCCCTTGGCGGCGAGCTCCTCCGGGACGCCGGCGACGCCGAAGTCGGTGAGGCGGGCGTTGCCCCCGCCGTCGATCATGATGTTCGCGGGCTTGAGGTCGCGGTGGATCAGCCCCTTGGCGTGGGCCGCGGCGAGGCCGGCGCAGATCTGGCGGGCGAGGTCGGCGCCCTTGTCGGCCGATGGACGGCCGATGCGGCGAAGGAGGGAGGCCAGATCCTCGCCGTCGATGTACTCCATCGAGAGGCAGAGGTGCGTCTGGCCGTCGGTGCCGGTGACGCGGGCGATGTCGTAGACGCGGCAAACGTTGGGGTGGCCGACGGTGCGCGCCAGGCGAACCTCGGCGTTGAAGCGTTCGAGCAGGCTCGATGAGTCGTCGGTGCCCGGCGGGAGGAACTTGAGCGCCACCTGCGCGTCGAGCGTCAGGTCGTCGGCGCGATAGACCTCGCCCATGCCCCCCTTGCCCAGGCGGGTGATGATGCGGTACCGCCCTGCCAGGACCTCGCCGGGCTGGAACGTGTGGCTCCGGCGCCCGCCCGCGGTGGGTAGGGTGACGGCCGAGGCCGACGCTCCCGCCCGCGAACCGATGGGGACGGTGTACCCCGACGAGCCGCCCGCCACCGAGCCCGGTTTGAGGTCCGCCGTGACGTCAAGCCCCGACGGCGTCCCGTCGCCCGGACGGGAGAGGTCTTGAGACGGGGATTTGCGGTCCTGGGGCCCCACGCGGGCAGTGTACAGGGGGACGGATAGGGGCGCATGACCTTTTCGACCGGCTGGGCTTGGGTGGAAGTCGGCCTGATGAGCGTCAGGGGGCCGCTGAACGACCCTTCATGGGTGTTTCAGCGGAGCCGCATGACGCGTTTTCTATCTTCCCCTGCATCGATTGGACGCGTCCGATATCGACATCGATCCCGCCTCCGAAACCAAGCAGCCCGCACTCCGGACGTTCCGGGTGCGGGCCGTTTTCGTGGGTAGGTTCCTGCGGCTGGGCGGATCAGTCCTTGACGGCGACGAGTTCGTACACGGGCGGAAGCTGGAGGAAGCTCGCGGGGTCGCGGCTGGCCTCGGCCCACGTCTGGTTGAACGCCGCCTGGTCCTCGGCGGTGATGAATCCGCCCTCGACCAGCTTGGGGACGAAGGTCTGCCAGAAGCTGTTGGGCCAGTGCCACATCTGCGACCCCGGACGGGCGACGCGCTGGATGACGTCGAGGTGCTCGACGCGGAAGCCGTGCTTCTGGAAGAGGCCCGGCAGGCGGCCCATGACGTCGGTGTCTCCGCCGCGGGTCCGCCAGCTTGCGCCCACGGCGTTGATGACCTTGGTGAAGGGCTCGCGTCGAGGGGCGAGGGTCATGGAGCGTTCGTAGTTGAAGTAGTCCTGCACGGCGACCCGCCCGCCCCGGCGGAGGAGACGGGCCAGGCCTCGAACGACGTCCTCGGGCCGGGAGAGGAAGCAGAAGACCCAGCGGGCGAAGGCGACGTCGATCCCCGACTCGCCCGGCAGGACGGTCCCCAGGTCCTGCACGTCCCCCAGCACGCGGTCGATGTGCAGATGCTTCCGGGCCATGGCCTGGTCGTGCAACTGCTTGAGGAAGCCGGCGGACTCGTCGACGGCGATCACCCGCCCGGTGGGGCCGACGATCTGGGCGAGGTCGAGGGTCGCGTCGCCGGGACCGCACCCGATGTCGAGCACGGTCATGCCCGGCTGGATGCCGGCCTTCTCCCACAGGTTGTGCGTCGGGGCCGACCACAGCCGGTGCTGCAACCCGAGGCGGAAGGACTCGTCGTGGCCGGTCCCGAGGATGTACTCGGCATCGGGCGTGCGCGCGGTGGGGGTGGTGGGCATGGGGAGAAAGGATAGGAATGGACGCGCCCCCCCGGGGGGGCGCGTTCCTCACGCGTGATCTCGCGACTGGCCCCTCGTCCTACCCTGCGACCTTGAGCCGGGTGCCCAGCGCGACAACGCCGTTCCTCTCCGTGCGGGGCCGGCTGGGGCGGGTGGTCGCGACGCTCTCGGCCCGCGGCGTCCCCCGGCTCGCGCGGCGGGCCTACGCGCTCGAGCTGACCTCGACTTTCTTCTTCTCCATCACGCTGGCGGCGATCGAGGGCGGGGTGGTGGCGGTGCTCGCCCGCCAGACCTTCGCGGGCGTCGTCCCCGAGCGGCCGCTGAACTTGGCCGTCGGCCTGCTGGGATCGATGGAGGCCCTGGCCAACATCCTGAGCTTCTTCTGGTCAGCCGCGGGGCAGGGCCGGGCCAAGATCGCGCTCATCAATGTTCTGCAGGTGGCGACGATCGCGGCGATCGCGGCGACGTCGGTCCTGCCGCGGACGCCCGCCGGGCTGTGGATGCTCGTCGGGGTGGTGCTGATCGCCCGCGTCTGCTGGTCGGGGATCCTCACCATCCGCCCCACGGTCTGGCGGGCGAACTACGCCCGGGACGTCCGTGCGGGGATCGTGGGGCGCTTCTCGATCGTCCAGATGCTGATCGTCGCCGCCGTCGCGTCGCTGCTGGGGTGGGCGCTCGATCGCCACGCCGGGTCGTACGCGGTCGCGGTCCCCGCGGCGTGCGTGCTGGGGGTCGGCGCGGTCCTCTTCACCAGCCGCATCCGCGTGCGCGGGCAGCGCCGGCTCCTGCGACGCGAGCGCGAGGGCGCCCCGCCGATGCGGCCTTGGCACGGCCCGCTGATCGTCTGGCGCGTGCTCCGGAAGGATGTCCGCTACGCCCAGTTCATGCTCTGCATGTTCGTGCTGGGCGTGGGCAACATGATGATGGTGGCCGTGCTCGTCCCCACCCTCAAGGAGCGTTTCGACGAGGGGTACCTGGGCAGCATCCTGATCACCACCGTCATCCCCTCGATCGTGATGGCCCTGGCCATCCCCGCGTGGGCCCGCTTCCTGGACCGCGCCCACGTCGTCCGCTTCCGGGCAATCCAAAGCTGGGCCTTCGTGATCTCCGGGGGCGCGTTCCTGCTGGCGGTTGCCCTCGGCGACATCCGCCTTATGTTCGTCGGTGCCGTCTCGCAGGGCATCGCCCTGGGCGGGGGCACGCTCGCCTGGAACCTCGGCCACGTCGACTTCGCCCCGCCCAGCGAGACCAGCCAGTACATGGCCACCCACGTCACGCTCAACGGCGTGCGGGGCCTCATCGCCCCCATCCTCTCGATCGCCCTCTACGAGTCGTTCAAGCACGCGGGCATGGACGCCGACACCTGGATCTTCGCGATCTCCCTTCTCTTCAGCACCGCCGGAGGCGTCGGCTTCGTCTCGCTGTACCTCTCCATGGGTCAGGCGGCCAGGGTCGTGGGTCGCGCGGCGTGAGACGACGTTGAACGAGCCCCGAGCGTGAGCGAGCGGAAGGCCGGGCGTTCTCGGCATTCCCAAGCTCGACCGCCGGGTGTCACGATGACAGGCACACGCCGGCCCCGTTGGTCCGCGAACCCCCTGCCCCGTACCGTCCCCCATGAAGCCGATCGACCTCCGTTCGGACACCGTCACCCGTCCGACGCCCGCGATGATCCAGGCGATGGCCCGCGCCGAGGTCGGCGATGACGTCCTGGGGGACGACCCCACCGTCATCCGACTCCAGGATGCCGTCGCCGCCCACCTGGGCAAGGCCGCGGCGTGCTACGTCCCCTCGGGCACGATGGCCAACCAGACCGCCATCCGCGCCCAGACCGAGCCGGGCGACGAGGTGCTCTGCCACGAGGGAAGTCACATCATCCATTACGAGACGGGCTCGCCCGCCGCGCTCTCGGGCGTGATGATCCGTCCGCTCTCCGGCGACCGGGGGCAGTTCGACCCCGAGGACGTCGAGCACGCGGCCCGCCCCTCGAGCGTGCACGCCCCCAACAGCAGGCTGCTGCTGATCGAGAACACGCAGAACCGCGGCGGCGGGTCGGTGTGGCCCCTCGACCGGGTCGCCCGCGTCTCCGCCGCGGGGAGGCGGCACGGCCTGCGGGTCCACATGGACGGGGCGCGGCTCTGGAACGCGTCGGTGGCGAGCGGCACCTCCATGGCCGCATACGCCGCGCACGCCGACACGGTTTCGTGCTGCTTCTCCAAGGGCTTGGGCGCGCCCGTGGGCTCATGCGTCGCCGGCGACGTCGAGACCATCCGCCGGGTCCACCGCTTCCGCAAGATGTTCGGCGGCGCGATGCGTCAGTCGGGCGTGCTCGCCGCGGCGTGCCTGCACGCCCTCGAGCACCACGTCGACCGCCTCGCCGAGGATCACGCCAACGCCCAGCGCTTCGCCAAGGGCCTCGCCAACATCCCCGGCGTGACGCTGGACCGCCAGCAGGACACGACCCGCGGCGGCGTCGGCGTCGAGACCAACATCGTCTTCTTCGATCTCGCCCCCGACATGGCGGTCACCGCGGCCGAACTCTGCGCCAGGCTCAAGGCCGACCACGGCGTGCTCATGCTCCCCCCGGGCCCGCGCCGGATCAGGGCGGTGACGCACCTCGACGTCACGCGGGCCCAGGTCGACGCCGCGGTCGCGGCGGTGGAACGGGCCATCGGCGTTCCCGTCAGGGTGTGATCCGTCAGAGGCCCTGAAGGAGCGTGAACCGGCTCGATTTCCGTTGGCCCGGGACCGGACTGCTGGTACGCTCCCCCCGACGCCGCGGAAACGCGGTCTCAGGGAGACAGGACCATGACGAAGGCTGTTGCGTGCGGGGCCATGATCGTCGTCACACTCGCGGGAACGACGAGCGCGGCCATCACCTACAAGAGCGATGTCGCCCTCAAGGGCGTCCCCGACCTCGCGCAGGGCGACTCGGCGATCTGCAGCGCCGCGGCGTGGGCCGACGCGATGTGGTATTACCAGAACGACTTCGGCAAGACCGGTCTGGTCAAGCACACCAACGCCAACAACCTCGCCCAGGCTTGGGAGGCCGACGGCAACGCCCTCCGCGACGCCATCGCCGACCGCTACTACGGCAAGGCCGTCGACGGCAAGCGCGAAGGCGGTTCGATGGTACTCGGCGTCCTCGAGTACATCGCGGTCCAGCGTCCGCAGGACCTCAAGAAGGCGACGGTCAAGGGTCGGGAGGTCACCAAGCTCGACTGGCACTACAGCCAGTCCTCGCCCAAGAAGGCCACCGACGTCGAGGCGTCGATCGCCGCGGTCATGGGCGCCGGGGCCGACCCCCGCAAGAAGTACTCCGTCGCGGTGCTCGACTGGTACGGTCAGCTCGTCGCGAACGGCCCCGTCGCCCGCCTCGACGTCCTGGACGCCGAGGGCAAGGCGGTCGAGCGCGGCGGACGCGCCACGGCGCTGTCCCACGAGCTGGGAATCGCCGGGCTGGACTCCGCCAACGGCAAGTTCGTCGTCACCAACGGCCACGGCAACAACGCCGCCGCCAACCCGAACCGCCCGGTCCACAATTCCTACTACGATCAGCTCACCTACACCCGAGGCGCGGCCGGCGCCGACCCCTTCCGCGTCACCGACAACGGCCTCAAGAACGTCCTGGCCAACCTCCAGCAGAACGTCCCCGGCAACGCCGGCGCCCGGCTGGCCTCGTACGCCGAGGTGACGGCCATCTCGACCATCAACGCCGACACGCCGGCCACGGTCAGCGCCGGCTTCCTCAAGCGCGTCGCCCCGCCGCGCGACCCGAGCCCGGGGGCCGGCGTCAGCTACGAGGTCATCCTCGAGTACGTCAACACCTCGGACGCGCCCGTGGGCGACGTCTTCATCGAGATCCCGTGGATCAGCCAGGCCGCCGCCTCGCTTGGCGCGATCACGCCCGTCGACATCCCCGCAGGGTGGACCCCCGCCCTCTACGACCCCAACCAGGACGCCCGATGGGACGTCCTGACCGGCGAGAATGGCGACGGCAACGCCCTCACGTTCAACAGCTTCAGCTTCACGGGCCTCTCGTTCCTCACCGGCTCCAGCCTCTTGCAACCGGGCGAGTCGGTCGTCTTCGAGTTCACGATCGACGGGTTTGCGCTCGTCGTCGACGCCGACTGGAAGCTCCTCAAGGGCGGCACCTGGAACGCCAACGACGAGCTCGCCGGCGGCGTCGTCCCGACCCCCGGCGTCGGCGCGCTCCTCCTCGCCGCGGCGTTCTTCCCCACGCGCCGCCGCGCCTGATCCGCGACGCGCCCCGACGAAACACGAGGCCCCGGGCCGAACGCCCGGGGCCTCGCTCTAGATCCAGCCCTCTCCATCGCGCGGCGGCCTACCGCCGCGTCACCGTCACCTTCATCGTGTCCGCCGACGCCCCCGTCGTGCCGCCGAGGCTCTGCTCCGTGAGGAGCCGCTGCTCCGTGGTCATGGACTTGAGCATCCCGTCCTTGACGCTCCAGACCGCCGTCCCGTCGATCGTCGATTCCTTGATCGCCACCGTCGCCGCCGGCGAGGACGCCCCCGCCGGATCGAGCGTCGCGCTCCCCTTGATGTCGATCGTCGCGTCCTTGCCGTTGAACGACTTGAGCGTGTTGGTCGTCGTCAGCCGCATCGCCCCCATCGGCGTCTCCATGACGTCGACGTTCTGCCACGAGTCGCCGACCGTCGCCTCGCCCCGCCCCTTGGCCATGGTGAAGATCGGGCCGAACATCCCCTTCACCACGTCCGCCCCCGTGAACTGCGACGCCAGCGACGCCGCGGGCGAGCCCTCCAGCGAGTCGCCCCCGCCCACCGACGTGATGTTCCCGTCCTTGTCCATCTGGATACGGAGCGTCAGCCCCACGATGGGGCGCAGGAAGTCCGCCCCCGGCGTCGCGGCGTCGCCGCTGGCGGGCCTGGTGCTGTCGAAACTGATGTCCCCCGCGGGCGAGGTCAGGTCCAGCTTGATCGAGTCGTACCGCAGGTCCAGCGTCGAGCCCGCCTCGGGGCTGGTCTCGATCACCTTGAACCGCAGGCCGATCTCCTGCGTCGTCCGCGTCTTGGTCGTCTTCCTCGACCCGTCGGCGTCGGGCATGCTCTGGTTCCGCTCGATGGCCACCGTCATCTTGAAGGGCACCTCCTGCCCCTTCCTGAGCTTGGGCCGCAGATCGACCACGGCCCCCTTCGCGCCGACCTCGGGCTGGGCGCGGGCCATGGCGGACGGCGCGCCGATGGGCGCCAGCACCGGAGCGGACAGGGCGACGGCGAGCAGGAGGGTCTTCAAAGGCGTGCTCCGGGGAGGGAAATGACGGTTCCGACGCGGCCGCGTGTCCCGCGACGCCGAGCGTACCGGCCATCCCGCCGTCTGGTTTCAACCGCTCAAAATTGGACGCCGCGCCGCCCCCGGCGTTCCCGCCGGGTCGGGTTCCGCGTCAGGCCGACTTCCGGGCCGCCGCGATGTCGTCCCGCATCGTCTCGTTGTGGGCCGCGGCCCGCGCCAGGCGGCAGAGCGCGTTGGCCGTCGCCTGCGGCACGTCGGTGAACAGGATCCCGATCTCGCGCGAGAACGAGATGATCCCGCACCGCCGGACCCACTGGACCGTCCCCGCCAGCGCCACGGGCCCATCCAGCCCGTCGATCACGATCGTGAAGACCTGTCCACGTCCCAGGGTCGACCGCGTCTTCACCCGCATCCCCGTCGCCGAAAGGTCCAGAACTGGGCCCAGGCTGCAGCGGATGTCTTGGCACACCACCCGGCCGAACTTTCGAAGGTTGGCAGCCTTGGCCGCCGTTTCGAGTCCGAGAGTGATCTTCGGGAGTGAACGCATGTTCACTGTTCTATCGGCCCGCGAGGGGGACCGATTGAACCCGATGGTCACCGCCCCTCGCAATTTCCCCGGGGTCCCCCGGCCGGGCCGCCGGTTCCGCACCAGCACTGCGAGCGGGGGCACGATCCGGGGGACTTGTCGCGGGTCCACGCAGGGTCCGTCATAAACGACCGCTCAGGCCGGTTTCGTCACCTTCCGGTGCGCCGAGGCTACCAATAATGACGGTCGCGTCGAGCAGAAGTCAGGAGCGGGTTCATGCCCACGGTGCTGAGCGTCGGACAATGCGGCTTCGACGGGCCCCGCATCGAGCGGTGGCTCCGCCGGGAAGTGGGCGTCGAGGTCGACAGCGCGGACACCGCCGCCGAGGCCCGCGAGCTCGTCGCGCGCCGGACGTACGACGTCGTCCTCGTCAACCGCGAGCTCGCCCGCGACGGCTCGTCGGGAATCGCTCTCGTGGGCGAGATGGTCAGGTGCGGCTGCCCATCGGTCCTTCTAGTCAGCGACCGCCCGGAGGCTCAGGCGCAGGCCCGGGAGGCCGGCGCCAAGCCCGGCTTCGGCAAGGCGAGCCTGAACCACGGGTCGACGGCAAACCTCGTACGAAAGCTGTGCGGGGACGCCCGAGGGGGCGTGACCGACACCCCCCGGAAGGTCACGCCTTCTCGACGCCGCCCGGCGCGTCCTTGAGTTGCCGTAGCTCGTCCCGCAGGATCGCGGCGAGTTCGTAGTTCTCCTGCTCCACGGCCCGGGCGAGCCGCGCCTTGAGCTCCGACCGCTGGCTCACCGGCAGCTTGGGCACCAGCGCCTCGCGCATCCCCCGCAGCATCTGGACCTCGCTCGACTGCTCGAAGAGCTGCGGCCGCCCGCTGTCCGAGAAGTACGCCCGCAGCGCCTCCAGCCCCTCGTCGAGCGCGTGGATCGCCGCCTTGGCCTCGTTGTCCTTGAGGGCTTGGCTCGCCAACGCCCGCGACCGCATCATCGTGATGTACGGCCGGAACTGCTCCAGCACGGTCCGATCCTCCTCCGTTTGTCCCTGCGCCGCGCACAGGTCGAGCACGCGAAGGTTCCGCGTCGTGTCCCGGACCACCCGATCAAAGTCCTCAAGTACCAAAAGCGCGAGATATCGTTGATAAAATTGTGCAGCCTCTTCGCGCAATCCTCGACAGTCGTCGGAGGTTAAAACCTGCTTCTCGGACGTGCGATCTGTCGGGGATGCATCAGGGTCCTCACCCTCCTCGAGTTGCGCCTCGTGGTAATCTAGGAGAGTTGGATACCCGAACGGGCGTTCGCCATCCGGTCGGCCATCGGCGAACATCTGGATGATCCCCAGTTCGATGCGGATCTGCACCCGCGGCTCCCCATCGTCCCCCATCACCATCCGGGCGTTGATCTGCCCGGGCTGGAAAGCCCATTCCTGAAGCAGTTTGGAGAGGTCGTGGCTCATCTGCGGGTCGTCGCTCCGGCCGCCGCGGCACCTTCGCGGCGGGCGCGGACGGGGACCGATCATACGACGGCCGCGGCGTTTGAGCGCATCTGGGCCTCCGATGAGGGGGGCGTAAGTTTTTCCGAATGCGCCTTGCATTTCGCGCAAGATGCGCCACCTTCCAAAGGGGACGCGGTGCGCCCGGAACCGGTCTGAAGGACCGCTCCGCGCACGTCGATGAAACCCCCGGACGCGATGGGGCGAATACCCTACCGCTGCTGCCACGGTTTGTGGTCCCGCAAGTTCCGCTGCGGGTGATTGGTACGGCGAACCGCCGCACGAGGCGGGCCGGGAAAGTGGGTAGAAGAGTGAGTCGAGAGAGAGCTTCGGTGTTCGGCGCCCCGACGGGCAGTCGGACGGTGCAGTCCGACATCCAGTTGTACCTGCGCGAGATCAACCGCACCCCGCTGCTGACCGCTCAGGACGAGCGCGATCTCGGCTGGGCCATCATCAACGACAACTGCCCGGCGGCACGCGAGCGCATGATCCGCGCCAACCTCCGCTTGGTGGTGTCCATCGCCAAGAACTACGCCAACCGCGGGCTGGCCCTCACCGACCTCATCGAGGAGGGCAACATCGGCCTCCTCCGCGCCGTCGAGGGGTTCGATCCCGCCCAGGGCGCCCGCTTCAGCACCTACGCGTCGTGGTGGATCAAGCAGGCCATCAAGCGGGCGCTCATCAACGCCTGCCAGCCCGTCCACATCCCCGCATACATGGTCGAGCTGATCGCGAAGTGGAAGGTCGCCTACCGCCGCCTCGAGGCCGAGATGGGCGCGCCCCCCTCGCTTCAGGACCTGGCCAAGGCCATGGACCTCCCGCTCAAGAAGGTCCGCATCATCCGCCGCGCCGTCAAGGCCTTCCAGACCCCCTCGCAGACCCCCCGCGACGACTCGGGAGACCTCGTCAACCTGAGCGAGCTGGTCGCCGACACCCGCGCCGGCTCCCCCCATGAGCGCATGTTCCACGCCGAGGAGCTCTCGACCCTCAAGAAGCTCCTCGACACCATCGACGACCGCGAGGCCCGCATCCTCCGCCTCCGCTTCGGCCTCGACGGCACCGAGCCCCTCACGCTGAAGCAGATCGCCGACGAGGTCGGGATCAGCCGCGAGCGCGTCCGCCAGATCGTCGACGAGGCCCTGACCAAGCTCAACGCCCGCCTCACCGACGAGAAGCCCAGCCGCTACTTCCGCCGCGAGGATAACGACTTCGCCGCCGTCACCGCCGAGCCCGGCCGCGCCCCCGCCCTCCGCGCCAGCGACGACGACGACGAGGCCTGATCCACTGCCCCGCGGCCTTCTTTGAACGAGCCCCGACCGTCGGGGAGTGGGGTTCCTGGATCTTCCGGAACCCCGCTCGCCAACGCCCGGGGCTCGTTTTCCATCGCGCCCATCACTCGTCGCCGCGCCGCCCGAATCGGCTACCATCGGCCCATGCCGTCGACCCTCCTCCGCCGCGGCCTCCTCGCCGCCCTCGTCTGCCTCGCCGCCGCCGCCCACGCCCGCGCAGACGAGTTCGTCTCCCGCCTCAACGCCACCTACGCCGACATCGCGCAGGCCAAGCGCAGCGACCTCGTCCTGCTGCCCCTCATCGCCAAGATGGACCCCGCGCCCCGCGGCGTGGGCACACCCGACGCCGCCGCCCTCCTCGTCGCCGCCAGCCCCGGCTGGGCCGAGGCCGCCTCCTGGGCGCAGGCCCCGAACCAGGTCGCGCTCATCGCCGCCGTCACCGCCGTCACCAAAGAGACCGACTGGCGACAGGCCTTCGCCTTCGGCCTCCCCTACGGCGTCGAGGGCGTCCCCTCCGACCTCGTTCGCGCCCGTCTCTACACCGAGCTGGGCGACCCGCCCACCCTCGCCGCGGCCCAGCACCTCTATCTCCCCGCCCTCGATCGCCTCGCCGCGCTCGTCAACGTCGAGGCCGGCCGCCTCACCGAGGCGGGCAAGGTCTCCGACGCCATCGACCTGCTGATCGGCTGGTCCTTCTTCGCCCGCCAGATCATGGACCGGCAGTTCCACGACGAGGCCTCCTGGGGCCTCGCCGCCATCGCCGCCGCCCAGGAGCGCATCCGCGACGTCGCCTACATCGACTTCCGCGCCGGCCGCGCCCTCGACTCCGCCCGCCTCGCCCCCCAGATCAAGCGCCTCGACGAGCAGGACGGCTACCTCAACCTCGGCCGCATGCGCTTCCCCGTCGGCGACCGCCTCGGCACCGAGCAGATCATCGCCCGTGTCTACTCCCCCCAGGGCGGCGTCGACGACCGCACCTTCGCCCCCACGCTCTCGCGCCTGGGCTCGAGCGAGTACCCGCTCCGCCTCTTCTCCGAGGCCGCCCGCTGGCGCAGCGTCGGCCCCATGCAGGCCGGCCAGTTCGACGCCGCCGCCCGCGCCAAGGGCGTCTACGACGACTTCGCCTCCCGCTGGACGGTCGACTGGTACGACGCCCGCATGGCCCTCCCCACCGAGTTCAGCCGCCTCGACCGCGCCCAGTTCGCCCCCATCGACGCCTCCACGCCCGACATGGTCGACCTGCTCGGTCTCCGCCAGCTCGCCCTGGTCGAGATCATCGGCACCCGCTACGCGCTCGCGCACCTAGGCCACTTCTACACCGCCCGCTCCTTCGCCCCGGTAGTCACCGCCATCCGCCCCCGGTGGATTCAGCAGCTCCCCCCCGACCCCTACAACCCCGACCGTTGCCGCGGCGCCATGCCCCCCCTCCAGTTCATGGTCCCGATGCGCGACCAGGACCGCCGCCCCAACGAGAACCCCACCCCCCTCGAGATGGAGGTCGTGACCCAGCAAGGGCAGAACTTCGCCGTCCGCCTCCGCGACGACACGTTCCTGCTCTACTCCTTCGGCTCCGACAACGGCCGCAACTTCGCACGCCGCATCCAGAACACCGCCAGCATCGTGCAGGGCGCCGACTACCTGATCTTCCCGCCCATCAAGAGCCTCTACCGCCAGCACCTGATCGACGTGGGCGAGCTCCGCTGAGCGCCCGACCCGCGCCGCCCGGCGTTCGCCGCGAACAACTCCCCGCCCGCCACCCTACGATCCACGCATGACGACCCCCGGCGTCGACGCCACGCCCGCATCACCGATCCGCAAGCTCATCATCATCGGATCCGGCCCCGCGGGCTGGACCGCCGCGATCTACGCCGCCCGTGCCCAGCTCGAGCCCGTGGTCTACGTCGGCGTCCCCAAGCAGGACCCCGGCCCGGTCCTCCCCGGCGGCCAGCTCATGCTCACCACGGAGGTCGAGAACTACCCCGGCTTCCCCAAGGGCGTGATGGGTCCGGAAATGATGGACCTCTTCCGCGCCCAGGCCGAGCGCTTCGGGACGCAGATCATCGAGGACGACATCGTCCGCTGCGACTTCACCACCACCCCCTTCACGCTCCACCCCGTCGACGGCCCCCCCGTCCGCGCCCGCAGCGTCATCATCGCCACCGGCGCCCAGGCCAACTGGCTCGGCCTCGAGAACGAGATGCGCCTCGCCCTCACCGGCGGGGGCGTCTCCGCCTGCGCCGTCTGCGACGGCGCCCTCCCCGTCTTCCGCGGCGAGCCCCTCGCCGTCATCGGCGGCGGCGACACCGCCATGGAGGAGGCCACCTACCTCACCAAGTTCGCCAGCGTCGTCTACGTCGTCCACCGGCGCGACTCCTTCCGCGCCAGCAAGATCATGCAGAACCGCTACCTCTCCCGCCCCAACGCCAAGGTCCTCTGGAACAAGCAGGTCGTCGACGTCCTGGGCGGCGAGAAGTGCGAGGGCCTCCTCCTCAAGGACACCGTCACCGGCGAGATGTCCACCCTCGCCGTCAAGGGCGTCTTCGTCGCCATCGGCCACACCCCCTCCACGAAGTTCCTCGCCGGCTCGGGCATCGAGATGACGGACAAGGCCTACGTCGCCCTCCACGCCCGCCACAGCGCGACCAACATCCCCGGTGTCTTCGCCGCCGGCGACGTCGCCGACGCCGAGTACCGCCAGGCCGTCACCGCCGCCGGGATGGGCTGCCAGGCGGCCCTCGACGCCGAACGCTGGCTCGCCGCGCAAGGAATCGATTAAGCCTTCCCGACCCCCCCCGATTTGCCTTGATCACCCGCCGCCGCAGCCGCTAATCTGGGTCCGCTGCGCGGCCCACGCCCGACCGCCGGCTTCGTGCCCCGCGACCGGCCTTCGCCGCCGGCACGCGGGCCAACAGGGGCCTCGGCCCGCGCCGTTCGAGGAGAAAGTCATGGCTGTTACCCGCCGATCCATCTGTGCGCTCGCGCTCATCGCCGCTGCCGGCCTCGCCGCCGTCACCGCCCCCGCCCTGGCCGACAACATCACCATCAGCGGCAAGGTGCAGTACACCGGCCGCACCGGCGCCGCCGCCGCGGCGGGTGCCTACGGCAAGTTCGGCGTCCGCGGCGCCAAGGTCTACCTGATCGACCGCAACATCGCCATCCCCGACACCATCATCGCCGAGGGATACCTCAACGACGCCGGCGAGTACACCTTCACCGTCTCTTCCGACGACGATGAGATCGGCAAGGGCTTCATCGACCCCTTCATTCGCGTCGAGGCCTCCACCCAGCCCCAGGGCGCCGCCGTCAAGGCCGCCTTCACCATCAACAAGCCCGGCGTCATCGCCGGCAACGCCGAGGCCGTGGGCGCGGTCTACGACGCAGACAGCGACTTCGTCAACGAGGCCAGCGGCAACACCGCCATCAACTTCGACCTCGACCAGACCAAGGTCGCCCACCAGGCCTTCGCCGCCTTTGACGCCTTCACGACGGCCAGCCGCTTCTACGCGGGCCTCCCCGGCGTCGCCGCCAATACCGTTCCCACTACCTTCCCCACCGCCACC
>Ga0105046_10006012_pt1 | contig 19147 bp, 19 predicted proteins | sample MAT03_FD_78385 | JGI IMG/M metagenome (GOLD analysis project Ga0105046, IMG submission 78385) | Freshwater microbial communities from Lake Fryxell liftoff mats and glacier meltwater in Antarctica - MAT-03 (megahit assembly) | ecosystem: Environmental > Aquatic > Freshwater > Ice > Liftoff... | reverse complement strand
TCGTGCCAACGGCCACGATAAGCGGTGCGAGCAGGCGCCGGCCGGCGCCGGAGAAACCGGAATACATGCAGTGCGAAACCTTGGATGAAAGTAGCGCCAGGATCGATCGACGCCGCGCATTATCGCAGCATCGACATGCGGGACTTGCTACAGCCAGCGCGGCATGAAGCGCCCCGTCCGCGCCAGGTACAGTGCATAAGCCTCGCCATGGTGGGCCAGCAGGTGGCGTTCCTCGTTGCGGGCCTTGACGACCATCAGCGCGATATGCGCGAGACCTGCGACCAGCATGGGCAGCGTGGGCAGGATCACCATCGTGCACAGCATCAGCAGGACGGAAAACGCATAGATCGGATGCCGGATGCGGGCAAAGAGACCATCGGTGATCAACGGTTGCGACGGTTCCCCGGTCACTGCCATCCGCCAGTCTTTACCCATGCGGGCCCAGCATTTGATGGTCGCCGCGAAGCACAGGACGGCCACCACGGCAGCCACACCCCGCAAGATTGCGTACCACCCCGTGACCCGCGCCCACTCCGGCACAGCAAAGTTTGACTGCGGTCGCCACTCGGCGAGCCATGGCAACGCAATCCATGCCGCCACGACCGGAATCCAGGCCAGTCCCATCAGGCGTTCCAGCGGCTGTTCCGGCAGCACCCCGACCACCCGTCGTGCATGCCGCCGTACCCGGACGATCATGACGCCAACCCCCAGCCAGTAGGCCGAAACGGTGGCAATCAGCGAGCACAGCGCAAAATCCATGGATGACCCGGCAGGTTGGACAAAGGAATACGGCGAGGCGCGCATTGTACGGCGTGCGCAGTTCGTTCTTGTAGGCCACCAACATCGGTGCAGGCAGACCCAGGTCCGGCCTAACCTCGGTACACGTTCCGATGGAATGCACCTTCGAGCCGATCGTCGCCCTCGCCACATTTCGGCGCGGCAGTAGAATCGGAGCATGGCTCCCCTGTTTTCATCTGCCCGGCCGCCGCCTGGCGCGCCCGCCGACTCCATGCCGCGCATTCCGGCGGCGGAGGCGCAGGCCATGCTGCGCGCATCGTTCGCGCAGTACCGGTTGAAACTCCTCGACATGGTGCGCGCGTCACTTGCCGAGTCCGACGACCTGTTCGAGACCAACACCCACATTCCGAACGGTGACGTCGAGATTTTCCGCATCAAGCGCGGCGCCTGGCTCGATCAACTCGACAAGACGCTGATCGAGATGTTCGATCGCAGGTTGCGTGGCGAGCGTCGTCGCGGCCGCCGACCCGACGCCGACGCATCACTTGCCACGTTGCGCGTGCTGACCGCCTTCGACCACGAGCGGCAGACGGCGCTGAAGGATGTCACCCGCTTCCTCGATCGCTTCACGCAACGCGAACTCGCGGCGCTCGACCTGCGCGTCGATGCCCTGCTGCCCCCCGATGCGTCGCACGAGATCGACAATCCCTTCGCGGTCACCTACATCCTCGACGCCGTCGGGTCGTCCGCCCGCGCGATCTATCCCAATCCGCGCGTGTGGCGACCGTTCATGGAGCGCGTGCTCGAGGACCTGACGCCTGACATCAACAAGCTCTACATCTCGATCAACCGCTTCCTGGCCGATCGCGGCGTGTTGCCGGAAATCAAGGCTGCGCTGCGGGCGCGCAGCCGACTTCGGCCGGCTGATGACCGCGATCTCCTGCCCACCTTCTCCAAGCTGATCGAGGATGGCGCCGGCGCGGTGCCCACCGACATCGTCGTTCCGGATTCATTGTCCGAGCCCGGTGCGCCGGCGGGCTTCGCCTTTGCCGAGCGACCGTTCACATCGATGCGCGACGGAGAGCACGACCCCAACCAGATGTCCGCGGGCAAGATTCTCGCCGGGCTGGCTGCGCTGGCGGCCGTGGGCGCGCGCGGCGGTGGCATGCCCGGACCCGTCGGCGACGCGCCTGGACCGATGGGTGACACCACTCTCGTGGGTCATGCCACCGGTAGTCCGGTCGCCGATCTGGCGCCGGTGGGCTACACCGCGTCCGTCGGTGCCGGTGCCGGAGTTGGCGCGGCGGCGCCTTCGGCCTTTCCCTCGCTCGATCCGCTGATGGCACTGGGCACGTCGTCGCCGCTCTTCGCCACCCTCGCGCAATGGCAGCGTCTCGACCTTCCCGCAGCCATTGCCCGCGCCGCGCCACCGGCGGCGGCCGGGGTGCAGGAAGGCACGGTCGTGCCGCTCAATCTCATTCCGCATATCCGCGCCGCCATCGAGGGCCAGTTCTCGAACGACACCGACCGGATCACGCTGGATGTGATCGCGCTGCTCTTCGACTACATCTTCCGTGATCGCTCCATTCCCGATCCGCTGCGCAGCCTCTTCGGCCGGCTGCAGGTCCCCATCGTCAAGGCGGCCCTGCTCGATCGGTCATTTTTCAGCGACCGGCGCCACGCTGCGCGCCAACTGCTCGACAACCTGGCCGATGCCGCGGTCGGCTCGACGAACGACGAAAGCTACCGCCTCGCGTTCACCGCCCTGGCCACCGAAGTGGTCGACGACATCTGCAAGGACTTCGAGATCGACGTCGAGGTCTTCCGCGGCGCCAACATACGGTTGCTGGCGTTCATCGACTCCGATCGCCAGCGCGTCACCGATGCCGCGGCAGTCGACATGGCGGAAGCACTCACCGCCGAGGAGGAAGAACTCGACCGCTCGCACGTGCGCGCATTCCTCCGCGACCGCCTGGCCGGGATCGAGGTGCCGTTCGATGTGCGCGCGTTCGTCGAGACGACGTGGGCGGAGCACCTGACCACCGTACGGCTGCAGCAGGGCCCGGACAGCGAGGCCTGGATCGCCGGCGTGCATACGCTGGATGACCTGTTGTGGAGCATCCTTGCCAAGGAGCGCTCCGCGCAGAAGGCGCGGCTGACCAAGATGATTCCTGCGCTGATCGGCGCACTGCGCCGTGTCTGCGTGGCACAGCAGGTACCGCCGGAGCGCGCCAAGGCCTTCTTCGAGGCGCTCTACCAGTTGCACATCGCGGCCATCAAGCCGCCATTGGGCGTCACAGTGGTGATGGGCGCGGAGCCTGCCGCGGCCCCGCCACCGGTGGTGCCTGCGGCCACCGTCACCAACGTCCACGACTTCGTCAGCGAAATGGCCGTCGGCACGTGGCTCGCCTTCACCAAGGAAGACCGCACGATCAACGCGCGGTTGACATGGGTCAGCCCGTTGCGCACCAAATATCTTTTCACCAGCCGTTCGAAGGCGCGTGCCTTTGTCTATACGCCGGAAGAGCTGGCCTACGAATTTGGCGCCGGCAAGGTCAACCTCGTGGTCGAACCGGTACCGCTCTTCGATCGCGCAGTCAGCGCCGCGCTCGACACGCTGGCATCCCGCCAGCCCGGTGCCAACGCGCACTGAACTTGCGCGACGCGCAACCCCGACCCGGCGCGCAGGCGATAATCGGGTGACCCGCCCGCTGTCGGCGTTCCCGCATCACCCGGAGTCTTCATGCCGTTTCACCTGCTGCTGGTGTGCGTGCTTGCCTACGTTGCCGCCGCGACTTCGGCCGTGGCCCAGATTGGCGGACCGCCGCCGCCGAATCCGCGCGAGATTCTGCAGCAGTCGAAGGAAGCCAGTGGCGGCAACGCCTGGGATGCGTTGCGCAGCCAGCACAGCACGGTCACGGTCCAGGCGGCGGGACTCGCGGGGACGGCCGAACGCTGGAGTGACACCACCTCCGGCCGGTCGCGGCTCAACTTCAACATCGGGCCGCTGCAAGGTGCCAGTGGTTTCGACGGCCAGCAGGCATGGACACAGGATGAGGGCGGCATTGCGCGCGTCCAGTCGGACCCGATCGCGCGTGAGCTCTCGGTCAACGCGGCGTTTCGAGACCGGTTGGCCTTCTGGTATCCGGATCGTGCGGCGGCGCTCGTGTCGTACCAGGAACGCGCCAATGCCGATGGCGCCGATTTCGATGTCATCCGGATCACGCCGGAAGGCGGCCGTGCCTTCGAACTGTGGATCAACGTGGAAACGAAGCTGATCGAGCGGCTGGTGGAACGCGAGGCGCAGGCAGTGCGGACGGAGATCTACATGGACCTGCGCGACCTGCAGGGCGTGAAGATTCCCTATCGCGTGCGCGCGACGCGCGAGGATCCGCGCCACGATGAAGTGTTCGTCGTCGAATCCATGCAATTCAACCGGCCGCTGACCGGAATCACGTTCACGCCGCCGCCGCCACCCAAGCCGGACTTTACGTTCCCCACGGGACGTACCACGGTCAGCGTTCCGATCGATGTCGTGGATGGCCATCTCTTCGTCCGCGTGCGCATCGACGGCAAAGGACCCTTCCGGATGCTGCTCGACAACAGCAGCGGCAACATACTGCTGCCCGATGTCGCACGCTCCTTGAAGTTGCCAGCCGAACCGGCCACGCCGGGACGCGGCGACGGCAACGTGGGCGTGGTGCGCGCGGGCCGGATGGATATTGGCGGTGTCGTGATCGACAAGCCCGTTTTCGCGACCCTCGACCTCAAACAATTCCTGCGCCGCGTGGAGGGGGTCGATGACATCGCGGGGGTGCTTGGCTTCGAAGTATTCAGGCGGATGCCGGCGACGATCGACTATGCGGCCGGCACGCTGACACTGCACGAACCGGTCACGTTCAGGTTCACTGGCACGAGTAGCGGAGTGCCACTCACCTTCCGCGGCACGATGCCGCAGGTCACCGCCCGACTCGATGGCATCGACGGTACCTTCGACGCCGGTACCGGCGCGCGGGGTTCATTGACCCTGGCCGTTCCCTTTGTGGCGGCGAATGACCTTGTCAACAAGTATGGCGCGACGCGGACGGTCATTTCCGGTGCCACACCCAAAGGCCCCATTCGGGGCAAGCTGGCCCGCGCGGAGCGGCTCGCCATCGGCGATGCCAAGGTCGACAAACCTGTTGCGGTACTTGTCTACGAGACGGCGACCGAACCGGGCACCGGGGGGAACGCAGGTAGTATCGGTTATGGCGTGCTGCGCCGGTTCACACCCACCTACGACTATGGGCGCAAAGTCGTGTACCTCGAGCCCGCAGCGGCGATGGCCGACCCCGACCTGTTCGAGCGCGCCGGCCTGTGGCTCGAGCGCGGACCAGGTGGCTTTGTCGTCGTCGAGATCGTCGCGGATGGCCCCGCTGCTGCGGCCGGTCTGAAAGCCGGAGACGTCGTTACCGCCATCAATGGCAAGGCTGCCGGTGCAATGTCGCTGGCGGCCGCGCGTGCGTCATTGCGCGGCGAAGTTGGTACCAAGGTGCGGCTGCGGTTTGGCGCGGCCGGAGAACGCACGCTGGTCCTGCGCGATTTGATCTAACATCGGGTTGCGTGGGCGATCCCGCCCGCGCCAGCGAGGAGCGGCCCGCATGACGAAGACCAAGAGTGGCATCCATTTTCCCGTTCCCAAAGGCAAGCAGGGGGCGCCGTTGGCGCCCGCCGCCGTCCGGCGCCCTGCGGTCACCGTACCGCGGGTGGCCGTGCGCACCAAGGCCAGCACCAAGGGTCGCTGACGCCGCGCTGCACGTTCCCGGGACGTCCGCCGCGATGGCCGCCTGATGCTGCCATCACTGCCGATGTTTCTTGGCGTCGTCGGCCTGACGGCTCCGCTCTTCCTGCTGGTGCTGGTCGGCTATGCGTTGTCCCGCTGGGGCGACTGGCCCAAGCCGGCCGCCGATGCCCTCACCCGCTTCGTGTTCGCAGTGGCCATCCCGGCGCTGCTCTTCCGGCTGATGAGCGAGTTTCCGCGGCTGCCGCCGGTGGATGCCCGCGTCCTGATCGCCTACTTCGGCGGCTGCGCCATCACCTACATCATGGCGCGCGTGGTGGCCGCGCGCGTCTTTGCGATGGACGGCACGCAACAATCGCTGTTCGGGATGGGTACGATTTTTTCAAACAGCGTGCTGCTCGGCATTCCATTGGTGAAGGTCACGCTGGGCGACGACTCGCTACCCGTGGTGTCGCTGATCCTCATCTTCAATTCGCTGTTGCTGTGGACGCTCGTCACCATATCGGTGGAATGGGCGCGCAACCGTGACCTCTCGGTGCGCGGCATCGGCCGGACGGCCTGGGAGGTCATCACCAATCCGGTGGTGGCGGGCATCCTGCTCGGTACGGCGTTCGGCTTCACCGGCCTGCCGATCCCGGCGCCGATCGACCAGACCTTGCAGCTGGTCGGACAGGCCGCCGTGCCGATGTCGCTGATCGTGCTGGGCATGGGCCTGGCCGAGTACGGCGTGCGTGATGGCTGGCGACCAAGCCTCGCGATCACGGCGATGAAGCTGGCATTGCTGCCGCTGACCGTCTATGTCCTGGCGCGCACGATGGACCTGCCGCTGCGCGAATTGCGCACGGTGGTCGTCCTGGCCTCGTTGCCGATCGGCGCCAACGTCTACCTGATGGCGCGGCAATTCAGGGCCATGGAAGGTCCGGTTGCCGCCAGCCTCGTGTGGTCGACGCTGGTGGCCGCCTTCACCACGTCGCTGCTGCTGGCGTTCCTGCCCTGACATGGCACTCAAGGCCACCATCTGCAAAGCCACGCTTGGCGTGGCGGACATGGACCGCGCGTACTACGGCACCCATGCGCTGACGCTTGCGCTGCACCCTTCCGAAACCGCGGAACGGATGATGGTGCGCGTGCTGGCCTTCGCGCTGCACGCCAGCGACCGCATGGAGTTCGGGCGCGGCATTGCCACCGACGACGAGCCCACGCTGTGGGAGCGCGACGATACGGGCCGAATCCTGACGTGGATCGAGGTGGGATTGCCCGATGAACGCGTGCTGCGGCGCGCCGCCGGCCGCGCGGACGAGGTCGTCGTGTATGCCTATGGCGGACGAGCCGTCGACCTCTGGTGGCAGCGCAGCGCCGGCACTCTGGCCAAGGTGCGCAATCTTGCGGTCTACGCTGTGCCCCCGGATGCAGTGGCAGCACTCGGCACACTGGCCGAACGCAACATGCAGTTGCACTTCACGCGTCAGGAAGGCGCATTGTGGCTGGCCTCCGATGCGAAGACTGCAGCGCTGCAGTTGGTCCCCGTCAGCGTGCACGGTGACTGACGCGCCGTGCCTTCATCACCGAACTGTCATGCCGCGCGCCGTTCCGCCGTGCGAAAATGCGCCTCCCCTCCCCTTGATCCACGCGATGCCAAAAGCCAAGTCAGTGAAGCTTGCCAAACCTGTCAAATCCTATGCCGTGTGCGATTCGGTCATCCATGGTCGCGGCGTCTTCGCGATCGCGGAAATCCGCCGCGGCACGCCAATCATCGAGTACAAGGGCAAGCGCTCGTCATGGGACGAGGCAATGGAGCGGCCGGACAGCGACCCGGATGATTCCGCGCACACCTTCCTGTTTGAGCTTGACGACGGCCGCGTCATCGATGCCCGCGTGCGCGGCAACGCGGCACGCTGGATCAATCATTCGTGCAAGCCGAACTGCACCACGCAGGAAGACGAGAAGGGCCACGTGTTCATCGAGGCCAAGCGCAAGATCCGCGTCGGCGAGGAATTGAGTTACGACTACCGCCTTTCGATCGATGCCAAGCTGACGAAAAAGGAGCGTGCCGCCTTTGCGTGCCGGTGCGGCGCCAAGAAATGCCGTGGGTCGCTGCTGCTCGACTCCTGAGGGTTCCCGGCTGCCCGTCGAGGCCGATGAGGTGATCCTAGCAACACGAACGTCGCGGTTCGTCGGTCGGCAACGCCCGCAAGTCCGCTGTAGCCAGGGTATCCGGCGTCGACCCTTACAATCGCGCCAATGACATTCAATATCGTCCCCCTTGGAAGACAGATGCGCCACGCTGCCACGATCATCCTGGTGGTGCTCGCGAGCATGGCAGGTGCGCTGTCCCAGGGCCTGCCACCTTCGTCTGCGGCCACCTCCGGCCTGCCCGGCGTCTCGACGCTGCCGGCGATGCCTCTCGATAACCGACTGCCGGGACCTGATCCGCGACAATGCGGCGCCAGCAAGTATTCCGCGTTGTGCGCCGAAGGACGCTGGTCCAATTTCGCGCGCATGCGCGTCGAGATGAAGGCGCCCGACTTCGTCGGTTCCTACAGCATGGAGCAACCTGACAACCGGGATGTGCACACCACTTACAGCGAGACCCACGGCACGACTCGCCGCGGCGGTGAAGTCGTGTTCGTCAACGACGACACTTTCGCCTACCGGTCGCGCGACAAGTTCGTCTCCACGGACACGATTCTGGACGAGATGATGTCGTCCCCCATCCTTGTCACCCAGCTTGCCGCCCTGTTGCTTGACCACGGCGCGCTGGTCGGTCCGGCGGAAATCACGAAGCCGCTCAACATCTCGGCACGCAGCGCCACGCAGTTCCTTCGAACCGAGGCCCCCGGCATGGCAGCGTTGTTCGGCCCGCCGTGGGAAATGGCGGGCTCCGTGCGACCCGGCGAGAACGGCGATCTGGCGTTTCGCCTGCGGTTAACGCACCGGCCGGTGGACGGTCGCGGACGCGTTCAGCCTGGCAAGCGCGACGTGGTGGATCTGGTCGGCACGGTAAACTACAGCAACCGCCGGAGTGCCATGCCGGCCACATTTGACCTCGTCGGCTGGAAGCTCGTGAGCCGCGGCAACCCGATCGAATCCGTCGCGACCATGGAAGACGCCCGCCAGGCCGTAGGCGGGCGCTGACACCACGGCGCGCCTCGATGCGTTGCCTCACCGGTAACGTGCGGGCACAATCGGAGCAGGCAGAAGGACATGCGTCCGCGCGCCATCACCACGCTGCCACCCGAGACCATGGCCCGCAAACTTCGATCCGCCGCTGCCGGCACCACCGTTATCCTCGAGCACACGTCGCATGTACTCGCCGACAATCCGCTTGCCGATCCACACGTACGCAAGGTGGCGGTCTGGCTGCCACCTGGCTACGACGAAGGGGCCATGCGCGGCACCCGCGGGGGCAAAGGCAAGCACTTTCCGGTGTTATGGGATCTGGTCGGGTTCACCGGGTCCGGGCTCGCCCACGTCAACTGGCGTCCGTTCGACGAAAACGTTCCAGAGCGCGCCGCGCGCCTGCTGCAGGAACGGCGCATGGGTCCCGCGATCCTGGTCTTCCCGGATTGCTTCACGGCGCTGGGCGGCAACCAGTACATCAATTCCTCGGCGATCGGCAACTATGCCGACTACCTCACGCGTGAACTGATCCCGTTCGTCGACCGCCAATTCCGCACGCTGGCCTCACGTGATCATCGCGGTTGCTTCGGCAAATCCTCTGGCGGCTACGGGTCCATCGTCCATGGCATGAAGTACTCCAAGTACTGGGGGGCCGTCGCGGATCACTCCGGGGATGCCTTTTTTGACTACTGCTACCTCACCGACTGGCCGCGCACGTTGAACGAACTCGACCGATACCGGCGTCCGCAGCGCCGCCCCGGGCGGCAACGCCCCGCGACCGAGACCAAGCCGCGGGCCGAGGGCTTCGACGACGGCCGGGTGCGACGCTTTCTTGACGACATATGGAGCCGCGACAAGCTCTCCGATGGCGAGGCGCACGCGCTGATGGAAATTGCGATGGCGGCCTCCTACGATCCTGACCCTGACGCGCCGCTGGGCTTCAGGCTGCCGGTGGACCTTGAGACCGGCGCGTTGCTGCGCGACCGCTGGGCCCGTTGGCTGCGCCACGACCCTATCCACATGGTGGCGCGCCATGCAGCAAACCTGCGCACGCTTCACGGTATCTATATCGATTGCGGATGGCGCGACCAGTATCACCTCCACTACGGAGCGCGGCAGCTGTCACGCACGCTCGCCACCCATGGCATCGCCCACGCCTATGAGGAGTTCGACGATACCCATTCGTCCATTGACTACCGGATGGACATAAGCCTGCCGTTCCTGTATCGCAGTCTCAAGCCCTGAAGGATTGCTGATGAAGGTTTCCATGCACACTTTGCTGTTGTTCGGCGCAGTGGCCGCCGCGCTCGCGGTTTCCCCGCTTGCGACGGCGGTGGCAGGCGCCGAACCGGCGCCTGCCACCGCCACCAATGCCGACTACGCGCTGGGATTCCAGGCGGTCCAGGCCAAGGATTGGGATCGCGCGGTTCAACATCTCGAGAACGCCGCGCGCGCCGAACCCCGCAACGCCGACGTGCAGAACCTGCTGGGATTCACGTTTCGCAACCAGAAGAAATACGAGCTAGCATTCACGCACTATCGACAGGCGTTGACGCTCGACCCCGATCATCGCGGCGCGCACGAATACATCGGCGAGGCCTATGTGCTGACCGGCAACAGTGCCAAGGCCACCGAACATCTGGTGGCGCTTCTGCGCATCTGCGGCAAGAACTGCGAGGAGTATCAGGACCTCGCGCGCGCCATCGCCAAGCGCTGATTATCGCGAACATCAAGAGGGAGACCGGCTATGCGTTGGGGGGACATGCGTCGCAGTGACAACATCGAGGACCGCGAGGCCAGTGGCGGTGGCGGCGGTCGCATGCCGCTGGGCGGCGGAATGAAGCTCGGTGGCGGCGCGATGATCCTGGTAGTCATCGTCAGCCTGCTGTTCGGTGTCAATCCGTTGCAGTTTCTCGGCATGATGGAAGGCAGCGGCCCCGCCATTGCACCAGCGCCGGCGCCGATGCCCACCGGTACGCCCGGCGCAGGCAACTCGGCCCGGCCGCCGGCTGATCCGCAGAAGGAGCTGGTCACCCGCTTGCTGGGCGACACCGAGGAGGTATGGACCGCGCTCTTCACAGCGATGGGCTCGCGCTATGAGCCGCCCAAGCTCGTGCTGTTCCGCGGCTCCGTGGTCTCGATGTGCGGCAATGCCAGTTCGTCGGCCGGTCCGTTCTACTGTCCCGCCGATCGCAAGGTCTATCTCGACACCAATTTCTTCCGCGAGCTGTCGACGCGCTTCGGCGCCCCCGGCGATTTCGCCCAGGCCTACGTGATTGCACACGAGATCGGGCACCACGTGCAGAATCAGCTGGGCACGATGCGCGAGTTCGACCAGGCTGCGGCCAAGATGGACGAGCGCCGTCGCAACGCGGCAACAGTACGCCTTGAATTGCAGGCCGATTGCTATGCCGGAGTGTGGGCGTTCTACGCGGCAAGACGCAACCTGCTCGATCCTGGTGACGTCGAGGAAGGCATTCGCGCTGCTTCCGCGGTCGGTGACGACACGATCCAGAAGCGCACGCAGGGCTACACGGTGCCGGATGCCTTCACGCACGGCAAGGCCGAACAGCGAGTGCGCTGGTTCAAGACCGGTCTTGCATCAGGTGACCCACGGTCGTGCAACACCTTCGCCGCCAAGGCCCTCTGACGCGTCGCGCCGACGCCATGCCTGCCGCAACGCTTGCCTGCCCCGGATGCCGGGCTCCCATGGCTGCGGTCGAACTCGATCGCGTGCCGCTGGGCGCACTGACGGTGGACGTCTGTGCGCATTGTCATGCGCTGTGGTTCGATACGATGGAAAGTCTGCAGCTCACGGCAGCCGGCACCTTGATCCTGTTTCGCGCCATTCACGCCGCCGGGACGGCACCCGTGGCCCAGCCGGGAACACGGCTGCCGTGCCCGCGCTGCGACACGCCGCTCGACCTCACGCAGGACGTGCAGCGCAGTACCCGATTCTGTTATCACCGTTGCCGCCGCGGCCACGGCCGGTATACCCCCTTCGTCCAGTTCCTGCGCGAGAAGAATTTCATCAAGCCGGTCTCCCCCGCCGAATTGGCGCAGCTGAAATCCATGGTGCGCGTTGTCCAGTGCTCCAGTTGCGGCGCACCCGTTGACCTCGAGCACGATGCGGCATGCCGCTACTGCCGCGCCCCGGTGGCCATCCTTGACACCGAGGCCGTGGCCCGCACGTTGCGCGAACTTGACCAGGCAGCGGCGCAACGGGCGTCTGTCGCCAATCCTGCCGCGGCCGCCGCGGCGGTGATCGAATCCGCGCGCTTCGAGCGTGCGATGGCGGCCGAGGCCCTCCACGCCGACCGTGCCCTGGGCATCGATGTGATCGGCGTCGGCCTGGCCTTGCTGAGCGCCCTGGTTGCCCGGTGACCCGGATTGCCAGCGCTCGCGGCTTCTGGCGAGCCCATGTGGCCCGCGCTAAAATGCGTCTTCAACGAATCTCGGAGTGATTCACCATGAACCCCATGCATTCCTTCGCGCTGATCGTTCTGCTGGCCGCCGGCGTTGCCGGCGCCCAGACCGCTGCACCTGCGGCCAGCGCCGCTGCCGCGCCGGCACCTTCGGCCGCCACCGACGCCAATTGCCCCAAGCCCGAGGCCCATCCTGGCCGGCGGTCGACCGACAACCAGCGCCGGGGTTGGGGCAAGGAAGTCACGATTTGGGAAACGTGCATGAAGAAGTATGTCGCCGACGTCCAGGCCAAGGCCGACGAAGCCGTCAGGGTGGCCAATATCGCCGTGGCACGCTCCAATGCTGCCGTCCTCGAGTTCAACGCCGTCGTGAAGGACCTGCAGGAACAGCAGGACGCCGCAACCAAGTAACCAGCATGCCTGGCACGCGCCGAAACTACCGGCTGGGGATTCGATCCACGCGCAGCACCGTGCCCTCGAGGCAGGTGACCACGGTACGCTCGCGATCGCCGGCCGCGGGCTCCCACACCTGCCGCGTGACGCGTTTGGCCGTCGCTTCATCCAGCTCGTCAGAGCTTGACGACGGCGCGCCGGCTTCGGCCGCAAGATCGACACAGCGGCGCGACACGACAAAGTTCTGCCGGACACTGGGTTCTGTGTCGGCTGGGGCGGGTGGCGCATCCGGGATATCGCCGTTGGTCCAGGCCACCAGTCCTTTGTTGAAGCCCACCGCAACATTGAGGTCGCTCCGGCGATAGCGCCACACTTCCGCAGCCTTTTCCTCGGTACGACCCGGGCGCATCTCTTGCGGGGTGCCATAGGCCTGGATGACAAACGCCCGTGGCATGCCGACGTTCACTTCCTTGCGCTTGGCCATGCCTGACCAATCGGCGTTGTCGGCGCCATCCTGCCCGCTGCCGTTGCTGATCGGCAGGTCCATCCGCGTTGCCTTCTGGGCGTCCGGACAGGGCAACTGCTGGTAGGTGGTGCGCCCGGATTTTTCGACGCACTTGTAGACCTGGGCGGCAGCGGGCATCGCCAGCACCAGCGCCATCACGGCAAATGCCATGCATTGCGCCGATTCGCGCCTCCATTGCACTGGCGCCGTCGTCGTCATTTGACCAGGATCCTTTCGACGTCGGCAACCTTGCCACCGACGCAGGTGAAGCTTGTGCGCATCTGCGGATCTCCGGGCTGAGGTTCATAAACATGGCGACTGCCAGCTCCGGTCGCCGGCGGTGACTCCTGGCGGTCCGCGGCGCCGATCTCCGCGAACACATGTTCGCAGTAGCGGCCCGGAATGACGAAGCGGCGGTTCTGCGGGCCGCGGGTGGAGGCATCGGCAAGTGCTGCGGTGCCAGCGGAAGCAGTAGCCCCCGGCAAACGTTCCTCGCGCTGCCAGGCCACGTTGGGTCCTGCAAATCCGATCAACGTGACTCCATTCTTGGTGCCGTAGCGCCAGACCTCCGTGGCGTTGTCGCTGGCCTTGCCGGGACGAATCTCAAGTGGCGCGCCCAGCGCCCGCAACACCCAGCGCTTTGGCATGCCGGCGACCACCTTGGCATCCTTCGCCGTACTCTCCCACAGTGCCGCTTCGTCGCGCGACTCGGCCTTGGGAAGCGCAATGGCGCGCCCCGCCTGCCCGTCCGTGCACGCCGAATCCCGGTAGGTGATGTTGCCGTCGGCATCGACACACTTGATGACGGCCTGCGCCCGCACCCATCCCGCGCTGCCCAGCAGCAACAGCGCGGCCAGGCCGGCGGCGACGGGAGCGATGCTGCGCCAGGAGCCCGATTTCATTGCGCTATGATGCCTCATCATGACCATCATGCGCACTCCGGGGCCGGCGGCCCCGACGCCCTTGCGCGCACTGCGCTGAACCGGGCCGGAGCACGACGTTGCCCGCCAGCGCCATTGGTATGGCCAGCCCTCCCCGCGGCAATCCGTCCGAAGAGGATGCCGCCCACGCGATTGCGCTGGCGCTGCGCGATGGCTTCGACCGGCACTACACCCTCTTCCGCGACTGCGCGCGCGCCGCCAAGCGCCACTTCGAAAGCGCCAACTGGCGCGCGTTGCGCCACGTCGCCCGCGATCGCATCGACTACTACGACCGGCGCGTGCTGGAGACCGTCGAGCGGATCGAAAACGAGTTCAAGCTGGCGGGTCTCGAGGGCAACCGCGCCGACGCGCTGTGGGAGCGGGTGAAGCTGCACTACATCGGCCTCCTGATCGATCACAAGCAGCCGGAATGTGCAGAGACGTTCTTCAACTCCGTTTCCTGCAAGATTCTGCACCGCACCTATTTCCACAACAAGTTCATCTTCGTCCGGCCGGCCGTCTCCACACAACATGTCGAAGCCGACCCGCCAACCTACCGGAGTTACTACCCGCTGGAACAAGGTCTCCGGCACGCGTTGATCGACATCGTGCTCGATTTCCGGCTGGAGACACGGTTCGCCGATTTCCGGCGCGACCTGCAGCATCTCCTCCGCGCCTTTCGCGCCCGCACGCCACGCCCGATCCGGCTCGAGGCCAATCACCAGATCCAGGTGTTGTCCACGCTGTTCTTCCGCGACCAGACCGCATATGTCGTGGGTCGCATCGTCAATGGCATCCACAACACGCCTTTTGCAGTGGCGCTGAAGCATGGCCCCGACCGGCTGCTCTACGTCGATGCACTGCTGCAGGACGACATCGAGCTGGCCTTGCTGTTTTCGGCCAATCGCTCCTACTTCCTGGTCGACATGGAGGTGCCCTCGGCCTGTGTCGACTTCCTGCATGCCTCACTCGCGGACAGGACGCCGTCCGAGCTGTACACGATGCTGGGCCTGCAAAAACATGGCAAGGCGCTCTTCTATCGCGACTTCCTGCACCACCTTGCGCATTCACGCGACCGCTTCACCGTCGCACCAGGCATCAGGGGCCTGGTGATGTCGGTGTTCACGCTCCCGTCCTATCCGTATGTGTTCAAGTTGATCAAGGACCGGATCGCGGCCACCAAGGACACCAACCGCGCCAAGGTGAAACAGAAATATGCGCTGGTGAAGCACCATGATCGCGCGGGACGGATGACGGACATCCTCGAATACTCGGACGTCGCGTTCCCGCGGGCGCGGTTTGCGCCCGAGTTGTTGGATGAGCTGCGGCATGTCGCGCCCTCGCAGATCGAGGAGGACGGCGATCGCATCATCGTGCGCCACCTTTACATCGAACGACGGATGACGCCGCTCAACATGTACCTCGAGCGCGCCAACGATGCCGAGCGCACCCACGCAATCCGGGAGTACGGCGATGCCATCCGTGAACTCGCCACCGTGAACATCTTCGCCGGCGACCTGCTGTTCAAGAACTTCGGCGTCACGCGCTACGGGCGTGTGGTGTTCTACGACTACGACGAAATCGAGTACCTGGTTGATTGCCGGTTCCGGACGATTCCTCCGCCACCGCCGGGATTCGACGAAATGTCCGGCGACGTGTGGTATCCGGTGTCGCAGCAGGACGTCTTCCCGGAAGAATTCGCGACGTTCCTGCTCACCGATGTCAGGGTCCGCGCAGCCTTTCTTGCGTTTCATGCAGACCTCATCACCGCCCGGTGGTGGCAGGACGCGCAGGAGATCGTCCGCCGAGGCGAACTGGCCGAGGTCCTGTCGTATCCACCCTCCGCCCGGTTTGCGCCGCCCGCGGCGGATTGACCGCCGATCCGGTCACGCCGCGATCGGGACCAACCGCTTGGCGGGTCGCGCTGACCGGCCCGCGGCTGCGTCGCACCGGGCCATGCGCGGTTGACCATACTCGGGCATTCCGCGGCCGGCGCTGCAGTGTGCGCGCCAGGCTGCGCGACGAGATCATCCCGGGCCGCAACGCACGGCATCCGGGCCATGGAGGAAACACGGTGGTCGGCAGCGCATTCGAACTCTTCCGCATCGGTCCCGGCCCGTCGTCGATGCATGTGATGGGCCCACATCGTGCCGCGGAGCGCTTCGTCCATGAGATAGCTGCCGATGGCCTGTTGCCGAACGTGCACCGGGTGGAGGTCGAGCTGTTCGGCGGGCTTGCGTTCAGCGGGCGCGATTTCGGCACGGATCGCGCCGTGATGGCCGGGCTGACCGGACTGTCAGCCGAGCGCTGCGACAGTGCGGCACTGGCTCGCTGCGCCGCCCGCATCGAGACCGAACAATTGCTGGCGTTGGCCAACGGCCCCAGCGTCACGTTCGCCACCGACCGCGACCTGCGTTTCGTCGTCGATCGCGCCGTGGCCTTCGACGGTAACGCCATGCGCTTCGTCGTACGGGATCGCTTCGGCGGCGTGCTGGCGTCCCGGATCTATTTCTCCACCGGGCACGGGCACGTGGTCGGCGAAAACGATCGCCCTGCCGCGGCCACGATTCGCCTGCCCTATCGATTTGTTTCGGCCGATGCCATGTTGGCGGCATGCGCGCAGCAGGGCAAGCGCGTCGCCGATCTCGCACGCGCCAACGAGTGCATCCGGTCGTCGCCAGATGAAGTGCGCACGGCGCTGCTGCATGTTGCGACGGTGATGCGCGCCGCGTTGCAGCGCGGCCTGACCACGGACGGCGTGTTGCAGAGCGGCAACCGGCGTACGGCGCCGTCGTGGGCAGCTGCCATGCGCGACAGCGATACCGCCGACGCAAGCCATGGCGCGCTGCCACAGCTGGCGGCGCTCTATGCCACCGCGGTGGCCGAGGAGAATGCGGCCGGTGGACGCGTCGTGGCCGCCCCGTCGTCCGGATCAGCCGGCCCGGTCGCCGCACTGCTGCAACTCTGGTACGACAGCACGCCCCTCAAGTACGACGATGGCGTCATCGACTTTTTACTAACCGGTACGGCGATCGGCGGCATGCTGCGTGCCGCCGGTGTCGCCCATGTCGGATGCCAGAGCGAAATCGGTGTCGCCGCGGCGATGGCCGCCGCCGGCTATGCCTCGGTGCTGGGTGCCAGCAACGCGCAGATCGTGCATGCGGCAGAACTGGCGCTGCGGCCGCACCTCGGCCTCACCTGCGATCCGCCCGCGGGCCGCATCGAAGACCCGTGCATCGAGCGCAACGCGCTGGCCGCATCCCGTGCCTGCGCCGCGGCGCTCGCTGCCGTGCGCGCGCCCTCGCCGCGCAACGGAATCGATGCAACGATCCGGGCAATGGTGGCGTCAGGGCAGGCGATGGCCTCGCGACCCAAGTCCACCTCACTCGCAGGCGTCGCGGTGAACCTCGCCGAGTGCTGAAGCGGCGCCGCATTTCCGCCATGCCGCGGCGATGCTATCCTCGCGCATCACGAAGCCACTGGAGCGATGCGCATGGTGTTCCCGTTGTCCCGCCTTTCCTGGACCTGGATGCCGATCGTGGCGGCGCTGGCACTGACGGGTTGCGAGAACCCGCAGAAGAAAAAAGATGAGGAAATTTCGAAGAACACCTTCGCCTGCCAGATGAACGGCGAGCGCCTCGTGCTGCGCTTCACCGACGGTGAGGCACGAATGTTGATGCCCAATGCGCAGCGCATCACGCTCTACCAGATCCCGACGGCCGCCGGCCTGCGCTACAGCAATGGCTCGCTCGAACTCCGCGGCAAGGGTACCGACCTGCAGCTCGCGCAGGACGGCGCCATCACCGTGCTCAAGGATTGCGAGCCCTACGCGGTGTTGCCCCCGCCCGGGAAGTGATGCTCGGACATCGTCGTCGCGGGACGCGCCAGTCCCGGTGAGCACATCGCTGCGCGTAGGCGTCATCGGCGCCGGGGCCATGGGCGGCGGGGTCGTCGCCAGCCTGTGCCGCGCCGGCTTTGCCACGCACGTTCGCGATATTCGCCCCGAAGCCACGGCGGCGGCCGTGGCATTCGGTGCACAGGCCCATGAATCCGCCGCGGCGCTGGCCGCAGCCACCGACATCGTGCTCGTCGTCGTTGTCGACGCGGCACAGATGGACGCCGTGCTGTTCGGCGCCGAGGGTGCCGCCGCCGCGCTGGCGCCCGGTGCCATCGTGATGCTGGCGTCCACGCTTGATCCGGACGACGTGGCCGGCTTTGCCGCGCGGCTGGTTGAAAGCGGTGTCGTATGTATCGATGCGCCGGTGTCAGGTGGCCCGCGTCGCGCCGCGGACGGCACGATGACGATGATGATCGCCGGCCCGGCCAAGGCCATTGCGCGCTGTGCGCCGGTATTCGCGGCTATCGCCGGCAAGGTCTTCTGTGTCGGCGACGTGCCGGGCATGGCCGCCAAGTTCAAGATCGTCAACAACCTGCTGGCCGCCGTCAATCTGGCGGCGGGCGCCGAGGCCCTCGCGCTGGCCGCCGCGGCGGGTCTCGACGTCCGGGCGGTGGTAGACGTGATCAACGCCAGCTCGGGCGGCAGCTGGATCTTTGCCGACCGGATGCCCCGTGCGCTGGACGGCGATTACGCCCCGCGGGCCGCGACGAAGATCCTGACCAAGGATGTGGGCATTGCCGCGTCATTTGCCGCGCGGCACCGCGTCGACACGCCCTTCGCGCGCGCGGCGCAGGCCACGTTCCAGGAGGCCGTCGCGTCCGGCCATGGCGAACTGGATGACGCGATCGTCTACGCGTGCGCGCGGCGCAAGGCGATGCCGGACGAGTCCCCCGTATAGGTTGACGTAATGCCGGCGTCGGTCACCACGACTACAATTGCAATTGGATCCCGCCGAACCGACAGGTCACACTCCGACAATGGAATCATGATGGCAATTGCCACGCTTCGACCCGCCCGCCGCCGTTTCGCCACCGCGGCGCTTGCCACGCTGATGGCCTTGTTTGTTGTCCCGGCCTTGGCGCAGGCGCCCAAGGGCATGCCGGTGGTTCCACCCGGCATGGCCGTCGCCACGTTCGCCGGCGGCTGCTTCTGGTGCATGGAACCGCCCTATGACAAGCTCGAAGGCGTGCTGAGCACGACATCGGGCTACATGGGCGGCGCGGTGAAGAATCCCACCTACGGCGATGTTTCGAACGGCATCACCGGCCACACCGAGGTGGTGCAAGTCGTCTACGACCCCGCCAAGGTCAAGTACGAGAAGCTGCTGGAAGTATTCTGGCGCAACATCGATCCCACGGTCACCAACCG
>Ga0105046_10006011_pt1 | contig 19148 bp, 15 predicted proteins | sample MAT03_FD_78385 | JGI IMG/M metagenome (GOLD analysis project Ga0105046, IMG submission 78385) | Freshwater microbial communities from Lake Fryxell liftoff mats and glacier meltwater in Antarctica - MAT-03 (megahit assembly) | ecosystem: Environmental > Aquatic > Freshwater > Ice > Liftoff... | reverse complement strand
GAAGATCCCGACTCGGACGAAGTAGTCCGCGTCGAAACTGATTCCATAACACCAACTCAGGGCGAGCAGGGGGAACCTGTTCGCCCTGTTTTCGTTGTTGGCGAGCGGTGGGCGTCAGCCTTCCTCGGATTTTCCCCAGAACAACTTCCCGGCATGGCTGGCCAGTTCGGATCTCGGCCGACCCCCACGGGGTCAAGCCCCATGGCCCAGGGTTGGCGACGCAGGAGCCTACCCTGGGAGATGTGGAACACCTCTCAGCAACCCCAACGGGGTTGCGTCCCGTTTGAGGTGAGTTGCGACGTGGCTTTGCCGGACCCAGTCAGAACTCCATTGGAGTTCGCTTCACTCGATGCCTTTGCCCCGGGGTTTCTCCCTGCGGTCGAAATCCTGGGCGATAGGACGTGACCCCGTGCGGGTCCAGAGAGCGATGTCGGGACGTTGTTCTGGAACATGTCCTTCGTCTTCTCTGCGCGCTGTGTTTACATCCCAAACGTCGGTAACGTGTTTTCGCCCCTCCCACTCCGGCCTTCCTCCCCCACAGCCCAGCCGACTCCGAAAGCCATGTCGCCAGTGAGGGAGAGGGAGCGGAAGCCTGCCAGCACCAACGTTTAAGATACGCACACCTGCGGGACTGCATGACCAAATCGTGAGCGTTCGAGACCTCGGAGGGCTGACGCCCACCGCTCGCCCACTCATGCCTCTCTGGCGTGGTCAATCGCTCGGTACCCGTCTAAACTTCGACTTCACAGCAGACAAGTCTCTCTCAGGACCCCCCGCCATGTTTGTTCTCGATCTTCTCACTCGCTGGGCCCACGTGGGAGCGGCTATTGTCCTGATGGGGGGAGCCATCTTCACCCGCTTTGTCCTCCTGCCTGCAGCTGCGGAGTTACCGGAAGATCAGCACTTAGCGCTGAAAGAACGCTTGCGGGTGCGATGGAGTAAGATCGTCGCAGGCGGAATTCTGCTGTTGCTGGTCAGTGGGTTCTACAACTTCTACGTCGGGATGGGGCAGCACAAGGGACAATCGCCGCCGGTGTGGCATATTTTGGCCGGTACCAAGATGTTGCTCGGGTTCGGGGCGTTCTTCCTGGCCTCGGTGATGTCGGGTCGCTCGGCGAAGTTTGCTCCCATGCGGGCGGACGCCAAGAAGTGGCTCGGGATTCTGGTGCTGCTGCTGACAGTCATCACCGCCATCGGGGGATACCTCAAGGTCGGCGTTCCCGCGAACCCGGTGTCCGTCGAATCGAAGTAGTCTTCAGTGGAATCGACCCCTCGGGAGGGCGAAGCTCCGGCTGAGCCGCGAGCAGGGAACGACGCCCTCTGGCCGAAGCGGCTCAGCCGGAGCTTCGCCCTCCCGTTAGAGTTGCCCAATCTCGCTGCATGTCCTTCGAGCCATCCATGCCGACCTTCATCGCCCACCGGCAAGTCAAGTTCTCCGAAACCGATATGGCGGGGATCGTCCACTTCGCGAACTTCTATCGCTGGATGGAAGAAGCGGAGCACGAGTACTTCCGCTCGCTCGGCCTGCGAATCATGGAGAAGCAGCCCGACGGCACGTTCTGGGGCTGGCCGCGAGTTTCCGCGTCGTGCCACTTCGACGCCCCAGCTCGGTACGAAGACGAGATCGAGATCCGCATCGAAGTCGAGCGGGTCGGCTTCAAGTCCCTGACCTTCGCCGTCGAGTTCTGGCGAGACAACACCCAGCTCGCCCACGGACGGCTGAAGACGGCCTGTTGCGTTTGCCATCCCAATGGGACTCTCGAATCGATGGAGATCCCCGCGAACTACCGACAGAAGTTTGAGGCAGCCCCAGCAGCTTGAAGCCGGGCCAGTTCGACTCACGTCGCTTCATCCGCACAACGACGACAAGGGCATGCTCCGTAGGCAATCAAGCCCCAACCGATGATCAGCAGCAGCCCACCGATCGGCGTAATCGCCCCGAATTTCGTGATGCCAGTCAGCACCAGCACGTAGAGACTCCCAGAAAACAGGAACGTTCCGAGACACAAACAGACCCCAGCGGCACGCAGTGAACGGTTGCGATTTCGCTGGGACAGTATGCCCAGAAGTACCAGTCCCAGTCCCTGACTCAGCTGATAATCGGCACCTGTTTTGAAGTCCCCGACGTACTTGGCGACTGCCGGAATGGATTGACCCGCGACGAGTTTGGTCTGCCCCGCATACTGTGCGGCAATGAACTTCTCCAACCCGTGCGCGGCCCAGGCACCCAGCCCGATGGCCAGGCAGGCCATGGCCGCTCCGACAGTGATCCAGCGAGAGTTTCGATCGGTCGTGTCATTCGTCATGGTTCGGTCTCCTTGTCCCACGAGTCTAACGGGCAGAAGTCACTCCTCGCGACTGACACAGCGTCGACTCAAGAGTTTGGAGATTGAACGCAGGCCGCCCGCCAACCATGCACGACATCTGCGACCCGCAGTTCCTACAATGCGAACCGCTCACTCTCCACCCTGGGAACTGTTCTATGCCTGCCATTGCCACCGATTCCCCGTTTGTTCTGCTGCATGCCCAGGACGATGTGGTCGTCGCTCGCCGATCAGCTCCGGCGGGAACCGTATGGACCGGTCCACAGGGAATGTCGGTCACCTGTAAGGAGCGGATTGACCTCGGACATAAGCTGGCCATTCGACCAGTCACTTCGGGCGGAGTGGTTCGCAAATATGGCCAGCTCATCGGCTATGCGACGCGCGACATTTCGCCCGGCGAGTGGGTGCATCAGCACAATCTGGGGCTGGGCATTCTCTCGCACGACTATGAGTATTGCACTGCGATTCCGCCGACACCGGTGGCGGCGGTGCCTCGGACGTTTGAGGGCTACCGCCGTGCGGATGGTCGCGTGGGGACTCGCAATTACATTGCGATTGTGAGTACGGTCAACTGCTCGGCGACCTCGTCGAAGTTCATTGCTCAGAAGTTCGACGAGCAGATCCTCGAGCAGTTCCCGAACGTCGACGGCGTCATCCCGCTGATTCACAAGGGCGGCTGCGCGATGGAGTTTGGCGGGCCGGATCATCGCCAGTTGGCTCGCACGCTGGCCGGTTTCGCCCGGCACCCCAACATCGCGGGATATCTGATCGTCGGTCTCGGATGCGAGACCTCACAGGCTTCATTCCTCACTGGGGAGTACGACCTCGTCCAGCTGGGCAACCTCGGTTCACCGGGGAAGAAGTCCGCCCCGATCTCGATGAATATCCAGGACGAAGGGGGCGTGGCCAAGACCGTGGCGCGCGGGGTCTCGATCCTCAAGGAGATGCTCCCCGAGGTGAATCAATTGCGGCGAGAAACGATCTCGGCCAGCGAACTGATGCTCGGCCTCAATTGCGGCGGCAGCGATGGCAACAGCGGCATCACTGCCAACCCCGCGCTCGGCTATGCGAGTGACCTGCTCGTCGCCCAAGGCGGCGCAGCTGTCCTGGCTGAAACTCCCGAGATCTATGGAGCGGAACAGGTGTTAATCCGCCGCGCGATCAATCGCGGAGTGGCCGACAAGCTGGTGGAACGCATCCGCTGGTGGGAGGACTACGCCGCCAAGTTCAACGCGAACATCGACAACAATCCGTCGGTCGGCAACAAGAAGGGGGGCCTGACGACGATCTATGAAAAGTCACTCGGGGCGGTCGCCAAGGGGGGAACCACCGCGCTGCGGGCCGTCTATGAATACTCGGAGCCGATCACCGAGAAGGGGCTCGTCGTCATGGACACCCCCGGCTACGACCCGGCCTCTGTGACCGGCATCGTCGCGGGCGGTTGCCAGGTGGTCGTCTTTACCACGGGTCGCGGCAGCTGCTTCGGCTGTAAACCTTCCCCGACGATTAAAGTGTCGACCAATACTCCGCTATATGATCGGATGCGGGACGACATGGACATCGACGCGGGCCGCATCTTAAACGGAACCACGATCGAGGAAGTCGGCACCGAGATCTTCGAAGAAATCCTGTTGGTCGCCAGTGGTAAACCGACCAAGAGCGAAGCCCAAGGGATCGGCGACGAAGAGTTCTGCCCCTGGACCTGGGGCCCTGTGTTTTAGAGAGCCGGGTGGCCGAAATCCCGCGAGCGGCACGGCGCTAGACGCCAGTTCTCCGGAACGTACCGCTCCGCAGCCTCGAAGAGGCGAAAGCACTCCGCAGGCTCTCGCCCGTGGTTACCTGCCGCCACCGCTTCGCGGCTCCGAAGCCGATCAACGCCAGAAGGCTTCCAGCGCGGGGACGCTTCACTTCGAGCTGGATTTTGGCCTGCCGGGGCTGGTTCCTAGACTCCACCCACTTTCCTGATGCACACACCTCGCACACCTGGAACTCACCGTCTCATGGCAATTGGTGGCCATGGAGTATTAAGATAATCGGCATGCGTCTGGGGATTCGCGCTGATTGACTGACACCGGGTTTGGTGGTTAACCCGTCCCTTGATTTCTCTGGCTTTTGAGTGCTTCGATGCGTGTTTCTCAGCAATGCTGGGTGTGCCTGACTTGGGGGTTGATGTCACTGGCCCATGCGGAAGCAGCGGAATTCCGGGTACGTCCCTATCTTCAAAACCCCGCGCCCGACGCGATGTCAGTCCGCTGGCTGTCCAATACGAGCGATCCAGGCACGCTGAAGCTGGTCGATGACTTGCGGGAGTTCCGGTCGACTCCGGTGGTGGCCAATGCCCTCTCCTACAACACGGTCTCCCCGGAGCCGGGTGGGCCGCATCCCGATTTGCCGTGGCTGCACTGGGTTCGCTTGACCGATCTGATACCGGGCGGCAATTACACCTACACGGTGACGCAGGGAGCGGAGACGCATGGGGGCTCCTTCACGACTCCCGGTCCCGATCAACCGATCCGGTTCATCGTCTACTCCGATTCCGAGACCGAGCCCGAGTCCTCCACCACACCGCCCGTCGCCTGGCCCGCTCCCACGGGGAGCAATCGCCCCGCCGGACGGACCAACTATTTCGTCGACCAGACCGTCGCTTACAAAGAGAACTGCCGCCTGATTGCCGAGCGGAAGCCGAACTTTGTGTTGTTGGCCGGGGACATTGTGGAGGTCGGTGGCGAGCAGCGTGACTGGGATGAGTTCTGGAAGCACAACGCCGGAGAGTTCAATGCACTGGCAGGCAACATTCCGATCCTGGCCGCACTCGGGAATCATGAGAATTACGCGGGGCCCGGAGGGGGCTACACAGCGGCAGGAGCCAACTTCGCCACCGATAAGTTTCTGACCTACTTCGAAACCCCCTCAAACGGAGCGCAGAATCCCAAACATCGTGGTCGCTACTACCGCATTGACTACGGCCCGATCACGATCATTACGGTCGACTCCAGCGATGGCCAGCCGAACAAGACCGCTGCGGATACGAACCACGACATGGAGGGCAGTCATGCTCCCGACTTCAACCCCGGGTCGGAGCAGTATCAGTGGCTGGAGGCCCAGCTGGCCGATGCCCAGATGACCAGTCGATTTACCTTCGTGCAGTTTCACCACACGATGTATGGATCGGGACCGCACAGCATTCCGTTCGGTCAGAAAGAGTTCTCCGGACAATCCGGAATCGCCATGCGCGTGCTGAGACCCTTGCTGTTCCGGTATGGCGTAGACGCGGTCTTCTCCGGTCATGATGAGTTGCTGGAGCGTTCTCAAGTGGCGGGCACTGAGATCCTGGTTGACGGAACCGAGCGGCCCCAGACGATCCACTTTTACGATGTCGGCATCGGCGGGGACGGGCTGCGCGGTCCCTCGGTCGACTTCGATAACCCGCATCGAAAATTCCTCGCGCATGATGATGTTCCGGAAGTTTGGAACGGCGAACAGCTGGTCTCCGGAGGCAAGCATTACGGCCATCTGGAGGTCAATGTCGCTCCCGATGCGAAGGGGGTCTGGCAGGTCGAACTGACCCCGGCGCATGTGTTCCCACTCAATGATGCCGAGGGGAAAGTCATCGGCTGGGAACGCAGAGCCTATCCGGATGCCGTGCAGTTTTCCCAGCAGTAGGGTCGCTGCGTTCGCCAGAACGTGAGTAAATGCGAAACGGCGTACGATGCCGTCAAACACGATTCCCGGTGGCTTCCCATTCGCGAGGTCGATCCTCGGGGCAATATCGTCCGATGCTCGCTCACGTTCTGGCGCACGTGACTACTCTAAAAACTCGCGCATGTCTTGAATCGCTTCGCTGGGAACTCCGGCGTCGTTTAGCTTGGCAAAGAGGTCGAGCTTGGCACCGGCGGTGGCGTCCTTTTTGCGGAAGATACGGACGCGGATGCCTTGTCCATCGCCGGGAGCGATCAGCGCAGCGCGGGCCACATCGGTGAGTTCTGCAGCTGTCGCCTTCGATTCATCCCCAGTAATGGAGAGCAGGTATTTGTCACCGGAGATGACGACAGCCACCACGGCAGCCAGTTGGGTGGGTGGGGTACTCGTGGACACCATCACGGCTTCGTCGCCCGCAAGTTCGGAGCGTGATATCACCAGCGGCTCGGTCCCTTTTGAGACCGCTGGCTGGCTGGATTCACCGGCGATGGGCCCGCCATCGCCTGATCCGCTACCCCCGAGTCCCGGGCCTTTGAACTGCGTTCCGATATAGAATGCGAGGGCTGCGACGCCGATCACAAATCCGCCTGCCAGCCGTTGTCTCGTGGTAGTGGCCATCGAACACTCTTGTGAGGGCAATGAGCGAAGGGGGCGGGTCGGAGAGAACCAGCTACTCCCAGAACTTTTCGCCGCTGATGTTAATCGGCGGATCAGTCACAACATCGCAGTCGCCATTGACGCGGCACTGGCAGGAGAGACGCATCGACTTCTCATTGCCAATTCGCATGAAGAAGGTCAGCGGGCCGAGCAGGAATCGCAGCCATTCGCGGAGCCCCTGGCGGCTGACGTTCTCGTCGCCCTTGGTGATCTGCACACAGCAGGAGGCGCACTGGCCAAAGCCGTGGCAATTGGCGAACCAATTCTTGTGAATTCCGGGGTGAACCTGAATGCCGTTTTTCAACGCTTCCGCGCGCAAGTTGGCTCCTTCCGGAACCTCGATGGTGCGTTTTTCTTTGACGAATGTGACCTTGGGCATCGGGCCGCAATCCTGAACCGGGAATCGTGAGGTGATGACGTTGTAGGAATCTTAAGTCAAAGGGGGAACGCGACGCCAGCCGAGAGGATTCAAGGGGCGGGTGCTTCCCAGTTCCCGGAAGCCCACGGGTTACATTCGCTGGGGTTACGCGGCCCGACGTTGAGGCGGGCGGGCGTCCCATTCCTGGCGGACGTGGTACAGGCCCTCGCGACAGGTGTCGTAGAGTGTACTCAGTCGTCGCAGGACTTGGGCTTCCTCGCGGTGGGCGTCGTCCGGCGACTCGCTCGCCATCAGGTAGCACCGCTTCCCGGTCTCGGAGTAGTTGACCCAGCAGTCGGGTCGGTCGAGCTGTTTCAACTGGAGCAACCTCTCGGGATAGACCCCCGTCCAGAAGAGGGTGAAGTCGCCGATATGGCGATGGACCTCGCGGCGGGGTTCGGCTTCGCGGCATTCGGCCTCACGCAGCATGTCGACCACCTGGTCGAGACGGCGACCGACTTCGTCTCGAATCGCAAACACGGCATCGAGCCGGGCAAAGCGGACCAGCATGTCCGACAGGTAGTCGATCAGCGGGGGATCGGCGATCCCGAATTCGACCTCAAAGGTCTGTTCCGCCAGACCCGAGAACCAGTTCTTCAGTTGATTGTCACTCGTCAACACGGGAGCCATGACAGCCTCCTCGGTCAGCGGAGATCCTCACCGCCGAGCCAGCGGTGGGGACGTAAGGGCCGCTGGCTTATCTCATCGGTGCTGAATCTCCAAGAGCAGTGTCGTTATACGAATTGTTCGAGCAGTCCGACCGGCAGAAAAGGGCAATTCGTCGCGAGGTTCGTCAGAACTGGGGCGGGTTACGGGGGATGTCGAGTTCGATCGCGACGATCCCGTCCGGACCTAGAGGTCCAGACTACGGTCGCGTCGACCGACTCGTGAACGGCCTTACCTCGCATGAGGGGCGGCGAGGGCTCGTCCCGTGGGCGCAGCTGGCTCACGACTCTCGCTGGCTTCGCCCGGTCGCGGAAAGAATTCCTTCAGCGACAGGAACGGCTTCTCGAAGAATTTCCACGACAGCGCCGAAGCTCCCAGGGTTGTCAGCAGGGTGACCGCCAAGATTGCCACTGGCTGAATGGCCTCGGGCAGCACCGACCAGTCGAGCTTCAGTACCAGCTTGTAGATCGGGCGGTGGATGACATACATCGCATAGCTGAACTGACCGGGTAGCGTCAGCCAGCGTTGCGACAGCACTCGCGCAAACCAGGACCCCGGAGAGACAGCTGCGGCGGAGAAGAGGAAGCAGCCGAACATCACGCCCAGAAGAGTATGCCCGATGGTCTGTGTCCCAACTTGCTCGGTCTCCAGCAGTGGCCACACCGCATCGATACCGACAATCGCGACACTGAGAACAGTCATCATCGGCCAAGCCCAGCGAGTCAGCCGGGGATACCAGACGGGGGATCTCAGCCCCATTGCGAAGAGACCGCCCAGGCAGAGACTGTCCATCCGAGTCAGCGTCGTTACATAGAGAGCCACCGAAGGAGCCCCGCCCATCCACAGCCCAATTCGCAGAGCCAGCGCCACTCCAATGCAGCTCCAGCAGACGCGCTGCAGGGCCTTGGAAGAACACCACCCGACGATGAAGGGCCAGACCAGATAGAACTGCTCCTCGACCGCCAGCGACCAGAAATGATTCAAGTAGTTCACGTCGGGCCAGTGCCCCTGAAACGCAAAACACCAGTTCTGCAAATAGGTCCAGAACCAGAACTGGTCCCGCGACAGTTCATGCACTCGGAGTGCCACCGCCTCAGCTGGACTCCAGAGGTCGGCCAGCTGGGGGATCGCGATGAATGTGAACCCGAGAGCCAGGAAATAGAGCGGGAAAATGCGGAGCGACCGCCGCGCAAAAAAACTGCGGAGGTAACCGGGCTTACCGCGAGAATCGATCAGAATCCCAGTAATCAGGAACCCGGACAGGACAAAGAAGAGGTCGACTCCGACCCATCCCGAGTGGCTGGCCTTGCGCAACAGCGTATTCAACAGCCCCCCCGAGGGGACCTTCAAACAGTCGTACAGGAGCACGACCAGAATCGCGATCCCCCGCACACCATCCAGCGCGGGCCGGTGGTCCGAAGGTCGGGGAGCATACTCTCGTGGGGTGAAGTTGAGTCGGTTCAGCCAGTTCATACCCGCTCCTCCGCCAGCTCAGAAGACTCCTCGCGGGCTGACTCTTGTTCCACGCGGGGGCTCGAAAATATGCCGCGCACCTGACGAAAAACGTCACGTGTCAGCTTCGCCCCCTGGGCCGCGACGGAACCCCATCGTGTCGTCGTAAACAGAGCGGTGCCGATCTCTTTCCGGCCCGGCCAGACATGATCGAGGAAACCTCCCGGACGAGAACAGCTGTCGAGACGCTCACATTGTGGAAGTTGGTGGAGGTGGTCTTGGATTTCCGCTGCCAGTAAAAATCCCGGACAACCGCGTTCGAACTGCGGGTCCCAGCCGATCTTGAATGCATAGTAGTCTGACCTGCTCCGGAGCAGACACATACTGGCGATGACCCGTTCATCGACTACCAGTTCCGCGAACCAAATGCGGTCCCGCTGGGCCAGCCCCAGGGCCATGCTCTTCAGGGCCTGGACTTCGCTGAGTCGACACGCGAGCGCCGAGCGGGACTCACCTTTCCAACCCAGCGATTCCAGAAATAGGAATCGATCCACAGCTGATAGGTCTCCATTCGGGCAACCGGTCAGCCGGAAGGAGACCTTCCCGATCTTTTCCAGAGCGCGGCGTCCACGACGCAGGCTCTTGGCACGTCGATTGGACATCGCTGATCCATCAAAGGGAGTCACCGTCGCCCGCAAGTGGATGTCCTCGGCAGTGGTCGCCTTGTTCTCCTTCTCGCACTGCTCCGTCAGCAGGCGAGCCAGCGAACTTTGCAGGGGGAACATTGGAAACGACAGTCCGTGCAGGTGCTCCTGGCGCAGGAACGCCCACAGAGATTGGACGGCGCTTTCGCATTCCGTGGAGTCAACCAGTAGTCCGGTCTTAAAGGCATGAGCACTACGAACGGCCCGCAGGTGAGGGAGTGGCAGCTGCCGAGTGCCACGAACACGCTCAAAAAGTCCTGCCAGGATCCAGCGTCCTTCCTCATCCACGATCGTCAACAATTGGGCCGCGGGAAGAGACTCGGGCGTCTGACACTGAGGAAACAGGAACGAGGGAGACAAGAACGGATTTCGCAGCAGACTGCGTTGTTCTAGATCGCGCCACCCCGCCTCGAACGCCGGACTCGTGTCACACGGAAATGGTCGCATCTGAACCACGTATCCACCATCGAAGCGAATCGGAGGGGAGGCTTGAACAGACAGCAGCAATGTTGTGGGCACTTGACGCTTTCGTTTTCCTTGGTGCAGGGATGCCGGGGAGGAAGTCGCAAATCCTGCCCTCAAACCTAGCTCACGCAGGGAGGGTTGGCAGGGAGGATTTTGGGTAATGGATTCGCGATCAAAGCGAGGCTCACAGTTCGGCGGGAGGGCGATAGCCAGTAGGGTGAACGTGTGCGAGCGGCGTTGATGTGGCGAACGTTTCCTACGTGCCCGCCATGTGCGCCGCACAATGCGCTGCGCTGCCTCGGCGGGCCAAGATGTCGAAAGACCCCCGCACCGGGATTGGACCGGCTCCCCAGACTTGATAAGCTGAAGTGCCACCAGTCATTTCACATTCGGTCCGCACGGCGAACATCATGCAGCTTAAGAGGTTGTGGTCCATTTTGACGGCGTTGTTTGTGGGGGTGATCTCCCCGCTGTGCTTTAGCCATCCCGGTCATGGAACGACCGAGCCGACATCCCCAGCACATGCGGCAGAACCAGTGCATCTGCTGCCCGTGGTCCTGTTGAGCGGTGTCATTGCTCTCGGAGGATTTTCGATCCTACGGCGGTTTAAGCAGGCTCGCGAACGGAAGTAGCCAACTCTTCCGCCCTTTTCGGGTTCGAGAATTCCCATGCCGATTCCCGGACGACGTGTGTTCGAGGAACTCCGTAGAGCCCAAGAAACAGCTCGGGTGGTCGCGGAACAGTCTCAGGGTACGGAGCGACACCTCAAAACCGAGATCGAGCAGCTCGTCTCCGATCGTGGAGCGGCACTTCTGGAGCTGGCCCAGCACGATCTTCCCGACCTGAGACGGGAGACGATTCAGTCGACTTTTTCCGCGATTCAAACTGAGCTGTTGCAGATCGTTGAGCGGAGAGAACGATCGATCGCTGAGCTGCAAGGTCGTGTGCAACGACTCCTGGCCACCGAACAAGAGACCTCGCTCTCTCGTTCGCAGGCGGACGCGCAATTGACCCAGCTGTTGACGGAGCAGTCGCGTCTCCAAGCGGTCGTGCAATCCGAGTTGCAGAGCCACTCCCTGTTCCCGTCCCTCTCCAAGCGGGCGGTCGACGCAGAGGCGGCGCTGCACCGCGACGAGAAGCGAGTCGCCGATGTGCAGTCTGGGGCGAAGGAAAAGCTCCCGACCTATGAACGCAGCTCGTTATTTCAATACCTCTATCACCGCCGTTATCTCACCCCCGACTACACCGCACGCGGGTGGACGCGGCGAATGGATCGCCGGGTTTCGGAGTTGATCGGGTATCCCACGGCGCGGCGCGGGTATGAATTTCTGAAGAACACGCCGGCGCTGATGCAGAACGAACTCGTCCGGCGTCGCGAGGTCTTTCACCAGTTGATGACGCAAGTCGAACAGATTGAGGCCGAGGTCGCCGAGAAGAGGGGGCTCACCAACTCGATTCAAACGGCATCGGCAGCTAAGCAACGACGCGACCGCTGCGACCAGCAACTCGCAGAGACGCGCCAACTGACCGCCAAAGTCCAAGTCGATCTCGCCGCCGTCAGCCAGGACCAATGCCAATTCTACCGGGCGGCCCTCGACCGCTATCGGGCGTTCCTGGAGGAGACTGAAACGGCGTTCCTCGAACAACGAGCGGCCCGCACAGCCAGCCCGCACGATGATGAGATCGTCTCCCGCCTGCGTTTCCTCACCAACCAGATCGGGAAGCTCCAGCCGCAGTTGCAGACCACGGCCCAAGAGGTCGCCACATCTGTCGGGGTGAGCGAGGGATTCGAGTTTGTCACCCGGCGGATGCAGCAGTCGAACTTCGAGGAAGACCGCTCCCACTTTGACGATCAGCTGCACTTGGACCAGCTCGTGGAGCGCTTCCGAAAGGGGATCCTGTCTCGGGACGCATTGTGGACGGAGCTGAAACAGCACCAGGAGTTTGAACGGTCGCAGACCGAAACGACCGTGGTCGGTCTTGTGAACCATCCGATGACTCGCGTGCTGGCCGATGCCATGGTCCAAGTGGTCGGGGCAGCGTTGCAACACGGTGTGAACCGCAGTATTCAGCGTCGCAGTGGTCCCTCCGGCCCGAGTTGGTCCGGTCCAACGTTCCCCGATATTCAAGCCCCGACCTGGGTCCGCACAAATCCCCCGCCCACCTCCTCTGCGGGTCCGCCGACTCCGTCCGGTGGCGGGGAATATACGACTGTCGATCGGTTTTAAGTCGCCATCTAAGCCAACCGGGTGAAATCAAAGTCGCCGCCGCCCCGCCAAGCGGGGATGCGGGCCTGCGATGGCCGTGGCCCGCACCGGCAGATTCTGCGGGGCAAGACCCCCCCCTCTTCGGCCATTTCTGCACGAACTGAGGCCGAAACCCGGCGGAAAAGGCCGACCCTCTTGACCCTGGAGAAACCGGCGTCGTAGTGTCCCGCTTCCACTCCGGTCGAAGACCCTGCGCGGTCCTGCGCCCCCTGTTCTCCCGCCCCACTCCACGCCTTGCGGCGCTGACTCCTCTCTCCTGCCAAGGATCGGCGATATGCGATCTCCTCGCTCGCTTTCGAAGTGCGTCCTGTTCTCCGTGCTGCTTAGCGCCGGGTGCCAGTCGCTCGATCTCGATTTCAAGCTGCCGGGAAAGTTGAACCCGGACAACCGACGCAAGGCGCGCGTCAATGAAGCCCTGCGAGGCGAGAAGGGGCACTCACAATTGCTGGGTGACTACATCTCGATCGGGGGCGACACCATCCGGATGGTTCAAGGTGTCGGACTAGTGGTGGGTCTGGACGGGACTGGCGAAGACCCTCCGGCGACCCCTCAACGCAAGATGCTTCTGGAAGAGATGCGTCGTCGAAGAATTGACGACCCCGAGTCACTCTTGACCAGTCCGAACACGGCGCTCGTCGTCGTGACTGCCTACATTGCGCCCTTGATCCGCAAGGGCGATCCCATGGATGTGGAAATCAAACTGCCCGACGGAAGCCAGACGACGAGTTTAAAGGGGGGGCGACTGCTGCCGTGCTTCCTTCGCGAGTACGCCTATCTGGCGGATGGCGGCGGAGTCAAAGAGGGCCGCGAAATGGGGATCTCTCTGGGACCGATTATTGTCCGAGGTGGCGAAGATGACCCCTCGGGGCTTGTCATCGGAGTCATCCCCGGCGGTGGCAAATACAGCGGACTCAATCGCGACTTGAGCGTCCGGCTCCGTGAGGATTACAAGGGAGCCAAGATGACGACCCGCATCGCGGATCGCATTGGTCAACGGTTCGCTGGATACGACAAGGGGATCAAGAAGCCGTTGGCCAAAGCCAAAACGGACCAGTCGATCGAACTCATCGTGTCGGAACGTTATCGCGACAACTATTCCCGCTATCTCCAAGTCATTCGCAATATGCGACTGGCCACGGAAACATCCGTGGAACATCAACTCCGGTTGCAGGATCTGGCGAGCTCACTCGTGCGGGGCGACTCCAGCGAGCAGGCGGCACTCGAACTGGAGGCCATTGGCACCGAAACGATTCCGATCCTGAAAGACGGGCTGCAAGCGACTGAACTCGAAGCGAGGTTTCATGCTGCGGTCGCCCTGGCCTATCTCAATGATGCATCGGGTGTCGAGGTCTTGAAAGAAGCCGCTGACAAGGAGCCAGCGTTCCGCGCCTTTGCTATGGCGGCTCTCTCCACCTTGACGGATGGGGATGCGATTATCGCCATGCGAGGGCTGCTCCAACACCAGGACATTGAAGCCCGGTATGGAGCCTTCCGGGCGCTGTCTATCGCGTCACCCAATGATCCCGAGTTCAATACCGTGAAACTCGACTCCGGATTTGCACTGCACATGATCAACAGCACGGGCGACCCCGTGATCCACGTCACTCGTCGACGCAAGCCCGAGGTCATTCTCTTTGGGGTCGACCAGCATTTCTCCTCCCCCCTCTTCTTGCGGGCCGGACATGATGTCCTCATTCAGTGTCCCGGCAACGGCGACAAAGTGAAGCTCTCACTCATCGCGCCGGGCCAGCCTCTCAAGGAACTCTACACGGGTCTTCGGGTCTCCGATGTCATCTCCGCAGCTTCCGAGCTCGGCGTGGAGTATCCCGCGATCATCGAGATGCTGACGCAAGCCCAGAAGCAACGCAACTTGGACGGCATGCTCGCCTTTGATCAGCTGCCCCAGGCGGGTCGTATCTACGAGCGACCGGAAACCGCCGAAGGGCCCGCGACAGAGATGATCGGCAGTTCGGCGCTGTTGCCAAACCTGTTTGACATCGACCCCAGCGGACTGGAAGTCGAAACCGAACTGGAACCTGCGCCCGAAGCGAAGACCTCATCCCCCGCCGAAGATGGCGACGCCGAAGCCATGAGCGGCGTCAGCATCGGGGTCAAGTAGTCGACTCAGGCCTCCACTTCTCGGGTCGCAGTCATTGGATTGGATGACGTTGGTCGCATGCTCAAGTCCCTCGAACTCTTTGGATTCAAGAGCTTCGCGGACCGAACCGTATTCGAGTTCGCGCCGGGGATGACGTGCGTGGTCGGTCCCAACGGAAGCGGCAAAAGCAACGTCGTTGACTCGATTAAATGGATTCTCGGCGACCAGAGCGCCAAGAGCTTGCGCGGGACCGAGATGACCGATGTCATCTTCAACGGCTCGAATGGCCGCAAGCCCAGCGGCTTCTCGGAAGCCACACTCACATTCGACAACACACAGCGTCTGTTCCCCATGGACGCCGTCGAGGTGCAGGTCGGACGACGTCTCTATCGCAGCGGTGACTCCGAATATTTGCTCAATCGGAACGTCGTGCGGCTGAAGGATATTCGCGATCTATTCCTCGGGACGGGGGCCGGGACTGCCGCTTACAGCATCATCGAACAAGGACGCGTCGATCAGATCCTGCAATCGAACCCCGCAGCCCGGCGTCTGGTCTTCGAAGAAGCGGCCGGGATCTCGCGCTTCAAATCGAAGCGTGTCGAGGCCCAACGCAAGATCGAACGCATTGATCAGAACTTGCAGCGGCTCACCGATATCGTCGATGAGGTCGAAGCCCAGCTGAACTCGACTCGCAGTCAGGCGAGCAAAGCCGCCAAGTACCGCGAGATCTCGACGGAACTCAAGGCTCTATGGACGGGAGTTGCGGCAGACGATGCCCGTTTGTGGTCGGCTCAGTTGGCCGAGCTGAAGCTCTCCGATGAGCAAGCCCGCACGCAAGCCGAGAGCCTCGCAGAGAATGTGCAGGGGCTGGAGGAACTGGCACAGCAGGCGGATAGTGTCTTTCAAGCGATCGAATCGCGCGTCCGCGAACTCGAACGTCGGTCGTCCGCCAACCGCGAGGGCATGGCCGCATTCGAGACGACAATCCGCCACCAGACGTTCCGTCTCAAGGAGCTGCACGCCGATCTCGATCGACTACGCAAGCAACGAGTCGAACTGGTGGCTCGTGCGGGAGCGGTGGCCCGCGAACTCGACGAGACGGCGATCCGACTCACCGAGTTTGAGTTGAGCTTCGTCCACCAAGAACAAGCCATTCAAGGCCGCGATCGCGAGTTGTCGGAACTTCGAACTCAGCTGGATGCCGCGCGGACCCGCATCCGCACCCGTCGCCAGGAACGCGACCAGCTTACGCTCCGGTCGCAGTCGGCTTTGACACGGATCGCCACACTGGAGTTGCAACAACAAACGGCACTCGAAGCTCTCGCGAAGACGCGCGGACGAATCGACCAATTGCTGGCGGAGCTCGCCTCCGCACAGGCGGAATTGGAACAGCGTCGACAAGTGCACGCCGCTGCGGACCATACGAATCAACGCGCCCGCGACGAGCTCGGTGTCCTCCGGTCGGAGCGATCCTCTCTATTGGGTGAGCACTCACTCACCGAGCGGCGACTGGCCGAGTTGCGGGAGAAGCGAAGTGCCGCCCTCGCTCGCCTCAACGTGCTACAGGACCTCGAACGCAAACAGGAGGGCATCGGGCTGGGTGTCCGTGAGATCCTTCGCCGCGCAGAAACACTGAGCGAGCCGCCTTGGTCGAACATCTTGGGGTCTGTTGGGGATTTGCTCGACACAGCTCTGGAGACGGCTCCGCTCGTGGAGCTGGCACTCGGGGATCGCACACAGATTCTGGTGGTCGACGATCTCCGACCACTTCTCGATTACTTGAACCGAGGAGAGGGGCGACTCCTCGATCGTGTCGGCTTCATCGAGCTGCGGACGGCGTGGGTCTCGCGTCGGGGACGGGCTTCTCGTCCTCCACATGGGGTGGAGGTTTTCGATCTCGACTGCCGGAACTGGCCAGATTTGAGCCATCAACCCGGAGTCGTGCAGCGCGCGGATCAACTCGTCACCGAGAGCGGTCGAGCACCCGGACTGGCCGCGCGGTTACTGGCGGATACTTGGGTCGTCAGCACTCTGGATCGCGGGTTGCAACTTGCTGCCACGGACGGCCAGGGGTGCCGGTTTGTCACTTTACAGGGCGAATTGATTACAGGAGATGGCGTCCTGTATGTGGGAGCTGCCCCCCAAGATGCCGCCGTGCTGTCGCGGAAGAGTGAGCTGCGAACGTTGCGCAGCGAAGTCATCCGGCTCGAGCGGGCCATGGAGGCCGATATCGGGAGGCTGGCGGTATTGTCTTCGGCCCTCGACAACCGCACGGGACGGCAAGACGAGATCGAGATCGAGTCCCGGCAACGCTCGTCACAAGTCGCCGAAGCCTCGATGCGGCTCGCCTCGCAATTGGAGGAAGTGACCCGCATCGAAGAGTCACTTCGCGAACGGGAAGCACTCGCGACGACTCAAGACGAAAAGGTCCAGTCGCTGGAATCCGAGCTGCAATCGGTCCGTACTCTACAGGAGTCCGAACTCAGCGAGTCCGAGGAGCTGGCCCGATCTGTTCAGGTCGGTGAAGCTGAAATCACCGAGATCGAGGGGCTGTTGCAAGAAGTCCAACAGCTCGTCCGAAAAGAGCAAATGGAACTGGCGAAGCACGAGGAACGGCTGCGCGGACTGCGTGAGACACAGGTGCGGTTGCAATCCGATCAAGTTCAACGTGTCGAGCAAGAGGCGGAGTCCAACGAGCGCTATCACGGCCTCCTGCTGGCGGAGCGGGACTCAACGCTGATATTACTCCGAACACAGATCAGCTTGGCGGAGCGCTCTCTCGCTCAAGAGCAATTGCAAGGTGAGCTGCGAGTTGTCCAACGGGAGCGCGATGCGTTTCGGCAGGAACGCTCCCAGCGTACACGCGAACTCGACGAACTGCATCGTCGTCGTCGCCACGCCATCGAAACAGCCCACGCCGTACAGTTGAAGATTCGCGAGATTGAGCAACATTGGAATACGCTCGCTCAAAGAATCGATGAGGAGTATCAGCTCTCTCTGGATGAGCTCATGGCGAGTGGAGTCTCGGCGTTCGAGAATTATCTGCAGGAGCGATATGGCCAGGCTGAGCCCCCCGCCGCAGCAACCGACACCGGGGCGGCGGAGGCTGAGGGCGCTGCGGTTGAGGCTGACGCAGGAGTCCCGAATCTCGATCCGGACGATCCGCCCGCGGCCGCAGTATCAGTCACTCCGACACTGGCTCATGGTGTCCGTTACGAAGAAGTCCGTCCCGAGTTTGAAGCTGCGGTTGATCGGCTGCGGCGACGGCTGAAGATGATGGGCCACGTGAACACGGATGCCTTGGCGAGCCTGGAAGAGATCGAGAATCGGTTCCATGATCTCAGTGCGCAATTGCAAGATTTGAAGGAGGCGAAAGGGGCGCTCGAAGACATCATTCGCCGCATCAACGTCGAGAGCAAGCGGCTGTTCATCGAAACATTCGAGACGATCCGCCAGAACTTTCAGATACTGTTTCGCAAGATGTTCGGTGGCGGCGAGGGAAACATCATCCTGGAGAACCCCGAGGATGTCCTCGAATGCGGGATCGATATCGTCGCTCGACCGCCCGGAAAGGAGCTGCGCAGCCTGACGCTGCTGAGTGGAGGCGAGAAGACAATGACTGCCGTGGGGCTGTTATTTGCGATGTTTAAGAGCAAGCCGAGTCCGTACTGCATCCTGGACGAAGTCGATGCGGCGCTGGATGACGCGAACGTGGGCCGCTACGTCAATGTCGTCAAGGAGTTTGCCGCGATGACACAGTTCATCGTCATCACACACCGCAAGCCGACGATGGCCGCAGCGGATGTCCTCTATGGGGTCACCATGGAACAGGCCGGTGTCTCGAAGCGGATGGCCGTTCGATTCGACCAGGTGGGCGAGAATTGCGAGATCCTCGAAACCGCCAAGGCGGCCTGATGTTCCATCGAAACGGCTTCTCAATCGGCTCTGGCCACCAACCCGACGCGTCAGCGAGGGCTGAGGGGCCGTGTTTCGCTGATGGGCCCCTGGAATTGCTTTTGCGATGCACCCTGACTCGCAAGTCTGCGTTTTCCCTCCGATCGCTCTTGCTGACGCCTCGGGTTGGTCGGCATTTCCGGCTCCTCGCTCCTCAGAGAAGAGAACGCGAGTCAAGGCAATCCGTCGAACAGCGTCAAACAATCGACTCGTCATCAAGGATGGAAAAGACGTGAGCGATCACGCTCCCCAGAGTGGCCTTCACGGGCGTGGTGAGCGTGATGCGGATCGTCTCTGTGGCCTCGCGCAGAGTGTCGTTCTTTAGCACGAGCGGAATCGTCTTCACGGTCTCACCGGGAAGGAACGTCAGCGTTCCAGCGGCCAATGTGAAGTCCGTCCTGGAGTTCGCAGTGGTCCCACTGGTAGTCATGGCGTACTTGACGG
>Ga0105046_10006002_pt1 | contig 19163 bp, 10 predicted proteins | sample MAT03_FD_78385 | JGI IMG/M metagenome (GOLD analysis project Ga0105046, IMG submission 78385) | Freshwater microbial communities from Lake Fryxell liftoff mats and glacier meltwater in Antarctica - MAT-03 (megahit assembly) | ecosystem: Environmental > Aquatic > Freshwater > Ice > Liftoff... | reverse complement strand
GATCGGTGGTTTATGGTTTATGGGTTTATGGTTTATGGGTTATGATTAATGGTTAATGGTTAATGGTTAATTGTTAATGGGTTTATGGTTTATGGTTTATGGGTTTATGGGTTTATGGTTTATATGTTTATAGTTTATGGGTTATGGGTTAATTGTTTATGGGTTTATGGTTTATTCAAAAATTGAGGGCATTTAAGAATCCTGCTGGTCATTTAATCATATAAATCAAAGCCTGTCCTGACTGGACACACGTCAGGATTCAGACAAAAGGGGGATTGAGGCTAAGGCTAATGCCAAGGTTTATGGTTTATAGCTTTATCGCATTTTGAAGAGCGTTTTTCAGTTATTCTTTATTGGTTTTTCGTGTGCTGCTAAGCGCAGTTATATTAGCTTTAAAGCCTAAAATACGCTCGTATTTATCGGTGGGTCTTTGTATAAGTAAACTAGCCGACAAGTTATATTCGCTTAGTTATTATAATAAAATATAATATGTATTAAATGCATAATTAGGGTATTGTGTGAGATTATGCAAGCATGCACCTTTGTCCCGTTATATCCTTAAAACCGAACATATCCCATGAGAAAACCGAGCAAACCAATCCTAGGATTGGCATGCATATTAGTTACTCTATTGAGTACTTTGTCTGTCAGAAGTCAGACTCCATTTTCACCTTCACTTTCTTATTTGTTGATTCAATCATCGTATCTCGATGCTCAATCAGTCATTCAATCTGGCATTCATACAGGTTTAACTGGATTTGACAATGCTCCTCAAGGCATAACATTTACAGCTGGAGCAATTCCAACCATTAAAAACACAATTAAGGCTTTTGGACAGTTTAGTCTTCAACATCAGCAAGCTGGTCCATATCAGAATTTCAGCACTGATGCGCAGTTGGCAGTTTCATTGCCCATTTCAAGCAAATATCATTCATTTTATGCAGGTCTATCTGGTAAATATGTCAATAGATCTATCAATTTGTCTGACGTAAAATTGGCAGACTTATCTGAATTGCAGTATTTCGATGGATCCGAATCTCAATTTTTACTCGGCGCTTCAGCAGGAACCCTATTGAAGTTTGGCAGTCATCATAAAAATATTTTCTCCAGCGGCATTCAGATGTATTATCTCCCATCCAATGACAATCAGAAATCACAGTTGCAATTTCAAGTTCAGGCAAATGCCATACTTCCGCTCAATAACAGTCGCTGGCAATTGATGGCTCAATACGATAATTTGAATATTAAGAATTTTGGATTTCAAGCTGATTATTTTTCAGCTTTCCTCTTTTCATTTGGTGTTTTCGGCCTTAGCAATGGTTACGCAGGTATATCGACAGGAATAGATACCTACATCAATGAGGATAAAAACATCAGAATCATCACTCAGTATCGCTTGGGTTATCCCTGGGCTGGTGTGGCATGGCGGGGTGGCTACAGTCACGAATTGACCTGCCAGTTGAGCCACAATTTTTAATATACTCCCAAACAAAATACCATGAACCGAAAACCAATACTGATGTCATTGTTATGCGTGCTCAGCATATCATTGGGTGCGCAAATCTCCTTTCATTTGGACACCTTATCAGCCAATACTGGCTCTCAAGTTATTGTTCCAGTGCGCGTGAATAACTTCAACGAAGTGATCTCAGCACAATTCACCGTTCGCTTTGAGCCTACAATATTGGTACTGGATTCTGTTGGTCAATTCAATTTGAATGGACTAAACAAGAATAGTTTTGGTTTTGCTAAAATCAAAGATGGAATTTGTCCAGTATCGTGGTTTGATTCTAATGCCAATGGAATTTCTCTGCCCGATGGTACTACACTATTCGAACTTTATTTTACAGCAATAGGGAATAGTGGCTCAAGTTCAACTGTAGAATTGAGCGATGATCCAATCAAAATTGAAATAACCAGCGCTTCCAGTGACGGTGATCCTATCCCTTATATTGTTCATCAAGGCAAAGTTGACATTCTAGCAGTTGATCCCACTATCTCCATCGGCAAAGTTTGGTCTACAAGCGCCCAGTCAAGCTGCCTACCTGTTAAGCTTGAAGGTTTAGCTGGTTTTAAGAAGTTGAACGCTACATTGTCTTGGAATCCTTTAGATTTAAATTTTGATTCTGTGCGTACCAATACTCCTGGTTTGAATTTGGGACAAATCAATAATTCATTTGTAACGCAAGGTGATTTGCTTATTCAGTTTAACGACCCAAGCGGTATTCAGACACCCAATTCTAAAGTGATTTTTGAAGCTTGTTTTACTTCAATAGGAGCTATTGGGGATACATTTCAACTTAGTTGGACAGATAAATTTATTGCTAAAAGCATCTTTACCAATTCTCCGCCCTTGACTGCAAAGTGGAATAATGGATATGTCATCAATGGATTAAATGACATGAAATACTTGATTGAACTGCCTTGCACCAGTCCAAACGCTGATGTTGTTGTCAATATATTTACGGATACCTTTCCAGTGCCATCTCGTCTTGCTGGGCAATTGAATTTTGATCCAATCCATGTTCAATTTAAAAGCTTCATTTTAAGTAACTGGACCGAAGTTAATTCAGATTCTTTCGATTTGAGCAAAGTTACCCAAGGGCTTATCAGTTGGAATTTTGAAACTTCAAGTCATGCTTTAAAATCGACTTCTCTGGACATGAAATTTTTGTTTCATGTCATATCTGGTCCCTCTGATTTCAAAACCCAAGCAAATACTTTTGCGTCCAGCCTTGATTATCCCTATTCGCCGTCAGGAAAGCTTGAAATTCTTACTCAAGAAGGCAATCTGAGTGTCATTGAAAATCAGGCAATACTCAATTTGGAAAGTAAATTGGCTCTGCCATCGGAGATGATATTTCTTCCATTGTCAGTCAGCAAACTCAATCAAATTGAATCTGTTGAAGTGAAATATTTGATTCCTGCAAAGCTAAAGTTTGAAGATTTTATCGTGGATGCTACTTCAGCATTTGACCTCATCGAGTTCTCCATTGACAAAGATACTTTAACTGTAAAGGCGAGATCTTTTAACCCTTTTGGTGTCACTTCCAATACTGCCAAACTTGGAGAACTCAATTTATTGGTGGCAAATGATGCCTCAGATACATTGTTTATCAAACCATTACTACTTGGGTGCAAAAATATTTTTGTCAATTGCGATAAGTGGTTTCAAATAAATACTTCTATCGCCAATGTGGTGATTGCAGATCCGAATACGCTGGCATTTATCAGTAGTGTAGTTAACAACCCATGCAGTGGTCAAGCAGAAGGAAGTATCACGCTCGATGTGAAAGGCGGAAAATTGCCCTATACTTTTATATGGAATAACGGTGGTAATCAAGCCGCAGTTTACAATCTGAAAGCAGGAAATTATGCTGTTACAATAATTGACAATTCCATTCCATCCAGAATAATCAATCAGTCATTTATAATCAATGACTTAGCAATTCAGCCAAATATTTTAGCAACTGATGACATTCAGTTGAAGTGCCCAGGAATCCCCGAGTCAGTTGAATTGTGGAACAATGTTTTTCAGCTGGAATTGATTGCAGATTCCAAACTCGCTTATCTGAACGGAAATACTTTGACCCTTTTGCAAGAAGGCTCGATCATCCTAAAATATTTTGACGCCAATACAAGTTGCAGCAGTTTTGATACCGTTTTGATAATTTCAGCAAAGAACTTGGAACTTGCAAATGCTGGAGCAGATCAAAATGTTTGTGGGCAAGCAAAGCTTAAAGCCAATTTGCCTCTTAATTATAGTGGGATTTGGACTAGTCTTGATTCCAATATTTCAGTAGGAGATCCATTCAAGCCAGAGACGCAAATTGCAGGATTGAAACCGGGACCCAATATCATGATTTGGACTTTATCTACCTCTATTTGCAAGGATTTTGATTCAGATACGGTGTGGTTGTGGGCACCAATTCCACCATCAACAGTTCCAGATACTTTATTTGGCAATCAAGCATCAATTGATGTTTTGAATAATGATGTACCCGGCTCCAACGATTTTGCATTTCAAGGTTTTCAAAGTTTCCCCAACGGATTGGCTTTTCAAGGAAGTGCGGTAAGCTGGGGAAGCTACTCAGATACATTGATCCAACTACTCAACTACTCAATTTGTGATGAAATATGCCCTGAAATATGTTCAGATGGCACACTTGTATTACTACAACAAGTTATAAATAATACTACCGAAGTTATCCTTCCCAAAACAGGAGTCAATGCATTCACTCCCAATGCGGACGGAATTAACGATGCTTACTTTTTTGAAGAACTTGATGAATTGAACTACCCTGATGCCAAATTAGAAATTTTGAACTCGAGAGGGAACTTGGTTTTTCGTGCCAATCAATTCCAAAATCCTTGGAATGGTACTACTACCAACGGCCAGCAACTCTCAGCTGATGTTTACTACTATGTACTGACGCTAGATACTACAAAGGGAATATACAGGAAAGGCTGGGTCGCAATTTTAAGATCAAACTGATCATTCAACAAACAAATATAATACCATGAACAAAACCCTTACACTCAGCCTACTACTGTTGTTTGTAGCCCCTCAAGGCTTATATTCCCAAGTATGTTTTCCCACATGCAAAGATTCGTTAATTGTGTCATTGGACAGTAATTGCAAGGCAAGTATTGGGCTAAGCGATTTGCTTGCTTTGACCAATACCTGTCAAGATCTCGACTATTTTGTCAAAGATGCATTTGGTTTAGACCATTCTTCCGAATTTGATTCAAAAGACCTATTCAAGCAATTTTATGTCAAGGTTTCGAACACAACAGAACCTTCCAATTTTTGCAATTTGAAAATACTGGTTGTTGACAGCATTCCTCCGTCAGTCGCGATTCAAGACACTTTCTATAATTGCATCGATATTTCATTGGCCAATGCTTTTGTAGCACCTCAACCGGTGATTCTGGACAATTGTAATACTCAATTTGAGACCAAATATATTGACCAATTATGGTCATTGAGTTGTGCCAAACCATGGGCTCCTTATTATTTTGAAGGATCCAATTGGACCCAAGAAGGAAATTGTAATTCATCAAATTGGTCCTTGGTTGAAGATACACTTTCAACTACTGGAGTCAGCTCAATTTGTAAAGAGAGGATTTGGATTTCAATACCAGTCAAGGGCACATTTGCTGGAAGATGGAATCTTGAGACAACAGATTCGACTTTAATGTTATTTTTAAAATTGCCGGGCCAGATATCACAATTAAATTTGGATACCACACAAGGTTCAATCTTTGTTCCGTCTCTGTTCAAAGGGGATACAATTGGCTTTTGGATTGAGTCTGAACAAGTGGGATTTGCTTTTAAGTTCACATTTTTTGACATAAAATTTGTGAGTGGCTATGCAGGTGTGTTGATTAGAAAATGGACAATCAAAGATGAATCTGGAAATGAAACTTCCCTCGATCAACATATTGATATTGTGCGAAATGACATAATTGATGTGTTTTTTCCCAATGATTTTATAGGTATAAACAGTTTGAATTGTGAACAAATACCCGATCCACAACTTACTGGATACCCCCACGCCAATTTGAAAGTATTGAGTACAACCCTTCAATTGCACCCATTATTGCCAATTGAAACATTGTGTACAATAACGAACTATACAGACTCATTGGTATCATTGTGTGGTGGTTCAAAAAGGATTTATCGAGAATGGAGAATTGAGAATACCTGCACAGGATTGATCTATAATAAGCTTCAGATAATTGAATTGATTGATAAATCTAAACCAACAATTGAGCCATTACAAGCTGTGGTATTGAATGCCCCAGCTGATAAATGCAGTTTTAATTTTAACATACCCTATCCAATCGGAAATGACGAATGCTCTCCAATTGGGTTGAGCTGGAGTGTCAGCGGGAATTATGGAATTGGATTTGGGGCTTTTGATTTTCCGGTTGGAATTCACAATTTGCAATATGTTCTTTCGGACGCATGTGGCAATGCTGCAACTTACAAATACACATTTCAAGTAAAGGACATCACCGCACCTACGGTCATTGCAAAATCGAATACGGAATACCAATTAGACAGCAAAGGCAAAGTAACGGTAGCGGCAAATTCATTAGATTTAGGAAGTACGGACGCGTGTTGTATCAAAGGTTTTGAGGTGAAGCCAATCTTAAATGGTGTTTGGTCAAATATTATTGTATTTGATTGCCAGGATTTGGGAGTGCAAACTTTGTTGTTTAAGGTTACTGATTGCAATGGAAATTTCACAACAAAAAGCATTGATATCAAAATTGTGGATAGCAGTGTTCCAGTTGTCATCTGTCCAGCTGATGTTACTATCAACTGTTCGCAAAGTGTGGATCCAAGTAATTACTATGGTCAACCGATTGTCTCAGATAATTGCATATTTCAAGTCAGCTATAATCAAACTGGCACCTTGGATGCCTGCGGATTAGGTATCCTAAGTCGTTCATGGAAGATCAGTAACACCTCAACTTGGCAATCCCTCTGTCAGCAAAAAATTACAAGAATTGCTGGTAATCCATGGAATGGTGATGGAAAGTCAATTGTTTGGCCAGTAGATTTTACCTTGAATGCTTGTGCAGATGAAAGTGCATTACAACCTTCCAAATTGCCTGTGGGTGTAGCTCAGCCTTTTTTATCAAGCCCAACCAATTGTACTGCAATAGTTGTAGATTTTACGGATGAGCTGATCAATAGTTCAGGTGCATTTTGCAGACAATACAAGCGCAATTGGGTGGTTATTGACCATTGTCAGTTCGATAAAAATCCTAATACAGGCAGGTGGACACACGGTCAGTTTTTGAATCTGGAAGACAAACAAGCACCAATTCTCGTAGTGCCAGATCAATTGAATTTTACTGTAGGCAACAATTGTAAGGCTACCATTAATTTTATGCCAATATCAGTAAATGATTGCGATGCAAATGTCATGATCACAAACTCATTGAATGGAGGTGGGGCGCAGGTTCAGGACTTATTGATTCCAGGTAATTATGTGGTGTCCTTTACAGCCAAAGATGCTTGTGGCAATATGAGTATTGCTCAAACAAAACTTGAAGTAAAAGACAATACGCCTCCGCTTTTGATTTGTAAAGCCAATCATTCAGCGACGTTAAATATGAATGGCACGGTAGAAGTGGTTCAGAATAATTTGATATTGACCTTAAGCGATAACTGCGCATCCAATGCCCAAATGCAACTCGATATGCCATTGATGAAATACAATTGTGCCACAATAGGCAGTCATATTGTGACCATCAAAGCGACAGACCAATATGGCAATTCCAGTATTTGCAATGTGAACATTGATGTAAGTGATCCCGTTGGCGCCTGTAATCCAGCAGATTGTAAAATAGCAGGCAGGATTTTGAACCCTAAAGGTCTTGGCGTCAATGGAGTAACTGTTGCGTTAAATGGCAATCTGTCTGGCGTTGAAACTACTGATAATATTGGTATTTATGATTGGGACGGCATACCAGCTTTTTGGCAAGGAAGCATAAGGCCTGAGAAAAAAACTGGTCATTTGAATGGAGTAACAACATTTGATTTGCTCCAATTGAATCAACACATACTTGGCAAAAAGCCATTTACTTCAGCTTACCAATACGTGGCAGGCGATGCGAACCACAATAAGATAGTCAGTACATCAGATTATGTCATCATTCAAAATCTCATTTTATTGAATATCAGTGAATTGCCAGGAGGATTTTCTTGGAGATTTTTGCCTAAATCCTATGTTTTTGCTAACACCTTCCCTAAAGTTCCATTGTTTCCAGAGACAATATTGTTGGATGGAACACAAACTTGCCAATCAGATTCGCTGAATTTTATAGGCGTAAAATTAGGGGATATCAATGGCAACGCGGATCCTCAAAAATTGAATGCTGAAAATGAAACGCGCTCTAGTGAGCTGCATAATTTGAGTTTCATCAAGAAGAAAAGCAATCAGGATGGTAGCAATGATTATGGTTTAATATTGAATGACGCAGCCAATATTGAAGCCCTACAATTTCAGCTAGAAGGACTACAATCGATTTCAATGGATCAAATTGAATTTAATTCAGAATATGGATTGTCCACTTCCTCCATTAACTCCGAGTATCTGAAAGAAGGAATCATTCGTATGAGTGAAGTTTTTAAAAATGTTTCCAGTAACGATACTTTATTGATTCTAAAAGGGATCAATGACATCAGCGGGATTCGTTTGAATTTAGAAAATTTCAAAGCAGAGTGGTATCGGACTGACGAAATAGGATCAGTAGAATTGACCCAAAATACAGAAAATAAGTTCTATCAAATTTATCCCAACCCAGCTTCAGATTATATCGTCATCAGAACTAGCACTTCAATGAGCGGCGAACTGACAGTAACAATATTTGGATTGGATGGACGAGCAATAGATGTAAAGAAGTTTATTAGCCCTTCAGGTCAATTGAGTATGGGACTTCCAGAAAATTTAGTAAGTGGCATTTATAACATTCAAATAGTTCAAAATTCAGAACTGATCAACTATCCATTGGTAGTAGTCAGGTGATCAAGATATAGGTTCTTTAGTTTCTCATGGTTTGCCCCCTTAATTGCAATTTTGGGGGCTTTTTTTATCAGTATGTTTACATTGGAATGAAAATTTATGTAAAATATTAACAAAAACGAAAGATTTATTTCGCGGTTAAGTATTTTTCACTTAATTTTAGTGTTTACAAAATAATATCATGAAATACATCGCTACAATCGCTTTAATAAGTCTTTCATATTTAATAGTGGCACAACCATGTGACGTTCCACCATCTTCCTTGGATTGTGATGGAGCTGCAATTTTTTGTAATATTTTTGATTTAGATGGATATTGTACAACCTTGCCAGACTTTGTAAACGCTACTGCACCCAACCCACTTTGCTCTTCAAACGGAGGAGGAGTTTCAAACAACACAATATGGTTCGGATTCGTAGCTTGGGCAACTAACATGAGCCTTTCCATTATTCCTTCCAATTGTACAAGCGTTGGGGGTCAAATGGGAATTCAAGGTGGGATCTATAGTGGTGCTGGTGGTTGTGGTAATATAACAGAATTGGTATGCCAAGGAAACTGTTCTACAGGCCCTATAACACTAACTAGTGGTGGCTTTATAGTAGGTGAAGTCTACTATATTATTGTTGATGGTTGTGCGGGTGCAGTTTGTGATATAAAAGTGGATGTTTTGTCAGGAGGTGGGACCCCTAATACCATTGGAAACATAGGACCAATAAGCGGTCCAGCACAAGTATGTACAACAAAAAAATATTTATATTCTGTTCCAAAAACATCAGGTGCTAGTTTATGGTATTGGACTATAGATGGAGAACTCCAGGATGATCCACAGTTTGCAACTGAAGAAATTGAATTAAGTTTTGAAAATCCTGGATCATACATGTTGTGTGTGGATGCGGCAACATTTTGTCAAGACGTTGACTCTGATCCAGTGCAATATTGTACTGAAATTCAAGTTTTCGATGGTTCAAAACCTGTAAGCTTAAAGGATTACAATATTTGTGTGGGGGATAGTGTTTTTTACAAAGGGACTTTTTACAAAGATGGACAATCATTTCTTGACACCCTTAACATAGTCGCAGGTTGTACAATTTATGTTTTAAATAATGTGAAGCACTATGTCTCTAAAGTCAATAATTTAGGTGATGTTTTCATTTGTGCAAATGAGTGTTTTTCAATAAATGGAATTGGAGTTCCACCAGTTGTTTTCTGTGATAGCATTTCTAATGCAATGGTTACCATACCTAATTATATTGGTTGTGACAGTTTGATAATTTTTAATGTTAAGAAAGGATCTGCTAAAAAAGATACAGCATTTATTACTGTTACACTTTGTGACCAGGACTCATTGAAATACGGAAATTTAGATGTTGACGACGCAGGACTTTATTATTATACATTTGGTGATCAAGATTCATGTCAAGTGGTTGGTTTGAATGTTGTGCTAGACACAATTCCAAGTAACGTATTGTTGATAAAGTGCTCAAATAAGCCTTTGAATTATCTCGGGAAGTCATACTCATCCCCAGGTATTTATCAAGGTTCATTTAACACATGTAAACCAAATTTTAACTTGATCATTAATGAAATTGAATGTAAAGGTGATTTTATGACCAATCAGCAAACTGGAACTGATGATAAGACATTAAATGGGAAATTTGGGCGGAGTGACAATCCCAAGCCATTAAAAACACAAACCCAAGAGAATATGGATATAGTATTGGTCCCAAACCCTACCAATGGTCAATTCCGACTTATTTCATCAACTTCTTTAGAGATTACCGATTGGCAAGTATTTAATACTTTGGGGCAGCTGCTTTTACATTCAAGCAAGGATGAATATTTGCCAATTAACATCGATGCTACTTCATTGAGCAATGGTTTGTACTATTGGAAAGGTATGGTCAATGGACAGCAGGTTTTGCGGCAATTCATGAAGATTGAATAAAGTCATATCACAGCCTTTCTTGTAGAATGATTTTTTCGTTGGCTCCATGACGTGTCCCGAATTGATCATTGTGCATGGCACCTTGCCATACGAGTTCCAGTTTAAAATTGGCTTTGTCGAGGACTTTTAGTTGGATCACTTGCCCCTGATTACCTGAAGATCGTTCAAGTTCGCATCCTTTTGTGTTTTTGTTGGTCCAAATGCCCGCAGGACCTTCTACTTTAAATCTGTATGTATCTGTTGATATTTTTGTAAGGATTATTTTTGGATATTCATAGCTGTAAGGTCCATATTGATTTATACTAAGTTTATCAAGCCCTTCTTTAATTTTCAAATCTTTCGGAGTATCCAAGGCATCTGGCCTTTTTGCCGGAATTCGGAGTCTAGAGGCTTCCAATGCTGTTCCTTGAATAGTTAAACTTCCCAATGGGCCTTGATTGTCTGATTTGAAAACCTCTGCTTTTCCCCAGGATTTTATTTTACGGCATTCATTGTTGCTGAAGGTGATATTGGCATCACCCTCTAATAACATCTCTGCATCATCTATCAAATTGTCTTTTACTGAAACACCAGTTGATTTGGATATGTCAAAGGGAAGTACTGTTTGAGAAAATCTATTTCGCTCTATCGTAAAATTCTGACTGTGGGCATCTTTGAATTTGGAATATCCCCAATCCTTAGGTTGTTCATTGCGTGCCCATAATTTTATGCCAATGAAGGACCTATCAAATAAATTATATCTAATGGAATTGTCTTGTCCATGTTCCCAAGCGATATCTGTTTTGTTGTCTGCCATTTGATTGCCGAATAAAAGTGTATTGTAGCTGTAGACCAACCAAAACCCGTTTTCGCAATATTTTACTTTATTATTGTAAAAAGTATTTGAACTGAATGTCGCCTCAATTCCATTGGTAATGGCATACGAAAAATCATTTCCATACAAGAGATTATTATTACATCCACCAGTTCCGGTGTCCATTGAGGACTGGCCTGCCCATAAAAAAAATCCATCACCACAGTGTGTTGCAGAGTTGTAGGCAAAGTTGTTATTACTTGATTGTTCATAAACTAATATTCCGGCAGAATCCTGACCTCTCTTGTAATATCCGTATGAAAATCCTCTTACGTTGTAGTCCAAGTAATTGCTTTGGATATCGTTATTTGAGCTCCGATACAACCCAATACCAATTCCGGAGTTGAATTGAATTTGATTGTTATAAATAAGGCAACTATCAGATTTTGACAACATAATTCCATTAAATGATTCCTTTATAACAGCATTTCTGATGATTATTTTCTTGCTGTTTTCAATATAAATCCCGCTTCCTTTTTCTATCCATTCTTGTTTTTCGTTGTTGTGGTAACTCAACCAATCTGATTCATTTTCTTTTTCTCTACCGCTTTGGAGTTGTGGTCTGAAATTGTAGCTGAGATTGGTATTTTCTATGGTTACATCTGAGCAGTTGATGAGGTGAATGGCCAGTTTGTAGCCGTGTATGGTTACATTTTTTATTAGAACATTATGGGCATTCTCAATCAGAATACAATTCCCCTTGAATTTCTCAGGTTTTGATTCAATTTTACTTCCGGACATAGTTGCATATTGAAAGTCTACAACCATGTTGTTTCCTGAAATCCTTATGATAGGTTCGGATTGTTTAGTAGATAATAGCGAATAATCATCGAAATTGAGTTTGCAAGATTTGCTTATTTTCATCCCTTTCTTGATTGGAATTGATTGGTTGTATGCTGCTTGTGATAGACACAACAATGCTAGGTTTATAATTAAGAATGCCTTCATTTATGAATTAAATTTATTGCTCGGTTACAAAAGGAAACGTTATTTGGAGAAATAAGTTAGAATATTTCTATTTGTATAATTGGATAAGTAGTTTTCAATATTGATTTTGCTGCGGCATAAAAAAGCCCAATTGGCGAGGAGCGAATTGGGCAATCTTATTTTAATCAGATAAATGTTAATCTGCAATATTTTTGAGATACCTGTTTGGTGAATGTTCAGTTTCACCACTATCATTTATTAGGTATTCGGTTCCATAAGTATAGGACGCCTCTTCCTTGTTTGAAAGGTCTAAGCCTCTACGAATATATGAAGGTATTTCCTCAATTTCAGCCAGAGTTTTCTGTTGTGGGTTGAATTTTGATAGATCCTGCTTTGGACGTTCAGTCATCGGTCTTTCAACTTCATAATCAAAGCCAACTGTTTCTTTTTGAACAGGCTGAGTTTTTGGTTTGAAATAAGGCTCTTCGTTGGCATATGGGTTGTTTCTGAAAGGATTTTTTGGCTTTGTGTCAAATTCAATAATAGCTTGGCCCTTTGAATCAGTGGCGATGCTATCAGTTATTTGGCCCAAGCTTATAGGTTCATCATCGTCCAGTGCCACTCTAGTATCTCTTGTACCTGTTTTAACTGTTTCTCTCTCATGTTGTTCAAATCCTGTTGCAATGATTGTTACACTTAGGAAATCTCCCAAGCTATCATCAAAACAATTACCCCAGATCAAGTTCGTATCTGCACCTGCTTCTACTTGAACAAAATCAGTAATTTGGCTGATTTCATCCATTGTTACCTCCTTGTTACCACATGCTATGTTTAGTAATATCTGTTTTGCTCCATAGATGTTGGTGTCTTCCAATAATGGTGAGGTAAGCGCCATATCTACTGCTTTGATAGCTCGGTCTTCACCTTCTGCTCTTCCAGTTCCCATAATTGCTACACCACTGTCACGCATAACAGTGTTTACATCTTCAAAGTCAACGTTTACATAACCTTTGACAGTAATGATCTCGGCTATACCTTTTGCTGCAATTGCCAAAATATCATCGGCATTAGCAAACGCCTGCGACATGCCCAGATTTCTGTGGATAGATTTTACTTTGTCATTGGATATTACAATGATGGTATCTACATCTTTTTTTAGTTCTGCTAGGCCTTCATGGCCTTGAGTGATTCTTTTATTCCCTTCGAAGGAAAAAGGCAATGAAACAATAGCAACAGTTAAGATTCCCATTTCACGAGCTTGTTTAGCTATGACGGGGGCTGCACCAGTTCCTGTACCTCCACCCATTCCAGCGGTGATAAACAACATTCTAGTACCCGTATTCAGAAAACTTTTGATATCTTCAATAGATTCAACACATGATTGTCTGCCAATTTGTGGCTTTGATCCAGCACCCAAACCATTGGTAAGACTTGGGCCTAATTGGATTTTTGTGGGCACTGGGGACATTTCAAGTGCTTGAGCATCTGTGTTACAAACGGCAAAATCAACACCTTCTATTCCTTTTTTATACATATAGTTGACAGCATTACTGCCACCTCCTCCTACACCAATCACTTTGATGATCGAAGGCTTATCGTTATTCATTGTAAATTTCATATTAGTGTGATATTATGGGTGTTTTAGCTAGGTTTAGGTTAATACTTACTTTATTTCTTTGTCATCTACATCAGTAAACCAAGTTTTAGTAGACTCACGGAGTTCTTCCCACCATGAAAATTTGGTTTTGTCTGGCTTTTTGTAGGGTTGATCTTCGTCTTTGGAATCGTCATAAGGAATATGTCCCCCAACTACTTCTTCGCCAAGTGGTTCCAAATCTTCAACATGTATTCCTTCAACTGCTTGCGGTACTCCTTTGATCAGTAGTCCAATGCTGGTTGCAAACTTGGGAGAACCAATTTCAACTCTGTATCCTTGTGCCAATGATTCAGCAGGAGTACCAATTCTGACATTGTATCCGGTATGCAAGGCAACACATTTTTTGATATTGCGCAATAAAGCTCCACCTCCTGTTAGCACTACACCTCCAATAAGTCCACGTTCATGATCACTCCTTTTTACTTCCCACATTACATAGTCCATGATCTCTTCAACACGTGCTTGTATGATTCTTGCCAAAACCACTTCCGATACCTCACGTGGTTCATGACCGCGAATACCTGGTATAGCTATAGTAAGTCCTTGCGTGATTTCTTCGGGCATTGCAGAGCCGTATTTTACCTTTAGTTTTTCTGCTTGGCCCTCCATGATTGTACAGCCTTCTTTGATATCCTTTGTAATGATGTTACCACCAAAAGGTATCACAGCGGTATGTCGAATTATTCCATTCTTAAATATGGTTAAGTCTGTAGTCCCACCGCCTATGTCAACCAATGCAATTCCAGCTTCTTTTTCTTCTTCTGAAAGTACTGCTTCAGAAGATGCAATTGGTTCTAATGTGATACTTGCTATTTCAAGTCCTGCTTTTTCAACACAGCGGACAATATTGTTGTAGGCAGCTTGTTGACTTGTAATGATATGAAAGTTAGCTTCAAGTCTTACGCCACTCATTCCTTTGGGATCGGTAATGCCTTGCTCATTGTCAACCATATACTCTTGAGGTAGTACATGTAAAATTTTGTCACCCGGTGGTAAAACCAGTTTGCCCATATCACTGATCAACTTGTCAATATCAGCTTGGGTGATCATAGACATTGGGTTGTCACGAGTCAGAATTCCTCTGTGGTGATAACTTCGTATATGTTGACCAGCAATACCAACGTTTACCTTTCTGAATTTAATGCCAGATTGTTCTTCAGCAATTCTTACTGCTTCTTGAATAGCATTTACTGTTTTTTCAATATTGGAGACAACACCCCTTAGGACACCCTCTGAAAGTACATTTCCAAAACCAAGTATTTCAATTTTATTGTGTTCATTTGTTTTGGATGCTATTGCACACACCTTGGTGGTGCCAATATCAAGGGCTAAGTAAATGTCTTTCATGGATTTGTTGTCGTTCATTAGGTTCTTAAACTATTTGGTCATGGTGATTGCAAGCGCTAAATTATGAAAAAACATATTAATCATTTAACTAATTCGTTAGTTTTTTACACAAACTAGTTGATTTTCATACTTTAAATTGATCAGAGCATGCTTGGTCCAACCTTCTCTTGAGCAAATATCTTTCATGTAGTAGAGCATTTTATTGCTTTTAAGATCAATATTATCACTGTTACCAATATTATATTTCTGATTACCTATTTTAGGCATAATTATAATATCTCCTTTTTCATCTACAAACAATTGTTCTGAAACACTGTGTGCAAAGACATCAGTAGCGAAATATTGAGCTATTTTTCCTAAATGTGACAGTATATGTGTTCCATTTGCAACCTGTGTTGAATCATACGCAGGTATGTTTCCTGTGGCTACCAACAGTCTTGGAGATGCATGTCTTGAGCTTGGAAATGGTTTATATTTTTGATCAAGGAAGTAGCATCTACCTGTCCTATCTTGAACTTTGAGTATTGGATCTTTTTGCTCGATATTGACACAAAGTTTGTTTCGTGCATCCAAATACACTTCAGCATTCGCTACTTGATCATTGTTTAGTATCTTTTCCTCCAGATCAGCCGAATTAATATCCTTAATCAACATGCCTTGAACACCTGACTGATAAGTCAATTCAATAGTTCTAAGAATATCTTTATCGTTAACTAGAAGTTGGCCTTCCGAAGTTGGTTTGATGTTGACTGATATTCCATCAATTATTTCATGATCTCTAGAAGCGATTGATACAATCAACATGATTGAGAAAGCTGCAATTGTTCCGAGCCACATCCATTTTTTGGGTATTATTTTTCCTGATTTCACGGGTTTAAGTTTTGAAGTTTTGAAATAATTTCTGGTACCAAGGTGTCTATATCACCTGCACCTAATGTCATAACAACATCCTTATCAGTTGTTAGTATTTGTCCCAGTATGTCTTGTTTTTGAAGGTATTTTAAAGGAATGTCTTTTATGAATTGTCCAATTGTTTTTGATGTAATGCCGGGTATTGGTAATTCTCGTGCGGGATAGATTTCCATCAACCAACACTCATCAAGTGTATTAAGTGTTCCTCCAAATTCTTCGGCAAAGTCTTTGGTCCTTGAGAATAAGTGTGGTTGAAAAATTCCCAATATTTTTTTCTCGGGGTAAAATTCGCGAACTGCGTTAATGGCGGCTTTCAATTCTCCTGGATGATGGGCGTAATCGTCAATATATATCTTTGGAAATTCAGCATGAACTTCAAATCTTCTTTTGATTCCTTTAAAGCTGGCTAATGCTTGTTTAAGTTTTAAGATCGGAATGCCGGTCTCAAGGGCTAATAATATTGCTGCTACACTGTTTTCTATATTGTGTCTGCCAGGCATTGTTGATATGAAATCTACGTGGGATTCTCCTTGGTAATCTAAATCAAATAGAAATTTACCATCTACAACACGGATATTTTTGATCTTAGCGTCACCGGCATTGATCCCATATTTAATGCATGAAATTCCTCTTTGTGCATTCAATTCTTCAATAATTGGTAGATTGTTGTGAATAAACAATTTGCCATTATTTGCAGTCTGAGTTCCAAATTGAATATAGGTATTCAACAAGTCTTCAGCTTTGCCATATATGTCCAAATGATCAGCATCAACTGATGTTATGACTGAATGGCTAGGGTGAAGATGAAGAAATGAACGATCGTATTCATCTGCCTCTACAACCATCCATTCGCTTGTACCATAGCTGAAATTTGAGTTCAGACTTTTTGAAATACCACCAATAAAAGCTGTGCAATCTATTCCTGAGAATTTCAATAGGTGGGCAAGAATGCTGGTTGTTGTTGTTTTTCCATGTGTTCCTGCTACGGCCAAAACTTGGTTTTCTTGTGACAACATTCCGAGTACTTCTGCTCGCTTGTAAAGTTTATAACCTTGTTCCAGTAACCATATTTTTTGCTTGTGTGTATCTGGGATAGCTGGTGTAAAAATGATCAGATCCGCTTGGTTTGGTATTAAGGCAATATTGTCTTCGTAGTGTATGGTAATCCCTTCAGATTCGAGTTTTTTGGTTAATTCTGTTGATGTTTTATCATATCCAAAGACGATACAGCCCATCAGATTGAAATATCGTGCAAGACCGCTCATTCCAATGCCTCCAATGCCCAAGAGAAAAACTGTTTTTATATTGCTCAACTTCATTATTTTCCTTTTTTTGAAAGTGAAACAACAATCGAGACTATATCTGAGGTGGCGTTGGGTTTAGCGAGCTGTTTTAGTAAGGTTCGCATGGTCTCTAATTTGGATCTATTACCCAATAGATCAGTCAATTTCGAAATCATTTTGTCTGATATTTGACCATCAGCGATATAACTGGCAGCACCGACATGGGTAAGAGATAATGCATTTTTAGTTTGATGATCTTCTGCAACATTGGGCGATGGTACCAAAATTGAAGGCAAACCAACCAAACATATTTCAGCTATGGTTAGTGCCCCTGCACGTGCTATTGCAATATCTGCAGCAGCATAGAGTGCGTCCATTTTTTCAACGAAGGGTAGTAATTTTACATTTGGCAAATAAAAAGTTTCAGATGCTTCGCATTTTTGCATATATCTTCTTCCGCATTGCCATATCCATTGCCAACTATCGTTGAGTTTAATCAAATCCGAATTATCTATCATTGCTTGATTTATGGTGCCAGCACCAAGACTTCCTCCAAGAACTATTATCGTCTTTTTGGTTGGATCCAGATTAAAAGATTTAACGGCGTCTTCTTTGGTGCCTTGATAATGAGCAACTTCTTGTCGGACTGGATTGCCTGTTTTATAAACTTTGGAAGCTGGAAAAAATTTGTCCATTGCAGAAAAGGCAGTACAAATAGCAGAAGCCTTGGCACCTAATATTCTATTGGTAAGTCCAGCATAACTATTGGATTCAAGAATAACTGTAGGGATTGCTTTTGTTTGAGCAGATTTTAATATTGGTCCACTTGCATATCCACCCACACCAATTACAACATCAGGTTTGAAATTTTTTATGATTTGGTTGGATTTCCAAGTGCTGTGTATCAATTTGATCGGAAACATGAGGTTCTTGAGACTCAGTTTTCTTTGGAAGCCACTGATCCACAAACCAATAATCTTGAAACCAGCTGCAGGAACCTTTTCCATTTCAAGTCTGTCTTGTGCACCAACAAAAAGTAAATCAATACCAGGTACCCGACATACTAGTTCCTTGCCAATAGCAATGGCTGGAAAAACATGACCACCTGTGCCTCCTCCGGCTATGATTACTTTCATAGGGTATTTTTTCCTGCTTTAGTTTTATCCAAAGTGTAGGCAATATCAAATGGAATTTCTGCTTGGGTAACAGATTCTCCAGTTTCGATAAGCTCAACAGTTTCAGTAGTATTTTCTATTAATTCATGCATTGAACTTGGTTTGGCAACTGGTCCAGCAGCATGTTTGTCCACGTATCTTGAAACACTCAAAATCATCCCAAATGCCATTGAATTTAGTAACAGAGAAGTTCCTCCCTTACTTACAAGTGGCAACGTTAATCCTGTCACTGGCAGCAAATGCAATGAAACTGACATGTTGATCAACGCCTGGATGGTTATTTGAAGCCCTAATCCCATTACCAAAAGTGCTCCAAAAGTTTTGGGTGTGATGGTGACAATACGTATTATCCTAAAGAAAAACAAAATGAAGAGCCCTAGTATGAAGCAAGCTCCTATAATTCCATATTCCTCACAGATAGCAGCGTAAATAAAATCTGAAAAAGCAGAAGGTAAGAAATGTCTGATGGATCCATCACCAGCACCCATGCCGAACCAACCGCCGTTGGCTACAGCTATTTT
>Ga0105046_10006001_pt1 | contig 19164 bp, 15 predicted proteins | sample MAT03_FD_78385 | JGI IMG/M metagenome (GOLD analysis project Ga0105046, IMG submission 78385) | Freshwater microbial communities from Lake Fryxell liftoff mats and glacier meltwater in Antarctica - MAT-03 (megahit assembly) | ecosystem: Environmental > Aquatic > Freshwater > Ice > Liftoff... | reverse complement strand
TCGCGTTAAGGCGATGGTGATGGGACGGCCGGTGGGCGTAATGCTGAATCCGGCCGCCGAGACCACCCGCACAATGACGATCGCCAGCGTTGGCGCGGCGCCCATAGCGATGGTGGGCGTGATGGGCGAGGTCGAACCAGAAGCCTCGATCGCCGCGCTCTATCCGGGTACAGAGATCATGTCCGTTATCTCGGGCGCTGGAACCAGCGGCACGCAGGTCATCTGGTTTGACTTTGATGGAACGCCGCATGAGCGCACCTCGGGCGGGGCGCGACTGCCAGCCTGGACGGGTGATGGCACTGTCGTTCTCTCGGGCGGGTACACGATCACGATCCGAAGGGAGTCGGGGGGGATCGACCGATGACACCAGCCACATCGTGCTCGGCGCTGCACGTTCGAAGGCGAACCGCCCCGCGAGCGCGAGCCTTCTCGCTGATCGAGGCCGTTGCGGTTGTTGTGGTCCTCTCGCTTGTCGTGCCGCCTTCGTTGATGTGGATGAATGATGCTGCGGCACGACGCGCGGACGCGGTGGCGACGCTCCGAGCCACCACGCTCGCGACGGCCGTCGTCGAGACCATCATGGCCGACGCGGTGAGCAACGCGCCGGGCCTTGGGTTCGCGGCGCTGGGCAACTCGATCACGTACATCGATGCTCCGGCGGCCGGGCTTCGGTCTAGGCTCGCCCCGGTCTCTGGCCTGTACGAATCCATGGGAATGACGCACGGAGTGGTCGTGGGGCCGCTGGTGGACGCGACGGGCAGCGTGAATGCCAATCTCGATGCGAACCTCTTTCGCATCGTTACGGTGCGCGTCGATTATCCATCGGCCGAGGGGCCAGCACTCACCGTCACGGTGCCGTTCATGGTGGCATCGCCATGATGGCAGTTACAAGAACATGCCGCAGGGCGATGACGCTGGTTGAGATGGTCGCCGCGATCGTGGTGCTGTCGATCGTCGGCGCGATGGTGCTGCCGATCATGGCTGGCGCGACCGACGCGTACGCCGAGTCGGTCGCGGTGCGCAGGGCCTCCGAGCGCGCGGGATACGCGATGGAGCGGGCGATCCGGCTGCTGCGAGATGCGCCGGCGGGCACTGCTGCGGGCGAGGTGGGGATCGCGAGCGCGACCGCTGCTTCGGTTGCTTTCACCGATGGGCGCGGGCTGGTGCTGCGGGGTGGCACGCTCATGCTCGTGACGCCTGCGGGCGAGACCCCGCTGGCGTCGGGCGTTCGGAGTCTGACGCTCGGGTTCATCGGCGCGGACGGGATCACATCGGTAGTTGCCACGCCGCGGCTGACGTATCGCTTCTTGATCGGGATCGATGTGGACGGGCTTGAGCTTCGGGGCGTGGCGATGCCGCGCGTCAGGTTGGTGGGGCGATGAACGTAGCCATTGGTGGGGCAAGCACAGGATTCCGTCACGCCACTCGGCGCGGCGTGGGCGTGCTCGCGGTCGTGGTCATGATCGCCATCATCCACCTCGCGGTGATGGGTTCGATCGCCGCGTCGAGCGAAGAAGCGCAGATCGGCGCGATGCGTGTGGAGACCGCGCGAGCCTTCTACGCGGCGGAGAGTGCGGGGCTTGTGCTTGTCCGACTCAGCGCGGCGCGATTGGAATTGCCGGGAGCGGGCGCCCAGCTCTCACTGGGCGATTCTCGAGCGACGTTTGTCTCGATGCCGCCGACAGGCCAGCCGGGCGACTTTGTGATTATCGGGACAAGCGGCGAGGGGCAGCGTCGAATCCGCATCTCGGTTGAGGCCCCCTGAAGCGGTGCTTCTGCTCGATCTGCATGAGGGGCGAAAGGGCGGGCGTGCGATGGCCGATTCGGGATGAGTCGCTGTGGCGTGAATTGGATACTGGATGGGAGGCCGCGTGTTCAGACAGGACCAGATCATCATCTCGCTGACTCCCTCGTGCCTGCGTATCGCGACACGCGCCGGCTCGCGCATCGCGCGCGTTGAGCACTCGGTGCTCGACGCTTCGACCTGGGAGGCCGCGTGGAGTTCGGACCTGCGGCCCTTTGACGAGGCGCTGTCACGAGCGCTCGGAAGGCTCGGGGTGCCCGCCGGAGCGCGAGCCGACATCGTCTTCGCGGCCCCAACGGGCGTGGCGGACGTGCACACCATTCCCGCGCGCGGATCGGCAGCGCTGCAGGCCGCGGGCCTCGCGCTGCGCGAGGTGCTCCCGTCTGGAGCGAGTGAGGGTTGGCAGACCGACGTTCGGACGCTCCTTGAGGACGGCGGCAGACCGCCGCGATCGCACGTGATGGCGATGGCCGAGCGCGACGAGACGTGCGAGACGCTGGCGCACTGGATCCGCCGGACTGGGCTTGTTCCCGGCCGCCTGTTGCCGCTGCGGAGCGTCGTGCTGATGGCCGCCGTTCGCGCGGCACGCTGCGAGTCCACATCGCGCCGTTGCGCCGTGATCTACCTGGAAGAAGAGGGCACCGTCATCGTCGGGCGCGAGATCGAGCAAACGCCCTTCGTACGCGGGATCGACTTTGGGTTCGGCACGCTATCGGACGCGCTCTCGCGCGGCTCGCGAGGCCTGCTCACGTCGGGCGAGTCGCTTGATCGAGTGCGAGCGACTGAGATCCTCTTCGCCGCGGGCTTCCCCAAGCGAGGCGAGATGATGGACGCATCGATCCGCCTCGGGTCCGATGCCGTGATGCCGCTGATGCAGCCGGTCATCCAGCGCTACGTCATGGAAATCCGGCACACGCTCCGATTCGGGTTCGGTGAGCAGGAGGCCGCGAGCGCGGACCTGATCCTCTGCGGCCCGGGTTCTGCGATCCCTGGAATCGCCGCGGTGCTCGCGAGCCACCTTGAGGTAAGCGTTGAGATCATGCCCGGCGAGGATGCGCCGGTCAACATCGAGGCCCGCGAACTCTCGGACGCGTCGGAACTGATGGACCAGCTTCCATCATTCGTCGCGCCGACGGAGGATTCCCGTCGCGTCGGACGCCATCTCAGGGCCGCCGCGGTCTGCGGTGCGGCGGTCGGCGTGGTGGCTCTCGTGGGCTCCTGGACCATGACCGAGCGGTCGATGAGGACGATCGCGACCAGAACAGTCGAGCTCGATCCTCAGATCAGCCAGGTGTCGGGGTATCGCGAGCGGGTGGAAGAGGCGCGTGAGGCTGTGACAAAGCTTGTCGCAACACGTGCAACATTGGAACAGACGCTCGGCAAGCGATCAGATTGGCAGGCCGGGTTCGCCGCGATCGCGATCGCCGCAGGTGAGGGCGTGGAGCTGGCCGAAGTCTCGGGCGGCTTTGCGAGCGATGAGTCGGGAGCAGCCATGCTCACCGTGCGCGGCAATGTCGGGCCCAACCGCGGCGCGGGCGAGGTGGGCACGGACGCGCTTGAGAACTTTGTCCGCAGGCTCGCCCAATCGCCCATGGTCGTCTCTGCGCAGGTTGTTTCGAGCCGATCGGATGGGTCGGGCGACGCTGGTGATCAGCAGTTCACCGTCGCGGTGCGGCTGATCAGCGCATCAGCTTGGACGCTCGCGCGCGGCGCGCATGCAGAGGAGGGTTCACAGTGACGCAGCGTCCACGCTCAGTTGATATAAAGAAGCACGTGGCGCGAGCCTTTGTGCTCAGCGGCCTCGCGTTCGCGGGCTGGTATGTGATCGAGAAGCCCCGGATCGCCGCGGTCTCGGGCCAGCGATTGATGCTGGCGAGCGCCGAGGCAGATCTCGTAGAGGCCAACGTCTTCGCCGCCGCCGCAGCTTATACGACACCCGTGCTAGCGGCGGCGGAGCGAGAACTTGCGGTCCTCGAATCCTGGGCTGGAACCGCGAGCGACGAGGCCTCGTCGTACAGCCTTTTTCGGTCCCTTGCCACAACGCGTGACGTGACCATCGAGCGGCTGGAGCCCGGCTCCTCGCGAGCGGCGGCCAAGCCCAGCCGCGACGCACGCACCGCGGACGTCGCGGCGTTCAGCCTTGACGTCGTCGGTCCTGCCGAGCAGGTCGTGGGCTTCATCTGTGACGTCGATTCGAAGATCGGCGCGGGCAAAGTCACGTCCTTCCGCATCGCACCGCTGCCCGGCCGCGTGACAGGCCGCGTTCGGGCCACACTCGAGATTATCCATCTCCATCTATCCGAGGACAGTCCCCAACCAAAGGCGGCCAAGGGAGCCAAGCCATGAATCAAGCTCCGAACCAAAGCATCAATCAGGCCATGCACCAGAACAGCGGCGACTCCAATGGATTCTCAAACGGTGCGCCGGGCTCACTACCGCAGGGCCGGAGCCCACGCGCACCATGGACGATGCTCGCATGGATGCTGGCGCTCTCGCCCGCCGCGGCCGTCGTTGTCGCAAGGCTCATGCTCGGCACTAGCAGCATTGGTCCATCCGTAGCGCACGCCGCGGAGGAGGTCGCAACGCTTCCCTCGGTGCCTCGGGTCGCGATGAACGATCAGGCCAAGCTCCGCACCGCAGCATCCGCGCAGGATCTCACGCCCACACTCCCATGGATTCGCGCCAACGCCGCGACGGGGCCGACGGAGCCGCCGTCGAGAGGAACCGTCGAAGTGCCGCCGCCGGAATTTTCAGTCACATCGATCATGGTCGCAAGGGGCGAGACCATCGCCGTGGTGCAGGGAAAGCTGCGACGCATCGGCGACTCACCGGTCGCGGGCTGGCAGATTGCACAGATCGACGCCGACGCAGGAACCGTGACCTTCGCACATCAAGACGGCAGGAGCGCGGTCGTGGCGCTGCGAAACAGAGAACCGAAGTAGGCCCAAGTTGGCGTGCAACCCGGGAAGACAATCGCCCCAAGCACGCCCAGGCTGGTTTCAAACGCCGCAGCCAACAAAGATGACGCTCGCGGCCGAAGCCGCTACACTTGTCTCCCCAAGGGCGCATAGCTCAGTTGGCTAGAGCGCGGCTGTCACATAGCCGAGGTCACAGGTTCGAGTCCTGTTGCGCCCATTTTTGCGGTTCGGTGTTACGGCGGATCTGACGCCGCGCTCTTGGTATTCATCGCGGCACCGGCACCGCGTCAACGCCATTTCATTCTGGAGCTCGGCACTGGCGACCCCCGAACAGGTCATTCGGTCAGCCTCGGCGTTGGTCGCGTCTGCGCGAGCGGGCGAGGCTGCGGTCTTGCTCTCGGCGCATCTTGCACGCGTGCCCGGTGATGTCGCGAGCGCGAAGATGCTTGGGCATCTGCTGATTGACGCCGGAGACGCCGCTGGCGCTGCACTCCACTTGGGGCGGGGCGCGCGGGTTCGACCTCGTGATGGGGAGCTCCAGTTCCTTCTGGGCGACTCGCTCGTCAAGCTGGGGCGATTCGAAGAGGCCAAGGCCGCGTTTGAACTGAGCATCGCTCACGCGCCGCACGAGCCCCTGGCTTCGGGCGGGCTTTCGCGGTGCTTGCTCGAGCTTGGCGACGCCGCGGGCGCGGTCGAAGTCTGCCGCGAGGCCGTGCGGATCAACCCTCAGCACCCAGATGCTCATCGCGTGCTGACCACGGCGCTCGTGACGCTTCTGCGTCAGCGCGCGGGCGTTGAGGTTGTGGTGGGGGGGCTTCAACAAGCGGGTGAGGATCCGCTGTTGCTCGAGGCCGCGGTCTACGCGATGAACGTCGCCGATGGTGCCACTGGATCAGACTTGCTCGCGATGCACCGTCGTCTGGCCCTCGCGGCGTGCCCGCCGGTGGGCCGATTGCCCGCATCGTTCGCGCGAGATCGCGATCCGCACCGCCCGCTGCGCGTGGGCTTCCTGTCGTGCGACTTCAAGCACCATTCGTGCGCGTACTTTCTTGAAGGGCCGCTCGCCGCGATGGACCGTTCACGCATCACGCCGATCCTTTACTCCACCACGCGTGGTCAGGACGAAGTGACCCAGCGCTTCCGCAACATGAGCGAATTCCATGACTTCGCCGGCACACGCGCGGAGGAGATGGCCGCTGCGATTGATCGTGACACGATCGATGTCATGGTCGACCTCTGCGGCTGGACCGCGCGTAGCCACATGCGCTTCCTCGCGCAGCGCGTCGCCCCGGTGCAGATTGCCTACCTCGGGTATCCAAACACAACGGCACTTCCCGCGATGGACTTCCGCATCGTCGATGCCATCACGGATCCGCCCGGTGCCGAAGCGCACTGCACCGAGCGGCTTATTCGTCTGCCGCGATGCTTCGTCTCATTCAGACCTGATCCCGCTTGGCCAGCGGTCTCCCCGCCGCCGCACACCCGCGATGGCATCGTAACGTTTGGCTCGTTCAATCACATCAAGAAGGTCGGCGAGCGCACGATCGATCTCTGGGCCAGCATCCTCTCTCGCGTGCCGCGCTCGCGGCTGCTCCTCAAGAGCCTCGACATGCCCGGCGCGGTGGTCGAAGAAATTCTCGCCCGCATGGCCACCCGCGGCATCGACGCGGCCCGCATCGATGTCGTTCCCTACCAACCCGATCGCCACCAGCACATCGCACTCTACGAGCGCGTGGACATCGCGCTTGACAGCTACCCATACAACGGAACCACCACAACCTGCGAGGCGCTCTGGATGGGAGTCCCCGTCGTCACGCTCGCGGGCGATCAGCATCGTGCCCGCGTCGGCGCGTCACTCCTGACGTCGATCGGCCTGCCCGAGCTGGTCGCCGCCGATGAAGCGGCATACGTCAGCATCGCGGAGAGTCTCGCGGCGAACGAGCCACGCATGCGCTCGTACCGCGAGTCGATCCGTGCTCGCATGGCGGCGTCGCCCATCCTCGACGCAGCCTCAATGGCCGAAGCAATCGAGCACGCCGTGCGGCAGGCGTGGAGCGCGTTCTGCGCCGGCACGCTCTAAAGCCACACAGAGCATCGAGCAAGTGAAAGTACCTCACGCCGTCCGTACACCCCAACCCTCGCTCACTCCGAGAACGCAGCATCGAACGCACGCGAAGATGGCTTGAACTGTAGCCGTCGCACGAATGCCGCGGCCTCCTGCGCCCCGTGCTCACGGTCCATCGCCGAGTCTTCCCACTCAACACTCAGAGGCCCGTCATAGCCGATCGCGTTGAGCCGGCGCAGGATCCCTTCAAAGTCGATCTGCCCGCGTCCGGGCGAACGGAAGTCCCACCCGCGCGACCTCGCACCAAACGGCGCGTGCGATCCGAGCACGCCATTCACCCCGTCCAACTCGCGCGCCGCATCCTTGATGTGCACGTGAAAGACGCGGTCGCCGAACCCGTCAAGGAACTTGATCGGATCGAGCATCTGCCAATAGAGGTGCGAGGGGTCAAAGTTGAAGCCGAAGGCCTCGTGCTCGTTGATCGCGTCGAGTGCCGCCGCGGCCGTGTGGAAGTCGTACGCGATCTCCGTCGGGTGGACCTCAAGGGCAAACTGCACGCCCGCACGCTCAAACTCGTTAAGGATCGGTGTCCAGCGATCGGCGAAGTCCTCGTACCCCGCGTCCACCTCCGCCTCGGTGGTGGGGGGGAAGAAGTAGAGCTTGTGCCAGATCGAGGATCCCGTGAAGCCATTGACGACGCCCACACCCAGCTTCGCGGCGGCCTTCGCGGTGTCGATCATCTCCTGCGCACACCGCTGCCGCACACCCTCGGCCTCCCCATCGCCCCAAAGTCGCGCGGGAATGATGGTCTTGTGCCGCGCATCGATCAGATCACAGACGCACTGGCCCACAAGGTGGTTCGAGATCGCCCAGACCTTTAGGCCATGCCGCGACAGCAGGTCGTGCCGCCCTTGGCAGTACCCCGGCTCCGCAAGCGCCCGCTGGACATCAAAGTGGTCGCCCCAGCACGCAAGCTCAAGCCCGTCATAGCCCCAGGACTTCGCTTTCGCCGCCAGAGTTTCCAGCGGCATGTCCGCCCACTGCCCAGTAAAGAGCGTGACAGGACGCGTCGAAGGCGAGGTGGGCGCGAGCGTAGAGGGATTCACAGAGGCGGTCATTGGGCGTTCCTCTTAAGGGTTCCACTGGGCTAAATGTAACGAACCGACGTGCAATAACGAAACTGTTTCACTACCCGCTTGTGCGGCGGGCCCGAAGTCGGTACGGTATCGTCTTCTGGCGGACGCGAAGCGTCCGACGTTTGATCCTCAGCTGTCCGCTAGACCATCCGGGAGCCCACGTGATGTCGAGCCCTTCGCACCAGTTTCGAAGCGATTCCACCCCACCCGACCAGCCAGCCGTCACCTCGACCGAGCGTTCGAGGCGTAGCTTCCTCAGCGTCGCCGCTGGCACGCTGATGGCTTCGGCCCTCGCCTCGGGCGCGCTGGCCCGATCGCAGGACCCCAAGGGCTCGAGCATCAAGCCCGGCGGCCCCGTCCCCAAAGCCAAGGCCCGCATCCCCCTCGCCCCCGACCAGACCATCCGCATGGCCGTCATCGGCACCGGCAGCATGGGCACCGGCCACGTTGATGCCTTCATCAGTCTCGCGAAGGCTGGCAAGGAAAAGGTCGAGATCGTCGGCGTCTGCGACGTGAATCAGAAGTTCATGGATCGCGCCCACACCAAGTGTGTGGAGGGCCAGAGCGGCGTTGAGTGTAAAAAGCACGCCGACTACAAGGAACTGCTCGCCCGCGACGACGTCCACGCCGTGATGATCGCAAGTCCCGAGCACTGGCACGCCCAGATGGCCATCGACGCCATCACCGCTGGCAAGGACGTCTACCTTGAGAAGCCCATGACGCTCCACCTCGATGAGGCGCTCCGCCTGCGCGAGGTTGTTCGCGCCAACCCGGACCTGCGTCTGCAGGTCGGCACGCAGATGACCAACCTTCCCAAGTATCACGAGGCCCGGAAGGTCATCGCTTCGGGGCTCATCGGCGTTCCGTGTTCGAGCCAGACCAGCTACTGCCGCAACGCCAAGGAGGCTGGCGAATGGAACTACTACGACATCGACCCTGAGTGGGCACCCGGAAAGAACCTCGACTGGGCGGCCTGGTGCGGGCCGATGGGCCTGCGCGAGTGGGATCCCAAGATCTACATCCGCTGGCGCCGCTATCGCGATTTCTCGACGGGAATCCTGGGCGACCTGCTGGTCCACGTCATCACCCCGATGCTCGTGGCGCTCGAGCAGGGCTGGCCCACGCGTGTCGTCGCGGTCGGTTCTCACATGGTCGACAAGGCCATGGAGAACCATGACCAGGTCAACCTCGCCATCCAGTTCGAGACCGGCCACCAGATGATCGTCGCGGGCTCGACCTGCAACGAGGTCGGCCTTGAGACCATGATCAAGGGCAACAAGGGCAACATCTATCTGAACAGCCGCCACTGTGTGGTCCGTCCCGAGCGCGTCTACAGCGAGGAGTTCGACGAGAAGACCATCGAGTGCGCCGACATTGGCAACGATCAGGACATGCACCGCCTCAAGTGGCTCGAGGTCATCCGCACGCGCGAGCAGCCCGACAGCGACGTCGATCAGGGCGCGAAGGTCGTCGCGATCGTCGATCTCGCGACGCGATCGATCTGGGAAGGCGCCGCCTTCGAGTTCGACCCCAAGACCATGACCGCCCGGAAGGTGTGACCTTGGGCCTGGATGGATGTGCCACACCCGGAGCGATCGTCCGCCTCGCCCTTGCGGCGATGGGCACGCGCTTTGAGTTGGTGCTGGTCGGTCCCCGCGAGCCGGAGTTGCTGGCCGCGGGGGAGGCCGCCCTCGAAGAAATCAAGTGGTGGCACAACCGCCTCTCACGCTTCGAACGCGACAGCGATGTCGCGTTCATCGCGCGCGAGGCACACCTGCGCACCGCCTCCAACCCCATCGCGCTCGACCCGGACCTCTTCGACCTGCTCGCCATGTGCGAGCAGGCTCGCGCGCGCTGCGGCGGCGTCTTTGATGTCCGCCTCGGCGACGCGATGGACCGCTGGATCGCGGGCGAATCGCTGCCGCGCGAGCACGCTGCGCGGCCGATGGCCGAGATCGTTCTGGACCCGATCCGCCGCGCCATACACGCCACCGGCGGCGTCCCGCTTCGCCTGGATCTCGGCGGCGTCGCCAAGGGCTTCGCCCTCGATCGCGCAGTGGAAGTTCTCCGCAGCGCGGGCATCAACAACGCGATCATCCACGCCGGAACAAGCAGCATCATCGCCATCGGCCCCGGCCAAGGCGGCAACGGCTGGAAAGTCCGCTTCGATGGAGGCGCTGAGCGTGCGGACGGTTCCGCAACAGTGGACAGCTTGAACGACGCAAGCAGCGAAGCCGCCAGCCTCGATGTCACGCTCCATGACGAGGCCATGTCCGTATCATCACCAAGTGGTCGAACCGTCGCAAGTCCAGACGATACCATCACACCCAGCGGCCACATCCTGGACCCACGCTCAGGACTGCCCGCGCCCATGGGCCGAACCGTTGCAGTTCTGTCACCGCTTTCACCAACTTCGCCCACCGCCGCGGCGAACTGCGAGATCTGGTCCACATCCCTCATCGTCGCGCCCAACCTCCTCACGCAACTTCCCAGCCTGATGACCGCGATCATTCGCGACCAATCGGACTCAGACTGGAGTGTGCACGCGGCGGCCGAGTCCGGACCCCAACGCTCTCGCGCCCGCTCGTTCCCGTGTTCTGTGCAAACTCTTTCCACGCTTACCTGTCCCACACATTCCGCCGCAGAGTTCGCGGCGTTGGAGACTCTGTGATGGCCCCGACTCGTCGTTCGTTCCTCGCCCAGTCCGTCGGTGCCCTTGGCGCCATGGCGATCCTGCCCGAGCTCAGCTACGCGCGCTCCCAGCCCGCAGCGAAGCTCAACATCGGCCTCGTCGGCGCGGGCCGCCAGGGCCGCGCCATCATCTCCGAACTCCAGAAGATGGAGAACGTCACCATCATCGCCGTCTGCGATAACGAAGAGTCTCGCGCAGCCGGCGGCGCACGCCGCGCCACCGGCTCCACCGCCTACACAAGCCACACCGCGATGCTCGCCGCCGCCAAGGACCTCCAAGCCGTCGTCATCGCAACACCGACGCACCTGCACACGCAGATCGCCCTCGACTGCATCGCCGCAGGCAAGCACGTCTACTGCGAAGCTCCGCTCGCGCACACCGCCGATGACTGCCGCAAGATCGCCACCGCCGCGAGCGCCGCCAGGTCCCTCTTTGCTGTCGGGCTCGAGGGCCGCTCGAACCCCGTCTACCAGCTCGCTCGCACCTTCTATCGCACCGACTCCGTTCGCGATGCCATCTCCGCCGAGGCGCAGAGCTTCCAGAAGACCTCGTGGCGCTTCCCAGCTCCCAACGCCGACCGCGAGAAGGAAGTTAACTGGCGCCTCGACCCCGCCATCTCCCTCGGCCTCCCCGGCGAGATGGGCGTGCATCAGTTTGACGTCGCCTTCTGGTACACCAACAGCTACCCCAGCAGCGTCCGCACCACCGGCTCGGTCCGCTTCCACAAGGACGGCCGCACCATCGCCGACACGATCGCCACCGAGATGATCCTGAAGGACGAACTGCGCTTCAACTATCTTGCCTCTCTCACCAACTCCCACGGCGGCAAGTACGAGCTCTTCCGCGGCAGCAACGCCGCCATCAAGCTCGGCTGGTCCCACGGCTGGATGTTCAAGGAGGCCGACGCCCCCACGCAAGGCTGGGAGGTCTACGCCAATCGCCAGCAGTTCCACAACGACGAGGGCATCACGCTCATCGCTGGCGCCACCAAGCTCGCCGAACAGGGCAAGCTCAAGGAAGGCGTGGGCCTCCCGCACCCGTCGGTCTACTACAGCCTCTGGGACTTCATGGTCAGCTGCACCGAGGGCAAGCCCGCCGTCGCCGACGCCAGCGTCGGCGCGCGTGCCACCATCGTCGCGATCCTCGCGCAGCAGTCCATCATCGAGGGCAAGACCATCGACATCACGCCCGACATGCTCAAGGTCTAACCAGTCGCGATCGGCTCAGCTCCGCCTCCGCCACGCTCCCGACGAAAGGACGAACGTTTGAACTGGCCACGCCTCAGAGACCTTCCCGCCGGAGCGCGCATCGGCCTCACTGGCCTCCTCGTGACGCTACTCATGGGCATGGCCGCCTCCGCCATGCACGTCGTCTGGCACTACGAAAAGCGAGACGAAAAACCCGGCTTCACCAAGGACGACGTCGTCTCCGCCTACCACGGCCTCGACGCCCCCGCCACGCTCCTCGCGGCCCTCGCCGCAGGCCATCCCGACAACCTCAAGCCCGACCAGCGCAAGGTCCTGACCGACTGGCTCGGCGGCAACCGCGTCGCAGAGGACTACGACAGCCTCGACCTCGGCGACCTTGCGCCCGCGGAGATCATCGCCACCAGCTGCATCTCCTGCCACGCGCGCAAGTCCACCGACCAGGTCGCAAGCCGCCTCCCCCTCGAAACCTGGGAGGACATCAGAAAGGTCGCCTTCCCCACCAAGGTCGAGCCTGTTCCGATCAAGATCACCGCAATCTCAACGCACACGCACGCGCTCTCCCTCGCTTCCATGAGCCTGGTCCTCTCGCTGCTGGCCTTCATGTCCCGCCTGCCGCGCAGCTTTGTCTCGCTCCTCACGCTCGCCGCAGGCGTCGGCCTTACCGTCGACATCGCAAGCTGGTGGCTGGCGCGCCTGGACCCCTTCTTCGTCAACACCATCATCGCTGGCGGCGGCATCTACAGCCTCTCCACCACGTTGCTGGCCATCCTCCTCATCCTCGACCTCTGGTTCCCCAAGCGTTCCGCCTGATCCGAACCCAAACCGCAGCGACCTGTCCCGACCTGTCCCGCCCCATGTCTTCTAGTCACGCCCCATCTCGTCCCATTACAGCATGATGGCTGGAGCAACACGATGCACTCCGCTCACAACACCGACCACGCCACCCTCACGCGCCGCGGCCTCCTCCGCGCTGGCCTCTTCGGCGGCGTGGCCCTCGCCGCCGGAGGCATCGCAAGCGCAGCACAGCAGACCGCCGCGAAACCGGCCTCGCAGCCCGCGCAAGCCGCGCCGTCCGCCGCCGCGCCCCTCTTCCTGATCTCCCTCGCGCAGTGGTCCCTCCACAAGGCCCTCTACGCCAACACGCTCGACCACCTCGACTTTCCCAAGTACGCAAAGCAACAGTGCGGCATCGACGCCGTCGAGTACGTCAGCACGTTCTTCAAGCAGAAGTCCGACGCCGCGTACAACGCCGAGCTCCGCAAGCGCTGCGACGGTCTGGGCGTGCGCAGCGTCCTCATCATGGTCGACGGCGAGGGCGCCCTCGGCGACCCCGACACCGCCAAGCGGGCAACCGCCGTCGAGAACCACCGCAAGTGGCTCGAGGCCGCCAAGGCACTCGGCTGCCACTCCATCCGCGTCAACGCGCAGAGCGAGGGAACCTTCGAGGAGCAGCAGAAGCTCGCGGCCGATGGCCTCCGCAAGCTCAGCGAGCTTGGCGACACCTTCGGCCTCAACGTCATCGTCGAGAACCACTGGGGCAACTCCAGCCACGGCGGCTGGCTCGCTGGCGTCATGAAGCTCGCGAACCACCCCCGCTGCGGCACGCTCCCGGACTTTGGCAACTTCGACCCCAAGGTCTACGACAAGTACCAGGGCGTGACGGACATGATGCCCTACGCCAAGGGCGTCTCCGCCAAGAGCTACGAATTCAACGACAAGGGCGATGAGGTCCGCACCGACTACCGGCGCATGATGAAGATCGTCCTCGATGCAGGATACAAGGGCCACATCGGCATCGAGTACGAGGGCGACAAGCACACCGAGCTCGAGGGCGTGCTGCTCACGAAGCAGTTGCTCGAAAAGATCCGCACGGAGATGAGCACGCCAGCGAAGCAGACCCCGTAAGCGTTAAAGAGAAGATTTCAACACGAAGAGCACGTAGAGCCATGGAAGAAGCAAAGGCGCGGGCGCAGAGACGAAAAAGTAACAAGCAAAGCATGTATTGATCGAATGCAATACACACAGGCCCAGCCCAAGTGCCCTGTGTGCCCCACTTTTCAAGCCCCCGTGTCTCTCCGTTCGCGCCGCTCTTCTTCGCGTCACCGCGTTCTGCATCTCGTCGCTCCCAGGCCCCGTGCCCGCTGCCTTCTGCTTCCTCCATGTGCTCCTTGGTACACACGTTCGGCCACATTGCATAGCCCGCAGGAGCCCCCATGATCCTCCGCAAACTCATCAGCCTCCTCGCCCTCGCGCTTCCGGGCCTCGCCCTCGCCCAGCCCGCCCCTATCAAGACCCTGCTCATCACGGGCCACAACAACCACAACTGGCAATACACCAGCCGCCTGCACGAGCAGACGCTCGAAGCCACCGGCCGCTTCGATGTTGATGTCACGGACGCGCCCTGGACCGACCTCGCCGACGCCGCGAAGCTCAAGCAATACCAGCTCTTCGTTCTCGATTACAACGACCTCGGCGATCCCAAGCCCTGGGGCGATGCCGGCCGGGCGAATTTCGCCGCCGCAGTCCGCGCCGGCGCGGGCGTCGCTTCGATCCACTCGGCCAACAACGCCTTCAAGGGCTGGGAAGACTACGAGAAGATGCACGTACTTGTCTGGCGCGAGAAGAGCAGCCACGGCAAGTTTCACGAGTTCCAGGTTGACCTTGTCGACCGTGAGCATCCAATTGCGCGCGGGCTGCCAGCGTCGTTCACGACGCGCGACGAGCTCTACCACGGACTCCTTCACAAGCTCAACACAAGCTTCAGCCTTCTTGCTCAGGCCACTTCGTCCACCGAGTCCGGCGGCAGCGGCGCGGTCGAGCCGATGGCCCTCACCACCAAATTCGGCCAGGGACGCATCTTCGCAACGCCCCTCGGCCACGTCTGGACCGGCACCGATGAGACCAAGGTCAGCATCACCACGCCCGGCTTCAAGACACTCATGACCCGCGGCGCCGAGTGGGCTGCCACCGGCGAAGTCACCCTCCCCGCCGACTGGGCCGACACGCGCACCCACAACATCCTGACGCCAGATGAAGCAGCCCAGGGCTGGACGCTCCTCTTCGACGGCACCTCCAGCGATGCCTGGCGCAGCTTCAACAAGCCCAACTTCCCCGACGACGGCTGGAAGGTCGAAGGCGGCACGCTCCGCCGCCAGAAGGGCCAGGCTGGCGGCGACCTCATCACGCGCGAGCAGTACGGCGACTTCGAGTTCGCGGCGGACTGGCTCGCCACGCCGGGCGCCAACTCCGGCGTCATCTACCGCGTCGCCGAGGGCCGCCAGTTCCCCTGGCAGACCGGCATGGAGATGCAGATCCTGGACGACGCTGGCCACCCCGACGGCAAGAAGCCCAAGACCCGCGCCGGAACCCTCTACGACATCTACGCAACCAGCGTCGATGTCGCCCGCCCCGCCGGCCAATGGAACCAGGCCCGCATCGTCGCCCGCGGCACGCGCATCCAGCATTACCTCAACGGCTTCCTCGTGGTCGACACCGATCTCGCGGGCGAGGACTACAAGGTCGCGCACGCCGCTAGCAAGTGGCCCGGCATGAAGGAGTTCGCCACGCAGGCCAAGGGCCACATCGCGCTCCAGGAACACGGCGACGAAGTCTGGTTCCGCAACATCAAGGTGCGCCGGCTCGAGGCGGCCGGTGCGTCGGTTGGCGCGCCCTCGCACTCGGCCGCTACGCCCACCGCCAAGGACCGCATCGGCTGGATCGACCGCGTCCAGACTTTGAACGATCGCCTCGACGCTCCCCTCAAGGCTGGCGGCCCGCGCCCCGAGATCGTCTTCATCGGCGACTCCATCACCGAGGGCTGGCTCGGCGACGGTGCCAAGGTCTGGGAGCAGCGCTATGCCACGCGGCACGCAATCAACCTCGGCATCGGTGGCGACCAGACCCAGCACGTCCTTCATCGCCTGCAGAACGGCCACATCCAACGCCTCCAGGCCCTCGCCGCCGCCACTCTCGCGCCCCGGGCCTTCGTTGTCATGATCGGGACAAACAACAGCAACGGCAACGACAACACCGCCCCCGAGATCGCCGACGGCATCGTCGCCATCACGCGCGAGCTCCGCGCCGCACTCCCGCGCACGCCCGTCCTCCTCCTCAACATCTTCCCGCGCGGCGATCAGCCCAACCCGCAGCGCGAGAAGAACACAGAAGCAAGCCGACTCGCCGCCAGCGCCCTCGCGAAGGACGCGATGGTAACCACACTCGATCTCTCCAAGACCTTCCTCGAAACCGACGGCACCCTCACCAAGCCAATCATGCCCGACGCACTCCACCTCAGCGAGGCGGGTTACCAGCGCTGGGCCGACGCCATGGAACCCACGCTGCAATTGCTCTTCACCAATCCAGAGTGAACGCCCGCAGAACCGGCCTCCCGGCCGGTGTGCTCCAGTCTCTCGCAAAGACGCGTCGACCAGCCCGCTCTCTTCAAGCCGCTCTCGCCTCCAAACCCTCCAACCCCAACATCTTGCAAACAATGTTGTGGCTCTGTTCGGATTCTTGGGAACTCTCAAGCCTTTGGCGCATATCACTCTCTGCTAGCCTCCTCGGAAATGCCGGCCCCGTGGCCACCCGCTCGCCGAGCTTGCTCGCATGGTCCGTGAGTGTGGAGTCAGAAGAGATGAAGTCCAAGCACGTCACCAGCGATACGCGCCCTCTTTCGCGATCCCTCTCGCGATCCGTGACGCATCCGGTCACGCGCTCCTCCATCCTCCGCCTTCTTGCCAGCCTCGCCGCGAGCACCGCGCTCGTCCAAACTTCCCTCGCCCAGCCCGGCGTCATGCGGCCCGCGACCCAAGTCCGCTGGCCCGCGCCCGAAGCGCTCGCCGCGACCCCGCCCTCCGCCGAATCAGAAGCCGACGCGCTCATCGCGCCCCTCGCGCTCTACCCCGAGCGAATTGTGCGCGCCATCTTCCGCGCCAGCCAACAGCCGCTCGACGTTGTTCGCGCCGCCCGCTGGCTCCGTGCCAACGCCGCCAACGCCGAAGCCGCGCCCAAGCCAGACCCCACCTCCCAGCCCTGGTTCAACTCCATCGCAGACCTCTTCGAAGAGCCAGCGCTGATCGAAGCGATGGACGCCGACATCGACCGCACCCAGCGCATCGGCGAGCTCGCCCGCACGCACCCCGAGCTCCTCTGGAGCGCGGTGGATCGCCGCCGCGCCGCATCGGGTCTGGTTCCGACCGGTCAGCTTCCAACAGTCCAAGCCCCCTCCGCGCAAGGCGCGGCACCGGCCCTCGCATCATCAAGGCCCTCCAGCCCGCCCCTCCCCACGACGCGCTACTTCCCCGAGCCCGCAGCCTCCGAACCCGCCCCAGTTGCGTCTTTCAGCAATGACGCCTTATTCAATCCCGACTTCTCCGCCTCCGAAGACATCTCTTCCGTCATCCTCCCCAGCACCATCGCCACACCCGTCTGGGCCACGCCCGTCTTCGTCGCACCCTTCGCGCCGCGTCGTTCCGTCTGGTTTGTCTCCGGCTGGAGCCAACCCTGGTGCGGCTGGAACGATGGTTGGGCCTTCCGCTGGCGTAACTTCTACTCGCGCCCCTCCTTCGCCCTCTCCGTCTCCATCGGCTCTGACCCTTGGCGCTGGTCGCGATGGGACTGCCGCCCAATCTCCTCCTGGCATCGCTCCTCAGTCGTCATCGTCTCGCGGCCTGTCAGCCGCTGGGACAGCGGCTGGAGCCATTGGAACCAGCCCTTCTGCGAGCCCGCCTGGGACTCTGGCCTCTCTCTCTCCGTCTCATTCAACAACAGCAGCCGCAGCGGCTGGGGACATGGATGGGGGAATAGCTGGGGGCATGGAAGCAGAAGCGGCTGGAACAACAATCGCTGGAACGGGCACGCCAACAACAACTGGAACCGCGGCGGCTACCACCGTGACGATCGCGACGACCGCGACGACCGCAACTGGGGCGACGATCGTGACAACGGCGGCCAAGGCGATGGTGACCACGGCGAACCCAGCCAGTGGGCGAGTGACAGTCGTGGCAGTCGTGACAGTCGTGACAGTCAAGACAATCAAGACACGCGCGTCGATCGCGTCGGCCCCAGCCCAGCTCCGCGTGGCGCGTTTGGGGCAACCTCGCGCCCTCAGCAAGCCGCCAGCAACAGCCGCGGCTGGCCCCTCCTCCGCGCCCCCCAGCTCGCGGCTGAAAACCAGGCAAATCTGGCAGTCGAGCGCACAAGCGATGGCACAAACGAGCGCGGCTACCAGGGCTCACGCCGCGTGTTGCCTCCCACCGATGCCTCTGCCGACGCAAGCCAGCGCACGCCCTCTCGCCTCGCGCCCCGCGTCGCATCGTTCAACAACTCCCAGTCAGTACGCCCCGCGCCGGGCCTGATGCGCGTCGCTGAGCGCGCCCGCCGCACCACCGAGCCGCTTGCCGCCACCATCTCGACCATCCAGACATCGCAAACCGCGCCGCAATCGCAACCCGCCCCTCGCGCCATGCCCTCGCGCGAGTCCGCACAAAGCGCGCCCAGGCCAATCCCCTCCATCCGCCCGGCAGACAACATCCGCCGCGGCGTGGCCGGCACCCAGAACGCATCGGGCCCGCGCCAGCCCCAGCGCGTCGTGGTGAACGAATCGCGTGACCAGACACGTGCCCAGAACAACCCTCAGCCAAGTGCTGTCCAATCGCGTCCCGAGCCGCGTCCACAGCCCCGCATCGCGCAGCCCTCACCCGCTCGCAACACCTCGCGCGAAGCCGCTCCTCGAAGCGCCTATCCCGTCGCTCGCGCCGCGCAGTCTCGCGCACCTGAGCAAGCCCCGAAGGCAAGGCCCCAGCCCGCGGCTGCCCCCGCGCCCCAGCCCGCCGCACAGCCGCAGCCCGCGGCGCGATCGCAACCCGCCGCGCGAAAGCCCGTCCCCTCAATCCGCCCCCGCGACAACATCCGCCGCGGCATCAAGTAGCACCCCCACAACGCCATCCTCAACGCACCACGCCCACCGCGCGGTAAGCTGCCGCTCGCACCAATCACCTCTTCTTTAAGCTCGCAGCCCAGGAACACCACGATGCCCAGCGGCCACATTTCGAACCAGACCCGCAGCACCCGCCCGCACACCGACATCTCCCGCCGCGGCTTCGTTCGCGCAGGCCTGGTGCTCGCCGCAACCGCGAGTGCGGCAACCGCGACTCACGCCACCGCGCGCCAGCCAGTCGCGCCCGCCGCGCCCAGCCCCAGCTCCAAACGCACACTTCGCAAGGCCGTGATGATCGGCATGATCGCTGGCCCCGGCGAGAAGCCAACCCTCACCGACAAATTCAAGCTCGCGCGAGACTGCGGCTTCGAAGGCATCGAGATCGACTGGCCCGCACCCATCGA
>Ga0105046_10006000_pt1 | contig 19164 bp, 20 predicted proteins | sample MAT03_FD_78385 | JGI IMG/M metagenome (GOLD analysis project Ga0105046, IMG submission 78385) | Freshwater microbial communities from Lake Fryxell liftoff mats and glacier meltwater in Antarctica - MAT-03 (megahit assembly) | ecosystem: Environmental > Aquatic > Freshwater > Ice > Liftoff... | reverse complement strand
TCGTTCTTCATCCGTGGGTAATGTTCCCAGTGGGTGTCCCACCCGGACCCGGCCAGACCGAATTCGTCCCAGAACACGGTGACGAACTTCGACCCGGCTTCCACCAGCCGGCGGGCCGTCAGGCAGCTTTGCCCGAACAGCGTGTGCCCGTACTGGTCCCGCAGCTTCGGCGACTCCTTCCGCACGTCCAGCGCGGTGCGGATGGTCTCGTTGCCGATCATCGAGTACGCGGCCGCGCGGAACGGGTCGGTCTCGGCGAACCGCTCGCGCTTCCGCCGCGCGTCCTCGAACTGTTGAAGCAGGGACTTGCGGCCGTCCAACCGGTCCACCGTCAGTTCGTCCGGCAGGCGGGTGGCCTCGCCGAGGGTGAACCGGGCGTCGCGGTCGATGCCGACATACGGTTCGTCGAACTCGATGGTGTCGGTCGTCAGCGTCTTGGTGATCTTGCGGTTCGCCGTGCCGATGAACTCGGTGAAGTGCGGGTGGTAGGCCGAGCCGAGGTACGCCGGGTACGGGCCGGCGCGGGGGACTTCGCCCTTGCGCTTGCTGCTGAACGGGAACGGCAGGGCGATGTTGTTCGGCACCGGGCCGCCCTTGCCCTTCTGCTTTTCCAGGTACGAAACGACGGACCCGATGAACGGCCAGTGCTTGGCGTCGTGCGGGCTGAGTTCCATCGCCACGTCGATTTCCGGCACCCCGGTCGTGGCATACGCCACGCCGTGGATCGGGTACTTGTGCGTCATCGACCGGACGACGGTCACGCGGTCCATCACTTTGGCGGTGTGCGGCAGCAACTCGCACACGTCGCAGCCGGGCAGGGTGGACTTGATGCCCTTCAGTTCGCCCCGGATTTCGACCGGCGCGTCGAGCTTCAGGTCGGCCAACTCAAGCTGGCTGGGCGACCCGTACAGGTACAGCAGGATGCAGTTCTTGGCCTTGCCGAAGTGCTTGCCGGCCGACGGCGCGGGGGTCTGCGCGGCCCGCAGGTGGTCGCCGAGGGTGAGACCGAACAGCGACAGCCCGCCGGCGACGAGCGCCTCCCGACGGGTGACGCCGTTGCACAACCGCTTGTGTGAGCCGAGAACGCGAAGCATGGGACGCCGCCCAATGAGGTTTCGTTGGATGAGTGTGAGTATCGGCGACCGTCGGGCCGCGTGCAACCGGATACGACGAAAACTATTGCCGCACCCCAAGTCGGGGAACTACGCAACCAACCGTTTCACCGCCTCGGCGTACTTGGCCGCCGACTCCGCTACTACCTCGGCGGGCAACTCCGGCGGCGGGCTGGCCTTGTCCCAGTCGGACGTTTCCAGCCAGTCCCGTAGGTATTGCTTGTCGAACGACGGCGGCGAGATGCCCGTGCGGTACGACTCCGCCGGCCAGAACCGCGAGCTGTCCGGCGTCAACACCTCGTCGATCAGGATGATTTCACCGCTCGGCAGCCGGCCCCATTCCAGTTTTGTATCCGCGAGGATGATGCCCTTCGTCTCGGCGTACTCGGCCGCCCGGCGGTACACGTCGAGCGTGCGGTCCCGCAACTCGGTCGCCAACTCGTGCCCGACCGCTTCCGCCATCACGTCGAACGACACGTTCTCGTCGTGCCCTTCCTCGGCTTTGGTCGCGGGGGTGAAGAGCGGTTCCGGCAGCTTCGCGGCCAGCGGCAACCCGGCGGGCAGCAGCACCCCGCACACGGACTGTCGCTGTTGGTACTCCTTCCAGCCGGTGCCGAGCAGGTAGCCGCGGGCCACGCATTCGAACGGCACCACGGCCGTTTTTCGCACGATCATGGTGCGTCCGGCCAACTCCGCGCGGAACGGGGCGAACGGCTCCGTCAGGTCGGCCATGTCGGTCGAAAGGAGATGGTTCGGGACGCCGAGGAAGTCGAGCCAGAACAGCGACAACTGGGTGAGCAATTCGCCCTTGCCGGGGATGGGGGTCGGCATCACCCAGTCGAACGCGCTGACGCGGTCGGTGGCGACGATCACCAGCCGGTCGCCCAGATCGTACACGTCGCGAACTTTGCCCTCGCGGCGCGGGACGCCCGGTACGGCGGTGCGGAACAGCGGCGGGCGCATGACGACGGCTCGAAGTCGGTGGTACGGCGGACCTACTTCAGCTTACGCACTCAGCGCGCCGGCGTGGATGTTCTTCGCCCGAAGCGCTTCGCCCAGGGTGAACAGCGCCCGGCTGAGCAGGCGGGAAATGCGGGACTCGGACAGGTTCATCACTTTCGCCATCTCGCGCAACCGGAGGTCTTCGCGGTAATACAGGGTGACGGCCAGCCGCTCCCGCTCCGGCAGTGCCTCGATCGCCTCGGTCAGTTGCTGGATGGTCTCCCACCGCTCGACTTCGGCGTGTGGCGGCTCCACCAGTTCCATCGGCGTCAGCCCGCCCGGTTGGGCCGTCTGTTCCCACGACACCATCTTGGCGAAGCGGTCGGCGGCGAGCGCGTCGGACACCTCGTCGGCGGTCATGCCGGTGGCTTCGACGAGCGCGTCCAGCGTCACCGGGGCGGGCAGGACGCGGTACGCCTTGCGGATGCGGGACACCCGCTCCAACATGTGTTGCGGCAGCGGGCTGGCTTGGCGGAGGGTGTCCAGAATCGCGCCACGGATGCGGAGGAAGGCGAACGTCTTGAATTGCGCGTTGCGGTTGGGGTCGAATTTACCCGCCGCCTCGACGAGGCCAAGAACGCCGGACTGTTCCAGGTTCTCGATGTCCACGCCGGGGGGCAACTCGCCGATCAGCCGGCCGAGGACGTGCTTGACCAGCGGCAGGTGGGACAAGATCAACTCGTCCCGCCGCTGGTGATCCATCACCCGCTGGTACGTCTGAATGGCCTCGCTGCTCACGGCGTTACTCATGGTGTCGGAACTCATGCCTCGGCGTGCGGCCCAGTCTTCTCCCCTCTCCGCTGGGGAGAGGTCGGTTGCGAAGCAACCGGGTGAGGGGTCTTCCTCTTTGTTTTTGAAGTCACCCCTCACCCGTCCGTCGTGCTTCGCACTCCGGCCGACCTCTCCCCAGCGGGGAGAGGTGGAAGAGTAAATCGGCGTCCCCCAAGCCGCGCAGATGCTACCCGAACATCTTCGCCACGGTGCCCGGCCCGCCTTGCAGGTCTTCCGGGCGGAGGAAGGCGACCGGCTCGACCAGCACGTCCGACGGCAACTCCTGATATGCTAGCACGGCCAAATCGCCGAGGGCGCGAGACAACACGTATCGCACCGCCCGCCGCATGCTGGTGTCGCACAACAGGGCGATCTCGTACCCCCTCTGGGACGCCGTGCGAAGTTCCGTCACCAGCCGCAGGACGAGCGCCTCTTGCTGCCCGGCGTCCATGTTCAGCTTATTGTTCTGCACGTTCCGCCGCAGTTCCATCTCGACGCGGGGGTCGAAAATGACGGCCCGCAGCCGGCCGGTCGGGTCGCGGAACCGTTCGCAGATGGCCCGCCCCAGGTCGGCCCGCACCCGCTCGGCCAACTCGGACGGGTCTTTCGTCATCGCCACGTTCGCCGACAGGCTTTCCAGAATGCGGGTGATGTTCGTGACCGGCACCCGCTCCTCCAAAAGCAGCGTGAAGACGCGGTGCAGCGCGCCCATGCTCAGCCCGCCGAGCGGGTTCAGCAGGTCGTCCACCAGCGGCCCGGAGGTGGTCCGCACGCGGTCGACGACTTCCTTCAGGTCGTCCCGGCTGAGCAACTCGTGAGCGTGCCGGCGGGCCACTTCGCCCAGGTGTGTAATCAGCACGCTCGGCGCGTCCACGACCGTGTAACCGGCCATCATCGCCCGCTGCTTGTCGGCCTCCGGAATCCATCGCGCGGGCAGCCCGAAGGCCGGTTCGCGGGCGTCTTCCCCTTCGATTTGAACGGTCCCACCGGCCGGGTCAATGGCCAGCCACAAGTCCGGGCGAATCTGCCCTTTGGCCACCTCGCGGCCGCCGATGAGGACGCGGTACGCCTGCGACTCCAGGTCGCGGTTGTCCCGCACCCGCACCGTCGGCACCCACAGCCCGCTCGTCTTCGCCACCTCCCGCCGCAGCGTGCCGATGCGGTCCAGCAGACTCGGCCCCCGCCGCGTGCTGACGAGCGGAATCAAATCGTTGCCGATCTCCAACCCCAGCCGGTCGTTCTGAAGGAAGTCGTCCAGGTAGCCTTCCATCGGCGACCGGGGCGGAGCCTGCGCGGCGGCATCAGCGGCGGTCGCGGCCGCCGGCTTCGCGTCTTCGGCCGCCGGCTCCGGTTTCGTCGTCCGGCGGGAGAGGAAGAACAGCGCACCCGCCAGGGCGAAGAACGGCAGTTTCGGCAACCCCGGCATGAGTGCCAGCCCGAGCATGACGAACGAGCCGAGCCGCATGGCCGCGCCGGACTTGCGGAACTGCCCGCCGATCTCCGCCCCCAGGCTGGTGCCGGAGGAGGCCTTCGTTACCAAGATGCCGGCCGCCGTCGCCGTGATGAGCGCGGGAATCTGCGCCAGCAGCCCCTCGCCGATGGTCAGGATGGAGTACGTCTTCACGGCCGCCCCGGCGGACAGCCCCTTCGAGATGCCGATGGCGATGCCGCCGATCAGGTTCACCCCGGTGATGATGATGGCGGCGATGGCATCCCCCCGGACGAAACGGCTGGCCCCGTCCATCGTGCCGTAGAACTCGGCCTCCCGCATGAGCGCCGTCCGCCGCTTCCGCGCCTCGGCCTCGTCGATCAGCCCGGCGTTCATCTCCGCGTCGATGGCCAGTTGCTTGCCCGGCATGGCGTCCAGGGTGAACCGCGCGGCCACCTCCGACACCCGCCCGGCCCCCTTCGTGATGACGATGAACTGGATGATGATGAGGATGAAGAAGATCACCATGCCGACGATCAGGTTGCCGCCGACCACGAACTGGCCGAACGCCTGCACGATCTCGCCGGCGTCGCCGTTCAGCAGGATCAACCGCGTCGTGGCCACGTTCAGTGCGAGGCGGAACAGGGTGAGTAACAAAAGCAGCGACGGGAACGTCGAAAAGTCTAGTGGCTGGCGCACCGTCAGCGTCACCAGCAGCACGAGGATCGTCGCCGTCAGGTTGAGCGACAGCAGGATATCGAGGACGAACGTCGGCAGCGGCACCAGGAAGACGATGAGCAGCCCCAGCAGCGACGCCGACAGGATCAGCTCGCTGCGCTGAAGGACCGTTCGCGTGGGGGGGATCGTCTCAGTCGCCATCGCGGGTCATCCGTGGGTCCGCCTCGCGGCGGCAGGGATATTTAGGTCATCCGGCGCGCGGCCGGGGCTAATCCGTCCGGAATTCCCCCACCTCGTCAGGGCGAATTCCGCTCCGGCTCGGCGAATTCCCGCCGCAACCGAGAGCCGAATGGGTCAATTCCGTTCCCGGCTCGAAGTCGTTGCCGTTTGCGGTCACCGGGTGATGCCCTTCAGCTTGTAGAGGAAGGCGATCACCTCGGCGACGGCGGTGAACAACTCCGGCGGCACCGCCTGCCCTTCCCGCACGCCGGCGTACAGCGCACGGGCGAGTGGCGGCCGTTCCAGCACCGGCACCTCGGACTTGCGCGCGGCGGCGACCACCATCGCGGCGAGCGCCCCTTTCCCCCGCGCCACCACCACGGGAGCGGCATCCCGCCCGGCGACGTACCGCAGCGCGACCGCGTACTCGGTCGGGTTGGTGATGACCACCGTCGCCGTCGGCACCTCGGCCAGCATCTTCTGCCGCCGCATCCGCTCGCGGGCCATTTGCCGCATCCGGTGCTTCACCATCGGGTCGCCGTCGTCCTGCTTCAACTCCCGCTTTAGCTCGTCCTTCGTCATCATCAGCCCCTTCTCGAACCGCCGTCGTTGGTAGACGTAATCCAGGGCGGCGACCATCGCCACCGCCGCCGTCAGGTACAACCCCAGCCGGATGATGAGTACCCAGGCAGCGGCCACCGCGCCGCCCAAGTGATGCCGGTCCAGACTCATGATGACGCCCCGCCGACCCTCCACCAGCAGGTACGCGACGGTGGCGATGGCCCCCACCTTCAGCACCGCCAGCAAACCTTTCACCAGGGCCGCAACGGAGAACAACTTGCCGGCCCCGGTCGCAGGGTTCAGCTTGTCGAACTTCAACTCCAACCGCTCCGGCGTGATCTGGAAGCCGGCCTGAATGACGCTCGCGGCCACCCCGACCAGCACCATCAGGCCGAATAGCGGGAGCAGCGCGAGAAGCATGTTCAGGATCGCCTGCCCGATCAACTGCTGTGCCAGCGAAGCCGTCATCTCGGCCCGGAACAACTGCGGCAAGTCCGTGCGGAACACGTCCAACATGGTGCCGCCGATGGTGCGCCCGAAAGCATTCAAACCGACGATCCCGGCGAGGGTGACGGCCGCCCCGACCAACTCATTGCTGAACGGGATTTGGCCCTGCTTGCGGGCCTCCTCCCGCCGCCTGGGGGTGGGGTCTTCGGTCTTCGATTCCGGGTCGGTATCCTCGGCCATCGTGGTCCCTTGTCTTTGCTTGTCCCCCTCTCCCCTGGGGGGGAGGGGTTAGGGGTGAGGGGGACTCTTGCGAATCCAACCCCGGTTCCAAAGCATCAGTCACCGGACCCGATTCCCCCTCACCCCTGCCCCTCTCCCCCAGGGGAGAGGGGTTCCAACGTCACTTGAGCAAGTCCCCCATGCCGTCGCCGACGCGGCCGACGGTCATCGCCAGCGCCCGCACGATCTCCGGCAGCAGGAACAGGGTGCCGAGCAGCGCCACCATTACTTGCAGGGTGAACCCGATGGTATAGACGTTCAACTGCGGGGCCGCCCGGCTCATGACGGCCAGCACCACGGCCAGCAAAAACAGGCACAACGCCAACGGCCCGGCGAGCAGCACCCCCGCTTCGTAGGACGAACTCAGGCCGGCCAGCAGCACCCCCGCTTGCGGCAGCGCCGACCCGCCGAGGGGCAGTTTGTCGAACGACAGGTGCAACAGCATCAGCACCAAATGATGCCCGTCGGCGATCAGGAAGAGCAGGCCGCCGGCCGTCTCGAAGGCGACCGTCAGCGGGCCGCCGCCGTCGGTCCCGGCGGGCGACACGGCGGGCGAGATGTTCAGCCCGATTTGCCCGGTGACGAACTCGCCGGCGATGCGCGCGGGTAGCAGGAACAGCGCGAACGCCATGCCCATCGCGGCCCCCAGCAACGCTTCGCGGACCAGAGCCAGGCCGTAGCGGATCGGGTGAACGTCGGCCAGCGCTTGGGCGAACGCCGGGTCGAACGGCTTGACGGAAGTCGTCAGGTAAAACGCGGTGATGGCGAGGGCGAACGACACCCGCACCGTCTTCGGCGTCCGCGCGGCGAACGGCGGCATGACGGCGACGAACGTGCCGACGCGGGCCAGCAGCAACCCGGCGTAGACGGCGAGACCTTCCATCATGGCCCGACCCCCCCGGTGCCGGCCTCGACCGCGTGCCCCATCATGCGGCGGGCGAATTCCACCGCCATCTGCAGCGAGAAGCCGAGGGTAATGACGATCACGAGTCCGACGACGAGGATGCGCGGGACGTAGCTGAGCGTCTGGTCCTGAATGCTCGTCACGGTCTGGAAGATGCTCACCAGCAGGCCGATGGCGAGGCTCACCAGCAGCGCCGGCATGGCCACCAGCAGGGCCGTGTAGAACAGCTCCTGGTTCATCCCGATGACTTGTTCGGTGGACATCGTTGGCTCTCCGGCGAACCCGGCCCGCGAGGGCCGTGGGTGTCTTGAAATTTCAACCACCCACGGCCCTCGCGGGCCGGGTTCACCTTCATTGGTAACTGGTGGCCAGCGCGTGCGACACCAGATGCCAGCCGTCGGCCAGCACGAACAGCAGGATCTTGAACGGCGCGGAGATCGTTACTGGCGGCATCATCACCATGCCCATCGACGTTAAGACGCTGGACACCACCAGGTCCACCATGAGAAACGGTAAGTAGATACAGAAGCCCATGATGAAGGCGGTCTTCAACTCGCTGATGACGAACGCCGGGATGAGCGTGAAAAGCGGCGTGTCCTCGGCTTTTTGCACGTCTTTGTTGTTCGCCATATGCAGGAACAGGGCGATGTCCGTCTTCCGCGTGTGCCGCAGCATGAACTCCTTGACGGCCGCCTCCGCCCGCTTCACCGCCTCCGGCCCGGCGATCTGTTTATTCAAATACGGCGTTAAAGCCGTGGCATCGATCTTGTCGATGGTGGGCTTCATGATGAACACCGACAGGAACAGCGCGAGGCCGGTGATGACCAAGTTCGGCGGCACCTGTTGCGCCCCCAACCCTTGCCGGACGAACGACAGCACGATCACCACGCGGGTGAAGCACGTCATCGTCATGAGCGCGGCGGGCAGCAGCGTGGACAGGCCGAGGGCGAGCGCCAGTTGGACCGGCGGGGAGGCGTTCTGAAGGTTCAACCCGTCGGCGTTGAACAGGTCGGCAACGTTGGTCATCGGGTCCGCCTCCGTGCGGGTGGTGTTGGCGTGTCACTTCGGCGGCAGTTCGAGCAGCACCTTCACCCCGCCCGCGTCGATGCCGACCAGCAGGCGGCGGCTGCCGGCCGACACCAGATGCACGACGCAACGGTTGTCGATGGCCAGCTTGGCGAGGGCATTCAGGATACCCGGCGGGGCGGTCGCCCGTGCCCGGTTCGACCACCGCGCGACCCCAATACACGCCCCGGCCACGATTGCCAACCCGAACAGCAGTTTCGCCAACACCCAGACGAGCGACGACGACGAGCCGCCGTCGGCGGGCGCGGGTGGTGGCTCCGGCGCGTTCGGCGGGGTGTCCGCTTCGGCGGACACCGGTGCGGGGCTGAGCGACAGCAGGCGGGGGAGGAGGAGGCCGGCGGCGACGACGAGGACGCCCACGGCGACAAGCGAGGTGAATTTACCGGACGGGCGCGGCGGGGCCGGGGGAGTGGTCATGGTGCGCGTCCGTGCGAATCGGGGTGTGAGTGGGGCGTTACTTGCCGGCGGTCGGCCGCTTGTATTCGAGGATGCGGTCCACCAGTTGCGCGGCCAGGGTGCGATCGGGAATCTCGGCGATCACCTTACCGGCCTGCCGCTCCCGCATCTGCACCAGCACCTTGACGGCGTTGTCCATTTTCCCGCTGTCGGCCATTTCCTGAAATAGCTTCGCGGCCGTCTCCGGAGGCATGGATTCGTACATGACCGCCAGCCGTTCGGTGTTCTTCTGTTCGTTCGGGTCCACCTTCGGCGGGGTCGTGGGTCGCGCGGCGGCGAACGGCGGCGGGGGAACCGGCGAGGTCGGGACCGCCGGAGTCAGCGGGTCCGTCACGGCCGCCAGCGCGACCGCCTTCTTTTCCTCGTCGGACAGCCGCTTGCTGAGCCGCTCCACTTCTTCGCGGAAACCCCGCAGGTCTTCGAGGACGAGCGCCTGTTGCGCCTTCTCCTTTTCAAACCGGATCTCGCGGCGTTTGAGCGCGGCCCGCTCGTCCTTCACCTCGGCCGCGATGCTCAGCGGGCCGTCCCCCTTGGGCGGCACCGGCTCCGGCTTGGTCTTCGTCTTGTCCGCGTTGGGCTTCTCGGTGTCCTCTTTCAGCCCCTTCTTCGTCCCCTTGTCGGCGGCCTTATCCTCCGCCACTTCTTTCGACTTGGACTGCTGGAGCCAGACCGACAGCCCGGCCGCAACCGAGAACAGGAGCAGCGACACGAGGCCGAGTAGCACGAAGTTTTTCATGGGTGTTCGGCGGGTTACGCCGCTCCGGTGTGGACGGCGCGAGAGGCGGTCCAACGTTGCACGCTGGCTTCATCCGCCGCGTCCTGCTCGGCCTGTTGATACGCCCGTTTCCACGCTTCAAACTGCTGAGTGCGAAGGGTGTCCAGCGCTTGCACTTCGCCGGCCACCTGCGCGCGGTCGCGGGTCGCGGCGTCCAATCGGGCGTCGCACTCGTCGGCGTGACGGTCCGCGACGGCAATGGCCTGCCCCAGCCGTTCGGACGTCTCGAAGGCGGCCAGCCATTGGTGCGGGGCCGTCGCCTGGCCGATGCGGTCGGCCATGGCTTGGGCCACGGCCGTCAGCCGCTCCCGGAGGGCGGCGGCGTGGGCGTGGGCGGCGTCGGCCGCGACGCGGGCGCGATGCTGCTCCCGCTCGGCGGCGGATTCCAGTTGCCGCTTCGCCTTCAGCACCCGATCCAGGGAGAATTCAAACCGCTGCACGGATAGCCCTCGGTGTCGGCGTGCGGTGCGGTATGCCAGGTGTGGGCGAACCCGTCAAGGCGAACCGGACCCGGCGGGGTGGGGTATCTTGTCGGAGCCGGAAGCGTGAGCGACGGTTTTAAACAAGAACCGTCGCTCACGCTTCCGGCTCGGATTAATACTTCCACTGCTCGGTGAGGGTCAACAACCGGGCGCGGGTCTGTTCGAACGACGACGGGGTGTTCTGATCCTGCTTCAAGAAGTCGAGGACGGCCGGCATCAACTCGAACGCCTTGTCCGCCGCCAAGTCCTCCCCCTTCATATATAGCCCGATCCGCCGCAGGTCTTCGACTTCGGCGAAGGTGCCCATGATGGCTCGCAGCTTGCGGGCGGCTTTCAGATGGTCCTTGTCGGCCAACTCGGCCGCCAGACGGCTGATGCTCTTGCCCACGTTGATGGCCGGGTAGTGGTCCTTCTCGGCGATCTTGCGGTCCAGCACGATGTGCCCGTCCACGAACCCGCGCACCGCGTCGGCGATCGGTTCGTCCATGTCCCCGCCGTCCACCAGCACCGTCAGCAGGGCCGTGATGCCGCCGACGGAGGCGTTGCCCAACCGCTCGATGACGTTCGCCAACATCTGGAAGACGCTCGGCGTGTACCCCCGCGAGGTCGGCGGTTCGCCCAGCATCTGGCCGATTTCCCGCTGCGCGTGGGCCAAACGGGTTAGGCTGTCGATCATGAACAGGACGTTCGCCCCGCCGTCGCGGAAGTGGTCGGCGATGGCGATGGCCGTCTGGGTCGCCCGCACCCGCATGAGCGGCGTTTGGTCGCAGGTGGCGTAGACGACGACCGACTTCCGCATCCCGTCGGGTCCGAGCGTGTGTTCCAGGAACGGCTTCACCTCGCGGCCCCGCTCGCCGATCAGGGCGATCACGTTCACGTCGGCGTTCGAGTTGCGGGCGATCTCGCCGAGGAGCGTGCTTTTGCCGACTCCGGACCCGGAGAAGATGCCGATCCGTTGGCCGAGGCCGCACGTCAGGAGGCCGTCGATGGCGCGCACGCCCGTGACGAACGGCTTCTCGATGTGGGTGCGATCCAAGGCCGGCGGGGCCGGGCGGTTGATCGGCTTCATCGGGCAGCCGACGACCGGGCCTTTGTTGTCGAGCGGCCGGCTCAGGCCGTCCAGCACGCGGCCGAGCAGGCGAGGGCCGGTCGGCACCATCAGTCCGCCGCTGCGGCGGACCACCGGCATCCCCCGGCGGAGGTCGTCGGTGCGGTCGAACGGCATCAGCATGGACACGTCTTGCTTGAACCCGATCACCTCGGCCAGCACCGGCGGGCCGGACGCCCGTTCGATGGCGCACTGCTCGCCGACCGCCGCTTGCAGCGAGCAGGTGAGCAGGCCAGCGGCTCCGGTCAACCGGCCGCCCATCTGGTACCGCGGGGTGGTGGTGATGTCCTGGGACATCTTGCGAATGTCAAGTCCGAGCATGGGCGAGGCTCCTCAGCAGTTCGTCGCGGATCTCTTGAAGCGTGCGGGCCGGGTCGGCCACGAGCAGTTGACTTTGGCCTTCGATGGCGACCGATCCGCGGACGATGGCCGGGTCGGCCACCAACTTCGGTTCGGCCCCGGTCAGCAGCGGTTCGCCGTCGAGCCGGCGGGTGAGAAGGGCGTGATCCAACGGATTCAACCGCACCCGGATCGGCTCCTCGTCCACCATCTGCGCGGCCATCTCGCGGGCGATCTGTTCGATCGGGTAGTCGTCGGCCGTCACTTCCCGGTGAAACAGTCGGGTGGCGATGGTCAACGCCAACTCGACGGCCGCGCTCCGGAGTTCGTCGAGCTTCTGCCCTTGATGGGTTCGCAGGTCCAGCGCGGCCGAGCGGAGTTGCTCCAACACCGCCGTGATGCGGGCGCGGTCGGCGCGGTACGCCTCGGCCAAATCCGGCTCCGGCTCCTCGGCGGGTGCGGCCGGCTGGGGCGAAGGCGCGGGGCGGCGGAACGGCGGCAGCGGGTCTTCCGGCCGCGCGAGGAGAGCGTTCGTCACCCGATCCGAGAACGGGATCGAGCGAGTCCAAACGGCTCCGCGTTGTTGTGCCACGCGATCCATCGGGGCGTTCCTATCGGAGCGGAAGTGGCGGGTTTCAGTCACGTCGCGGGTGGTCGGGGCGGGTGCCGGTGGCATTGGGCGGACGGTTCAGGTGGGAGAGAACACCAGAACATGGCTTACGTTTGCCGGGCGAGACGCCATTTTTCACAAGATTCCCGACAGTCGGATACAGTCGATTTCGCGGACGGATTAAATGTCGGCGGCCGCGCGAACCGACCGCCCGGCCGCGCCAACCCTGACCGCCGTTCGCACCCAGCAGAGAACGGGTTAATCCTCGATCGTGATTTTCCCTTCCTCCTCGAACTGCCGGAACAGGTACATCAACTCGGCCTGCGCGGTAATCACCTGCTGGTTCGAGATGCTGCCGAGTAGCCCGATCTCCTCTTGCAGCAGGTCGCGGGCGCGGCTGGAGATGTTCGCCGACAGCTTCGCCGAGACCCGCTCGTCCACCCCTTTCAGCGAGCAGGCCAGCGTCTTCATGTCGATCTGCGCCAGCAGCCCTTGCAGTTGGCGGTCCTCGACGTTCAGCAGGTCCTCGACCTTGTACAGCTTCGTCCGCACCTTGGTGGCCAGTTCCGGGTCGGTGTTCTCCACCTTCAGCAGCACCAGGATGCGCTCGGCGCGGGGCAACTCGCGGAGCATCCCGGCCAGGTCGTTGATGCGGTCGTCGTCCGGCACCGGCGGCGGTTCGTCCGGCAGCGCGGTGCCCCGGTTGACGACGGCACGGGCGAGCCGTTGGACGACGGCGTGGTTGCGGTTCCCCGGCTGGCTGAACCGCATGGCCACGTCCGCCCGCTGGTCCTGCGTCAGCCCCTTCATCACGGCCCCGGCGGTCGGCTTGTCCAGCACCGACAGCAGTAGCGCGACGGCGGCGGGCGGCTCGCCGGCCAGCGCGCGGATCAGCCTGTCCGGCGACAGCTCTTTCAGCGCGACGACCGGATCGGGTTCCGGCTCCGGGCCAATCTCGGCCGGCGTGGCGTTCGTCAGCGGGACCGGGGCGGGCGGTTGCGGGGTGGGCAGCAGGCCCCGTTCGGCGATGCGGTACAGGTCGAAGAACTCGGTCAGCGACGAATCCAAATCGGCGTCCGGCGGCGGGCCGACGGAGTCCCGCAGTTGGGCACGGATGCGGTCGCTCTCGCCGCCGTCCAGCCGGCTGAGCAGTTGCTCGGCGGCGTCGGCGGGCAGCGCCCGGAGGAGCGTCACGGCGATCTGGTTCCCGGTCATGCCAGCCATTGCGACCTCTCGTTCGGTTTTGTCTTTGCCGGTTCCCCCCCCCTGGCAGGAGGGGAGTGTGTCTTTGCTGGTTCCCCCCTCCCGCCAGGGGAGGGGGGAACCAGCGACACCTCACTTCGACACCAGCAGGCCGAACACGTCGGACACGGAGTCCGGGTTGGTGCGGGTCAACTCGGCCAGCTTTTCCAACTGCTGGCGGCGGCGGTCGCGGGCGGCGGTCGCCAGTTGTTCCGGCGTCGGCGGGGGCGGCGGGGCAGGGGCTTCCGGCGGCTTGGCCGGGCGGCCGGCCCGCAAGAGTGCGAGCGGGATGATCGCCAACCCGACCACCGCCGCGAACGCCAGGCTGATGTTCCGCGCGAGGCCGACGTAGGCTTGCATCCGCGCCAGCTTCGCCGTTTCTTCGTCCACTTCCTTGATCTCCGGCACCGGCGGGCCGGTCAGCTTCATGTTCGCCACTTTGATTTCGTCCCGCCCGTCCTTGAACCCGATGGCCTGCTTGATGAGTTCCTGCACGTCCTCCGCGCGGGCGACCGGTTCGGTCCCGCCGGGGGTGCCGTCCGCGTTCGGTTGCGGGGACAGGTCCACCACGGCCGCGATGGTTAGCCGGGTGATGGCCCCCGCCCGGTCGTCGATCTCGCGGATGATTTCCCCGAAGGCATAATCGGTGCTAATCGTCTCTTCCTGCGACCCGCCGCCGGACGCGCTCCCACCGGCGCTGCCGCCCGGTCGGGCCGCGTTGCTGGTCAGGCCGGCCGCGCCGCGCGCGGGGGTGGCCCCCGTCGTCTTCATGTTGGTCAGCCGCTCGGCGATCACCACCTTCTCTTCCGGGGTGTACCGCTTCTGCCGCTCTTTCACCTTCTGGTAGTTCAAATCGGCGTTCACCGTCACCACCACCCGGCCGGCCCCCAGCGACGGGCTGAGTACGTCCTGCGCCTTCTTGGCGAGGTACATTTCCAGCGCCTTGCGGAAGTCGATCATCTCGCCGGGCAGGTCGTCCTTGCTCGCGGCGTAAGGGTCGGACAGCAGCCGGCCGGCCGAGTCGATGACGGTCACGTTCTCCGGCTTCAGCCCGTCCACCGCGTGCGCGACCAGCGAGACGATGGCCGAACTGGCCCCCTTGGACAGGCCGGTATTCGGCTTCATCCGTAGCACCACGCTGGCCGTCGGCGGCCGCTGGTCGCGGACGAACGGGGTCGGGTCCGGGCGGGCGATCAGCACGCGGGCGGCGACCACCGGTTCCACCTGCGTGATGGCGCGGGCCAACTCGTTCTGCAGCGCCCGCTGGTAGTTCACCGCGTTCTGAAACGGCGTGGCACCGAACGACGACTCTTCGAACGTCTCCAAGCCCTTGCCGGAGCGCGTCGGCAGCCCCTCGGCGGCGAGGCCGACGACCGCTTCCGCGTAGCGGCTGACCGGCACCCGCACGTTCACCGCGCGGGAGTCCAGCGTGTTCGGGATTCCCAGCGTGGCGAGTCGGTCCCGAACCGCTTTCACCTCCGCCGGCGGCATGTCCGGGCCGACGGCGACCATCGGTTCGCTCGGACTCAGGTAGAGGAACGCCGCGACGGCGACGACGGCGCTCACCAGCAGGCCGATGACGATGGCCCGTGTCGCCCCGCCGATGCTCTTCCACCAGTCGCGGATGTTGTTCGCGAATTCCATTGCGGTGCGTCCTGCGAGCCGAAGGTGCGGGTTTCGGGTTTGTCAGTCTTGGGCGAAGGGCGCGGCGTCAGCCCGCCGGTTCTTTTTGTCACCGGCGGGCTGACGCCGCGCCGTTCGCCAAAATCCTTGTCGCGGAACTTACACCTGCATTCGGGTCACTTCCGACACGACATCGGCCAGGCGGTTCCGCAGTTCCAGGATGAGCCGGAACGACAGGTCCGCCTTGGCCACGGCCAGGCTGACCGTGTGCAGGTCTTGGGCTTCGCCCGTGGCCACCGCCCGCACCGCGTCGTCGGCGGATGCCTGCGCGGTGGTGTTCTGGGCGAGCAGCCCGTTCAGCACCCGGCCGAACCCGTCGGCCGGCACACCCGCGGACGGGCGGTCGGCCAGGGACGGCGGCGCGGCCAGTTGACTCAGCGAAGGGAGCGGGGCGAGGGTCATAGCTTAACTCCGGAGGATGGTCAACGCCTGTTCGTTCATCTGGCGGAAGGTCTGCGCCGCCTTCAGGTTCGCCTCGTAGGCGCGGGCGGCGGTGAGCAAATTCACCATCTCGATGGGCAGCGACACGTTCGGCATCCGCACGTTCCCGTTCGCGTCCGCGTCCGGGTGGCCGGGCGAGTAGATGATGGGCAACTCGGACGGGTCCTCGATCCGCTCGACCGCTACCACGCCTTCCAAGGCGGGCCGGTTGTGCGGGCCGGTGGCCTTCCCCAGCACCTCGGCGAACACCACGTCTTGCCGGCGGTACGCGCCGCCGTTCGCGCTGCGGGTGCTGTTCGCGTTGGCGATGTTGTTGGCGATCACTTCCATCCGCAGCCGCTCGGCGGACATGCCGGAGCCGCTAATGGCGGAGGCCGTGAACAGGTCGCGGAAAGGCATGGATCACCTTCGGGTTTGGGGCTTCAGTCCGAGCCGGACGCGTGAGCGACGGTCTTCAGTCCGAGCCGGACGCGTGAGCGACGGTCCCGGTCAAGAACCGTCGCTCACGCGTCCGGCTCGGACCAACCGGCTCATCTGCCGCTAATGGCCGACCGCAGCGATCCCAGCCGGCTGGCGAGGATTTGCGACATGGCCTGATACAGCAGGCCGTTCTTGGCCACCTCGCTCATTTCGCGGTCGATGTCCACGGTGTTCCCGTCCACCCGCTCCGGGGCGTCGGTTTGGATCACCGTCGGGGTGACGGCGGCGGTGTCGCCGGCGGGCGAACGGAGCGCCTTCGCCAGTTCGCCTTCGAACGCCACCTCCAGCCGTTTGTAGCCGGGGGTGTTCACGTTCGCCACGTTCTGGGCGATGACGCGGTGACGCAGGGCGGATGCGTCCAGGACCTGGGCGAGCAGGTCGATGCCGAGGGGCGATGGTGTCATGATGTCGGATTGGATCGGCCGTCGGTGCCGGAAAATTCAGCGGACTTGGCGATTGGCTCAAGTATTCCGTCCGCGTGGACGGGTGGCGAACGTGGGCAAGCGCGGTGGCAAAGTGGGCAGCAATGCGCGCGAGTCGGAGCCGTTTTGAAATTCGTTGTTGGCGCGGAACCGCGATGGGGTAGAATGGGTTTATTGAGATGAAGTCTCAACACCCCGCCGCCGGCTTCTCGCCGGCTTTACCATGATTGCAATCCCACACACACTGCCCGTGTCCGAACTCGCGCCGTGGGAATCGTCCTCGACGGCGGCCGAAGACTGTACCGGCAGTTGCTCCGGCTGCCCGTCCGTCGGCAGTTGTGCGGATCGCGTCGTGTGCCGCTGCTTGAGCGTGACGGAAGAAACCGTCATCGCCGCGATTCGGACTCGCGGCGCGACGACGGTCTTGGAGTTGCGCACGGTGACGAGCGCGGGCGACGGTTGCCGCTGCTGCCACCGCGAGTTGGAGCAATACCTGACCGTTTACGCCCCGGCGGCGTCGCCGAGCATGTGCTGAGCCAGGTAGTTTTGCAGCCCGAGTCGCTCGATCAGTCCGAGTTGGGTTTCCAGCCAATCGACGTGTTCCTCGGAGTCGGTGAGGATTTGCAGGGCCAGCGCGTGGGTGCCGTTGTCCTTCGCTTGAATCGCTTGATTCACCAACTCGTTGTAGGCTTTGACCCCGCTCGTCTCGAGCGCCAGGTCGTTCTCGAATTGCTCTTTCACGTCCCCGCCGACGCGGATCACGTCGTACCGGGCGATCTCCGGGGTGCCCTCCAAAAACAGCACGCGGTCGATGATCTTGTCCGCGTGCTTCATCTCCCCCATCGACTCCTCGTAGTGCTTGGCCGCCAGTTTCATGAGGCCCCAGTTCTTGCACATCTTAGACTGGCAGAAGTACTGGTTGATGGCGGTCAGTTCGATGGTCAGGGCGCGGTTCAGGGCGTCGATGATGGCGGGTTGGCCTTTCACGGGGTCGTCTCCAAAGGCGGGATGCCGGGGCGGTTCAAGGGGATTGTGTTACGGAAACCGGGGCGGCCCGGCTCATCCCACATACTTCGCCGCCTCGGTGTCGAACAGCGCCTTCAGCTTGGCGGCGGTGGCGTCGTAGGCGGCCGGGTCCGACCAGGTGTTGCGGGGCAGCAGCACTTCGGTTGGCACCCCTTCGCAGGCGGTCGGCACGCTCAGCCCGAACACCGGGTCGGTGACGTGCGACGACGAGTCCAGTTCGCCGGACAGCGCCGCTTTCAACAGCGCGCGGGTCCAACTCAGCTTCATCCGCGACCCGACCCCGATCCCGCCGCCGCTCCAGCCGGTGTTCACCAGATACACCGACGCCTTGTGCGCGTGCAGTTTCTCCTTCAACAGGTCGCCGTACACCCGCGGCGGCAGCGGCATGAACGGTGCCCCGAAGCAGGTGCTGAACGTGGCGCTCGGCTCGGTCACGCCCGTCTCGGTGCCGGCCAGCTTCGCCGTGTACCCGCACAGGAAGTGGTGCATCGCCTGGTGCGGGGTGAGGCGGGAGATGGGCGGCAGCACCCCGAAGGCGTCGCACGTCAGAAAGAACACGGTCTTCGGGTGGCCGCCGACGCCGGACAGCTCGCAGTTCGGGATGAAGTCCACCGGGTACGCGGCGCGGGTGTTCTCGGTGACGGCGGCCGAGTCGAAGTCCGGCTCGCGAGTGTCCGGATCGACCGGCACGTTCTCCAACACGCTGCCGAACCGGATGGCGTCGTAAATCTGCGGCTCGCTCTCTTTCGACAATCGAATGGTCTTGGCGTAGCAGCCGCCCTCGATGTTGAAGACGCCGGAGTCGCCCCAGCCGTGTTCGTCGTCGCCGATGAGTCGCCGCTCCGGGTCCGCGCTGAGGGTGGTTTTACCGGTCCCGCTCAGGCCGAAGAACAGCGCCACGTCCCCGGCCGCGCCGACGTTCGCCGAGCAGTGCATGCTCATGACGCCCTTTTGTGGCAGCAGGTAATTCAGAATGGTGAAGATGCTCTTCTTGATCTCCCCGGCGTAGTGCGGGCCGGCGGCGAGTACCAGCTTCTTCTCAAAACTGATGGCGATGGCGACTTCCGAGTTCGTGCCGTGCCGATCCGGGTTGGGGTGGAAGCCGGGGGCGTGTAAGATCGTCCATTCCGGTTGAAAGTTCGACAATTCGTCTTGCGTCGGGCGGAGGAACATGCACCGTGCGAACAGGCTGTGCCACGCTTTCTCCGACACGACCCGTAAATTCACCCGTTCCGTCGGGTCGGCGCAGGCGTGCCCGTCGAACACGAACAACTCGCGGTTCTGAAGGTAGACGAGAATCAGTTCGTGCAGGCGGTCGAACACCGCCGGGGACAGCGGCAGGTTCGCCGGACCCCAGTTGATGTGCTTTTCGATGCCCGGCTCTTTGACGAGGAACTTGTCCTTCGGGCTACGGCCGGTGCGGGTCCCGGTGTACGCGGCGAACGCGCCCAAACTGCTGAGAACGCCCTCTTTGCGGCGGACGGCCTGTTCGACCAGGGCCGCCGCCGAGAGGTTCCGGTGCAGCGGGCCGGTGTTAACCAGGCCGTGGGCGGACAGGTCGAAGAAGGTGTCGGCGGGCATGAGGTAAAATCCGGGGCGTGGGGCACGGTTC
>Ga0105046_10005996_pt1 | contig 19170 bp, 17 predicted proteins | sample MAT03_FD_78385 | JGI IMG/M metagenome (GOLD analysis project Ga0105046, IMG submission 78385) | Freshwater microbial communities from Lake Fryxell liftoff mats and glacier meltwater in Antarctica - MAT-03 (megahit assembly) | ecosystem: Environmental > Aquatic > Freshwater > Ice > Liftoff... | reverse complement strand
GGACGAAGTGCGCGCCAATATCCGACGGCATGAAACGCGCAGGCATGGTGACATCACCAAGCCAGCGCCCGTCGTTGGCAAACACGGACCAGGCACTCGGCCCAATGGAATAGTCGGTCAAGAATCCCGCAACCGCGGCGTCAATGGGTTTTGGTGTACGCACCCAGAGTTTCCCCGTTCGGTCGAGCAGTATGGCCGAGTAGGCTGGCAGGTTAACGGCGTACGGGTCGTCGAGCATATCTGCGCGATCACGTTCACGCTCGGGGCCGGGCTTCTTGCTCCAGCGCAGCAACCACTCGTCCAGAAACGTGGTGATGTCCGACTTCGTGAGTTTATGCGGCGTCCATGCGCGCCGGACAATTTGATTGAGTTGGCCCTGGGCCGTGTATCGCCGAATGGAATATTCAGTGCCGTAGCCCAGGTAGAACGAGTTTCCGTTGCCGGTGGTCACCTCGGTCGCGCACAGCCACACGTAGCGCGGTCCATCTTTTTCGTAAATCGATTCCATGATCGGTTGCGCGCCAAGATCTTTCACCACGCGGTTGTCTGCGGCCACGAGCGAGTGCGGGGCAGTTGCATCAAATCGTTTCCCCACTGGTCCGCTCTCCCGCCCGAACGGTTGGTTGATGAGCAAACGCACACCACCGTCCAGAACGAGTGCCGGTCTGATAAACGCGGTGGGTCGGCCATCGCTGGCGGTTGGTCGCGCGACCGTCAACCTTCGAATGAACGTCCCAGCGGACGTGAACAGTGAGATGTCACCTCGACCATGAAACACGGCCATGGTATCACCGGTCAGCCGCGAGACCTTTTCAATGTCTTGAAATTCGCCTGGACCATTGCCCTTGCGGCCAACTGTATTCAGGTACGTACCGTTCGCGTCGTACAGGCGAAGTTCGGTGCTGGCGCCATTGGCCAGCACGATGCGCCCATCCGACAGTTCGAACGGTGATTTGACCTGGCTTAACAGGTAGGGCTCCTCGTCGCGATCGCCGATCACCACGGAGGGGGTGGCGGATACACGCAGTTGTTGCGCGGGCGTCCAGCTGGGTTTGTCGCTGTTGACCATACGAATGCCCGCGCTGTCGCGGACGGATTGGGCGTTGGCGGTGGGTGCCAGTGTGGCGAGCAGCGTGCCGAACAGTGCGGTGAGCAGGCCGGCCACTACACGCGAGTTGCTCAACGAGGTCTGCATCGTTTCAGTCGGGGAAGTTGAGTTCAACACAGCCCTGCGACCCACGTTGCAATAACGTTTCCGCCACATCCGCCTTGCCATTGCCCATGGCCCAGCACACCATGCTCATCCCATGCGGCGCGCAGTCAATGGGCACACCAAGGGTGAGCAGCGCATGGAGGGTTGCCGGCCGATGGTTCATACATGCCAGCCACAAAAACGACTTCTCTCCGGAATGTGGCGGCGGAACTCGCAACAAATGGGGATGCACCGCGAACAACCGCGTGAACTCCGCGCGGTCGTTGTTGCGCAGTGCTTGCGTTGCCAGCGTGACGGGATCACCCGCGTTTGGCGGAACACTCGGTTGCAAATGTTCGGACATACTCCTCCTTGCGTAGCAGCTTGCGTCCGCGCATGGGCCTGAAAAGAGGGGGTGTGTCAGGCCCGCGTGCCCCGCCCCACAACAAACCCCATGCGCTCAACCCAAATGTTACTGAGGCCCGCCTCATTGAACCACTGCCGCACGGTCTCCACGCTCTGCGGATGATCGTGTGCCGGCGCCAACATGTCGAACGTATCCATGACCGCCCACTCCTTCACCTGTTCGCTGGATAGCGGAAGGACTCCCTCGTAGTTCACCACCGGCACCAGTTTTCGGAGCTGCTTGCCCAATTTTGGCACGCGCCCCAAGAGGCGACTGACGGGGAGCAGCACCGGCACCATCCGCTGCACCAGACTGAAGAGGCTGGCCGGGGCGATGTGCTTTGTGACCGGGCGCAGCCAGTATTTTGGCCACAGAATGTTGAGCAACAAACGCGGGTACAAATCAATGGTGAGTGTGCCGCCGGACTTGAGCATGGGTGGCAGGGCGGCGAAGGCCAGGTGTACGTCGGGCGTATGCTGCAACACGCCCAGACAGTACACGAAATCGAACGTGCCCGGTGCAAATGGCAGCGCGTACACATCGCCCTGTACCACGTTCAGGCGCGGCTCGCTTCGATGATTGGCACGACACGCATCGACGGCGCTGGAATAGTCCAAGGCGACCAAATGCGCGCCGGCCGCGAGTGCAATTTCCGCAAAACGTCCGGCGCCGCATCCGACGTCCAGCACGCGAGCGCCCCGCAACGCTTCCGGTTTCCAACCCGTGTATGAATAAAACCGGTCGCGCGTGATGGGGTGGCCAGAATAACTGTCCAGTTGCGTGCGCCGAAAATGATTCCACTGCAAACCAAAATTGTCTGCGTACGTCTCTGCCGGAACAAACCGCGGCACGCCACCGGTGATAGCGTAGCGCTGCCCGGAACTTGCGACCAGCGTCCCCGATTCAATCTCGGCGCCGTCGTAGGCGGCATCGGTGAGTGCGAGCGTGTTGCCCGACTGCGGACAGCGCAACAGTGGAAGGAGGTCGGCTTTCATATGTATCGCCTACACTAGCTGGGCATAAACGTTTTCATAGGCATCCGCGAGGTCGTCCGGCGTGCGGTTCGCGACACGTGCTTTCGCGGCAGCAGCGCGCGCGGCCGCCGAATGAGGGTCCTGCAGCACTTCGTGAATCGCGCGGGCCATGGCGCGGGCGTCCTGCACCGGAACAATGCGCGCACACGAGTGGTCCAGGAGTCGGGTGTAGGCGGGAATATCGCTGACCACGAGCGGACAACCAATGGCCATCGCTTCGAGCACGACATTGGGATTGCCTTCGAAGACGCTGATGGCCATACACAACTGCGCCTGGTGCATCAACGCCGGCACGTCCGAGCGATGACCGGCCAGCACAATGCGATCCTGCATGCCATGTTCGCGAATACGTGCCGCGACCTGGTGTTCCATTGGGCCGGTTCCGCACATCAGCGCCATGGCATTCGAAGTCGCGAATGCCAGTGCCAGCGCGTCGACCAGCACGAGCGGATTTTTTTCGGCCGACAAACGGCCTGCGAAGAGAATGAGTGGGTGGCCCTGAAACGCGGTCGACAGTGGTACCGGTACTGACGGCCACGGCGGAACCACCACGGCATTTGGAATCACCGCTATGCGGGCACGTGGAATGCCGTGCGACGTCCAATAGTCGGCCCCCCCTTCGGAATTCGCCACAATGGCCTGGCTATGCCTGGCCAGACGCACCCGAACACGATGTTTCCACGACGGTGGATACGCGGCCGCCTCCGATCGTTCGCTCAACACCCACGGGATGCGCCGCATGCGCGCAATGCTGCCACCCAGCACATCGGGCAGGGTCAACCACGTCTGCAGCATGTCCGGTTGGGCCCGCTGTACGATGTGGTACAAGCGCGAAAACATCAGCGCGTCATAATTGTTGGCGGCGCGCACGTAGTGCACCTGCACGTCAGATTCGGCCAGCTGCGCCGGTATTTCCGGGCGCAACACCGCAATGTGCACCTGATGCCCCCGTTGTGCCTGTATCGCGGCCAGGATGGTGAGCTGACGCTCTGCGCCTCCGCCGGTCAATCCCGGAATTACGTGCAGAATGCGCGTCATGCCCGGCCGGTCACCCTTGGCTTATGTGTCGAAGATACCGTCGCTTTCCCACGAGGCTCGGTGGACAGAATCAACCCCACGGAAACGCGAAAATCAACGATCGGACAACGGTCCGTCCGCGCCCGACCGTGATGAAACCCTATGTGCGCGACGCACGTAGTCGGTCCATGCCGGGACGCGCTTTGGAACGAGTGACACAGACCACCACGTGACGGTAAGCAGTCGGGAAACGGCCTCTCGCCCCGGCAACCTTGTAGGGACCAAGGTTTACTGATACGATAGGCTGGTCACGATCCCTGCCGGTTCCACGCCAGAATTGACCGATGGCCCTCTTTCCGCTGCGCATCGGCTGCAAACTGTTTGCGGCCCTTCTGATCGCTTTCTCACCGGTGGCGTTGCGTACAGTCGAGGCCACGCCGGCTCCTGCACCGCAAGCACAGCTGGCCGACGCGGCGCGGCGGGGTGTCGGCGACGATACCGCCATTGTGCACCGCGAACTGCGAAAGTCGATTGAGAGATTCCAGGATAGTTGGCGCAAGACATGGCAGAAGGCCGAGGCGAAGCGTCACAGGAACATCAATCTGAGCCAGATCCGCGGTTGGAACGTGCGCGGGGATGGCATCATTGAAGAACCCACCTGGGATGGCGATCGCGCGGCGATGAATATGACGCCAGACCTGCGGCGATATCTCGCCATTCTCTGCAATATCGATTCACCGTCCGACCAGCAAATCGAATACACCAAGGCGCGCAAAAACTGGGACATCGGCACCCCAACCGGTTTCAAGGCTCAACCGCTGGGTGCAAACGCACGAGGTGCCGCGACCACCTTGCGTTCGTCCGTCTTCCAGACGGAACTGTCGTTCCTGTCACCCCGCATTATCCAAGCGGCGCCAAACTTCGCCTCCATCTGCCCGGCGTGGATTCCGCCGGATGAACGCCTGCCGCTCGACGAAGGAGAGGCCATCGATTTGGCCATTCCTCCCAATATTCGGGAGCCCCTGCGACGCGAACGCGAAACCCTCATTACGCTGCTCGTGAATGCGCAGGCAAAATACCCGAACGACGAGTGGATTGCCGGACAGGCGTTCCGGTTCATTTTGGACCAGCGTTCACCGGCGCGCGCGCTCCGTGCGGCCGAAAGCTGTCAGACCACCGAGAAGTTTTGCAGTGCCTTAATGGGACTGGCTCTCGCGCAGAGCGGAAAAATTGCGGCGGCGGAGAAACAGTTTCGTGTCATCGACTCACTCGAAACCTTACAGACAGATCGAGTCGGCGCGCCGTGTATTCACGCCGAAATTCTGCTGCTGATCCCACCCGGCGATCGCACGAATGTGATGCGCGGTTCGTGTACCGAGCAACAGATGTTCGTCGAGCGCCTGTGGTGGCTGGCCGATCCCCTGTGGAGCGTGCCGGGCAATGAACGGTACCTGGCCCACGCGTCGCGCCGCTTTCATGGTTCGCTGCGCGCGGTGCTCGATCGTGACGAGCGTTATACGTGGGCCCGTTTGGGAGGGGGAGAGGCGTTCCGCGAACTCCTTGTTCGATACGGCTGGCCGGCGTACACCTATTGGCCGGGTGTCCAACTGGAAGAAGAAATCAACAAGGTCCGCGAAAACCCAGCCCGACCACGCTTCCTGTTCCCGCCATACACCGCGGTTGAATACAGCACCGATCGCACGGCACTTATCCCCGCCATCGCGGCAATTCAGCAGCCCTTTCGCTCCGTGCCGGAACACTGGGATCTTCGCATGAAAGATCCGGGGGCCATTGACACCTGGTGGCCGCAGGAACACATGATGCTGTGGATGCAGTTGCATCAATTGCCATCCGGGCAACAGGTGCAATGGCGGCGCGATTCGACGATTGTGTTTGGGATGACCGTGGACAATCCGCTGTTTGCCCTGGACACGGCCGGGCGGGGCCCGTCGCCGGCCGCACTGGTCGCATCAACCGGAAGTCAGGACTTGCGACTGTTGGCACGCACAACCGTCGAGCAAGGGCAAGCGCTTCGTTTGCGCGGGCAATTTGCGCCGCAGCCTCTGGTGATGAGCGCCGAAATAGCGGCGCGAACACAACGCGAGCCGGCGCACCGGTTGCGGTTTGGATTGCACCCCGATCCGTCACTGCAGACCATGAAGGCCGGCGAGGTCGCCATTTCGCAGCCGGTGTTCATGAGTGTCGCGTCCCGCGAGGCCGCGCTCCCGAACAATGCCGATGCTGCCTCGCTGTTCATGACGGGTCGGTTGGAATTCAGCCGAAGTGAGTCACTGGCGCTGTTTTGGGAGAGTTACGGATTTTCCCCAGACGACAGCGTGCAGTTTGAGTTACGCATCAATCGGAATGACGATGTCAATTTCGCACGTCGCGTTGGGGCGGCACTTGGCGTGGCCTCAGCCCTGCGGGACAGCGTCAGCATCAGGTGGGCAGAAGCCGATGCACGGAGCGGCGGTGCATCAATTCTGTTGGCCGCCAAACCGGTAATCGGACGCGCCGTGGCGCTCGACGTAAATGCGCTGCCGGCGGGCACGTACATCGTGTCCATGGAAATGCGCGGCAAGAATGGCCAGGTGGCTCGGAATGATCGACCATTTGTGCTGAGGTAGACAGGCACCACAACGCGGCCATCCGCCTGATTCGCCTGCAAGATGGGGCGCGCGGGTGTCTACCTCGACGCCCGGCGCACGTGTGTAGTCGAACTGCTCATACCGCACGTGCCAGTCGCCCAGAGTTTTTGCCAATGTGGTGAACGGCCCAGAAGTTTTCGCGTGACTTCACGCGCGGAATGCCCGGAAGTTCCTTGGAGAGGTTGTCCGCGTATTGCTCCAGGTACTCCGGATGATGCAGCATGCGGTAGCAATAGTAGAAGATGGCTTCTTTGGTGATGCTGGTGTCGCCCGGATACGCGGCTTTGAAGTGCGCGAGCGCGGCGTCGGTGATGGCAAAGCGGCGGCCGTCTTTGGTGTTGGATTTGGTGGGGCCGGGGGCGTTGACGGTGGTGGACGGCATATGCCGCCGTTTCCCGACTACGGTTTCCGTGTGGCTTTGCCTATGATCACATCGGAGTCTGAACGGACGAGAAACGTCGTCACGCGTCCGTTGCTCTGGGTAAACTCCCACGTTTCTTCGGGGCGCATCACTTCGTAAATGCGTCCGGATTTGTCGTACACGCCCGGAGCAAACCAATCGGGCGCAATACGAATGAGCGCGAACTTTTTCAGATAGGGATCGTCGGGGAAATACTGACCTTTCAGTGTGTTGTCTTCATGCGTAATGGTGAACCGGAGGGGCAGCATTGGCTTTCCGGCGACAAAAGCGACGTAGTTGTAGACACCGACGTACGCGGCGGCTTCGGCCGCCGGAAATGTCATGGTCAGGGACGGCTCGACCTCCAGCTGCACGTCAACGCGCGCGCGCTCCCACGCAAACTGCAGCGTGCCGCCGTCAATGCGTAACGTCGGCATCGACCAGGTCAAGACGTCGGTGAAGGCACCCGCTTGTACGGTTACGGGAAATCGAATCTGTTTGGCGTTGGAGTCCGGCGGATCCATGTGGTACACCCGAGGCTCCGGGTCGAGAATCATGGTCCAGCTGGTCGCGGAATTCAGTTGCATCCAGACGGAGTACTTGCCTTTCGGCACCGCCCGTTGGTTCAGGGTAACGGCCTTGCTGGTCTCGAACGTGGTGGCCCAATTGGCGCCCGGCGTCCAGGTGTGCCCCCATTTCCTGTCACCGCGACCGAACAGCGTATCGCGCCCGCGCGACTGTGGCCGAGAGTACTGGATGGAAATGCGTGTGCCATCAATGGTTTGCGACACACCGCCAAGTTCGCTGGCGCGAATTTGCGCGGCGCCTGGTACGGGTGCGAGCACCGCGGACAACAACATCGCGCAAAACACCTTGTGCTGCATCACGGTGCGCCTCGTTGGGTGATGAGTAATCGTGCAGGACCGTTATCCAAATTTTGCGTCAACCGCCTTTCGAATCTGATCGAGCGAGCTGCCTTCCGCATGGAGGCGCGCCGCCAGTCGCGCTTGTCCCTGGCAAACCGCGCAGTCCAACGCCATGGGAGACGCCACCTCGTAGCACGACAACAGCGAGTACATGGACGGTGGGTTTCCGCAACCGCAGTTGCACCGAATGCCGTCCATGATGTGCGGAAGTTTACGCACGGAATCAAACAGCGACACCAGCTTCGGATGTTTCGCCAGTTGTGCTGCGGTCATTACTTTCGCACCGGTAATGCCGCGGCGCGGCGCGGGGTGGTCGCTCAACCGCACCAGGCGCCACATTCGCCACGGTGCCGTCACGGAAATAATCCCCGCCGCACTGGTCAAAACGAATGTCCGGCGCGTGAGCGACATTATTTCGGCCAGCCCGTTTGCGGCAAGCGCGGCGTAATGCGGAGCGCGTTCTGGTAGTACACTTTTTTGAGCACGACGTCCGGCAGGTCAACCCCGTACAATTTCCAGAACGCGTGGTAGCCGCGATAGTAGTCGAAATAATCATCGCGCGTTTCGAACACGCGCCAGTAGTACGGATATTCCTCCGGCTGGAACGAGTCCTTGCCGAACAGAATGCGGTTCTGGTACTTCACAAAGAAGTCGTGCGCCGCGCGTGGTTGGCGGCCAATGTCGTACAACACCGCGCCAACCTCCGTGTACAGATTGGGCATCTCGTCCATCATTTTGCCCAGCTTGCCCAGGTCGTTGGCGTGCCAGCCCATGTGGGCAGTGATGAACGTCGTTTTGGGATTGCGCTTGAACAGATTGTTGCGTTCTGCGGCCAGCGTTTCCCACGACGGAAAACGGTCGGACGGATACCGACGCTCGGGGAACAACGCCATTTCCAGCCAACGCTCGTTGTTGTAATCGAGAGGCGCAAAAAACTCCGGCGGGTCACCCGTGTGAATGAACACGGGCAAGTTCAGGCGCGCGCACGCGGCCCACACGGGATCAAGTTCGGGATCGTCAATCTTGAGGCGCGTTCCGTCCGCCTTTTTTACGGACAAGCCGTTCTGCTTGCCAATCTCACCGACACCAACGGCGCCTTCCTTTACATCGGCTTCCAGTTGGGCAATCGCTTTTTCGGCCCACCCCGGCCCAACATTCTGAAAACTGATACCGGTCAGAATCCGCACGCGATCTTTCATCTTCTCGGAACCGCGCACGGCCGCCAACGCCACCTTGAGTCGCTCGCCGGACATGTTGTCAGCCGCAATCATCATGCGCACGTTCAGACTGTCCATCTTGTAGCCAATGGTGTCCACGCCCGCGGTAAATCCCAGTCCAGGTGGATGACCGTGAAAATCAATGACCGGAAATCTGGCCGCCCTGACCATGTGTGTCGGCGCCACCAGCGTCGAACGCGGCCGATAGTCCAGAATGCTGGGCACGGGTATTTGGGGCCCGAGGCACATATTCGGTCGAATTTCCGTGGTGCCTGGCGGACACTGTTCGCCCGGCGGAATTGGAGAGCCTCGGCCTGCACCACGACCCGCGGCGGGGGGCGCGCCCGCTGGAGGCTGCTGGGTAGCCAGTGGGGAGTTGAAGAGGACCGCGCCGGTCAGGGCGACGGCGAGTGCAGCTTTGCGCATGATGGCTCCGGAAGGCATGCCGGAATTTGCCGTTACTCGCGGGATTCCGGAACTGCCGGCGGCCGTCGCCGCTCACATTGGACGGTAGTGCGACCTTCACCTGTAAGACCATGCTCGCGAGCCTCCCGAGTTTCTCGTGTACCTTTCGGTACTCACGAAATACGCCCCCCATGACCACCGTCGCACCGCTCCCCTCCGTCGAAGAGCTCCTGCCGCACCGCTATCCGTTCCTGCTGGTCGATCGCATTCTCGCGATTGAACCCGGCAAGCGCGCGGTGGGCGTGCGCCAGGTGACGGCGGACGAATGGTTTTCCGGTCGGACGGAGTCGTACGAAATGCCCAACACGCTGGTGCTGGAAGCCCTCGCACAATTGTCGGGCGCCATTCTGATAGGGCTCTCCGACAGTGCACAAGGCGCGGTGGGTTACTTTGTCGGCATGCAACGCGTAAAATTTCGCGGCATTGCACGCGCGGGCGACGAATTGATGCTGGACTGCACGCTGTTGCAGTTCAAACGCGGCATCTGCAAAACGGCGGTGCGCGCGTCGGTAAATGGCCGGATGATTGTGCGAGCCCAAATTACGATTGTGTTGCGTTCGTGAGCCCTCGGCTCGTACAATTCTGGAGTCGGCGGGCATTCGCGGCACGGCATCTCCTTCAGCAGACAGGTCTCACATGGCGATGGAAGAAATCAAGGTGAGTGGCTCCAAGCTCAAGGAGAAACTCAAGGAACTCATTCGTGAAGGCAATGTGCGGCGCGTCGTACTCCGCAATCCAGAGGGACGCGTACTGCTGGACATGCCAGTGAATGCAGGGCTGGCGGGCGCGGCACTGCTTCCGTTCTGGGCTGCCGTCGGTGCAGTGGTTGCACTGGCCAAGGACTACACCATTGGCGTGGAGCGGGATGTTGGGAACCGCGTGGTGGCGTCCACGCCTCCTACACCGCCGCCAACAGTGTAACGTGCCTGCGGCACTGATGCGGTTGACGGGCGCACGCATCCATCGCGTGCGCCGAGTGGTCCGGCCCGCCATCGCTACTTCCGCTTTACCAGCAGCAGCGCGTTTCCCACCGCGCGTTCTCCTGCGGGATCGGACGGCACATTTGCGACGCGTCCGTCAATCACCATCGTAGTCGAACCGCCGCCATCAAAATTCATGGCCTGCCACACGCCCAGTTTGCGCATGAGTGCGGCCAGTTCGACCAAGGTGATACCGACGCTGCTTGTTGCACGACCGTCAACCGTCAACAGATATACACGTGCGCTGTCTCGGGAAAAGCCGACGGCCGACCGTGGGTGCCGCGCTTCGGCGTTGCGCGAAATAGTGCCCTCAATGGTGGCCGCTTCGGACGCCACGTTCACACCGTCCTGCAGAATGCGCGGCCAGCCACCAATAAGCATGGACGGCGTCGCTCCGTGTTTGAGACGCGGCAGCGTGCCCAGCAGCACCTTGATGGTGTCGCCCTCATTCGTGGCTTGCAACGCGGTCGCGCGAGGACCGTACGCTGCCAACACGGCGCCCTGCGGTGGGATGGCCGTGCCCGACGCCGCGCTTATCGGGCCTCGCCGCACATAAAGTTGGGTGTCCGCCCGAACGCCAGCGGCCATCAACACGACTTCTGACGGTTTGTGGAGCGTGTCAACCGGCGTGTTCGCACCATAACGATTCGTGAAGAGTGTCGTGCCTTCGATGTTGCCCGACGTGACCGCGTTCACGGTGACGATCGGGGTCATCACCCCACGCGCCCAGAATTTTCCATCCAGCAGAAATCGGTCCATGATGGGATGACGATCGCGATCGATGCCAAACTGAATGTGCACGTTGTCGTAGGTGTCAAACGGCGACTCCGTGACTTTGAGCCCCTTCCACCACTCGCCACCAATCACCTGGTTGTTTTCACTTTCTCCCGAGCGCAAATCGAAAAAGTCAGCATTCAGCGCGGCGATCACCGTGGCCCCGCCGCGGGACACCCGCTTCACCATGTCCGTTGGTTTTTCTCGGCCTCGCAGTGAGTCGCTGGCCCGAACGTGTTGAAACTCGACCGCAGCGACACGCAGGTTGATGCGCACCAGGTTAAATCGCCAGGGCCCGGTTTTGTCGGTGAACTGCAGGTACTCCACGCCGGGCCCCAACGAACGCTTGACCAGCGTGTCTCCCTTTTGCGCCCAGGCTTGCGAGGCACTTACAGCGAACAGTGCCGCAAGCAGTGCCGGAAGCCGCGACTGACGCCAGAGTTTTCTTGAGCGTGGGGAAGTGGGCACGGAGGTTTGTCCAGAAAGCCGATGAAGGTGGAGGGCCATATACTGTCCAATATCGCGCGTGGTGTCACGTAGACCGGTCGGATGCGAGGCGTTGCCTCTCCGCCGCTTCACTTGGCCGAGCCCGTTCTGGGCCATGCCGTATCGTCGAGGCCGCTGCCTGTAGAGGTTGCAAAGGAGTCGACCGATTTGCGAAAATCGGCTGGGCACTGTTTGTTCTAGAGGCCCATGACCGGACTCGTTCGTACTTCGCGCCATCAGTATGTACACGGTCCAACCAAACCTCACCCAGACCAGCACCGGATACGCCCATGTCTACTGAAGCCGCCGTCGCGTTTCTCAAAAGCGCCCAAGGGAGTGATTTGCTGCAGTCGCGTCTGAGCAACGAATCACGTGTCGCCGTAGCCGCCATCGTTGAGCTGGCATCGCGCGACGGATTCGTATTCACGGCCGATGAATATTTGGGCGCGGTGCGGCAAATGACCGAGGAATGGTCGCACGAGAGTGAAACACTGTCCGATGAGCTGCTTGAACAAGTCGCCGGTGGTTTTGCGGTACCCACGTATGCGGCCTCAAAGAAGCAAGTCAAGGACGGTAAGGGATTTGCCGTTCCGACATACGCCACGACGAATGCAAGCGGTTTCGCGGTTCCAACGTGGGCCGGAGATAGTGGCGGCGGTGGGTCCAGCGAAGGTGGAGGATCGGCACCCAGCGGCGGCGGTTCGAGCGGTGGCAGTGGCAGCAGCGGTGGAAGTTGCAGCGGTGGAAGCTCGAGTGGCGGTGGAAGCTCGAGTGGTGGAGGAGAAAGTGGCGGTGGTGGTGGTGGTGGTGGTAGTGGTGGTGGTAGTGGTGGTGGTAGTGGTGGTAGTTCCTGCTCCTGACGCACGACGTCCCACTGCAATCAGCTCGGTCTGAGAGCACGCGCTCGCCATTGGTTCCGGGCGATGCCGTGCTGCGCACTATTGTGGCACGCGCGGCAACGCTGGTCGAGCGACTTCGTCAGCCGGCAACCGGGCATGCCGATGAGTTTTCGCGTGCCCGGTGGAAGCGGTGGAGCCGTTTGCTTGGCGGCGACGATGCCGTCCGTGCGCGATTGCAATCAATTGCCGTACATGAAACCGACGCGTTCTTTTCGCTGACCGACCACGCGTTTGCGGTGGAACTTCCCATGTGGGCGATCAGCTTGCGCGATCTCCTGGTCACGTACCAGCAACCCGTGGACGAGGCCGACGGGCCAAGACCACCAGTGGCCCTGTCACATGGCATCACGGCGCCATTTGAACAGTATGCGGCCGGGGCACTGGGAACGCAGTATAGTGAGGCGCTACAACACGACCTGCAGCAACGCCTTGATGAAATCGCGGGCCGCGTAGCGAGGCTCGAAGCGCAGCGTCATGCGGCGCGGGCGAATGCGTTGGCCATTAGGGAAATTTCGAACACGCAAGCCCGCTCGTTTGTGGCGGACCTGTTGTCGGGCAATCTGATTGCCCTGCTGGCGGAGTACAGTGTGATGGCGCGACTGCTGACGGTGGTCACCATTCAGTGGATTGAAAACGTTCAGCAGATGCTCGCCAGAATAGACCGCGACGCGGCCGCGTTACCTGGTGAGCGGGGACTGGCTGCTGGAACAGTGGTGGGTATCCACCTCGGACTCTCCGACGCGCACAACGGCGGACAAAGCGTCGCGAGGGTGTTGTTCAGCAACGGATCGCAAGTGGTGTACAAACCCAAACCCATCGCGTCCGAGCGTGCGTATGCCCGGCTCATCAACTGGCTCAACGCTGCGCCCATCGCGTTTCGGGCGCCGCACGTGTTGGAGGGCGACGGGTATGGATGGTCGGAATTCATTGGTACGGAAAGCTGCACAGATGACCAGGGCGTGCAACGCTATTTCCAGCGTCTGGGTGCGATTCAGGCCATTGCATTCGTGTTTGGCGGAACCGATCTGCACGTCGAGAATGTCATTGCGGCCGGTGAATGGCCCGTGGCGGTGGACACCGAAACGTTTCCGTATCCGCACCGTCGCGTCTGGGCGGATGCATCGCCCGACGAGCCCATCGAGGACTCGGTACTGCGCACCAGCGTGTTTCCCGTGTGGTATCCGGGCGTGAATGGCGTGTCAAAAGCGCCGTTGCCCAGCGTCGCAGGCGTACGTTCGACCCTGGTGCCACACCTGCAGGCGGTGAAGAAAGGATTTGCAGCGACGTATGGGTTCCTTGCGTCGCATCGCGAGGTGTTGCTGTCGCCCGATGGCCCGCTTTCGTATTTTGAAGCGGTGCCGGCGCGCTACGGGCATCGTGCAACGGCCGTGTACGACTTTCTGTTGAAACGCTTGGCGTATCCCAAATACCTTCGCTGCGGGATCGATCGCAGCATGGAACTGGAAATTTTGGCGCGCCCGTGCCTTTCGCGTGAACACGGCGGCGAAGGCGTGCCGTGGAGCATTTTTCACGAGGAGTCACGTGCGCTCGAAATCATGGACGTTCCCTGTTTTCACGTGCAGAGCAACAGCCGCTCGCTGTCTGTAGGCGGACAGGGTATTGCAGCCGACACCTTTACGCACACCGGACTACAAAGCGCGCGCGAACGCATCCGTTGCCTGAGTACCAGTAATCTGGCGTTGCAGGTGCGCTGTCTTGAAGCGGCCGCGCACGCCGCTTCAGCGCCAGCGGTCCCGCCACAGGCGGAGCTATCACAACACGCCAGCGTGGACCTGGCAGAAGCCGCTGCGGAAATTGGCCGCGACCTTGTGGCTCGCGCACTTGGCAACAAGGCCACCCGCTGGATTTCGTTGCACCGCGTGAGTAACGCTGAACTCATGCGTGTGCACGTGCTGGGTGACAATCTCTACCACGGTCGCGTGGGAATCGCGCTGTTTTTGGCGGCGCTCGACCCCGCCCATGCCGACCATGTGCAGCGTATTCTGGAGAGTTGTTACGGACCGGCCTTTCAGGAGCCGCGCATTGGCGCGGCATCGGGAATTGGCGGCCACTTGTTCGCGCTTGCGCGCCTTGCCTCGTTGTTGGGCGATGACCGCCATCTGGATACTGCCTGCAGGCTGGCCAGTGAATTGACACCCGCACGTATTCGGGACGATGTGGCGTTGGACGTGACTGACGGAGCAGCCGGCGCGCTGGTTGGTCTGCTTGCGCTGCATCGTGCGCCGGGCGACGCCACGCTGCTTTCCCGCGCGGAGTGTTGCGGCGACCACGTGTTGCGTCAGCGTGTCAGCACGGCCAGCGGGAACCGCGCCTGGCAGACGCTGGGATGGCCACGTCCGCACACTGGTCTGTCGCACGGCGCCGCGGGTTTTGCGATGGCCCTCCTGCGACTTTCACACGTGACCGGCAAGCCGGAATACCGAGAGGCGGCCATTGAAGCCATCGCGTATGAACGTGCGATGTTCAACGCGGAACGCAACAACTGGCCTGATTTTCGCGGAGTGACCGGCGAGTCGCAGCAACCGACCTATCAATCCACCTGGTGTCACGGCGCCACTGGCATCGGGTTTGCACGCCTTGCAACGCTTGACGTGCTGGACACTCCGGAAGTGCGCGCCGAGATCGACGTGGCGCTGGAGACAACGCGCCAGGTATCCATGAACGACGCCGACCACTTGTGCTGTGGCAACATGGGGCGCGTCGATCTCCTGCAGGAAGCCGGACTGCGTCTGGGGCGACCCGCACTCATTGCCGACGCACAACGTGCGGCCTCGGGTATTGTCGCGCGCGCGCGTGCGGCGCGCACGTTCGCGCTGTACGCAGGCGTGCCAGGCGACACATTCAGCCTGTCGTTTTTTCACGGCATCTCCGGCATTGGGTATTCGCTACTCCGGCTGGCATTCCCGGGCCGGGATCCGTGTGTGCTGAACTGGGGCGAGGTATTGCCGGGATAAACCCCGCGTGCGCCAGCGCGTACGCTTGCGCGCCCATGCCCGCGTGCGTGTTCACGGGCGCGTGAACGTCGCCGCCATCGCCGCCGCGCCGCACATACTTGCCGAGTGGAGGACGCATCGAATAGGAGGGTGCCACAAGGGTTCCCCACTGACTATCGTCCCCGGGAGCCTTTTCCTCCCCCAACATCCAGTCCGTGGCGCCACTTTCCGCTGAACCCGCGCAACCGCTGTACGACGCGATTACGCCCGCGCACTTGCGCCTGTTGCACGATTCCAGCGAGCTGCCACTCACGCGAGACGAACTGCGCCGTCTGCAGAGTCTGAACGATCGGGTATCGCCAACCGAAGTCGCCAGTGTCTACGGCCCGCTCACGCAACTCATTCAGCTGAACATTCAGAACTCGCAGCGGCTGGCGCGCGAACGGTCGGCGTTGCTGGGCAGCGAATTGAAAGTGGCACCCTTTGTCATTGGATTGGCCGGCAGCGTCGCCGTCGGGAAAAGTACCACCGCACGTCTGCTTGTCGCATTGCTGTCCCGGCAAGCTCCCGCACTCAGCGTCGAACTGGTACCGACCGACGGATTTCTCTATCCGAACGAGCGACTGAAGGCGCGCGGATTGATGGACAAAAAAGGATTTCCGGAAACATACGATGTGCGCGCGCTCCTCTCATTCCTGAGCGACGTGAAAGCGGGGAATGCCGGCCTGCGCGCACCGGTGTATTCCCACCTGGCGTACGACATTGTGCCCAACGCGTTCGTCGAACTTGAACGACCCGACGTTATCGTCATTGAGGGATTGAACATTCTGCAAATGCCCACCGCTGGCTCGGAACTTGGCAGTGCCGTTTCCGACTTCCTGGATTTTTCCATTTATGTCGACGCGGACACCGAGGTCATCCAGCAATGGTATGAAGACCGGTTCCTCACACTCCGTCACACCGCGTTCGCCAATCCCGCCTCCTACTTTCACCGCTACGCCGGACTGAATGATGCCGGAGCGCGTGAAACGGCGCGCCGGCTGTGGAAGACCATCAATGAACCCAATCTGGTGCAGAACATTCTGAACACGCGCCAACGCGCCGACCTCATTTTCCGGAAGGGCGCCGATCATGCACTGGACATTATTTGGCTACGGCGGTTGTAGCGGCAATCGACAACGCCCGTTCCCGGCACTAGCGTACCCGTCGTGACTACCCATACGCCCTCATCCCTGTACCGCCTGCGCTCAATTTTCGGCGGGTCGGTTGGCAATCTTGTCGAGTGGTACGACTGGTATACCTACAGCGCCTTCTCGCTCTATTTCGCCAAGAGTTTTTTCCCGTCGTCCAGTCCCACCGCATCGCTGTTAAGCACGGCCGTGATTTTTGCGGTCGGGTTTTTTATGCGACCCATTGGCGGGTGGATGTTGGGGCTGTACGGCGACCGGTATGGCCGGAAGGCGGCGCTTACCGCGTCGGTGCTGCTCATGAGTGGTGGATCACTGCTCATTGCGATTGTGCCGGGGTACAGCACCATCGGCGTCGCGGCGCCAATTCTGCTGGTGTTGGCACGGCTGCTGCAGGGGCTCAGTGTGGGCGGCGAATACGGGGCCAGCGCAACGTACCTCAGCGAAATGGCCGGGCAGAAACACCGCGGCTTCTGGTCGAGCTTTCAGTACGTCACGCTCATCATGGGGCAACTCATTGCGCTTGGGGTATTGCTGCTGCTGCAACGCGTAATGTCCGAATCGGCACTGGAAGCGTGGGGATGGCGCATTCCGTTTGCCATTGGGGCGCTGTGCGCGGTGGTCGCGGTCTGGCTGCGGCGCGGACTGGAGGAAACCACGGCGTTCAAGAACGTATCACCGAACGCCCGTGGTTCGACGGTACGTGCGTTGCTCGAGCATCCGCGCTCGGTCCTCACCGTGTTCGGCCTCACGGCTGGCGGCACGGTCGCGTTTTACACCTTCACAACGTACGCGCAGAAATTCCTGGTCAATACGGCCCATTTCAGCAAAAACGATGCGACGTTGGCCTCGGCCGCCTCGTTATTCGTGTTCATGTTGCTGCAGCCGGTGGTTGGCGCCATTTCTGACAAGGTCGGCCGTCGTCCGGTGCTCACCACCTTCGGCGTACTGGGCACCCTGGCCACCGTGCCGCTGTTAAATGCGCTCAGCACCGCCACCAGTGTCAACAGCGCGTGGTTATTGCTGTCCGTCGCGCTGTTGATTGTCAGTGGGTACACCGCCATTAACGCCGTGGTGAAAGCCGAACTGTTTCCGGCCGAGATACGCGCACTGGGCGTCGGGCTTCCGTACGCGATTGCCGTGTCCGTGTTTGGCGGAACCGCCGAGCCCATTGCGCTCAAGTTCAAGCAGATGGGTCACGAAGCGTGGTTCTACTGGTACGTCACGGCGTTGATTGCGATGTCGCTGGTGGTGTACGTGACCATGCCCGAAACCGGAAAGGCGATGGCCGCCGAAGAGGGAATTGGTTCCGAAGCCGCTTAATTCATGGCTTTGGTGTAGCCTTCGGGCAGCACAAACCGGGCGTCGTCCACGTCGCTTTCCTTGATGTTTTTCATCTCGGAGGTCACCGTGGTCACGATGCTTTGACCCATGGCACTGACCGTCGTGGACATGACGCTTTTGACCACGATGCCATCAGTAATTTTGGGCGCCAAATCAATCTGCTTTTGTACTAATTCCACCATCGGGCCAGTGGTCACCGGCGACTTGCTGCCGCCCACGAGCGGATTGCTGAACTTGACCGGTAACCTGGCGGCCCAGTAATCGGCGACGATGGTCGTGGGTAACGCCTGACCCATGAGGTTCATCGAGTAACCAATTGTGGTGCGGTAGTGTTCGGTCGCGCGCCCTTCAATGGGCGTTCCGTCGTCCAGTTTTTCTGTTTTCCCCGTGATATCGCCAATGGTCATCTGCGCCATGAGGGCCGGCGGCAGGGACGCCATGGCAGTTCCCGCTATGTCCGCCATATCCAGATAGGTCTTCGATGCGGGGCGCACCAACAGCGTGCGACCCTCGTCCGTGAGGAAATAATCGCCGACTCCATACGGCGCAGGCGCTCCCGGCGGTGCGTCCATGGTCACGACGTCCATGCGCATCACGCCTTTCGCGTTCACCATCCCTTTCGCGACGAGTTTTACCGAAGCGCCACCTCCGGGCATCATCATCTGCGACGAGGTGATCGATTCCATGTCGAACGTGATGCCCGCGCTGCGGCGCACTGCGGGGCTCGCGGCGGTGGTCAGTAGCGTGATCGCGACGAGGCTGAAAGCCCGGCGGGACTTGAATTGGAGCATTGGGGATTGCCTCGGAAAAGGAGGGGCGGGCTGGATGTCAGAACTTTAACACTTGCGAGACCGAAACGTTGGCCCTGCACGCCAGTGGCCACTGGGGTCGACACCGCAGCGACACCCGCGAAAAGCGCCGTGACAAATGGCGCGACGCGGGAACACCTGGATGGTTCGCACCGGGAAGGCCATTCCTTGAAGGAGGGCTGTCCCGCCGGTATCATGAGGCGAACAGGGTGACTTGGACAACCCGCGGAGCGTGCAATGAAGATGCTGGTCGTGGGTGGAGGGCCGGGTGGCCTCTATACCGCCCTGCTGACAAAACGACGCCACCCATCGGCCCACGTGCTGGTGGTCGAGCGCAATCGCGCGGACGACACCTTTGGCTGGGGCGTCGTGCTCAGCGATCAGACGGTGGACGGGTTGCGGATAGCCGACGCGGAGTCAGGCGAAACACTT
>Ga0105046_10005995_pt1 | contig 19170 bp, 16 predicted proteins | sample MAT03_FD_78385 | JGI IMG/M metagenome (GOLD analysis project Ga0105046, IMG submission 78385) | Freshwater microbial communities from Lake Fryxell liftoff mats and glacier meltwater in Antarctica - MAT-03 (megahit assembly) | ecosystem: Environmental > Aquatic > Freshwater > Ice > Liftoff... | reverse complement strand
TCGGCAAGCCCGCCAACGTTGCTGGCGACGACGGCAGTTCCTCGCATCATGGCTTCAGTGGCCGAGACCCCAAACGGCTCTGGCCATCGCGACGGCACCACGTGTGCCCAACTACGCGCCAACAGCGCTTGCAACGCCGCATCGTCCAACTGGCCGTGAAATGTGACACAATGGGCAAGCCGGAATTCAGCGACAAGCGCTGTCAGCGCCGTGCGTTCCGGTCCGGCACCGGCGATGTGCAGTTCTGCGCCGGGAACCTTTGCTTGCACCTGTTGAAAGGCGCGCACGAGGATGTCTGCACCCTTCTCTCGTACCAGTCGGCCAGTGAAAGTGACTATTGGCACGCCTTCCAGCGTTGGGCGCCGAGCCGTCTCCGGCGTTCCGGGCCAGATAACATCGTGCACAGCGACACCATCGCGTTCGAGGTGTGTTCGCACGGCATTTGAACACGCAACCACTGCCGAGAAAGTGCGACGTTGGGCGCGCCAGAGATGCCGCTGCAGCAGGAGCGGGCCAAATCCCGGGAGGGTGAGGCATTGATGACGCAAACACGCCAGACCCGCTACCACCTGGCACGGCTGACCAGATGGCAACCATTTGAGTCCCGTCGGGCACACCGCCTTAAACGTCATCGCGTAGTAAATGGACGGTCTGTTCCTGAGCAGCGGCAGAATCGCTGGTGAAAGCTGCCAAAGAAACATAAGCACTTGAACGACATCCGGATTAAACGTCTGCAGCTCACGTCGCAACACGAGCGCGGCGGATGGATTTATTGTGGATGAAAGCGTCTGCAGACGCGAGTTGGTTCCAAAACAGGTGGCGTCGGCAATGGACGATCCAGCGATGAGCTCGGCGCGGCTGGAAAAAACCCGCACGGTATGTCCGCGCGCGCGGAGCGTATCGCGCAAGTCCCGAGTGATGCGTTCTGCTCCCGCGGTCGGTGTTCCATAGTCGTTGACTAACAGAATCTTCATGACCGCGGTAGGGTGGCCGACGCCGGCAGAACGGTTTGGGAAATACCCGAGACGGCCGCGCGTTCTGCGGCTTCAATCACGGCCAGGCAGGCAACGCCCTCGAACAGATCGGGGCCTGAAAACGGGCCGCCGGATGCAGCATCCACAAATGATTTGAGCGCCAGCGCAAAGGATGGTTCGAACCCGGGTGAACGAAGCAGTCGTCTGGGATTGAGCATCCCAATTGCGCGACGGACGCGAGTGGCACGAGCGCCCTGCAATGTTGCGTGAACAAGCTGCGGTGCGATGAGTTCGGACCGATCGATGACGAGTTTGCCTTCGCTCCCGAACAGTTCGATGCGGTTTTCCTCGACCGACCCGAGTGAAACGAGCAGTTGCACGCTCACGCCAGACGCCATTGTCAGCTGTACGGTTGCATTGTCACCCTCTGTTGCCAGCGATCGGGTCGTGGCGAATGCCTGAACGACCGGTTCGCCGAGGAGGTAGCGCACAAGGTCGATGTGGTGCGACGCGAGATCGAGGAGCACCCCACCCCCCAACGACCGATGCTGCTTCCAACCAGGAATTGCATGGGGAAGTATGGTGAACGAGCCGCGCACGGCCAGCATCCGGCCAATGGCGTGACGCTCAAGGTGCGCGCGCACGGCTCGCACCTGCGGATGAAGGCGAAAGTTGAAGCCCATCATGCCAATGGTGCCGGCCGCTTGCCACGCTGACACAACAGCCGCCCCTTCGTGCATTGATGGTGCGAGCGGTTTCTCCACGTACACATGCAGCCGTGCCTGGAACGCAGCGATGGCCGATGCTGCATGCAAATGAGGCGGGAGGCAGATCACCACCGCATCAATCGCGCCGCTCCTGAGCAAATCCTGGAAGTCTTCGAACAGCGTGCACGTGGGGGCGAGGCGACCGGCCGCGGCGCGATTCACCGGGTCTGCTTCGGCAATCGCGACCAGTTTGGCGGTCGCAAGCGATTGCAGCATTGGAACATGGATGGCCCGGGCAATACGCCCGCAGCCGACAAGGCCAACTCGTGCTGGTGTCATGCAGCGATGCCGTTTTTCAAATCGCCCGCACCAATGCGTTGTAAACCCTTCCCGTCAACCAGCCCGCCGCGTACCCAAGGCCGAATCCATACACGAGGCCCACCACGCTGCCGAACCCGGTGACTGCGTATCCTGGCAGAAATACAGCGAGTAGCCCGAGATGTGCACCAACATTCGGACCGTCGAGGAGCACGAGTATCAGCGTGGCGGCAAAAAGACCTACGCCGACAAGCAGTCCGGTGGCCACACCCCATGCGCGCGCGCGGAGCCGCGCCAGTGTACGCTGCGTTTCCACCGGAACCTGATCACTACTTGGCGTGGGCATCTCTGAAACAGTTGTCATGATGAACGGGTGCTCAGATGTGATCCAGCAATTCGCGGGAGCTTTCGACGTCCGCCGCGATTCGCACTTTCATGATCCACAAGGCGAGAATCAGGTTCCGGGTGAACGCCAAAAACCACCCTCCGCAGAAGCCCACCAGAAACGCCCACACGGCGCCCACGCCCGCACCCATCCATGACACCGTGTATCCGCGGAAGTAGTTTGCCAGCAGGTGGAGTGGGAATTGCCTATCGGGGTCCGCAACAACGGACGCGATTGTGATCAGCGCGATGGCAAGCGCACTGGTGACGCCAATGGCTACGCCCAGTGCACGTCGGTCAAGCGGCGCCAACGCCCGGGCAAGTTGTCGCTCCAACTGCTGTTCGACGCGTTGCGACGGCGACAGGGTTCGCGCTCCAGACGAGTTGGCTTCCGGCGTATTCGTCATCGTCTCAACGGACGTCCGCGGCGTCGGTGGAAGCGCGAAGTTCTGTTCGGGTCGGGCGCACCTGCAGGGAACGATGCGTAGCGATTGCCCAGGCAGCGCCAGCGCCGCCCACCAGGTAGTACAGGAACCTTAACGGAATGACGCGAAGCGCAAACCACGGGCCCCGGAGGTGGCCAAACCAGGCAAGCAACTTCGAATTGCCTGCCACAATGATGGCGAACGAAACGACCGTGAGCCAGAGCCAGGCGCGTGACCACACCGCCAGCACCAACGAGACCGCCACCACGGCCGCGAGGATCGTGTAGAGTTTTTCGGACCGCGCCAGATTGAGCGGTCCACGATTACCGATGGCTCGCTGCTCAATCAATAAATGCATCCACGGAATGGCCCGATCGCGGAGATCGGTGCGAAGCATGGCACCCAACGTCCAGCGCTTGAGGTGTTTGCCCGTGAGCTCGGGCGCGAGCATGATGCGAAAGCCATTGGCAGTCAGGCGGTAGCCGAAATCGATGTCCTCAATCTGTGGTCGCGAGTAGCGCCGATCATCGAAGCCGCCAGTGGCGAGGAACGCTGCGCGTCGGACCGCACCACATCCGGCCCAGAACGTTGTCGCGTCGCCCGCATGCTGGAGGTGCACATACCGGTGCACAAGGTTGCGATACTGCGAAACCAAGCCCGCGTCCGACGGTGCATCGTCATAAACACCAAAGACCGCACTCAAGTCCGCGTGCTGCTGGAAACGGCGCACGATTCCGGACAGGGTCGTCGGAGACACGACGACGTCGGAATCGATGAACACCAGAATGGTACCGTGTGCAGCGATGGCGCCGCTATTGCGAGCCGCGGCGGGCCCACGTGGCCCGGCAACAGTTGATAACACAGAGTCTGCAAATGCGCCCGCAGCGTCGGCGGTGTCGTCATTACTGCAGTCGTCCACCACAATCAGCTCAAACTCATCCCGCGGCAGATCACTGGCAAGGATAGCCGCCAGGCACGTGCGCAACACCGGCGCCGAACGGAAGGCCGGCACAATCACGGTCAGCAACGGCGCGATACTCACCCGCCCCGTCCCTGTGCGTTGGCTCTGAACGACGTCTCAACACGCTGCTCTTCGTGATATTCGAAATCGGTGTTCACCGCCCATACGTCATGCGCCGAAGTCCCCATCATGTTTTCAATGGTCAACATCGCGGTGTACATCGAATGGTCCTGATTGTTGTACTTATGCATGCCGTTTCGCCCGACGGTATGCAGATTGGGAATGCGATCGATATACTCCCGGACGATGTTCACGTGTCCGCGATATTCGCGGTCGTAGATCGGGTAGGCCTTGCTCATGCGCACAACCGTGCCATCCACCACTTCGCTGGCGCTGGCAAGACCGAGTGCTTCCACCTCGCGGGAGGCGAGCGTGATCAGGTCAGCATCTGACGAGGCCCAGAGGCCGTCCCCTTCGAAGCAGAAATATTCCATCCCCAGACACGTGTGTTCGGCATCTGGCACCATTTCGGCGCTCCAGTTGTTGAAATTCTGAATGCGGCCGACCTGTACACCGGGAGTGTGCACATAAATCCAGTTGTCCGGAAACAACCCGGTCCGGCGAAAGATCAGCGCGACCACGAGAAAGTCGCGATAGCGCAATCCGTCGCCGGCCATCCGGACCTGGGCAGGCACGGCGTCACCCAACGCTCGAACGAGCGAACGAATGTCAGTGGTGGAGACGATATGATCTGCCGCCATGCGTTCAACGCCATTCGGTGTGCGAGCCACCACCGCGACCGCCGAACCGCTGTCCAACCCGACCCCGGTAACTTGGTGCTGCAGGTGCACCTGTCCACCCAGCGCCACGATGCGGTCGCGGCAGGCCTCCCACATCTGGCCCGGACCATACCGGGGGTATTTGAAGGTATGAATCAACGACTTGATGTCGTTATTGCGGCGTGTCAGCGAAGTGCTCGAAAGAATCGCGCGCGCGAGCGACAGTCCCTGAATACGTTGCGCTGCCCATTCCGCACGAATCTCGGTGCAAGGAATGCCCCACACTTTCTCGGTATACGTGCGAAAGAAAATTTCGTAGAGCCGCTTCCCGAACCTGTTGGTGACCCATTGTGCGAAATTGTCCTCGATCGGGGACGGATACATCTTCGCGTGAAGGTAACTGGCTCCAATGCGGACTGCATTTATCGGGCCAAGCCCGGCGAATGCATTCGTCGCCTTGAGGGGGTAGTTGAAAAACCGGCCTTGGTAGTGAATTCGCGACAGCCGCGGCACATCAATGAACTCCTTGCCGAGTAATTCCTCCCAGAGCGCTTGCACCGGCGCGATTTTCGTGAAGAAACGATGCCCGCCAATATCGAACCGGTAGCCTTTGTACCTAGCCGTTTGAGAAATCCCGCCGACGGTACCGGATCCCTCGAGCACCGTAACTTCGAAACCACGCTTCGCCAGCAGATACGCCGCGGTCAGGCCGGCCGGTCCGGCACCAATGACGACGACGCGGTCGCCCGGGGACAGCGGCCGAACGTCGCGCGCGTCGCTGGACGCAAGAGACGCCGGCGTGGGGGCGGACTTGGTCAGCAAGGCGGCGAAGGCGGCGCCAGCACCTTTGAAAATCGGCAAATCAATGACACAATAGCAGGACGGAGTGGGGCGCCGAGTGGCCGGGCCAGGAGCCCTGCCGGACGCCCTACAATATGGGTATGGTACGCGGTGGTTGCACCCGGCTATTTCAACATTCCCGGACTCCGTTTCACAACTCTTGTCCTCCTTCGCATTGATGCGTCAATCCGCGCCGCGCCGATCATCCATTTTGACGACTCCGCACGGCAAGTCTTCTCCCGCACCAACTGAACCGCTGCACTCGGCGTTCCTCGCAATTCTGGTAGCCGTACCAGTCGTATTCAACGCAGTGTGGTTGTGGCCGGAACTCCTGGCCGGCGCCCCAACGCGGAGCGACAGCGCGTTCCATCTCCTGATGATCAACGGTGCGAGCGATGCGCTGGCCCGCGGACAGAATCCCCTCGATTTCTGGATTCCCCAACTCGAGCTGGGCTTCCCGCAGTTTCTCTACTACCAGCATTTCCCGCATCTCGTGGTCGTAGCGGTGCATCGGTTGTTGTTTGGCACGGTCGCGCTGGAAACCATTTACCACGTTTCTCGCTATCTGCTGCTCCTTGCGTTCCCGCTTACGGTCTACTGGTCCATGCGTCGCCTGGGTTTCCGGCAGGCGGCGGCTGCATTTGGGGCCGCCGCGTCCTCGTTGATTTCAGCGGACGCCCGCTACGGATTCGAATACAACAGCTACGTTTGGCGCGGCTTCGGCCTGTACGCGCAGCTTTGGGGAATGCACCTCACGTTCGTAGCACTGGCGTGTCTGCACTTCGCGCTGCGGAACGGGCGCGGTTACGCGGCGGCGGTGGCGTCGCTCGCAGCGTTGGCACTGTCCCACCTGGTGCTCGCGTACATGATGAGCATCACCGGCGTGATGGTACTCGTGGCGCTTTCGGACCGCCGCATGCTGTGGTCGCAACTTACCCGGTTTGTCGCGGTCGGCCTTTCGGCCGTTGTCGTTGCGTCATACATGATCGTCCCGTTCGTCTTCTCGAGCCGCAAATTCCTGAGCGGGCAACCCGAAATCGGCGGCCCCGGCACAAACTCTCCTGCCGAACTTCTCGTCTGGTTGATCTCCGGCAATTTGTTCGATCGGGGCCGTGTGCCAGTGTTGTCAGTACTGGTGGCCGTGGGCGTGGTGGTCGCGGCCACCCGCTACCAGCGCCAGGAGAACCGCGTACATCGTCTGGCGCTTGTTGGATTGCTGGTGTGGCTGTTCTTGTATGTCGGCCATCCGACCATCGGATTTTTGGCCAGGCTGTTTCCGGCACACGACGGGTATGTCACCTCTCGCTTTATCAGCACCGTCGACGTATTCGCTATTCTGATGATTGGTGTCGCTGGCGAGTGGCTGTGGGAGGCTCTGGTCCGGCTGCGGTCACGAGCCGGTGCGCAGGCGCGACACCATTGTCGGGTGCGCGCGGGGCCGCTGCTCCAAGTGTTAACGCTGCTAGGCATTCTGACGCCTGCCTTTGTGGAACGGGCGCGGTATTACGCGGGCAATCGCGCGCTGATGGCACAAACGCGCGAAGCACTCGCGGCCAACGCAGAAATCCGTGCCCTTTTCGAGGCCGTGGCACAACAATCCGGGGGCCGGGTTTACGCCGGATTGCGAAGCAACTGGGGCGCGCAGATGCGAATCAGTCCAAGTCTGACGGTCGCGGATTATGGGCGATTCATCGGCCTTGCGCAGGTTGGCGGGGCCCATCAGTCACTGTCGCTGAACGCGGGTCTGCTCGAGGATTTTCGTGAAGGAGACCAAACGTTATTCGATCTTCTCGATGTCCGATGGGTGGTCACGCCAGCCAGCGCCACGGTGCCGGACTTTTACCTGCCATTTCACCGTACCCGCACCTATGCGCTGCACCGCGTACGCACGTCGGGAATCGCCCAGTACGTGGGCATCCACGAACGACGTACCGTTTCGACTCAGCGTGAGCTCTACGAAGGCAACCGCGCGTGGTTCGGGAACGTTGCGATGAACGTGCGCCAGTTCATCCGTTGGGACTACATGAGAACACCAGGTTCGTTCGAACACACCGAGCCATGTGCCGATGGGGGGACGATGAGTGGGGAGGTACTGTCTGCGGGACGGGTGCATCTGGAAGCTCAGTGCGGCTCCGCATCGACCATGCTGCTGAAGATGACGTACCACCCGAACTGGAAAGTCACGGTGGACGGCCGCCCGGCGGAGACGTTCATGGTGTCGCCAAGTTTTATCGGATTCGATCTCCCGCCGGGTCGCCACGTTGTGAACGCAGCCTATGTCTCGACACCACTCAAACTGCCGCTCGCGCTTGCGGGCGTGGCGGTCTTGGTCCTGTGGGTTCTGTTTCGCAAGCGCCTCCCCGCCGTGTTAAGCACTGCCTACGGTTAACGCATGAGGCTCATGGTGATTGGCCCTGGCTACGTTCAACACCGCTCACCCTTGAACTTTGGCTGGCTATGACTGCCGGTAGCGCACCATGGCTGCATCAAACGCGGCGAGCGTGTTTCGTGCCGTGTCACGCCAGCGAAACTTTGAGGCCTGCAGGGCGCCGCGACGCGTCAGCTCGGCGCGCAACGCATCATCAGTCAGCAGACGGCGCAGCTGTTCAACGAGCGCCCCCGCGTCACGCGGCGGAAACATGAGCGCGGCATCACCCACCACCTGCGGCAGCGAACTTGCATTGGCACAGACCACGCGTCCGCCACACTGCAGTGCTTCCAGCGGAGGCAGCCCGAAACCCTCATACAATGACGGAAAGACCAGCGCCGTCGCGCGTTGATAGAGCGCGGCCAATTCCGCGTCACTGACAAACCCGGCGTACCGCAACCACCGATCATCTCCTCGGCCCGCTACCCTGGATAGTCGAGCGCCGGGCCCGCACAACACCAGCGGAATGTCCATGCCACCCGCGGACATCAGACGCATGGCCTCGAACAACACCGGCAGGTTCTTGCGCGCTTCGTGCGCACCCACGGCCATGAAGAACGGTCCCGAGACTCCCAACTTTTCGAGCAACGGTGCAATGTCCGTGGCGCCCGGCGCGAAATCGTCCGATGCCAGCAGCACCTCATGCACCTTGCCCATGTCGGGGTTGAGCACTCTCCGGATTTCCAGCGCCGTGAACGCCGAGTCGGCCAGAATCGCATGCGCGGTTTGCACGGAGTTGGTATAGCGCCGTCGATACTTCGTGCGCTTCCACACCTTCCACCAGCGATGATCGAGCTGGATCATCGGCACAATGTCATGAATGGTGACGGCTATGGGCGCGTTTCGTGCAACCGGACTGACAAAATTCCACGGATACCATACGACGTCGGTAGTACTTGCGGTGATATCGGCGCCCGGCCTGATAACCGCCCTGCCGGCCGTTTCGCCCAGGGATTGCAACAGCGTCCGCAACTCGGGGGTCTCTCCGTTTCCCGCGTACACTGTGTACGCCACTTGGCCACGCACCTGCGGCAACTCGCGCAATATGTTTCGCACATACCGCCCCATGCCGCGTTTTTCCTGAAGCAAACGCGACGCATCGACCCCAATGTGCTGCGCGCGGAGCGTCATGTCAGTCCCGAGCGATGTGCGAAGCCGTCACGTCAGTCCTGGGCCTCGAGCAGGGCGCCCTTCAGATATCCGGTTTCCGGAATGGTGAGGATTTCCGGATGATCTACTCCCTGCCCAGTCATGGCACGCAGTACAAAGCGGCGTCCGCTGTCTGCGGCGGCCTCCTGCAGCATTTCGAGAAACAGCGCCTTGCTGAGGTGATGACTGCAACTGGCGGAGAACAGAGTTCCGCCCGGCGCCAACAGTTTCATGGCCTGCAGGTTGATGTCCTTGTATCCGCGCAAGGCTCCCGGCAGTGCTCCGCGCGTCTTCGCAAACGCTGGTGGATCGACCACAATCGTGTCAAACCGATCACCGGCTTTGTACCAGTCGCGCATCACGTCAAACGCATCACCCGCGTGCAGGCGCACGTTCTGGAAACCATTCAGTGTGGCGTTTTCAGCGGCGCGCGCGAGTGCGGGTTTCGATGAATCGACGGCCACCACTTCGTCCGCGCGCTGTGCCATGTGCAAAGCGAAACTTCCGTGGTAGGCGAAACAGTCCAGCGCGCGACCGTGCGCGTGTGCACCAACCAACACGCGATTGTCGCGCTGATCCAGGAATGCGCCGGTTTTCTGGCCGTCCCACGGTGCGGCGATGAATTTCACGCCGTGCTCGTGCACTTCGACGGTTTGCGGAACGTCTCCATGCAACAACTGCACATCGCGCGTGAGACCTTCACGTTCACGTGCGGCAACATCGTGGCGAGCCAGAATTCCCTGGCAACCGGTGAGCTCGCACAGCGACTCAATAATGACGTGCTGATGCGCAGCCAACCCGGCCGACAACAATTGCGCCACGAGGTAGTCGCCATAGCGGTCGACCACCAATGACGGGAGACCATCACCTTCCCCATGCACCAACCGATAGGCACGGTTGTTGTACGCCAGATTGTCGCGTCTTCGAATTGCGGCCGAAATGCGCGCATGCCACCAGGCATCATCGGGCCGCCGATCGACCTTTCGCTCAATCAGGCGCAGCGAGATTTCCGATTGCGGGCTCCAGAGTGCCCATCCGAGCGAAACGCCAGCGACGCCGCGCACTTCGACCACACCGGCGGCGCACGCCGGACGCGTGTCCACGTCGCTCTTGAACACCCACGGGTGGCCGCGTTGGATACGCAACGCGCCCCGTTTCGCGACGATGGCGACGCCGTACCCGCCGACCGTCACTTCGGGTTGCCGGAGGACGCAGCCTTGCGTTCGCGTCGCATCATCGCCACGGCTTTCTCGTGTTCCGCGAAGGTGGTCCGAAACTCGTGATGCCCGTCCGGATGTGCCACAAAATACAGATATGGCACCGCCGCCGGATTCAGCGCGGCTTCCATCGCCGCCATTCCCGGCGAGGCAATTGGGCCCGGAGGCAGCCCTTCGTATTTGTAGGTGTTGAATTTGGAGTCGACCTCCAGGTCTTTGTACAACACCCGCTCGACGTGTGCGGGCAGCGCGTACTGCACCGTGGGGTCGGCTTGCAGTTTCATGCCTCGCTTGACGCGATTCCAGTACACCGCAGAAATAATGGGCCGCTCTGGCGCCCGTTTCGCTTCGGTTTCGATGATGGACGCCATGGTGAGGGCATCATGGCGCGAGATGGCGAGTGCCTGCAAACGCGCCGCCGCGTTGGGAATACGCGCCCACGCGTCTTCAAACGCATCGAGCATGGCTTTCACTGCCTCCCGAGCCGTGGTGCCATCGGCAAACGAATACGTCGCGGGAAACAAGTAACCTTCGAGGGACTTGAGTGGAATGTCGAGTTTTCGCTGCCAGGCCGTGTCGGTGGCAGCGACGCGCACGGAGTCTTCGGAAACCGACAGCGCCTTCGCCAACAGCGGCGCGATTTGCCGGAGGTCGAACCCTTCGGGAATGGTGACCGTGTGCACCAGTCCCCGGCCAGACACCAGCGCGTCGAGCACAAATTTCCATCCGGCGTCCGCACCAAATTGATAGGTGCCGGGCTTGATCATGCGGTCGCGTCCGCCCAGCGACGCGTAGAAGCGAAACCAACGCGGTGCGTCGATGATCTCCGCCTTCGCGAGCGCTTCTGCCACTGCGCGCACCGAAGCGCCGCGGTCGACGACCACTCGTTTCGGTTTGGCCGGATTGCCGGCAGGTGTCGAACCACCCGTCCACCCGCGCCACAAATTGAACGCGACGATCGCCACGATGATCAGTGCGGCGAGTCCCACATTGCGCGCCAACTGGCTGCGAGATTTTCGCGTTGCTCGGGCCGCGCTCACGATTCTGCTCCGGGCTCCGACTCCGCTGCGGCGGACACCGGCTCACCCAGCGTGACGCCTTGTCTGGCCGCTCGCAGCACCCCTTCCAGCAGGATACACGCCGCCAGCGCGTCAACATCATCCTTGCGGCCGCGCGTCGAGCCACCCTGCTCGCGAATGCTGCGAAGCGCCGCAGAGGTGGTAAAACGCTCGTCGACCAGTCGGACGGGCAACGGCTGCCGCGTCTGCAACGCGAACGCGACCCCGCGAATCTCGAGCGATCGTGCCGTGTCGGCGCCCTGTTCGTCCAACGGCAGTCCAAACACGTACTCCGCCACGTTCAGCGAGTCGCCGTGTCGCATGAGTTCGGCCAGCGGTGGTCGTTTTCCAGCGCGCCGAACAATGGTGCCTGCGGGTGATGCCAACAGTCCCAATTCATCGCTGACCGCCAGGCCGATACGTTTGTCCCCCCAATCAACTGCGAGCATGCGGCCAATCAAGGCTCCGCCATCTGCTCAAAAAATTCCTGATTGGTTTTCGAACGTTCCATACGCTTGATGAGAAACATGAGCGCTTCTTCGCTGGGCATGTCGCCAAGAAACGCGCGCATGAGGAACACGCGTTGCTGTTCAAACGGCGTGAGCAACAGTTCTTCGCGTCGCGTGCCAGACTTGTTGATGTCGATGGCGGGGAAAATGCGACGATCGGCAAGCTTGCGATCGAGCACGAGCTCCATGTTGCCGGTGCCCTTGAACTCTTCGAAAATCAACTCGTCCATGCGCGAGTTTGTTTCGATGAGCGCCGTGGCCACAATCGTGAGCGAGCCGCCTTCGGACAGGTTGCGCGCTGACCCGAAGAACCGTTTGGGTTTCTGCATGGCGGTGGCGTCAAGGCCGCCTGACATGGTGCGGCCGCCGCTGGGCACGACGGCGTTGTGCGCGCGCGCGAGCCGCGTGATCGAGTCGAGCAGAATGACGACGTCCTTGCCCGTCTCGACCAGCCGCTTGGCTTTTTCGATCACCATCTCCGCCACTTGCACGTGCCGATCGGCGGGTTCATCAAACGTGGAGCAAATGACTTCGGCTTGCGGGCACATGGCCTGCATGTCGGTCACTTCTTCGGGCCGCTCATCAATGAGCAACACGATCAACACCATTTCGGGATGATTCTCCACGATGGAGTTGGCAATCTGCTGCATGAGGATGGTCTTGCCGGCTTTCGGCGGCGCGACAATCAGCGCGCGTTGTCCTTTGCCGAGCGGAGCGACCAGGTCGAAGATGCGGGTGGAGATTTCGCCGTTTTTCTTTTCCAGCTTGATACGCTGGTCGGGATATCTCGCGGACAAGTTGTCGAAACTTCCGCGGTGTTTCGACTTGTCGGGTTCGCTGCCGTTGATGCGCTCCACCTTGAGTAATGCGAGGTAGCGCTCCCACTCTTTGGGCGGGCGAACTTCTCCCATCACTGTGTCACCAGTGCGGAGGTCGAAGCGCTTCACCTGTGAGGGGGAGACGTAAATGTCGTCCGGGCCGTACAGATAGTTGAAGTCCTGCGCCCGGAGAAACCCATAACCCTCGGAAAGAATCTCGAGGACACCTTCACCATACAACGTTGTTTCCGCGTCGAGCAGCGCCTGTTCGATGCGGAAAATGAGATCTTGTTTCTTGAGCCCCGACGTGCTGCTGACATGCAGCGACTGAGCCATCAGTTGCAGCTCAGGGACCGACTTACCTTTCAGCTCGGCAACGTGCACGACACGATAGGGCTGTGAGGGCACTCAATGCGGGGATGCGCCAGACAGGACTCGAACCTGTGACCTTCGGCTCCGGAGGCCGACGCTCTATCCAACTGAGCTACTAGCGCCGCGATTTGGTGAAACAACCAGTCTCACCGCCGGTTGGGTAAAGCGGCTGCGGCCCCCTACCGGAAACAGCAAGCTAACCCCGGCGTGTTCGCGCGGGCAAGGAAGCCGTCCGTCCGGTGGCGAGTTCCTTTCGAAAGGCCTGCAGCATGGCCTCGAGGACCCCCTCCTCACGAAGCGAGATAATGCCGCGATGCAGATACCGATAAAAGACGCTGCCGAGGGAATGGCCGCCGGGGAAATTGAGCTGATCGGAAACGGAATCGAGGGTGCGCCTCTTGTCATTGAGCAACGTCGCCGCCACCAGCAGGCGGCACCAGGTGAGGAACATGCGGGGGCGAGGCACGTTGTACTGCAGCATGCGCCATGAGAGCGTCCGGTTGCTCAGCCCAAAGGCCGCTGCGAGTTCAGGGGCCTGCATATCGGTGCCCGCATGCTCAAGGGCGTACACCAGCAGAGGGCGCAATTCCTCGGGGACGTCGTCCTGGAGCCGACTGGCCAGCATTTCCACGTGGGAGACACGCGGCGCGGCATTGAGAATTCTCGCGAGGGTACGGCGAGAGTCGTCGACATCGAACTGGACGAGTTCGGTGATGCCCGTCTGCGCAATTCTGAGCAGGTGCCGCGGCGAGAGACCGCGCGGGTGGTAGTACGCAATGAGCGGATGCTCGGCAAAGCCAGACCGTACCCGTTTGAGTGCGGTGTCGGCGAGGTCAAACGTCTGTGCGTCGACAAACACGACGGTTGCGTCAATTCGCCCGGAGCGAATAGCCGTCATGAGCGCGCCAATTTCCGCACACGGTTCAAGCCCGGTCTCGCTGGTCAGCGCTGCGCTGAGCCGAGGCAGGGCTTCGTTTTTTTGCGGGAAACAGGCTACGCGGCGCTCAAACACGAAAATAGGGGCCCTTATTGCTCACGGCGTGAGGCAGTTGCCCATGGCGGGGACGCAAACGGTTTTCGCGGGCTGTACTCATACCCTGTCCACACGATAACCCTTGCTTGGAGTCTACCGATGATTCGTAAGTCCCGCCTCGCCCTGCTCATCGTTGCTGTATCGCTGCCGATGATTGCCGCGTGTTCGGAGTCCCCGACGGGACCTGGTGAGCTGAAAATACGGAGAGACGTGACGTACGATTCGCTGGTGGCGTTGGGTTGCGGGGACAACCTGCCGTGGGGTAAAGCACCGTGTGTGTTGTTCTGATCAGGTTCCGGAAAGCGCGTACAGGCGACTGATGCCACTCGAGACCAGGGGATCACTTGCATCCACGACAAACTCCGTCTCCGGCGCTGGTACGTGTGCCGTCGGAGCAGCAGCGGTCAGGAGCGACTCTGCACGTATGCGCAGCTCGTGAAATCCATAGGTGTCCGCGAGCGAGAGGGACGCTTGTACCAGCGGGGAGACCGCGGAATGATCGTTCAGAATGCGTTTCGCTTCCGCAGCGCAAAAGAAAAAACGCGCAACGTCGTAGGGAGCGGCTGAACGCTTGATGTCTTCGTATCCGATTCGCTCGATTTCCAGCACTCTCGCTCCTTCCCCAGCGCGAGCAGCGGCTCGCAGGCCGCCACCAATGGCTGGCAAGCGATTGCGTGTCAACGAACTTCGCTGGATTACGAATTCGAAGCCAGACAGTGCCGCGACAAAAAAGCCGGCGCAAAATGCAGTATTGGCTACGTTCGCGATGATCTCAAGTTGCACTTCCGACTCCGGCAGTGCCAGATCATGCGCCCGCCATCCGTGCAGCAACGCATCGGCCAGCTCCCCCTGCTGATTCGCCGTTACCATCAACCCCTGGTGCGCGGACAGCTCAACCGGGCTGCCGCGGGCGGCTAACTCAAGGGCCCTGAGAAAAAAAGACTTCTGCGAAGGTCGGTTGCCGCGTGCATGCGCGACGTTTCCCAGCCCGATAAACCCATGGGCCGCCACCGGCCCATCTTTCGCACGCTGCGCTTCTGTAATGACGGTCGTGTAACAGTCAGCCGCCGCCCCAAGCTCGCCAATCTGACGAATAACCCGCCCCATATGCGCAGTGGCCAGCAGCCGCGCGGTGAGCCGTTTTTTCGGCTCCTTTGCCAGGATCTGGCACACTGACGACACCGTGGACAACGCCAGTTCAAAACACCCGGCGCGCTCCATGTCCTCAGCCTCCATTCGCAACCGCTCCGCCAACTCGGCATCGGCGTCCACGGGGATGCGTCCGTCACCTTCAATTTGCGTAGGACGCCCCAACCGGACGGGTAGAACCCGTCCCTCCAGCATTCGCACATACGCACCACGCTGCCCGGGCCTGAGTTCGGCCAAACGCTCCGCTGCCTGGGCCACCAGCAACCACTGCGATAACCGTGGGTCGTCGGCTGCGGACGAGTCCCCAGCGTCACCCATGGTTGTTGCATCGTGAACAAACGCCTTGATCGGTGTCAGAGGTGCACGCATTGGAACTCCAGTATGGCCTCTGCCGCCGATTCTGGCAGCGGGCGCGATCCATAATCAAAACTCCGCACTACCGAAGCCCATCGAACTGCACATCCGGCCCGGGTGGAGCCGGAAGATCACGCACCAATGCCTGCGTGGCGCGCGTCACGACATGTTCTTGTTCGCGGACAGGCAAATCGCTGACGGCAATCAGCAATCGGCGCAATGCTTTGTCCCGGGCGGTTACTGCTTCCTGCCATGCGGTGTCAGTCACGGCGGTCCTCATCCCTACCAATGCCTCGAGTAAATCAGCTTCCTCGTCCAGCATTGCGGGTCCGTCCGCTTCGGCAGGGGATCCGCCGGTTCCAGACGATGCGGCCATGTTCGGCCCGTAGATGAAGAAATGGGGAGCGATTCTCACGATAGGCGCACCATAACACTTTCTCCCGGAATGCAACCTCTCGCCGTTGGCAATAGCCGCGCGCCGTTGGCAATAACTCCCCTATTCCCGGAAATAATTCGAGATTTTGCGCAATAAAATGATTTCACAACTTTGCCAGCACCGTGCCATTGTTCCGGAATCAGTGTCACAGTTGCAAGTTGTCTCATCGTCGTCGCCGGGGCCGCCTGCCGCAATCTCGGCCCCGCCGCGAGACCGTCCACCTTTGCCGCTTCGTGTTAATGACCCTGCTTGCCCGATGCCTGCGCCTTCCGGCGACGTCCGCTTTGCTCTTGGTCGCAACGTTGTCCGCCTGCAAGAAGTCCGGGGCAGACGCTGCCGACTCGACCAGCGGAGCTCCCGCCGCCGCCGACGCGCCCAGCTCGCGAAGCGACTCGCTCTCCCTCCCGGTCGTGGCCGAGGAAGCCAGGGACGGCGATCTCGTGTTGCGCGTGAATACCACGGGCATCGTGCGGTCCGAAGCCTTGGTCAAGTTGACCGCCGAGGTGGGAGGCGTCATTGTGCTGTTGCCTGTCCGATCGGGTTCGGTGGTCAAAAAAGGCGATGTCATTCTCAAGCTCGACCCTTACCCGTTTGACATGGCAGTACGGGACGCCCAGTCGAAATTGGATCAGGCGCAGCAACGCGTGTTCGAAGCATACGGACCCGACTCTCTCACGACCGGGAAGGGTCCTTCTCCGGCACAACGCCGCGCGCTTGAAATGCGAGAGGGGCTGCCAGGCATGATCCTCGGACTGGAGAAGGCCCGTCGCGACCAGTTGCAAAGCACCGTGGTGTCGCCAATAGCCGGCGTGCTTGACGCGGTGCTCGTCACCAATGGCGAACGCATCAACTCTTCGCAGCCCATTGCGACCGTCGTCGATCCGACCAATCTGCGGGTCGACGCCCAGGTATTTGAACACGATCTCGCAGTACTGCGTCCTGGCAGCGAAGCCTTCATTACCAGTGCGGGCGCACCGGGGAAAGAATTGCGTGGTCGCGTCGAGACCATTCTGCCGCTGTTGGACAGTGCGACGCACGCGGGACGCGCCATTGTGCGGTTTCCGGGCGATGGGCGATTGCGGCCCGGCATGTATGCGGAGGTGCAACTGGAGTCCATGCGTCTCGCCAATCGTCGCCTCGTTCCCACGCGGGCCGTCATTGAACGCGATGGACGCCCGCTGGTCTTCGTGGTGCGGGAAGGTCGCGCGCAATGGGTGTACATCGAAGCCGGTCGCAGCAATGGGATCGAAACCGAAGTGCTGCCCGATACGGTAACCGGTGTGATTCCCGTCAATCCGGGCGACAAGGTAATTGTCGACGGTCATTTGACGCTCACGCACGATGCGTCGGTGACCATTACGGCCATGCGCGATCGCGGGGTGATCAAGGCAGCGCCAGTGGGCGGTAATCCAATTCGCAAACCGCAGCCGTAGACATTCGTGTCCATCGCTGCCTTTGCCGTCAAGCGACCGGTTACGACCGTCGCGTCCGTATTGGGCGTGGTGTTGCTCGGTTCTGTTTCGCTGAGCCGCCTGCCTGTTTCGCTGTTGCCGGATGTGGGTTTGCCCGTGCTCACCATTCGGACGCTGTACGAGGGGGCGGCCGCCGAAGAAGTGTCGCGGTTTGTCGCCGAGCCCATTGAGGGGGCCATTGCTTCGACACCGGGCATTGTGGAACTGCGCTCGGTGAGTCGGAACGGCGAAGCGACCACTACCATGCGTTTTGCATGGGGCACGAACATGGGCACCACCGTGCTGAACGTGCGCGAAAAACTTGACCAGGCGCGCGGTAGTCTGCCACAAAATGCAGACCGCCCCACGCTGCTCACCAGCGATCCGGGAGAGCGCCCCATTGCGGTGTTGGCGGTAAAGAGTGATCTGTCCAAAGGCGGCGGTGACATTCGCTCGCTGGCGCGCACGGCAGCCGACGTACATGCCCGCGCGCTGGAACAAATAGATGGGGTGGCGAGCGTTGCCGTGGTTGGCCAGCCGGAAGATGAAATACACGTGACCGTGCTGCCCGAGCGATTGCGCTCGCTCGACCTTACCATGGACGAAGTCGCGCAGGCCATCACTGCCGAAAACGCGAACGGCGCCAGCGGGACTATTCGACGCGGACAATTTCGCTTCAACGTGCGCGCGTTGACGGAATTTCGTACGCCGGAGGAAATTCTGGCGACGCCGGTGGGTACAACTGGCACCGCCGTGACGGTGCGTGACATTGGGACCGTCTCGCTTGGCCTGGCCGACCCGGTGACCATTACGAGACTGGATGGATCGGCGGCGGTGGGGCTTGTGGTTTACAAGGACGCGGGCGCGAATACGGTGTCGGTCACCAACCGCATGATGGAAAAGGTGGCGGTGTTGCAGAAAGATTTTCCGGCGGTGCAAATCACCGTGGTGGCAGCGCAGGCAGACTTTGTGGTTGATGCGCTCTCAAATCTCGGTCAGGAAATTGTCGCGGGCGGTGTGCTGTCGCTGTTGGTCATCATGGTGTTCTTGCGTGATTGGCGCGTGTCCCTGGCAATAGGTCTGGTGGTGCCGTTGAGTGTGTTGGTGGCGCTGGTGGCATTGCAGGCACTTGGTGTGACCATCAACGTCTTGTCGTTGGGTGGGCTCGCGTTGGGTGTTGGTCTGCTGGTCGATACCGCCATTGTCGTCGCAGAGTCCATCGGTCGTCGTCGGCAAGAAGGCATGCCGCTGGTGCAGGCGGCCATAGAAGGCACCGATGAGGTGGCGGCCCCGCTGTTTGCCGGCACGTTGACCACGGTGCTGGTCTTTGGGCCTATTGTGTTTGTGCGTGGACTGGCGGCGGCGCTGTTTCGCGATCTCTCATTGAGTGTTGTCATGACCGTTGCGGCGTCGCTGCTGCTGGCGCTCACGCTCATGCCGGTCATGATTGTCGGCCGCCGTGGTCGCGGCGGGCTGTCGGCTCCCAGGTCCACAGTACCAGAGGTCAATCGCAGCGCGTACAACCGGACACTCGACCGCTGGGGCGCCACGCTGACCCGGTGGTACGAACACGGCATGGTGTGGTCGCTGGGCAATCCGCTCAAAGTGTTTGGTATGGCCATCGCGCTGCTGGTGGTGACCGTCGCGCTTCTCATCAAACTGCCAAAGGAAGTGTTACCGGCGGTTGATGAGGGGGTCTTGGTCGCACAATTGCAGTTACCGGAAGGCACGGCCATTGAATCCACGGTCGATCAGGTGGCGCGTATTGAAACCTCGGCGCGCCGCTTTGGCGCAGCGAATGTGTACGC